>Ga0105249_10005160_pt1 | contig 11267 bp, 8 predicted proteins | sample KBSS44metaG_FD_81522 | JGI IMG/M metagenome (GOLD analysis project Ga0105249, IMG submission 81522) | Switchgrass rhizosphere microbial communities from Kellogg Biological Station, Michigan, USA - KBS S4-4 metaG | ecosystem: Host-associated > Plants > Roots > Rhizosphere > Soil | place...
CGCGCGGCCGAGACGCGCGGGTTGTCGCGCACGTCGATCAGGACGTTGGCGCGTTCCTGGAGGCGCCGCCAGCCGCGGCGCTCGAGCCACTCGATCGCCAAGGTGTTGCGCTCGTCGATCCCCGGCGCGAGGTAGTTGCCGGGTTGATCGAGCGTGCGCAGCGACGTCACGCCGGCGCGCCGCGCGGTGGCGTAGCAGGCGTCGAGCAGCGCGCTGCCGATGCCGCGCCGGCGGGCCTCCGGCAAGACGGCGAGTACGCGGATCCGGGTGCCGGCGATCGCCGCAACCCCGACCAGCGCGTCGTGCTCCCAGGCCCCCAGCGCGTCCGGCAGGCCGCTGGGGCCCGCGCCGAACAGCTTCTCGTCGGCCACCTGCGCGGCGCGGTCGAACGCGCAGCTCGCCTCGAGGAGCGCGGTGATCTCGGGCAGGCGGAAGCGATCGAGAGGTCCGACGCGCACGGGCGCACCGTAGCAAAACGCCGGCCGCCCGGGACTTCGGCGCCGCGCCGCCGATCTGGATCTTGCGCCACTGTGCGCCGGCCGACTTCATCGGTGCTCTGGTCGGCGCCGCTGGCGCTCGGGGTGTTCGCCCATGCCACAACGAGCGGATCGGCACGAGGCCCGGCGCACGGTGCGCGGTGCTGCGCGAGGCGGGTGCTCCACGGACCAGACCGGCGGCGGCCGATGGGGGTATGCGAAGGTGCGGGACTTGCACCATCGACAACGCCCGATGTCGGGAGGAGCAATCACCATGGCGCGACAAGTTCAGGACATCATGACCAAGCGACTGTACACGGTGCCCAGCGACGCGACGTTGCTCGACGTCGCGCGACTCATGCGCGATCAGCGGATCGGCGACGTGCTGGTCACCAACCGCGATGGCACGTTGCGCGGCATCGTCACGGACCGCGACATCGTGGTTCGCGCGGACGCGTCGGCCATGCCACTCGATACGACCCAGGTCGGCGAGATCTGCACGGACGGGCTGGTCAAGCTGACGCCGACGGCGAGCCTCGACGAGGCGGTGAAGGTCATGCAGCAGTACGCGATCCGCCGGGTCCCGGTCGTTCGCGAGGGCCAGGCGGTCGGGATCGTGTCGATCGGCGACCTCGCGCGCTGCCAGGATCCGGATTCGGCGCTCGCGCAGATCAGCTCGGCCGCGCCGAACAACTAAACCAACTAGTAGCAACTAGTAGCTTGCCGCGGCGCGCGCGATCCTGCCCTGGATCAACCCTTCGGTACAGGGCTCGGCGGTCGGGCCCGTTCGCGCCGGTGCTCGAGCGCATGAACGACCGCATGGAGCTGTCCGGGATGGAACGGCTTCTCGATCAGCATGGCGTCGACGGTGGCGAGGAACTGCCGCGCCCGCGCCGTGAACGCGCCGCCCGTCATCAGCACCACGCGGCCCTGGAGCGTCGGGTTCAGCAGGCGGAGCGACTCGTAGACGTCCATTCCGGAGATCTCGGGCATCATCAGGTCGCACAGGATCACGTCGAAGTCCTGATCGTGCCGGAGGATCTCGAGCGCCTCCCGGCCGCTCTCGGCGACGACCACGTCGTGCTCTTCCAGCTCGAGGGCGAGCGCCGCGGCGACCGGCCGATCATCGTCGAGGATCAGGATCCGCCGGCGATCGCTGGTCGCGGCGGGGTCCGGCACCTCGTCCGGCGCCCCCGAGGCGACCGCGTCCTCGTAGCACGGCGGCAGCGCGACGCGGATCGTCGTGCCCTTGCCGACCACGCTGTCGACCGTGATCTCGCCATCGAGCGCCGCGATGATGTCGCGCGACACCGAGAGCCCGAGGCCGAGCCCCTTGCCCTCCGGCCGGGTCGTGAAGAACGGCTCGAAGATCCGCGCGGCCACGTCGGGTGGGATCCCGGTCCCGGTGTCCTGGATCTCGATCACCGCGCGTCCGTGTTCGTCGGTCCGCGCCGCCGCGCGGATCTCGTTCATGTGGGCCTCACCTTCGGGGATCGCCTGGGCCGCGTTGACGAGGAGGTTCAGGAGCACCTGGCGCAGCTCCGCCGGCTTGGCGCGCACCAGCGGCACGGCGGCGTAGTCGCAGACCAGCTGCGCGCGGTGGCGGATCTCGTGGGCCGCGAGGCCCACCGCGACCTCCAGCAGCGCCGAGACGTCGACGGCCCGGCTCGGGCTGTCATCGATATGCGAGAACGCCTTAAGCTCGCGGATGATGCGCTCGATCCGCGCGACCCCCTCGCGGACATCCTGGAGCAGCTCGATGCGATGGAGCCGCTCCGGGGACATCGGCCGCCGCGACAGCTCGAAGCTCGCGAGCCGGCCGAGGCTCAGGCGCATCGGGGTCAGCGCGTTGTTGATCTGGTGCGCGACGCCGCCGGCGAGAAACCCGAGCGACACCAGGCGATCGGTTTCGGTCTTGCGCTCGCGCTCGGCGTCCCGCGCCGACCCCTCGCCGGGGAGGTCGGCAGGCGCCGCGTCCGGGGCGCCGGATCGCGCCAGGTGGCGCACGATATCGCCGGCGGTCACGATGCCGAGCAGCACGCCGTCATCGGAGACGACCGGGACCCGGTGGGTGTGCTTGGTCGCCATCAGGCTCACCGCCTTGGCCACGGGACACGACACCGGCAGCTCGAAGGCGACCGGCGCCATGAGGTTGGCGACGATCAAGGACTCGGGCTCGACGTGGAAGCCCCACGCGAGGTCACCGGTGAGGCTCACCTGGGCGGTTTCGACCTGGTAATGCAGCTCGCGGACGATGTCGGTCATCGAGATGCTCCCGACCAGCTTGCCCCGGTTGTCCACGACCGGTACGCCGGACAGGTTGTGATCGAGCAGGAGCTCCTCGAGGATGGCCATGCTGGTGTGCTCGGTCACGCAGACGACGCTCCGGGTCATCACCTCGCTGATCGGCACGCGCATCGGATCGCGGGCGTCTGCCTCGGGCGCTGCTCCGTCGTACGTGCATGGAGGTACCGGGGGTGGGACGCTCGACTTCGGGCGTTGTGTGGTGGGTCGCATCGGTGTTGGATCTCGCTTTCCGTGCAGGAGGTCAGTCCCCTTCGCCGAGCTCGTCGTAGGGGTCGCTCGCGTCGTGTGCCCTGGCGCGTTCCAGGCACTCGGCGCAGAACGGCGAGTCGCCTACGATGCGCTTCCGTGGCGCGCCACAACACGAACAGGGTGACGCGGTGGATTTCCGCGGTGGGAGCCGCGCGCGAAGTCGCGGTGAGAAGGTCTCCGTTCGCACATCCATCCGTGCATCAAGGTCCGTGCCTGATCGTGCGGCGAGCTCCGGATGCGGCGTGTTGTCACGGACCGGAACGTGATCGCGCCTGGGCCGCGGCGCGCCGTGGCGATCTCGATCGGCAGGTTGCGAACGACACCCCCGCCGGAATCATCTTCGCGACGGGGCGCCGGCAGAGCTTGCCGTGTGCAGCGCCGCCGCTCCCGTCACATAAACCTTCCGCGCATCCCCGACGCGGGGCGCCCCGGTTCGCTGCCACCGTTCGTTCGAACGTTGCTCGCCACCAGATCAACGCGAGCGTACATGTGGGCTGTTACCATCTGGTGACGATCGGTCCAACCTGAATCAGTGCTTCATGTTGCGGCTCGTTGAGATGATGATTCGCGAGCGCGTTCCGATTAGGCTCGGGTAGGTTCGAAGCGAGAATTTTGCCGTGTATCGGATCTTGATCATCGAAGACGATGCCGCCGCGCGGGCCGCGGCTCACCGCGTGATGGAGTCGCTGGGCCACTCGGTGGTCGCGGTCGATGCGTCGGCCGCGATCGTGTTGCTGGGTGAGCAGGACTTCGACGTCGTGGTCACCGGTCTACCACCCGCGCCCTCGGCGCACGGCGTGCCCTCGGAGAGCGGCTCGCTCTCCATTCCCCAGGAGCTGGTCTGCCTGCCGAGGCCCCTGGCGGCGGACGACCTGATCGAGGCCGTCACGCAGATCGAGAACCGCGAGGTGCTCCGGCGGACGCTCGATCTCGCGCGGCAAAGCCTGAGCGAACCCGCCGATCCGAGCGACTCCGGTGCTCCTGGCACCCGGATCATCGGCAGCTCTCCGGCGATGAAGCGCGTGCTCGGCCGGGTGGCCGTGGTGGCCGCCAGCGACGCCCCGGTCCTGCTCACGGGGGAGAGCGGGACCGGCAAGGAGCTCCTGGCCCAGACCATCCATGCCCAGAGCAAGCGAGCTGACAAGCCGCTCGTCACCGTGAACTGCGCCGCGTTCCCCGAGACGCTGATCGAAGCCGAGCTGTTCGGCCACGAGCGCGGCGCGTTCACCGGCGCGCTGCAGAAGCGCGACGGCAGGTTCAAGGCGGCCGATGGCGCCACGCTGTTCCTCGACGAGATCAACGCGCTCTCGCTCGCGGCGCAGGCCAAGCTGCTCCGCGTGCTCCAGAACGGCTCGTTTCATCCGATCGGGACGAACACGGAGGTCGTGGTCGATGTTCGCCTGATCTCGGCGACCAACCGCGAGCTCAAGGCGCTGGTCGCGGAGGGCACGTTCCGCGAGGATCTCTACTACCGGATCAAGGTCCTCGATCTCGCGCTCCCACCCCTGCGCGATCGGACCGGCGAGCTGCCGCTGCTCGTGGCGTACTTCCTGCTCAAGCACGCGCCCGCCGCTTCGAGCCCGACCTTGTCGCCGCGCGCCTGGGCTGCGCTGGCCGGGTATTCGTTCCCGGGCAACGTCCGGGAGCTCGAGCACGCGATCCAGCACGCCGTCGTGCTCGCGGGCGGCTCCGAGATCGATCTCGAACACCTCCCGCGCGACATTTACTCGACGGTCTGCCCGGATGAACCGGCGGCGACCAGCCCGGGCGAGCTCCAGCCGCTGGCGGTAGCGGTTCGCGAGTTCGAGCGCACCTACATGCTCCGCGCGCTCGAGCTGACCAGCGGTAACAAGACGCGCGCGGCGCGGATGCTGGGGATGTCCCGCAAGCACCTGTGGGAGAAGTTACGGCGGCTGGTCACGGATGGCACGGATGGCACGGCCGAACCGGGTGAGCCGGTGCGGCACAGACATTGAATCAGCAGGCACACAGACTTTGAAGTGGAGATTCCATGCAGGACATCGCTCCCGAACCCGTACGGCCGCGACGGGTGCTTCTCGTGGAGGACGATCCCGATCTGCGCGAAGCGTTAGGCGAGGCTCTCGCGGAGAGTGGCCACGTCGTGATCTCGGCGATCGATGGCAGCGAGGGGCTGCGCCAGATGGAGGCCTGCCGGCCCGACGTCGTCGTCCTCGATCTGATGATGCCCCGGCTCGACGGCTGGCAGTTCCGGCTGGCGCAGCGCAGCGATCCGATGCTGGCCGGGACGCCGGTCGTGGCGATCTCGGCCTCGAGCAGCGCGACCGCCGCCGCCGTCGACGCCGACCTCTACCTCCGCAAGCCGTTCGACGCCAAGACCCTGCTGCACGCGATCGACGACGTGATCAACGCCAGCGCGCGGCGGCTCGAGCCCACCAAGATCGCGCAGACCGAGCGGCTCGCCGCGCTGGGCACCCTGGCCGCCGGCCTGGCGCACGAGATCAACAATCCGTTGACCTACGTCCTGCTCCAGCTCGCGCAAGCCATCCGGCTGTTGCCCACCCTCGCCAATGACGACAACCGCGCCCGCGTCGAACAGGTCGAGACCCTGGTGCGCGGCTCCCTGGAGGGTGCCGAACGGATCCGCAGCATCATGACCGGGATCCGCGCGTTCTCGCGATCGGACGACACCGGCGTCTCGCTGGTCGACGTGCGCATCCCGCTCGACGCCGCGCTGAGGCTCGTCACGAACGAGATTCGCTACCGGGCTCGGCTGGTCAAGCACTACGCCGATCCGCCCCGCGTCCTGGCCAACGAAGGCAGGCTGGGGCAGGTGTTCCTGAACCTCATCACCAATGCCGTCCAGGCGATCCCGGAGGGTAACGCGCGCGGCCACGAGATCCGGGTGAGCGCGACCGCCGATGACCGCGGCGACCTGGTCGTCGAGCTCTCGGACACCGGCGGGGGCATCCCTCCCCACTTGCTCGGCCGGATCTTCGAACCGTACTTCTCGACCAAGCCCGTCGGTCAGGGCACCGGCCTGGGCCTGTCGATCAGCCATAGCATCATCAGCGCGCTCGACGGCAAGATCACGGTCACCAGCGAGGTCGGCCAAGGCACGACGTTCCGGATCGTGCTGCCGGCCGCGCCGCCGGAGACGGCGCCATGCTGAGCTCGCACGGCGCGACGCCGGCGACCTTCCCGTGGCGCGCGCGGTTCTGCGCGCCGCGATCCACCTGATGGAAACCGAGGCCACCATGCCGACCGACGTGGACATCCTCATCGTGGACGACCGGCCGGATCACCTGCTGGCGATCGAGACCATCCTGTCGGCGAACGACTACAACCTCGTGCGGGCGGCGTCCGGTCAGGAGGCGCTCCGGCGGATCCTCGAGCGCGACTTCGCGGTGATCCTGGTCGACGTCGTGATGCCCGGGATGGACGGGTTCGAGCTGGCGACGACGATCAAGCAGCGAGAGCGCTCGCGCTATACGCCGATCATCTTCCTCACGGCGGGCAGCTCGGACATCAACTTCATCTATCGCGGCTATTCGGTCGGGGCCGTCGACTACCTGATGAAGCCGCTCGACGCCGACGTGCTGCGGGCCAAGGTCGCGATCTTCGTCGATCTGTTCCGCAAGGGCCGGCAGATTCGCGAGCAGCTGGACGCGCTGCGCGCCGCCGAGCGCCGCGAGCGGGAGCTCGAGCTCGTCTCGCTCCGGGCCGCCAGCGAGCAGCGCTACAAGAACCTCGCGGAGGCGATCCCGCAGATCGTGTGGACGGCGATGGCCGACGGAGCGATCACCTACTTCAGCCATCGCTGGTACGAGTACACCGGGCAGGCGTTCGACGACGCGAGGGGGAGCGGCTGGCTATCCAGGGTAGCTCCCGAGGACGCCGAGCCGTGCGCGAAGCGATGGTGGGGCGGGCTGGCGGCCCAGCGGGTGTTCGAGCTCGAGTGCCGGCTGTTGCGGCGCGACGGCGAGCTCGGCTGGCACCTGTGCCGCGCCGTTCCGGAGCTCGGCGACGACGGCCGCATCGCCGGCTGGCTCGGCACGTTCACCGACTGCGATGCGCTCAAGCGCGCGTGTGATGAGGCCGAGCAGGCGCTGAACGCCCGCGACGAGTTCCTGTCGATCGCGTCGCACGAGCTGCGCACGCCGCTCACGACGCTGCAGCTCCGGCTGCAGAGCTTGCATGACGACCTCACGGCCAACGGCGGCACGGCCCCGGTCAAGCGCAAGCTGGACTCCTCGCTGCGCCAGGGCAGCCGGCTCATGGCCCTCGTCGACAGCCTGTTCGACGTCTCGCGGATCCGGAGCCGGCGGCTCACGCTGTCGCGCGAGCGCTTCGACCTGGTCGACGCCGCGAGCGAGCTCATCGAGCGGTTCTCCGAGGCCGCCCAGATCGCGGGCGTCCGCCTCGAGCTCCACGCGGACCACGCCGTGATCGGCGTCTGGGACCGGCTCAGGGTCGAGCAGATCATCCAGAACCTCCTGAACAACGCCATCAAGTACGCGCCCTCGGCGCCCGTCGAGGTCACCGTCGGGGAGCGCGAGGGCAACGCCACGATCACCGTGCGCGATCACGGGCCCGGCATCGCGCTGGCCGATCGCGAGCGGATCTTCGGGCCGTTCGAGCGCGCCGTGTCGGCGCGAAACTACGGCGGCCTGGGCTTGGGGCTCTACATCGCGCGCGAGAACGCCGCGGCGCACGGGGGCACGATCTCCGTGACGTCGGATCCGGCGGAGGGGGCGACGTTCATCGTCGAGCTGCCCTGCGCACCGGATGCCCGTACGGCTGATCCGGCCACGGCCAGCGCGTCCGAGGCCTGATGTTCGAGCGATGCTCGAGCGATGCTCGAGCATTGCCCGAGCGATGCCCGAGTGATGCTCGCGCCGGCCAGGCTGGCTTGCCGGCGCATTGCCGACCCACGCCGGCCCGTGCCACGGTGTGCGATATGCGGGCGATGCTGTTATGCGCCGGTCTGAGCACGCGGCTGGGCAAGCTCGGGGCCGGGTGCCCCAAGCCCATGCTGCCGGTATGCGGCGTGCCGATCCTCGCCTACGGCATCACGAACCTCGTCGCGCATGGCATCACCGAGCTGGTCATCAACACGCACCACCGCGGCGAGGTGATCGAGCAGACCATCGGGGATGGCCGGCGGTTCGGGGCGCGCATCCAGTACCTCCACGAGCCGGTGATCCTCGGGACCGGGGGCGGCCTCAAGCACGCCTTGCCGCTGCTCGATCCGGACCACCGCGACGAGCCGTTCCTCTCGATCAACGGCAAGCTGATCTTCGATCTCGATGTCACCGCGCTGATCGCGGCCTATCGCGCGGCGGGCGACATCCTCGGCATGATGGTCGTGCGGCGGGTCCCCGACGCGCGCGACTGGGGCGCCGTGAACGTCGCGGTCGATGGCCGCGGGCCCCACGTCGTCGACATCCTCGGCGACGGCGCGCACATGTTCTGCGGGGTGCACGTCACCCGGCCCCAGGTGATGGCGCGCTTACCCGACGGTTGCGCCGACTCGATCCGCCAGGGTTACCTGCCGTGGCTACGCGCCGGCGAGCGGGTCGCGGCCTACGAGCATCGCGACGGCTACTTCGCCGAGCATTCGACCCCCGAGCGCTACCTGGCGTCGAACTGGGCCTTGCTCGGCGGCGCGCCCCTGCGGCATCCGCCGACCCAGCTCGCCGGGATCGACCCCACGGCACGGATCCACCCGAGCGCGACGATCGCCTGGCCGGTCAAGATCGGCGCGGGCGCGGTCGTCGGGGCCGGCGTCACAATCGGCCCCAACGCGATCCTCGGCGACGGGGCGATCGTTCGGGCCAGCGTCGCGAACACGGTGGTGTGGGCGGGCGCCGTGGTCGAGACCAGCCCCGAAGAAGCGATCGTCACGGGGACGCTTCCAACTAATGAAACTAGCGCCGTGCAACCCATTGATCTCGGATAGCGTGGGGCACGGGGACGCTTCCAACGAATGAAACTAGCGTCGCGCAACCTATTGATCGCAGGTCGAGGAAGCGCCGGAGGCAGTGGCAACCGCAACCGCTCAGCCGGTCGTGGCGATCACCGTCACGGACAGCCGGCCGCCGGCAGCTTGGCAGTCTCTTCGATGCATTCCTTGACGATCTTGCGCACGCTGTCGTTGGCTTGCAGGGCGTCGCGTCGTGTCGACTCGGGGTTCGCGGTGACCTCAAGCCCGGTCTGGACCGCGTCGGGGAGGGCACGGGCGAGGGAGCACGCCTCCTTGAGCGCGGGCGTCGCGGGCCCGGCCTCGGCGCACGCGCACACCTTGTCGACGTACGCCTTGCAGGCATCCTGGCCGCGCTTGACCTCGCTCGCCGGGATCACCGGGAGGTCGCGCGCGGGGGGGCCCGGAGGGGCGTCTGATTGCTTCTTGCACCCGGCGCACAAGACCAGGATCCAGAGCCACTTCATGCCGCCTCGACGCGTGCCAGCACCACCGAGATGTTGTCGATGCCACCTTCTTCGTTGGCGGCGGTGATCAGCCGCTCGACGGCGCGGTCGAGATCGCGCTCGACCATCAGGATGTGCAGCATCTGATCGTCTTTGACCATGCCGGTCAGGCCATCGGAGCACAGCATGTAGGTATCGCCGATGTGCGGCTTCTCGGTGAACACGTCGACCTGGACGCTCTCCTTCATGCCGAGCGCGCGCACGATCACATTCTTGTGAGGCCAGTTCTCGGCTTCCTCCGGGGTGACCCGCTTCATTCGAATGTAGTCGTTGATGAGCGAGTGATCCTCGGTCAGCTGCGTGAGCTCGGTGTTGCGTGCGCGATAGCACCGACTGTCACCGACATGTCCGATGACCAACGAGTCGTCGAGGAAGTACACCGCAACACACGTCGTGCCCATACCCTTGAACCGCGCCTCGCGTTGCGCCCGTTCCCAGATCTCGAGGTTCGCGAGCATGATGCCGGTGACCATGCGGTTGACGTGGGTGCGTAGGTCGCGGTCGACTTTGTAGGGCCAGGTGAGCGTTTGTTGCTTTCCAGTCTCGAGGAAGTGATCGGTGATCAGCTCGACCGCGAGACGGCTTGCGACTTCGCCCGACGCGTGGCCCCCCATGCCATCGGCGACGATTGCCAACCGCTCGTTATCCGGGAGGGAGATCGAGTCTTCGTTGTGATCGCGCTTGCGCCCGATGTGGGTCGCACCCGCAAACCGCACCCGGGCCCCGTCGAGCGGAAACGACGTACTCATCCGTGTACCACTCTAGCAGAGCCCGAACCGAGCGATTCCGGTTCGCAGCGAAAACGGGGTGGGTTTACCTGCGGCGCCGAGGGCCACGGGGCTCCTTGTCGGGAGCAGCCCGTTGACTCCAACCTGCGGGCCTTTCATCCTAAAGACGATGTGGGGCTACGCCGAGGGCAACACGACCGTGGTAGGTGTCATTGTCGTGCTCATCGGCGGGGCGGCGATCGGGTACGTGGCTCGGCGGCTGTGGCGGCGAGGGCCGTGACGTGGCCGAACTCGCGCGGGGCAGCGTTACGGATCGCCCGTGGGGGCGTACCTTCGCCGCCCTTGGCCTGCGTGGGCTCACCGGCCAGCTGACGCTCGTCGCCGACGGCCGGCGCTTCCTGGTCGCGTTCGAGTCCGGAGCGGTGGTCGCGGCGGCGTCGCCGCTGGCGTCAGATGCCGCGGTACGGGTGGCGCTGACCAGCCACCTCGTGTCCTCGTCGCAAGTGCCCGAGATTTCCCGCCGCCAGGCCGCGGCGCCCGAGCGGGACGAGATCGACCTCATCGCCGAGCAGGCGCGGCTCGGGCCCGACCACGCCCTGCGGCTGCGCCGGCGCGTGATCGCCCAGCGCGCGGCGCGGACATTTTCGATCAACCACGGCGAGTTCGTCATTACCGATCGGACCGAGCTGACGATCCTGCCGGGCTGCGAGCTCGACGTCCGCGCCGTGATCTACATGGGCGCGCGGACCAACCTGTCCGAGCTGCGGCTGGCGACGGAGCTCGATCTGCTCGGCTCGCGGTTCCGGCTCAAGCCGGCGCTCGACGATGATCTACCGCAGTTCGGCTTTACCGACCTCGAGCAGCCGGTGGTCGAGCGGCTGCGCGACGGCGGCAGCGTCTGCGAGATCGAGGAGTTCGCGACCAGCTTCGTCGATGGGCGGACGGTGCGCGCCGTGGTCTATTCCCTCGCGGTGTGCAACGCCTGCGATCTCGCGCCGCCGCGGGTGCCGGCCCCATCGTCGCGCAGCGCGACCCCGAC
>Ga0105249_10005164_pt1 | contig 11263 bp, 10 predicted proteins | sample KBSS44metaG_FD_81522 | JGI IMG/M metagenome (GOLD analysis project Ga0105249, IMG submission 81522) | Switchgrass rhizosphere microbial communities from Kellogg Biological Station, Michigan, USA - KBS S4-4 metaG | ecosystem: Host-associated > Plants > Roots > Rhizosphere > Soil | place...
CGCGAGCTCAAGGATCCGCGCCTCGGCTTCGTCAGCGTGACCGAAGTGGACGTGACGCCGGATCTGAAGTACGCCAAGGTCTACGTCTCCGTCTTGGGGCCCGAGGAGCGCTGGGCCTCCTCCCTCGCCGCGCTCGAGAGTGCCCGGGGATTCGTCTGGAACTGGCTCCGGCGTCATCTGGACCTGCGCGTCACCCCGCAACTGGCGTTCCGTCCCGATCGCTCCATGGAGCATGCCGCGCACATCCAGTCCCTGCTGGCAGCGTTGCACGTAGAGCCCCAGGAGCCGGAGTCCCCGTGACGGACCCCACGACCGAGTCGTCGTCCGTCCCCCCCGCCTCGGTCCCCCCCGCGAAGCTGCTCGACCTCATCCGGCGTCCCCGGGGAGCGGCGCTGATGCTGGGGCACGTGCACCCGGATGGCGACGTGCTCGGCACGCTTCTCGGCTTGGGATTGGCCATGGAGGCGGCGGGATGGTCCGTGACCCTGGCCGGGCCGCATCCGGTGCCGGAGTCGCTAGCCTTTCTCCCCGGGTCCGAGCGCTGGCAGGTGTGGAAGCAGGCCCCGCGCACGTACGACATGATCGTCCTCACGGACTGCCCGAACGACGAGCGCACGGAGGGACTGCTGGCCGCCACGCGCACGCCGGACAGCGCGGTGCTCAATGTCGATCACCATCCCGACAACCGGCGCTACGGCACCATCGACTGGATCGACCCCACGGCGGCCGCCACGGGCGAGATGGTCTACGATCTGATCCGCGCCCTCGATCTTCCGGTCACGCCGGCCATCGCGATCAACCTGTTCACCGCGATCCACACCGACACGGGCTCCTTCCGCTACTCGAACACGACGGCGCGGACGTTCCGCATCGCGGGGGAGCTGACCGCCTTCGGCGCCGAGCCCGCGCTGGTCTCCGACTGGCTCTATCAGCGGCGTCCCGCGGATGCCCTCGGCATGCTCGGGGAAGTGCTCCGCCGCGTGCGCGTGAGCGCCGATGGCAATGTCGCATGGCTCGCGGTTCCCCGGGGGCTCGCCACGGACGCCTTCATGTCGGCAGAGGATCTGGTGACCTACCCGCGGTCGATCGGTGGCGTCAAGGTCGCGGTGCTCCTGCGCGAGGAAGGGGCGGGGATCGTCAAGGTGAGCCTTCGTGGCAAGGACGAGATTCCCGTCAACCGGATCGCCCATCGCTTCGGCGGCGGGGGTCACGAGAATGCCGCGGGCTGTACCGTGCGCGGCACGCTCGACGAGGCGACCGCCGCGGTGCTGGCCGCGGTCGGCCTCGCGCTCGAGACCAAGGCGTCGGCATGAGCCGCGGGGCGTCCGGCATCCTGGCGGTGGACAAGGGGCCGGGTGTGACGTCGTTCCAGGTGGTGGCGCAGCTCCGCCGCGTGATGCGCGCGCCCAAGATCGGCCACGGGGGCACGCTCGATCCCGATGCCACGGGTGTGCTCCCGATCCTGATCGGCGAGGCGACGAAGCTCACTCCCTACCTGATCGAGCTCGACAAGGAGTACGTGGCGACCGTCCGGCTCGGCATCGTGACCGACACGGAGGACCTGAGCGGGGCGGTGCTCGAGACGCCGCCTGTGCCCGCACTCGACGCCCCGGCCATCGAGGCGGCGCTCGGCGCCTTCGTCGGCGTGATCCGGCAGGTGCCGCCGATGTACTCGGCGCTTCACCACGACGGCAAGCGCCTCTACGAGCTGGCGCGCGAGGGGCGGACGGTGGCGCGCGAGGCGCGCGAGGTGACCGTTCACGCGATCGCGCTCGAGTCCGTCGCGCTCCCCGATTTCACGCTGCGCGTGCGATGCGGGAAGGGGACGTATATCCGAACGCTGGCCGCCGATCTGGGCCGGGCGCTCGGCAGTGGGGCCGCCCTCGCGACGCTCGTCCGAACGCGGGTCGGGCCCTATGCGCTCGCGGATGCGGTCGGGTGGGCCGAGGTGTGCGAGCCCGGGTCGGCCAACTCGCTCTGGGATCGGGTCTTGCCGCTGGACTCGGCCCTGCCATCTCTCGCGCGGGTAGAGCTCGATTCGGCCCGGAGCCGCGCCTTCCGCCACGGCCAGGCCGTGACAGTGGCGTCCGCGCCCCCCGGCTCCGTGCGCGTCTATGACGCCGATGGGGCCCTTCTCGGGATCGGTAGCGCCCGTGGCACCTCCGTCCAGCCGGAACGTCTGCTCCATGCGGATCATCCGCGGCCTGCCGTCCTTCCCGTCTGACCTGTCGCCCTCCGTCGTGGCGCTGGGCGCCTTCGATGGCATCCACCTCGCGCACGCGAGAATTCTGGAAACCGCCGTCGAGCGGGCGCGCGGGCTCGGCGTGACATCGCTCGTGTGCACCTTCGACCCGAATCCTGCCGCGGTGTTGCGCCCGGAGCGCGCCCCCGCCCCGCTCGCGTCTCTCGACGAGAATCTCGCGCGCATTGCGGCGCACGGTCCGGACGCCACGCTGGTCATCCCGTTCACGGAGGAACTGTCGCGGATGGAGGCGGAGGCGTTCGTGGAGGACGTGCTTCGGCGGGCGCTCGGGGCACAGGAGGTGGTCGTGGGCTTCAACCACACCTTTGGTCGCGGCGCCCGCGGCACCGCGATGCTGCTCAAGGAGATGGGCGATCGGCAGGGATTCACGGTCCACGTGCTGCCGCCGCTCGAGGTGAGCGGACAGATCGTCTCCTCGAGCGCCATCCGCGAAGCGCTGCGCGACGGTGACGTCGAGGTGACCCGCGCGCTCCTCGGCCGGCCGTACCTGGTGCGGGGCCAGGTCCTGGCGGGTGCGGGCCGGGGACGGACTCTGGGGTTCCCGACCGCCAACCTCCGGCCCGCCCGCCCGCTCGTCCTGGCGCCCGGCGTCTACGCGGCCCGTGCCGCCTGGGACGGCGCGCGACACGATGCCGTCGTCAATGTGGGATTTCGGCCGACCTTCGGAGAGGAGCAGTACTGGATCGAGGTACACGTGTTCGACTTCTCGGGCGATCTGTACGATCGCGAGCTCAGCGTCGACTTCCTTCGGCGCATCCGCGCGGAGATGAAGTTCGCGGGGGTCGAGGCGCTCAAGCGGCAGGTCGCGCTGGACATGGAGATGGCCAGACGGCTGCTCGCCGAGGACGGCGGTTGACGCGGGAGGACGAGACGCCACCGATTTGACAGCCGCCGCCTCAGGGTGACAGGATCGACGTCGAGCCGCATGCGATCGACGACCTCGGAGGACGAGACACCATGAGATCGAGGCTTGTCGCGGTAGGACTCGCGGTGGTGACCGCGGGCTCATCGATGCTCGCGTCATTGACGGCGCAGGCGTCAGACGAACCGGAGCTGCGCGTCGAGTACGACCCACCGCACGTGTCCGTGGCGGCGACGGAGGTGGGCCTCGGTGAGCTGCTGCGGCTCATCGGGGCGAAGGTCGGGTTCAGTGTCGCAGAGGGGCGTGCGGCGTTGCGTCTCGTCACGGTGTCCATCGCGCATGCCTCTCTCGACGATGTGCTGCGCCAATTGCTGCGAGCCGAGAACCACACGATCCTGTACCGGCAGGGAGCCGATGCGGTGGTGATGGTCGATCGGATCGTATTGCTGGGCCCCCCCGCCGAAGGGGTGTCGGTGACGGACACCGGGCCGCGGCCGAGTCAAGAGGCCCCCGCTCTCGCGTCCAGCGCGGGTCCGGGCTCTGCCGGCACTGGAGAGAGTGCGACGACGGGCGAGCGGCGGGCCTCCCTGGGCGACATGCTCCAGTCGCAAGCGCTCGCCGGCCTTCCCCCGCAGCCCACGGCCGTCGCGGAGCCGGCGCCGGTGGCCCCCGCGACAGGGCAGTGACCCTCCCCGGCTCCGGCGCGCGCGAGCCGCGGCTCCACGGCCTGCGACCAGGCACGTCCGCGGCAGAGGCGCGCGCGAGGGAGGGGCCGGGAGAGGTCAGTCGCCGGACTCTCCGCCTCTTTTGCATCCCGCGCCCCTGCGTGGTACCGTTCGGTGAGATATCGCGAAAGCGTCCAAACTGTTCCAACGAACCTGTCCCAGACGGAGCCGTGTGCGAGGCTCTGGGGGCATGGCGATTGGGGGGGGACCCCCCGGGAGGATGACGGCATGCGGCTGTCCGTGGACAAGAAGAAGACCCTCATCGAGCAGTTCAAGACACACGATGGAGACACGGGCTCACCCGAGGTGCAGATCGCGCTCCTCTCGGAGCGGATCAACGGTCTGACGGACCACTTCAAGACGCACAAAAAGGACCATCACTCCCGCCGCGGCCTGCTCATGCTGATCGGCAAGCGCCGCGGCCTTCTCGAATACCTCCGCAAGAAGAACCCGGACCGATACGGGGCCGTGACCGATAAGCTCGGGATCCGCAAGTGACCGCGGGTCCCGGGCCCAGAACTGTCCATCTTGCCCGGTGCCGCCGGGCCTCTCCAATAGCCGATTCAGATTCAGTGGAGCTCACACCTTAGCAGGAGGATGCGGAACGTATGCCTCATTCTGTGCAAACCCAGGTCAACAAGCAGGCGCTGTCGATCGAAACAGGCAAGGTCGCCAAGCAAGCCGACGGCGCCGTCGTCGTGCGGTGCGGCGGAACGGTCGTCCTCTCCACCGTGGTGGCGGCCAAGAGCCCGATGGAGGGTCGAGATCGCGATTTCCTGCCGCTCACCGTCGAGTATCGGGAGCGGGCCTACGCGGGCGGCCGCATCCCGGGTGGTTTCTTCAAGCGCGAGGGCCGGCCGGACGAGAAGGAGACCCTGACCTGCCGCCTCATCGACCGACCACTCCGGCCACTCTTCCCGAAGAGCTTCCGCAATGAGCTCCAGATCATCAACCTGGTGATCTCCGCTGACGACGAGAACGACCCGGACATGCTCGCGCTGGTCGGCTCATCGGCGGCGGTGGCCGTATCCGGGATCCCGTTCTCCGCGCCGATCGGCGCGGTGCGCGTGGCGCTCGTCGAGGGCCAGCTCGTGGCCAACCCGACCTACAAGCAGCTCGCCGCCTCTCCGCTCGAGATCGTCATCGCCGGCACGGAGGATGCGGTCCTCATGGTCGAGTCCGGAGGGCGCGAGATCAGCGAGGAGCAGATGCTCGAGGCGCTCGCGTTCGGCCACGAGCAGTGCAAGCAGATCGCACGCATCCAGAAGGAGCTCGCGGCTCAGGCGGGCAAGCCCCAGTGGGCGTTCGACGCCAAGGCAGGTGCGGATCCCGCACTCGAAGCGCGCGTGAAGGAGCTGGCCACCGCCAAGGTCGTCAAGGCGCTCGCGATCCACGAGAAGCAGCCGCGTGCGCAGGCCCTCGAAGGCGTCTTCGAGGAAGTGTGGGTTGCGCTTGGCGTGGACGAGACCCTGCGCCCGAAGGTCCGCGAGGCGCTCGACAAGGTCGAGAAGGCCGAAGTCCGTCGCATGATCGTGGAGAAGGGGGTCCGCCTGGACGGCCGCCGGGTGACCGAGGTGCGCCCGATCTGGTCCGAGATCGGCTATCTGCCGCGCGTTCACGGCTCCGCTCTCTTCACCCGGGGCGAGACCCAGGCGCTCGTGGCGGCGACGCTCGGGACCAAGAACGACGAGCAGAAGCTGGAGTCGTTCGAGGGCGACGTCTTCCGCCGCTTCATGCTGCACTACAATTTCCCGTCGTTCTCCACGGGCGAGGTCAAGCGCTTCGGCACGCCGGGCCGCCGCGAGGTCGGCCATGGGGCGCTCGCCCAGCGGGCGATCGAGGCGGTGATGCCGGCGAGGGACGTCTTCCCGTACACCGTCCGCGTCGTGTCCGACATCCTCGAGTCCAATGGGTCGTCGTCGATGGCCAGCGTCTGCGGGGCCTCCATGGCGCTGATGGACGCGGGCGTGCCGCTCACCTCCCCCGTGGCGGGCATCGCGATGGGATTGGTCAAGGAGGGTGACAAGGTCGGCATCCTCACCGACATCATGGGGAGCGAGGATCACTACGGCGACATGGACTTCAAGGTTGCCGGCACCGAGAAGGGGATCACGGCGCTGCAGATGGACATCAAGATCGGTGGCGTCTCCATCGACATCATGCGGCAGGCGCTGGCCCAGGCGCGCGAGGCGCGGCTCCACGTGCTCGGCAAGATGGCGGAGACCATCAGGGCGCCGCGCGCCGAAATGAGCCCCTACGCTCCGCGGTTCGTCACCATCAAGATTCGCCCGGAGAAGATCCGGGAGATCATCGGGCCTGGTGGCAAGGTGATCCGCGGAATGCAGGAGAAGACGGGTGCCAAGATCGACGTCGAGGATGACGGAAAGGTGACGATCTTCTCCGCGAACAGCGGTGCCGCGCAGATGGCCGTCGACATGATCCAGGACATCTGCCGCGAAGCGGAGCTGGACCGGATCTATGTCGGCAAGGTGAAGAGCATCAAGGAGTTCGGGGCCTTCGTCGAGATCATGCCGGGGACCGAGGGGCTGCTGCACATCTCTCAGATCGCCGAGAGCCGGATCCGGGCCGTCGGCGACGTCCTGTCCGAGGGCGACCAGGTGGTGGTCAAGGTGCTCGAGATCGATGGCAACGGCAAGATCCGCTTGTCCCGAAAGGGGGCGCTGCGCGACCAGCCCGCCATGGCCGAGCGCGAGAAGCTCGCGATCGCGCCCGCAGCCGCGCAGAGCTGAGAGGGGAGGCCGCGAGGGACATCCGGTGACGCACCGAAAGGACGTGCTGCCGAACGGCATCGGTATCGTCACGGAGGTGATGCCGCACGTCCGTTCGGTGGCGGTCGGTATCTGGGTCGACACCGGCTCGCGTGTGGAGCCGGAAGAGCGGGGGGGCATCTCTCATCTGATCGAGCATCTCGTCTTCAAGGGCACGGAGACGCGGTCGGCGGAGGACATCGCCCGGGCGATCGATTCGGTCGGCGGACAGATGGATGCGTTCACGGCCAAGGAGCAGACCTGCTTCTACGTGAGCGTGCTCGACGAGCACCTGCCCCTCGCCGTCGACCTCCTGGCCGACATTCTCCGGCACCCCCGCTTCACCCCGGAGGACATCGAGAAGGAGAAGGCGGTCGTCCTTCAGGAGATCAAGATGGTCGAGGACACCGCGGACGACCTGATTCACGATCTGTTCGTGGAGCGCTTCTGGGCCGGGCACCCGCTTGGCCGGCCCATTCTCGGCCGATGGAACGTCGTGCAGGGCTTCGATCGGGCCGCGGTCCTGAGTCACCTGCACGAGGAGTACGCGCCGGCCAAGATCACGATCGCCGTCGCCGGACACATGGAGCACGCGCGAGTCGTGGATCTGTTCGCGGGCCACTTCGAGGGGTTCGACCGCCCCGCGCGCCGACACGAGCCGACGCCTCCGACACCTCAAGCCTTCGTGAACGTGGTGCCGAAGCCGCTCGAGCAAGTGCATCTCGTGATGGGCTTCCCGGGCATCGGCGATGCCGTCCCGGAGCGCTACGCGCTCTATCTCCTCAACGACGTCATCGGGGGCAGCATGTCCTCGCGCCTCTTCCAGGAGGTCCGCGAGCGACAGGGGCTGGCGTACTCCGTCCATTCCGGCATCCAGTCCTACCGCGACAGCGGACTCTTCTACGTCTATGCGGGGACGGATGCGGAGAATTTCGGCAAGGTCGTGAAAGCGCTCATGAAGGAGCTGAAGCTCCTGAAGAAGGACGGGATCAGCGCGGACGAGCTCCGTCGGTCCAAGGACCATCTCAAGGGCAACCTGATGCTGTCGCTCGAGTCGACCTCGTCCAGGATGAACCGCCTCGCGAGGCAGGAGATGCGCTTCGGCTCGTTCCTCTCGATCGACGAGATGCTCGCCGCGATCGACGGCGTGCGACCCGACGAGGTCGAGACGATGCTCCATCGGGTGCTCGACGAAAGCCAGCTTGCGCTCCTGGCGCTCGGGCCGATCAAGCGTGGCGATCTGCCCCGCGAGCTCATCGCTGTGGCCGGCATTTCTCCGACAGGCGCCTAGACTAGCGAGAGCGGAGGCAACGGTCGCGCGCCCATGATCGAGCGATACAGCCGGCCCGAGATGGCGCGCATCTGGACCCAGGACGCGAAGTATGCCGCCTGGCTCCGGGTGGAGCTGGCCGTGTGCGAGGTCTATGCTCGTCGCGGCCTGATCCCCGCGGATGCCCTTGGCCGCATCAAGGCCCATGCCACCGTATCCGCCGGGCGCATCGACGAGATCGAAGCGACGACCCGGCACGACGTCATCGCGTTCCTGACGAACCTCGAGGAGGCGCTCGGGGCCGACTCGCGATACGTCCACATGGGCATGACGTCCTCGGACGTGGTGGACACGGCCCTGGCGCTCCAGCTCCAGGAGGCCGCCGAGGTGCTCCTGGGCGGCCTGGAGCGATTCCGTGCCGCCGTGCGGGCCCTCGCCCTCAAATACAAGCACACGCCCTGCGTGGGCCGCACGCATGGCATCCACGCCGAGCCGACGACGTTCGGCCTCAAGGCCGCGGTGTGGTATGCGGAAGCCGACCGCAATCTGGAGCGCCTGCGCCGCGCGCGTGAGGCGGTCCGGGTGGGCAAGATCTCCGGCGCGGTCGGCACGTTCGCCCACGTGGATCCCGACGTCGAGGAGGAAGCGTGCCGGCTCCTCGGTCTCGAGCCCGCGCCCGTGTCCACGCAGATCGTGCAGCGGGACCGTCACGCGGAATTCATGGCGGCCCTGGCCATCCTCGCCGCATCGCTCGAGAAGGTCGCCCTCGAGATCCGCTCGCTCCAGCGCACGGAGATCCTCGAGGCGGAGGAGCCATTCACGGAGGGACAGAAGGGCTCGAGCGCCATGCCCCACAAGCGCAATCCCGTCTCCTGCGAGCAGGTGTGCGGGCTCGCGCGGCTCGTGCGTACCAATGCGCTCGCCGCGCTCGAGAACGTGGCCCTGTGGCACGAGCGGGACATCAGCCACTCGTCGGTGGAGCGGGTGATCCTGCCGGACTCGACGCTCCTCGTGCACTACATGCTCCATCAGATGACGCGGATCACCGAGGGACTGCTCGTCTACCCCGACCGCATGCGCGAGAACATGGACCGGAGCTTCGGGCTCATGTTTTCCCAGCGCGTGCTCCTCGCGCTCACCGCCAAAGGGCTGCCGCGCCAGGCCGCGTACGAGCTGGTCCAGAAGCACGCCATGCGCGCGTGGCGGGAGCGCGGGCCGTTCCGCGACCTCTTGGCCGGCGACCCCGACGTGATGGGGCACCTGACCGAGGCCGAGCTTCATGCGTGCTTCGATCCGTCCTGGCATCTGCGCAATGTCGACGCCATCTTCCGCCGTCTCGACCTGGCCTGATCCCGCAGCAGGCGGCCGCCGCGGGACGCCGCGTCCGTGAAGGGCCCCTCGTGACGGCGCGCGTCCTGATCCGGCTCAAGCCGGGCATCCTCGACGTGCAGGGCGCGTCGGTTCAGCGCGCGCTCGGCGGATTGGGCTTTCCCGAGGTGCGCGGTGTGCGCGTGGGGAAGGTCATCGATCTGGACCTCGAGGGGCTGGGTGGAGATGCCGCCCGCCGGCGTATCGACGAGATGTGCGCGCGGCTCCTCGTCAATCCCGTGATCGAGGACGTGACCGTCGAGATCCAAGGTTAGGGCCGTCACCCACCCGCAGGCCTTGCCAGCGGGGGAGGCAAAGATGTAGATTGAAGAAGCCACCCCCGAAAGGAGAAATCGCGAGCCCTATGAACTTCGGCGTCGTCGTGTTTCCCGGCACCTGGAGCGATTGCGATTTCCACTACGTCATCGGTGAGGTGCTGCACCAATCCGTGCGCTATATCTGGCATCGAGATGCGGATCTCGCCGGGCTCGATTGTCTGGTGCTTCCCGGCGGCTTCTCGTACGGCGACTACCTCCGCGCGGGGGCCATCGCCGGGCGGTCTCCCGTCGTCGAGGCGCTGCCCGCCTTCGTGGCTCGTGGCGGCTTCGTCCTCGGCTCCTGCAATGGCTTTCAGATCCTGTGCGAAGCCGGTCTCCTACCGGGCGCTCTCGTGCGCAATGAATGCCTGCAGTACCGCTGTCAGTCGACCTACCTGCTCACCGACAACGTGGAGACGCCGTTCACTCGGGCGCTGCGGCCGGGACAGGTGCTCAAGATGCCCATCTCGCACGGGGAAGGCCGTTACTACGCCGAGCCGGAGGTTCTTCGGCAGCTTCGAGACGGGGGTCAGATCGTCTTTCGGTACTGCACGGAGGATGGCAGGGTCACGAAGGAAGCGAATCCAAACGGGTCGATGCAGAACATCGCCGGGATCGTGAACGAGGGCGGCACCGTGCTGGGCTTGATGCCGCATCCGGAGCGTGCCGCCGAATCCGCGCTGGGCGGCACGGACGGAACGCTGATCTTCCACTCGCTCCTCGGCAGCCTCGTCGAGGACGGCTCCTTCCTCAAGCGCTGACAATCTGGGCGGCCGGCCGCTCTCGGAAGGCTCTGATGCGAGGTGATAGAGGTGGCGAGGTGAGCGCGGGGTGACCTCGGCTCAGCCTAAGGTCACACTGGATCTCGCCCTCGCCCATGGCCTCACACCCGAGGAATACGATCGCGTCATCGGGTGCCTCGACCGGGAGCCGACCTTCACTGAGCTGGGGCTCTTCTCCGCGCTCTGGTCCGAGCACTGCGCCTACAAGCACTCGCGCGTCTTTCTGCGCACGCTGCCGACCACGGCGGACCACGTGCTCCAGGGACCCGGCGAGAACGCTGGTATCGTCGACCTCGGCGGTGACCTCGCGCTGACCTTCAAGATCGAAAGCCATAACCACCCGTCATTCATCGAGCCATTCCAGGGCGCTGCGACCGGGGTGGGCGGCATCCTTCGCGACATCTTCACGATGGGGGCGCGGCCCATCGCCGTGCTCGACTCGCTTCGTTTCGGCGACGCGGCCGAGCCGCGGACGCGCCGACTCATCGAGGGTGTGGTCTCCGGCATTGGATGGTACAGCAACTGCTTCGGCGTCCCAAACCTGGGTGGCGAGGTGAATTTCGCCCCGGAGTACGGCGGCAATCCGCTCGTGAACGCGATGGCCGTGGGTCTCGTGCGCAAGGACCGGATCTTTCGCGCCCGCGCCGAGGGCGTGGGCAATCCGGTGTTCTATGTCGGCGCCAAGACGGGCAGGGATGGGATTCACGGCGCGACCATGGCATCGGCCACCTTCGAGGAAGGGGCGGAGGCACGCCGACCGACCGTGCAAGTCGGGGACCCCTTCACGGAGAAGCTCTTGCTGGAGGCATGCCTCGAGGCGATGGCCACCGGAGCCATCCTCGGGATCCAGGACATGGGCGCGGCCGGACTGGCGTGCGCCTGCTCCGAAATGCCGGCGCGGGCGGGCA
>Ga0105249_10005169_pt1 | contig 11259 bp, 9 predicted proteins | sample KBSS44metaG_FD_81522 | JGI IMG/M metagenome (GOLD analysis project Ga0105249, IMG submission 81522) | Switchgrass rhizosphere microbial communities from Kellogg Biological Station, Michigan, USA - KBS S4-4 metaG | ecosystem: Host-associated > Plants > Roots > Rhizosphere > Soil | place...
ACCCCGGAACGCGACGCCGCCCCGGCCGCCGTCCGCGAGTCGATGCTGTTCCCCTACCAGGAGGGCCTGCGCTTCGTCCGCGCGCTCTACCAGCAGGGCGGCTGGGACGCGGTCAACGACGCCTACCGCGACCCGCCGACCTCGACCGAGCAGCTCCTCCACCCCGAGCGCTACCTGCGCGACCGCGACCGCCCCCAGCGGGTCGAGGTCGCCGACCTGAGCGCCCGCCTCGGCCCCGGCTGGCGGCCGGCGGCGGAGCTGAGCTTCGGCGAGCTGGACGCCCGGCTCCTGCTCCAGGGCGAGCTCGCCGTGACCACCGCCGAGGCCGCCGCCGCCGGCTGGGACGGCGGCCGCCTGCGGACCTTCCAGCGAGGCAGCCACACCGCCCTCGCCCTGCGGACCGTCTGGGACTCCACCGCCGAGGCGACCCAGTTCTGCAACGCCATGCGCGGCTGGGCCACCGGCCGCTTCGGCTCCGCCACCCGCACCCCCGGGTCCCTCCACTGGTCAGGCGCCGGCCAGCGCACCGCGCTGCGCTGCACCGGCGCCCGGGTCGCCTGGCTCTCGGCCCCCGACCGCCCCACCCTCAACCGCCTCCAAACCAGCCTCGGCCCCCCCTAGCGCGACCCCCCCCAGGCCTGGGTCGCGTTGACGGGCGGGCGGGGGCCGGGGACGATGGGGCTACACCAGGCACCGGTCGGTACCGACCCAAGTGACGCACCTGCCCTGCGCGAACGACCGGTATCGACCCAAGGAGTGCATCCGCTCTGCGCCGCTGGCCGCTGACGAACCTGAGGAGCTGACCCTGCGACGATGGACCGACCGCCGCCCGCTGGCGCTGTCGGTTGCCGTCGGGCTGGTGGCGCTGCTGCTGGGGGCGACCCGGCCGGACCGGTCACCGCCGCTGTTCGGGGCTGGGCTGCTGGGTGGGCGGGACGCCCTGGTGTCGGTCGCGCCCGACCAGGCCGAGGGGGCGGCCTACCTCGAGGGGAGCACGGTGCTGCGGCTGGCCGACGGGCGGCTGCGCTACCTGCCACCCGGGGCCTCCGAACCGGTCAGCGGGCCGCCTGACGACCCGGGGGCGCTGGCCGTGGTCGCCGAGGAGCGGGCCTGGCTGGCCGCCGGGACGGTCCCGGGCGCGACCGCCGCCGAACGGGAGGTGGCCGCGCGGTCGCTGCTGTTCCTGCGCCTGCTGGTCCGGCCGGGCGGGGCCGCCCTGGCCGCCGAGACGCCCTACTGGGCCTATGTGTGGCCGCGCGACGCCAGCTTCACCGCGGCCGCCCTGGCCGTCACCGGCCACCGCCGCGAGGCCGGGGCCATCCTCGGGTTCCTGGCCGGCACCCAGCGGCCCGACGGGACCTGGCCGGCCCGCTCCCACCCTGACGGACGGCCGGTCACCGACGACCGCCCGGCCCAGCTGGACGCCACCGGCTGGGTGCCGTGGGCGGCCTGGCTGGCCAGCGACCAGGGCCGCGACACCGACCTGGCGACCCGGCTGTGGCCGGTCGTGCGGGCCGCCGCCGACCACGCCGCCGCCTCCCTCGGCCCCGACGGGCTGCCCCCGGCCGGCCCCGACTACTGGGAGCGACGCGAGCGCGCCCCCACCCTCGGCACCGCCGCCGCCCTGCTCGCGGGGCTGCGGGCGGCGGCCAGGCTCGCCGACCGCCTCGGAAGCCCGGCGGCCGCCGAGCCCGCCCCCTCGGCGGGGGAGGGCGGCCGCCAGGACCTGGCCGCCCAGGCCGGGGAGCGCCAGGCCCGCTGGGCGGGGGCGGCCGACCGGCTGCGGCGGGGGGTCCGGGAGCGGTTCGGGCCGGGAGGGTTCCAGCGGCACCCGGCCGGGGGCGGGCCGGACGCGGCCGTGACCTGGCTGGCCCCGCCGTTCGGGCCGCCCGACCCGGCGGTCGGGCGGGCGGTCAGGACGACCTGGCGGCGGCTGACCGTCGCCGGCGGGGCGGTGCCGGGACGGCCCTGGCTGGGGAGCGACCCCTGGACCCCGGCCACGGCGTCGTTCGCCCTTGCCGCCATGGCCGCAGGCGACCTGCCGGCCGCCGAGGCCCGCCTGGGCTGGCTGCTCGGCCACCGGACGGCCCTCGGCGCGTTCCCCGAACGGGTCGGCCGCGACGACGGCGCCCCCCGCTCGGTCGCCCCCCTCGCCTGGACCCACGCGATCGTCCTGCTGACCCTGGTCAGCCGCGATCGCGCGGTTCCGACCCCCTGACCCGGCTCTCCGACCCGGTCCCGGGTGGGGCGGCGCCCGCGGAAGCGGGTGCGGACACCCCATCGCCCTCGGCGCCCCGCGTCTCCGAGCTGCCGTCCCCGCCCCCATCGTCGCCGGTGACGGCGGCGGCGACGGCCTCGGCGGCGGTCTCGCGGGCGGTCTCGTGGGCGGTCAGGCGCTCGTTGAGCAGGACGTTGAAGGCGGCGGCGATGGGGATGGCCATCAGGGCCCCGACCAGGCCGAGGATGGTGGCGCCGATCAGGCCGGCGATCAGGACGGCGGCGGCGCCCAGCTCGACGGTGGTCTTCAGCACCCGGGGGGCGATCAGGTAGTTCTCGAGCTGCTGGTAGGCGACGAAGAAGGCGGCGACGAGCACGGTGGTGGGCCACAGGCCGTTCGAGAACAGGGCCACGGTGACGCCGATGATCGCCCCGAGGGTCGCCCCGATCATCGGGATCAGGTCGCAGATCGCGACCACGAACGCCAGCGGCACCGCGAACCGCACCCCGAGGATGGTGAAGGCGATGAACGCCACCACCCCGGCGATCAGCGAGATGATGATGTTGCCGATCATGTAGCCGCCGACCTTGTCGACCACGAGGTCGACGACCTGCCGGGCCTGCTGGCGCCGTGAGACCGGGAACAGCCGGACCAGCCCCGCGCGGATCCTGGGCATGTCGGCCATGAAGTAGACGGTGAACACCAGCACGGTGAGGCCGTTGAACACCGCCCCGAAGACCCGGCTGGTGAAGCCGAGCACGCCGCTCCCGAGCCGGCTCGGCAGGGTGCCCACCATCCCCTGGAGCCGGTCGGAGAGGTTGTAGCGGTCGTTGAGCTCACGGAACTGCGAGGAGCGGCTCTGGAGGCGGCCCAGGTAGCCGGGCAGGTCGTCGACCAGGTTGCCGAACTGGGTCACCAGCGGCGGGATCACCGAGATGAAGAAGGCGGCGGCCAGGGCGAAGGCGAGCAGGAAGATCAGGGTGACGGCGAGCCCGCGGCGCATCCCCCGCCTGACCAGGAGTCGCACCGCCGGGTCGAGGCTGACGGCGATGAACAGCGCGACCAGGATCCGGACCAGGATGGCCCTGACCGTGTACAGGGAGTACAGCCCGATGACGGTGACGGCGGCCCCGAGGCTGAACAGGGCCCCGTAGCGGAACACCAGCCCCGGCCGCAGCCGGTCCGGGGGTGTCGAGGGTTCCATGCCGGGATGCTACCGCCCTGGTGATCTCGCCGGTACGACGAGCGTGGATTCCGGGTAGCCTGCCCCTTGCCGCGAGCGGTTGACAGCGCGATGCTTGGGCCGAGAGCGGGGCGGGCTGGAGGAGCAGACGATGAGCGACCAGGCGGCGGAGGGGACGGCCACCGAGGAGACGGCCACCGAGAAGACGGCCAAGAAGTCCACGCCGACCAGGACCACCCTGCGGGTGGTCCTCGCCCTCGTGCTGATCGTGGCCATCTTCTACTACCTGCTCAAGGACATCTCCCTGGCCGACGTGTGGGCGGCCATCACGGCAATGACCTGGAGCGAGCTGGCCGGCCTGGCCCTGGTCGCCGGCTGGAACCTGTGCACCTACGCCTTCGTGTGGATGACGGTCACGCCCGGCCTGACCTTCGGCCGGGCCATGATCATGACCCAGGCCACCACCGCCATCACCAACACCGTGCCCGCCGGCTCGGCCATCGGCGTCGGCATGACCTATGCGATGCTCGGCGGCTGGGGCTTCTCCCGCTCCCGGATCACCATCGCCGTGCTCGTCTCCGGCGTCTGGAACGCCTTCGCCAAGCTCGCCATCCCGGTGCTCGCCCTGGCCCTGGTCGCCCTCCAGGGCAACGCCAGCGGCGCCCGGCTGACCGCCGCCCTGCTCGGCATCGCCGGGCTGGTCGCCGCCATTGTGGTGTTCGCGCTCATGCTGCGCAGCGAGCGGATGGCCGAGAAGGTCGGGGTGGCGGCCGGCCGGGTCACCTCGCGGCTGCTGGCCCTGATCCGCCGGCCCCCGGTCCGGGGCTGGGAGATCGCGACGGTGAAGTTCCGCAACCGGACCATCGACCTGCTGGAGCACCGCTGGTTCCCGATCACCGCGGCCACCCTGGTCAGCCACCTGTCGCTGTACCTGGTCCTGCTGGTCTGCCTGTGGGACATGGGCGTCAGCAACGCCGAGGTCAACTGGGCCGAGGTCCTGGCCGTGTTCGCCTTCGCCCGCCTGGCCACCGCCATCCCCTTCACCCCGGGCGGGGCCGGGGTGGTCGAGGCGGTGCTGATCACCGGCCTGACCGCCGCCGGCGGCTTCAAGCCCGAGGTCGTGGCCGCCGTGCTGGTCTACCGGGCGCTCACCTGGGGCCTGCCCATCCTGGTCGGGATCGTCTGCCTGCTCTGGTGGCGGAAGCAGTCGCTGACCGCCCTGGAATCCGACACCGCCGGCTCGACCGGGGCCGCGCGGCCATGACCCGCGGCCGGCGCGTCGAGCGCCGCCCGACCGACCTGATCTGGCTGGTCACCGGCGCCGTGGTCCTGCTGCTGTGTGCCCTGCCGGTCCACGCCGACCGGGTCGGCGGCCTCGAGGCCGACCTGTTCCGGCTGGTCAACGACCTGCCCAGCGTCCCCTTCACGGTCGTCTGGGCGCCCATGCAGCTCGGCAACCTGCTGGTCGTGCCGGCGGCCGTGCTGGCCGCCCTGGCCTTCCGGCGCTGGCGGCTGGCCGGCGGGCTGGCCCTGGCCGGAGCCGGCGTCTACGTGCTGGCCAAGGTGGTCAAGCGGTTCGTCGAGCGCGGCCGGCCCAGCGACGTGCTCGACGACGTGGTCGTCCGCGGGGCCGCCCCCCACGGGCTCGGGTTCGTCTCCGGCCACATCGCCGTGGTCACCTCCCTCGCCCTGGTCGCCTGGCCCTGGCTGCCCCGGTGGGGCCGCTGGGCGGCCGGCCTGGCCGTGGCCGCCGTGTTCTTCACCCGCATGTACGTCGGCGCCCACCTGCCCCTGGACATGGTCGGCGGGGCCGCCCTCGGGGTGGCCGTCGGCGCCCTGGTCCGGCTGCTGCTGGGCGTGCCCGCCCGCGATCCCGGCCCGGCCGACGACACCGCCGCCACCGCCACGCCCGACGCGGAGCGGGCCGCCTGATGGCCTGGCTGCCCCGGCCCGGCTACAGCCGCCATCCCGGCGACGCCGTCCGGGTCGTCCTCGGCACCGGCGTCCTGGCCCTGACCACCACCGCCATCCACCGAGACGCCATCGGCGACCGCGAGGCGGCCCTGTTCCGGGTCGTCAACGAGCTCGCCCTGCCCGGCTGGACCTGGCCCGGGGTCTGGCTGGTCATGCAGCTGGGCGTGATCGGGGCCGTGCCCCTGGTGGCGATCCTGGCCCTGGCCACCCGGCGGCTACGGCTGGCCCTGGACGCCGTCCTGGCCGCCGGCAGCATCTACCTGATCGCCAAGCTGGTGAAGGAGTTCGTGCAGCGCGGCCGGCCCCAGACCCTGCTCGACGGCGTCAACATCCTCGGCGAGCCGGCCCGGGGCCTCGGGTACGTCTCCGGGCACTCGGCGGTGGCGGTCGCCCTGGCCACGGTGTCCAGCCCCTACCTGGGCCGGCGGGCCCGGCGGGTCGCCTGGATCCTGGCCGGCTGCGTCTGCCTGGCCCGCATGTACGTCGGGTCGCACCTGCCGTTCGACGTGGTCGGCGGGGCCGCCCTCGGCTGGGCGGCCGGGTCGCTGGTGCTGTTCGTCCTCGGCGCCCCCGACCCGCGCCCGTCGCTGACCAAGCTCCGGGCCGCCCTCACCGAGCACGGCCTGGACCCGACCGGCCTGGAGCCGGTCGGCGGCGACCTGCGCCGCTCGACCTGCTTTGTGACCGGCGGCGAGGCGCCGCTGTTCGTCAAGGTCGTGCTCAGGGAGTGGCGCGACGGCGACCTGCTGTGGCGGGCCTGGCGGCGGCTGACCCGCCGCGGCCAGACCCGGCCGGCGCGGGTCGGCTCGCCCCACCACGAGGTCGAGCACGAGGCCTCGATGGCCCTGCTGGCGGCCAGGGGCGGCGTGCGCGTCCCCGAGGTGCTGCTGGTCCGGTCCTTCGACAACGGCGCCGGCATGCTCGTCCAGCAGCGTGTCGACGGCCACAACCTCCAGGAGCTGGAGGCCGGCCAGATCGACGACGCCCTGCTCACCGAGCTCTGGCGCCAGGTCGGCCTGCTCCACAAGGCCGGGATCGCCCACGGCGAGCTGGTCCCGGCCAACTGCATGGTCGACACCGGCGGCCAGCCCTGGCTGGTCGACTTCGACCAGGCGCGGGCCGCGGTGGCCAGCACCCTCCAGGACCGGGACCGGGCCGAGCTGCTGGCCGCCCTCGCCGCCGTGGTCGGCCAGGAACGGGCCAAGCGCACCTCCGAGGCCACCCTGGTGTGAGACCCCCGCCCCTCCCGGCGGGCGGGCTGGCGGCGTCCGGTAGCATGACCCTATGGACCGGCGGATCTTCGGGCTCGAGAACGAGTACGGCGTCACCTGCACGTTCCGGGGCCAGCGTCGGCTGTCACCGGACGAGGTGGCCCGTTACCTGTTCCGGCGGGTCGTCTCCTGGGGGCGTTCCTCCAACGTGTTCCTGGAGAACGGGGCCCGGCTGTACCTGGATGTCGGCTCCCATCCCGAGTACGCCACCCCCGAGTGCGACTCGGTCACCGAGCTGATCACTCACGACAAGGCGGGCGAGCGGATCCTGGAGAGCCTGCTCGCGGCCGCCGAGGCCCGCCTCCACGAGGAGGGCATCGCCGGCAAGATCTTCCTGTTCAAGAACAACACCGACTCGGCCGGCAACTCCTACGGCTGCCACGAGAACTACCTGGTGTCGCGCTACGGCGAGTTCCAGCGCCTGGCCGACGTGCTGATCCCGTTCTTCGTCAGCCGCCAGATCCTCTGCGGGGCCGGCAAGGTCCTGGCCACCCCACGGGGCGCGGTGTACTGCATCGCCCAGCGGGCCGAGCACATCTGGGAGGGCGTCTCCTCGGCCACCACCCGCTCCCGGCCGATCATCAACACCCGCGACGAGCCCCACGCCGACGCCGAGCGCTACCGGCGCCTGCACGTGATCGTCGGCGACTCCAACATGTCGGAGTGGTCGGCCTTCCTCAAGGTCGGGGCCACCGACCTGGTCCTGGCCATGGTCGAGGAGGCCACCGTCCTGCGCGACCTGACCCTGGAGAACCCGATCCGGGCCATCCGGGAGATCTCCCACGACATGAGCTGCCGGCGCAAGGTCCGCCTGGCCAACGGCCGCGAGGCCAGCGCCCTGGAGATCCAGCGGGAGTACTTCGAGAAGGCGGCCCGGTTCGTCGACCGCCGCGACGCCGGCGAGACGGCCAAGCGGGTGGTCGACATGTGGGGCCACGTCCTGGACGCGCTCGAGCACCAGGAGCTGGACCGGATCGGCCGCCAGGTCGACTGGGTGACCAAGTACCTGATGATCGAGCGGGCCCGGGCGCGCCACAACCTGCCCCTCTCGCACCCCAAGGTCGCCCTCATGGACCTGACCTACCACGACGTGAACCGCAAGCGCGGCCTCTACTACCTGCTGGAGCGCAACGGCTCGGTCGAGCGGGTCTGCGACGACCGGGCCATCGACCGGGCCACCCAGGAGCCTCCCCAGACCACCCGGGCCCGCCTCCGGGGCGAGTTCATCCGCCAGGCCAAGGAGCGCCGCCGCGACTACACCGTCGACTGGGTCCACCTCAAGCTCAACGACCAGGCCCAGCGGACCGTCCTGTGCAAGGACCCCTTCCGCGCCCACGACGACCGGGTCGACAAGCTCATCGCCAGCATGTAGGCGGCCGGTCAGGCGCTCGAGACCAGGTCGCGGCGGCGGAACCCGGCCAGCCCGGCGGCGGCGAGCACCACGGCCACGGCCACCAGCCAGGCCACCGGCGTGGCCGTGAACTCGGCCGCGGGCAGCCTCGGCAGGTGGGCGAACGGCGACAGGTCGAGCACCCACTGGCCGAGCTGGAGCGGCTCCCCGAACATCGTGATCGACAGCACCACGGCCAGGACCGCCCAGGTGCCGCCGACCACCAGCCGCGGCGCCAGCCCGAACAGCACCGCCCCGACCGCCGCCATGACCCAGACCGCCGGGAGCTGCACCATCGCGGCGCCCAGCACCCTCGGCAGCTGGCCGGCCAGGTCGCCGGAACGCAGGCCGTGGGCCAGCCCGGCCAGCAGCCCTCCGCCGGCGAGCACGACCGCCGCCCCTCCGGCGGCCACGACCAGGTGGCTGCCGGCCCACTCGACCCGGGAGGTGGCCGTGGCCAGCACCTGCTCGGCCCGCTGCTCGGCCTCCTCGGCGCGCAGCCGCAGGGTGGCCTGGACGGCGTAGCCGGCGGCCAGCAGGGCGATCCAGGACAGGACCGCGGCCAGGTAGATGTCGGTGATGCTGCCGGACCCGCCGAGGGTGGCCAGGACCTTGGCGGTCTCCGGGTCCTCGGCGGCGAACTGGGCCATGTCCTGGGCGATCACCCCGAACGACAGGCCGGCGATGGCCGACCCGACCGTCCAGCCGATCAGGGAGCCGCGCTGGAGCCGCCAGGCCAGGGCGAGCGGGCTGCGCAGCCCGGGCGAGGCGGCCGCCGGGCCGAGCCGGGTCGCCAGCACCCCGGCACCGAGGTCGCGCCGGACGAGCAGCGCCCCGGCCGCCGCGACCAGGACCACGAGCAGGACGACCGGCAGGACCAGCACGCCCCAGCGCTCGCCGGCGAACGGCCGGAACCGCTCGGCCCAGCCGATCGGCGAGAGCCACGACAGCCACGACAGCCCGGAGGCGGTGTCGCCGATGGCCCGGAGCAGGAACGCGGCGCCCAGCACGGCGAAGGCGATCCCGTTGGCCGGCCGGGCGTACTCGGTCAGCTGCACGGTGATCGCGGCCACGCCGGCGAAGACCAGGCCGTTGAGGCCGCAGTCGGCGGCCAGCGCGACCGACCCGGCCGCCGGGAGGCCCATGGCGACGAACCCGAGCGCGGTGACCGCGGCCAGCACCAGGTTGACGGCCAGCACGTACAGCAGGCTGGAGGCCAGCCAGGCGTGCCGGCCGACCGCGGCCGCGCTCACCAGCTCGGCCCGGCCGGTCTCCTCCTCCTGGCGGGTGTGGCGGGTCACCAGCAGGAGGCTCATCAGGCCGATGAGGAAGACCCAGGGGGTGACCACCTGCCAGGCGGTGGCGCCACCGTAGGTGCTGGCGTCATAGGCCGGGCCCTGCAGGGCCACCACCGCCGGGTTGGCCCCGATGCCCCCGGCCGTCCTGGCCAGCCGGTCCAGGTCGGCCTGGGTCGGGTACAGCGAGACGATGCTGGCGGCCTGGCTGAGGGCGAACACCAACAGCCCGAGGACCCAGACGGTCCCCACGATCCGGTCGCGGCGCAGCGCGAGCCGGAAGAGCTGGCCGGTGCCGGTGAACCCGGTCATCGCTGCGCCCCCTCCCGGGTGGACTGGCCGTTGCCGGCGGGGGTCGTGACCTCCTCGGCCTGGTAATGGCGCAGGAACAGCTCCTCGAGGGTCGGCGGCTGGCTGGTCAGGCTGCGCACACCGGCCGCCGAGAGGTGCCGCAGCACCTCGTTCAGCTGGGCGGTGTCGACCTGGCAGCGGACCCGGGTGCCGTCAACGTGCAGGTCGTGCACGCCGCTCAGGCCGCTCAGGCCGTCGGGCGAGCTGGCCAGCTCGGCCTGGATCGAGGTGCGGGTGAGGTGGCGCAGGTCGCCGAGGGTGCCCGACTCCACCGTGCGCCCGGCGCGGATGATGCTGACCCGGTCGCACAGGGCCTCGACCTCGGCCAGGATGTGGCTGGACAGCAGCACCGTGCGCCCGCTGTGGCGCTCGTCGGCGATGACCTCGCGGAAGGCGGCCTCCATCAGCGGGTCCAGGCCCGAGGTCGGCTCGTCCAGCAGCAGCAGCTCGACGTCGGAGGCCAGCGCGGCCACCAGGGCGACCTTCTGGCGGTTGCCCTTGGAGTAGGTCCGGGCCTTCTTGCGTGGGTCGAGGTCGAACCGCTCCAGCAGCTCGGCCCGGCGCGTGGGGTCGAGGCCGCCCCGCAGGCGGCCCAGCAGGTCGATCACCTCGCCACCGGACAGGCTCGGCCACAGGGTGACGTCGCCGGGCACATAGGCCAGGCGGCGGTGCAGCGCGACCGCGTCGCGCCAGGGGTCGCCGCCGAGCAGCCGGGCCTCGCCGGCGTCGGCCCGTAGCAGCCCGAGCAGGATGCGCAGGGTGGTGGTCTTGCCGGCCCCGTTGGGACCGAGGAACCCGTGCACCTCCCCGGTCCGGACCTCCAGGTCGAGCCCGTCGAGCGCCCGGGTGGGACCGAAGCGCTTCACCAGTCCCGAGATCGCGATCGTGGTTGCCATCGGTGCTACCGCCTCCTCTGGCGATCCGCTGGCCGTTCTCTTCTGGTTTCACACGCTACACTTGTTTCACGAAGTTGTGAACGACGAGCGATGACCGTGAAAGGAGGGGCTGGTGGTCGACGCGACCGATGCCGGGCGCGACGAGGAGGGGGTCCGCCGGTTCATCGAGCGGTTCGCCCTCGACCTGTCCGAGGCGGGCATGCCCCGCATGCCGGCGCGGGCGTTCGCGGCCATCCTCAGCGCCGACGACGGGCGCTCCACCGCCGCCGACCTCGCCGGGGCCCTGCGGGTGAGCCCGGCCGCGGTCTCCGGCGCGGTCCGCTACCTGGTGCAGCTGGGCCTGGTGCGACGCGAGCGTGAGCCGGGGGAGCGGCGCGACCACTATCAGATCTCCAGCGAGACCTGGTACGAGGTGGCCGACCGCCGCGAGGCCATGATCGTTCGCTGGGAGCAGGACCTGGAACAGGGCATCAAGGCCGTCGGGCCGCACACCCCGGCCGGCGACCGGCTGGAGGGGACCCGCCGCTTCTTCGCCTTCTACCGGGCCGAGCTCGACCGGATCCTGCGCGACTGGCACGACCAGCGTCCCTGACCGGCGTCAGCGTGGCGTCTGGCTGGGCTCCGCCGGCTCGGGGGAGGGACTGGGGCCCGGGTGGGTGGCGGGTGGCCGGGTGCGGCGGC
>Ga0105249_10005175_pt1 | contig 11254 bp, 8 predicted proteins | sample KBSS44metaG_FD_81522 | JGI IMG/M metagenome (GOLD analysis project Ga0105249, IMG submission 81522) | Switchgrass rhizosphere microbial communities from Kellogg Biological Station, Michigan, USA - KBS S4-4 metaG | ecosystem: Host-associated > Plants > Roots > Rhizosphere > Soil | place...
CGCAACCGGGTGCCGTCGCGGGGCGCCGCGACACGCATGCCCGGCACGATGCCCAGCATTGACAGGTCCCACATGCCGTTGTGGCTGGCGCCGTCGGGCCCGGTGACGCCGGATCGGTCCAGCACCATGGTCACCGGCAGCTTGTGCAGCGCGACGTCCATCATGACCTGGTCGAACGCCCGGTTCAGGAACGTCGAGTAGATGGCCACCACCGGATGCATGCCACCCATCGCCAGCCCGGCCGCCGACGTCATCGCATGCTGCTCGGCGATGCCGACGTCGAAGAACCGGTCGGGGAAGCGCTGCCGGAAGCTGCTCAGCCCCGTCGGGCCCGGCATCGCCGCCGTGATCGCCACGACGTCGCGTCGCCGCGCGGCATAGGCAATCAGCGCGTCGGAGAACGCCGACGTCCAGCCTGGACCCGGCACCGAGGTGGCAAGGCCTGTCTCGGGGTCGATCACACCGCACGAGTGCATCTGGTCGGCCTCGTCGTTCTCCGCAGGCGGATAACCCATGCCCTTGCGGGTGACGACGTGCACGATCACCGGCGCGTTGAAGCCGCGCGCCTGACGCAGCGCGGTCTCCACCGCGTGCTCATCGTGGCCGTCGATCGGACCGACATACTTCAGGCCCAGGTCGGTGAACATCACCTGCGGCGACAGCGCGTCCTTGATGCCCGCCTTGACGCTGTGCAGGCACTGGTAGCAGAGCTCGCCGACCAGCGGCACGCCACGCAACGCCCTCTTGCCCTCGTCGAGCACCTTCTCGTAGCCCGGCTGCAGCCGCAGCCCGGCCATGTGTTCGGCGAACCCGCCGATCGTCGGGGCGTAGCTGCGGCCGTTGTCGTTGACGACGATCACGACCGGCCTGCGCGCCGCGGCGATGTTGTTCAGCGCCTCCCAGCACATGCCGCCGGTCAGCGCGCCGTCGCCGACGACTGCGACGACATGCCGGTTGCGATGTCCGGACAGCTCGAACGCCTTGGCAAGGCCGTCGGCGTAGGACAGCGCCGAGCTCGCGTGGCTGGACTCCACCCAGTCGTGCTCGCTCTCGCTGCGCGACGGATAGCCGGAAAGGCCGCCCTTCTTGCGTAGCGAGTCGAAGTCATGGCTGCGGCCCGTGAGCATCTTGTGCACATACGACTGGTGGCCGGTGTCGAAGATTATCGGGTCGTGAGGCGAGTCGAACACGCGATGCAGGGCGAGCGTGAGCTCCACCACACCGAGGTTGGGGCCGAGGTGCCCGCCGGTTGCAGCGACCTTGTGGATGAGAAATTCGCGGATTTCCTGAGCCAGATCGCTCAGCTGTGACTGAGAAAGGTGCTGCAGATCAGCGGGACCGCGGATCTGTTCAAGCATTAGGCCAGTGTAGCCACGCGCTCGGGCCTCAGTCCTGTTGAGACTGGTAGATGTCGGGCACACCGTCGTGGTCCGCGTCCGCAGTTTCGAATTCATGGATTCGCCGATAGGCCGCGTTGCGGCTCAACAACACGAGCGAGGCCAGTACACCTGCGATGACGGAGCCGACCAGCACACCGATCTTGACGTCATCGCCGGCGGACGTGCCATGTCCGAACGCAAGTTCACCAATTAATAACGAAACGGTGAACCCGATGCCGGCGAGCAGCGACACGCCGAGCACGTCGCGCCACGCCAGGTCGTCATCGAGGTTCGCGCCGGTGAATTTGGCCAGCAGGAAGGCGGTGCCGAACACGCCAAGCGGCTTGCCGAGCAGCAGGCCTGCGATGACACCGAGGGTGACGGGATGCACAACCGCAGCGCCGAAACCGGACCATCCGCCGACCGTCACACCGGCGGCGAAGAACGCGAAGACGGGCACCGCGAGGCCCGCGGACAGCGGCCGCAGAAGCTGCTCGAAGTTCTCGGCCGACGCGTGCCTGCCGAGCACCGGCACCGTGAACCCCAGCGCCGCCCCCGCGACGGTGGCGTGCACCCCGCTGGCGTGCACCAGCGCCCACGTGGCGGCGGCCAGCGGCACCAGCAGCCACCAGCGGCCGTAGCCGCGCTGCACGGCCAGCGCGAAGAGTCCGCCCGGGATCAGCGCCAGCGCCAGCGGCGCCGCCGACAGGTGGTCGGTGTAGAAGCACGCGATGACGATGATCGCGAGCAGGTCGTCGACCACCGCCAGCGTCAGCAGGAACGTCCGCAGCGCGGTCGGCAGGTGCGTAGAAAGCACAGCCAGCACCGCGAGTGCGAACGCGATGTCGGTAGCCGTCGGTACCGCCCAACCGACCAGGTTTTCTGGGTGGCCACCGGCCAGGTTGATGGCGACGAATATCGACGCGGGAATCAGCATGCCGCCGACGGCCGCCAGGATCGGCAGCGCGGCGCGGCGCGGGTCGCGCAGATCCCCCGCGACGAACTCGCGTTTGAGCTCCAGGCCGACGACGAAAAAGAAGATCGCCAACAGGCCGTCTGCCGCCCACGCCGACACGGGCAAGTGCAGGTGCAGTGATTGCGGACCGAACTCGACATCGGACATCGTCTGATAGACGTGCGACCACGGCGAATTCGCCCATCCGACAGCGACTCCCGCGGCAACCAACAACAGCACTCCGCCGACGGTTTCCTCGCGCAGAATCTCAGCGAACCGTTTGGCCTCCGACCATGACCCGCGCGTCAGCAAGCGGGCCTTTGCGGGGCGGTTGCTCATCGTGCGCTCTCCGGTCAACGTCGATGGACTGCCGACCAGTCTTCCCGGCACACCTCGAGCCAACGTACCAGCAAAAGGTAGCCTCCCGCCGCGCGATTTCGAGGGATACCGTGAACCGTCATGATCATCGAACGACAGAGCGTTGTCGATGCACCGGCCGAGAAGGTCTGGGCGCGTGTGGTCACGCCTGAGGGAATCAACGACGAAGTGCGGCCATGGATGACCATGTCGATGCCGCGCGGCGCGCAATCACTGACGGTCGACAATGTGCCGGTCGGCGTCCCCATTGGGCGGTGTTGGTTGCGGCTGTTCGGTGTGCTGCCGTTCGACTATGACCTGCTGACCATCGCCGAACTCGATCGCGGACGTGGTTTCGACGAGCAGTCCACGATGATGAGCATGCGCACGTGGCGGCACCAACGCACTGTCACGCCCGACGGTGACGCCAAAGCCGTTGTGCGTGACCGCATCACCTTCGAGCTGCGCGCTCCCCTGCGTCCAGCGACACCAATCGTCGCTGCAGGGCTGCGCGCGTTGTTCGGCCACCGGCATCGACGACTTCAGCGGCATTTCGATAGAACCTAGCGACACGGGCAAAATCGATTAACCACGTACCGCGTTAGCTACGGTGCACAATCGAGGCATGGCTGACATAGGCGTCTCGGTGCAGAAGCCACCGCTGGACGACATCTCAAAGGCCATCATCTACGCACTGCAGCGAGACGGCCGGCGGCCCTATTCGGCGATCGCCGAAGAGGTCGGCATCTCCGAGGGTGCGGTGCGCCAACGCGTGCAACGGCTGGTGGGCGCCGGCGTCATGCAGATCGTTGCCGTCACCGACCCGACAGAACTCGGCTTTGGACGCGAAGCGATGATCGGGATCAGCTGCTCGGGCGACAGTCTCCAGGTCGCCGAAAAGCTCACGCAGATCGCAGAAATCGACTACGTCGTGCTGACGGCAGGCAGGTTCGACATCGTGGTCGAGGTGGTGTGCGAGGACGACATGCAGCTGCTGGAGATTCTCAACACCCGCATCCGCTCACTGCCGGGTGTATACCTCGCCGAAACCCTTGTCTACCTGAGAACGCTTAAGCAGCAATATAACTGGGGCACCCGCTAGCTCAATAGCCCCAACTCGCGGGCTTTGCGCACAGCGTCGCGACGCTTGGTCACGTCAAGCTTGGTGAGTATCGCCGAGACATGATGATCGACGGTCTTGACCGACAAGTACAGCCGCTCAGCGAGTTCCGCGTTGGTCATCCCGTCGTCGAGCAAGCGCAACACCTCGGTCTGGCGGGTCGTCAATCCGGCGGGGTTTGCCAGCGTCGCTGCGCGCCGGCGGGCAGGCACCACCGGCATCCCGTGCGCCCGCAGATCGCGGCGAACCTTGCCTGCCACCGCGTCGGCGCCGAGCCGATCCAGGATGTCCAACGCCCGCGCGGCCAGCGAGGGATCGCCGAAGTCGACCAGCGCGAGCGCGGCGTCGTAGGGCATCGACCGTCGGTGGAAATCCTCGGCTGCGGCCTCGTATGCCCCGTCGAGCAACGCCCGATACGGCTCGGCGACGCCGACGACGTCGACGCGCTGGCCCAATCGTCGAAGCCAGACCGCCAATTCGCCACGCGACCATTCGAGGCCCGTGACGGGTCCGCCGGTCAGCAGCTCGCGGCACTCGGGTATCCGGTCGTCGGATTCGCCTGTCAGCCAAGCACGTTCGACGATCGCCGCCGCAACGGGCAACATCCGAATCGGTTCGCCGAACCGGCAGGCGAGCCGCCAGGCGTCATCTAGCGATGCCCCGGTTGTCCCCTTCTTGCGCAAGTCGACCAGCGCGCGAATCAGATTCGGCCAGGTCCTGGCCAGCGGAGCGCTCGGCCCCTGCAGCACGCGGTCCGCCTCGGCGGCGGCGTCATCCCACTCACCCACCATCAGCTGCAGTCGGGCGCGTGAACCCATCTGCCACACCCGGCAGATCGGCAGATCATGTTCGTGCATCAGCGGGATGGTGACATCAAGCAGGTCGGCCGCAACGTCTAGCCGACGCTGCTCGACATCGAAGTAGGTGAGGTTGCTCCATCCACCGGAATACAACTCATCGATGTGCTTCGGCCCCGAGTTGAGGATCGCGAGAATCGCGTCGCGCCCCGAGTCGTCCCCGTTGAGCACGACGCCGTAGTTCTCGATCAGCCGAACCCGGATCATCAAGTCGAAATTGCCGGTCTTCTCGGCAAGCTCGCGGGCCCTGGCAATCAACGACTTGGCGCGATCGAGATCGGACGCTTGCACCGCAAGGTATGCCTGCATCGCGAACGCGTGACCGAGTTGCACAAGTTGATCACCGTCGTCGGTTTGCTCGTCGAGTGCCGTCATGGCTTGCGCCGCATGGCTTTCGGACAGGTCGCGGTGGGCGTTGTACCACTGGTAGACGGCCAGCGAATGGTGATTTGCGCTGACCGCAGCCGACTCCCCCAACTCTTGGCGAATCTGCATCGCACGCTGGCAGGCGGTGATCGCGTCAGCCAGCCGGTCGATGAGGTAGAACTCCCACGCGAGCAGTTCGAGCAGCTCGGCTTCCTTGGCCTTGTCCAAGGGGCCGCCCTGTTCGAGCGCGATCGTGAAGAATTCACATGCCTGGGTGTGCGCGCCCGAGCGTGCGGCGGCGATGCCCGCGTTGAGTGCGCATCGCCGGATCCGCTCGACGTCCTTGGCGCCCAGCGCGTGATGGGTCAGCACTGCCGAATCGGCGTGGGATGCCGCCTCGTATGCGTCGAGCAGCCGTTTATGCAGCCGCGGCTCGGCACCGGGCGGGATGACACTGCGGATCGCCAGGCGGCACAGGTCGTGACGGAACGCCACACCGCGTGAACTGCGCCGGATCAGCCCCGCGTCGGTCAGTGCGCGCGATGCAGGCAGCGTCACGCCCAGGCCTGCCAGCAGGTGGTCCGGGATCGCGCCCGGCGAGCACGTCAACAGGTTCAGCAGGTCCCACGCTGCCGGGTCGAGGCCGGAGGTGCGGGCCAGCACGGCGTCACGCACCGTCGTCGGCAGGTCGTCGCCGTCGTGGTCCAGCATCTCGCAGACGAAGAACGCATTGCCCCCGGTGACGCGGTGCAGCCACACGGAATCGACCGGCCGCTCGCCGACGAGTCCCTGGACGGCCTGCACGCTGAGCGCAGGCGTGGCCAGCGTGTCAGCCCGGGGCGAGCGTGCGACGTCGCCGAGCAGCGCACGCATGGGATGGGTCGCCCCGATTTCGTCGTCGCGAAGCATCCCGATCACCAGCGACCGGGTCTGCGAAACCCGCCTGAGCACAAACCGCAGAAGATCGATCGTGCCCTGGTCGGCCCAGTGCAGATCGTCGAGCACGAAAACCGATGGCGCAGTACGCAAGTCGTCATTAACGGCGGTGAAGATGTCGTACGGTTGATCGCCCTGCTCGAGCACCGCTCTGGTGGCAGGCGCAAGGCGGGGCGCGAGGTCGTGAATCGGCCCGAGCGGCCGCGGTGTTGGCAATGGGTCGCAAACGCCCCACAGCACACGTTCGTCGCGCACCCACTGCTCGACGAAGGCCTCGACCAGAGAGGTCTTGCCTGCGCCCGACTCACCGCAAAGCAAGACCATGCGACCCCTGCCGGTGCGCGCATCGTCGGCCCTGGCTTGGAGCTCGGCGAGCTCATGATCCCGCTCAGTGAGCCTCACAGCTGCCGATAGTAGTAAACGATGGGGTCGCTGAGCAGGCAAGATAGTCGGATTGACCAAAGATAGGGAACTTCTCCCCATGTCCTCGCGCCCGGACCGGCGAACCGTTGAGCCTGACCGCGGTACAAACCGCGAGCCGGTTAACAGAGACAGGAGAAGTCAATGAAGCGCTATGTCATCGAGCGGGAGATCCCCGGGGCATCCGAGCTGAGCGAAGCTCAACTGGCCGAGATCGCCGGAAAGTCCAACGACGTCGTCGCATCACTGGGTGTGCCGTACCGCTGGATCACGAGCTATGTCGCAGGCGACAAGATCTACTGCGTCCACGAGGCCGAGGACGAAGATGCGATCCGCGAGCATGCCCGCCGGGGCGGCTTTCCCGCCAACTCCGTCACCGTCGTCGCCAACGAGTTCGGCCCGCACACCGCAGAACGCATGGCTACGCACTGACCTACGGATCTATTCGGCGTGGTCGGTCGGAAACCGGCCACACGTATGGCAGATCGTCGGGGACGTCGTCGAAGATCGGCCGGTAGTGGGACGGGTCCTTGCGCAGCAGGGCTGACCGGTGACTGCGGTGGAAGGCCCGATCGCCTACCCACGGCGGGAGTTCCCCGGCGGCTGCCAAATCCGCCTGCACGCGTGGTGCCGGAAGCCCGGTGCCACGCGTCAGGTCGGCAACGAGGGTGCCCGCGCAAGTGTCGGCGTTGCCGAGGTTGCACCACACCGCGCAGATGTCGAGCCCGTAACGGGTCAGCGCCTCTTCGTAGCCCGCCCACATCTTCGCAGCGGGGTGATGTCGCCACCCGTAGCCCGCGACGGTGAGCGCGCGCAACACCTGGATGGTCTCGACCCGCTGCTTGCCGAGCCGGCGCTTGTCGAGCACGCGCGCCGTTTCACCGAAATCGGCGTACGGCAGGAAAGTCTGCACCGCACTCGGGTACCCGCTATGGATCCTGAGCTAGCGAGAATCTTCTGATTCGAGTATGGCCTTGAGCCGCTTGAGGTCTTTGGTGTTGGCTCGCTTCATCGCCCGCGCCAACATCGGAGCCATGATGCCCGAGAACCCGGAGGGTTCGCCACGATTGCGCAGCCTCATCAACGTGGAATCGGTTGTGACATCGAACCACTCGTAGGTCGTCTCCATTGGAAACGGTCCTTCGGCAGTGCGCATCACGAAGCGCTCATCCGGGACAAAATCCACCACCTCGTAGGTGTACGTCAACCTGCGGCCCAGGAATGCGGCGGTGAATCCGAACTGCGAACCCAGCGCCAACCGCCGCGGCGTCTTCCACTGCACACTTTTGATGTTGACGTACCAAGCAGTCGCGTTATCGGGGTCCGCGGCATACGCGGCCACAATGGAGCGCGGCCGGTGGATGATGGTCTCGACGCTGACGTCGACGTCGGCCATACGAATCGCTTACCACATCCCGCTGACCATTGACCATTGACAGCGATATTCAGCGCATCCTGAATTTCGAGCAAGCTGAATCATGCGCAGCCCATAGGCCTTTACTGTCATTCGTCACGCGGGCACCGGGTCCGTCTCACGTTCCCATGCACGGTGTTTGGCCAGTGCCGACGCGAACGCTTCAGCGAATTCATCGGTGAGGTCATCTGCTGCGGCGGTGGTCGACACCACACCGTTCGACTCGACGACGTCGGTGTCGTCGGCGAACTCCTCGGCGATGCCCAACGTGCGCAGCAGGTCAACTCCGGAGCCGAAGCCGCCGACGGCCTTGAGGTGTTTGTACGCCTCGACGACGAAATGCATTGCGTAGCCGTCCTTCGACAGCGTTTCGACCGAGTCGGGGCCGCACGGCACCACCACCGCGTCGTACAACACCGACGCCATCGTGGTGATCGCCCGGTCAACGGCAAGTTCACCGCCCGATCCGCCGGACAACGTGCCCCCGGCCACGGGTGCCAGCACCTCGACGATCGCGCCGTATTCCGCCATCGCATCCTTGAACCGCTCGACGCCTTTCACGTCGACGCCGTCTGCTGCCAGAACTGCGATCTTGCGCGTGGCGATGCTGTCGGTCGCCGTGTTCAGCTGGGACAGCGCCGGCGAGGCAGCCATCTTGTCGTCGACCGGCTCCTCAGCAGGCTCCGGCAGCCCGAGCTTGCCCGCGACCTGGCTCGCCAAGTCGTGGTCGACGAAGTTGAGCTGGTCCACGACGCGAGCGCGGATCTCCGGCGTTTCGACCTTACCCAATTCGAAGGCGTACGCCGCGACGATGTGCTTGGCCTCGACCGGTGACATGCTCTTCCAGAACATCCGGGCTTGACTGTAATGATCCTGAAAACTCTTGGCGCGCTGGCGGATCTTTTGCCCGTCGACCTTCTCGGTGTACTGCCGGTACTCAACCTCAAAAGCCAGCGCCGGGCAGCCGCCGCCGAGAGTGTTCGGGAAGTAGCTGGTTCTGCCCTGCGGTATCACCTGCTGGCCGTATCCGTCCTGCTGATTGGTGCGGACGTCGGCCAGCGGCCGGTTGACGGGCAACTGCGCGAAGTTGGGGCCGCCCAGTCGGATCAGCTGCGTATCCAGATAGGAGAAGTTGCGAAACTGCAGCAGTGGATCGTTGGTGAAGTCGATGCCGGGTACCACGTTGGCGGTGTGAAACGCCACCTGCTCCGTCTCGGCGAAGAAGTTCTGCGGATTGCGGTTGAGCACCATCTTGCCGACGGGCCGAACCGGAACCTGTTCCTCCGGAATGATTTTGGTGGCGTCGAGCAGGTCGAAGTCGAAGTTGAACTCGTCGCTTTCGGGTACCAACTGCACACCGAGCTCCCATTCCGGGAAGTCGCCGGTCTCGATGGCCTCCCACAGGTCGCGCCGGTTGAAGTCGGGATCCTTGCCCGCGATCTTCTGGCATTCGTCCCAAACAAGGGAATGCACACCGAGTTTCGGCTTCCAGTGAAACTTGACGAACGTGCCCTCGCCCTTAGCGTTGACGAAGCGGAACGTGTGCACGCCGAAGCCCTGCATCATCCGATAGCTTCGCGGAAGGGCGCGATCCGACATCAGCCACATGATCGTGTGCAGGGTTTCGGGCTGCAGGGACACGAAGTCCCACAATGTGTCGTGAGCCGATTGTGCCTGCGGAATCTCGTTGTGCGGCTCGGGTTTGACCGCGTGGACGAAGTCGGGGAACTTGATGCCGTCCTGGATGAAGAACACCGGGAAGTTGTTGCCGACCAGGTCGTAGTTGCCCTGCTCGGTGTAGAACTTCGTCGCAAACCCGCGCACGTCACGCACGGTGTCAGCCGAACCGCGCGAACCGGCGACCGTCGAGAACCTGACGAACACGGGTGTCTGTTTGCCAGGCGTGGTCAGGAATTTGGCGACGGTGTACTCGGCGAGCGAGTCGTCGTACGGCTCAAAGTAGCCGTAGGCGCCCGCGCCGCGGGCATGGACGACGCGTTCGGGGATGCGTTCATGATCGAAGTGGGTGATCTTCTCGCGGGCGTGGAAGTCCTCGAGCAGCGTGGGACCGCGTTCGCCGACGGTCAGCGAGTCGTCGGTGTGATCCACCCGGACCCCCTGCTGGGTGGTCAGGTAGCCGGTTTCGCGGCTGACGCGAGAATCGTCGAGTTGCTTTTGCTTTGCGTTGTGGCCGTTGTCCACCATGGCGGGCGGGTACCCACAAGGGGCGCCGACAAACGGTCAGCGGGTCAGCACCGCGACGCACTCGACGTGGTGCGTCAACGGAAAGGAATCGAATACCCGCAGATCCTCGACGGCGTACCCGTGCCCGAGGTACAGCCCGACGTCGCGTGCGAAGGATGCGGCCTCACATCCGATGTGGATCACCCGTGGCACTCCGGCGGCCGCCAGCATGTCGATCACCTCGCGGCCAGCTCCCGACCGCGGTGGGTCGAGTATCGCGACGTCGGCACGCATGGCCTGCGCCGACAGCGCACGACGCACCGAATCGGTCACCACGGACACCCAGCCGAGGTCTGCCAGCGCCGCCCGTGCCGACCGCGACGCGCCCCGTGAGGTGTCGACGGTGACGACCTTGCCCCGCTCGCCGACGGCCTGCGCCAGCACAGCGGCGAAAACCCCTGCGCCGCCGTATAAATCCCACGCTGTCATGCCGGGTTCGAGCTGTGCCCAGCCCGCCACCAGGTCGCTGTAAACGCCCGCGGCCTCGCGGTGCGATTGCCAAAACGCCGTCACCGGGACCCGCCAGATCCGCTCCCCGACGCGCTGCACGGCCTCGTAGCGACCCTCGGCCACCAGGGTCGTTGTCTTGCGCCCGGTCCGCGGCCCCGATTGGACGACGTGGCGGTCACCGTCGTCGTCGACAACGACGTGCAGCTGCGCGCCGGGCGGCCACCGCCAGTCGTTCAAGCCGTCGAGCATGCCGGCGGGAAGCTGCGCGCAGTCCAGCTCGGTGACCAGCTCCGAGCTGTGATAGCGGTGGAAGCCCGCCCGGCCCTCCGCCGTCGTGTCCAGCCGCACGCGGGTCCGCCATCCCGTCGCTTCGCCGTCACCGACGGGCTCGGCGACGGCGGAGTCCTCGTCGCGCCACTGGTAGCCGCCCAGCCTGGCCAACTGGTTGGCGACGACCGCCCCCTTGATCCTGCGCGCCGCCTCGGGTTCGGCGAACGCCAGGTCGCAGCAACCGGCGCCGTCCACACCCGCGATCGGGCACAGCGAGTCGACACGGTCGGGCGACGGCTCGATCACCTCGACAACGTCTGCGTGCCAATAGGATCCGTGGTCACCGACCACCCGGACCTTGACCGTTTCGCCCGGCAAGGCATAGCGCACGAAGACCACCCGGCCCTCGTGGCGCGCAACGCAACTGCCGCCGTTGGCCGGCGGCCCGGCGGTCAGCGTCAGCTCCGCTGGCCAGGGCGGTGTCTC
>Ga0105249_10005176_pt1 | contig 11254 bp, 13 predicted proteins | sample KBSS44metaG_FD_81522 | JGI IMG/M metagenome (GOLD analysis project Ga0105249, IMG submission 81522) | Switchgrass rhizosphere microbial communities from Kellogg Biological Station, Michigan, USA - KBS S4-4 metaG | ecosystem: Host-associated > Plants > Roots > Rhizosphere > Soil | place...
ATATCGCGCGAGCACTGTTGTTTCCAGGAATGCTGCCGCGGCGCGATGCGTTGACCAGGGCCGGAGGGCGCGCGTCGCGCCTGGTGCTGGGAACCTTGCCCTTGCTTTTGGTAGCTGGAACTATCGAAGGCTTTTTCTCGCCCACGGATGCGCCGGTGGCCATGAAGTTCGCGCTGGGCGGTCTCCTTTTCGCGGCCCTGCTGGCGTATTTGTTCGGAGGCCGCAGGCCGGTTACAGGACGATCCGGGCCGGTTACAGAAGGCTCCGGTCTTTGATCTCCAGATACTGGTTGATCAGCGAATCCGTCAGCGTGCCCGGAACCAGGTCGATCGCTAGCACACCGTGTTCGCGGAGACTGCGCAACAGCCGTTCCCTGCGCTGGGCGATTTCGAGAGCCGCCGTGTGGCGAAACATCTCCTCCTCCGTTTTCGGGATCGCTTTGGTTAACGCAATCAGATCCGGCTGAGTCAGCGCTGTGAACAGGACCAGATGGCGTCGCGTCATGCGCAACGCATGTCCGATCACCTCCGGAGTCGTCGCTGTTTCCGCGAAGTCGGTGATCCAGACGATGAGGGCTCTGCGGCTTTGCATCCTCAAAAGGGTGGTCGCCGCCTTGGCGTGATCCGCTTCCGCCGCTTCTAAGCGAACCTGAGCAAGCGCGTCCACCAGGGAGCGCATATGTTGTGCGCCGCGGCCGGGACCAATCGACTGTTGGATCGAGCGGCCGTACACCAGAAGCCCTACGCGATCGCCGGATTGCGCGGCGATCTGCGCCAGGGCTAGAGCCGCATCCACGGCGTAATCCAGTTTCGCGAAACTCAACTTCCGGGCATCATCTCGAACGCGCGCGCGGAGTAATCGGCCGGCATCCAGCACGATCCAAACCGGCTGGCTTCGCTCCACCTGGTACGTGCGTGTGGTGAGCTGATGACGCCGCGCCGTGGCAGGCCAATAGATGTCGCGAATGTCATCGCCCTGCCGGTACTCGCGAAGAGCTTCGAATTCCCGGCCGATTCCGCGTTGCCGCCGGTGCCGTTTTTCCATATCGATCTGGCTACTGCGGATCAGGTACAGAGCCTGACTCTTCGCTGCGATCAAGTCCGGAAGGACTCGGACGGTCTGGGATAGTTCAGCCACAGCCCAGCGCTCGGCGAATCCCAGAACCGTTCGATACCGAAGAAACACACGGCCCGCCGCGGCATTCCCGCGAGTCCGCGGCAGAACCGGATAGGGTTGTTGGCCGCCGGCGCCTACGGCAACATCGATCTCCAGAGACGGAGGCTGTTCCCGAAGAGCCAGCGGTGTTTCGTCGACCAGCGAAGCCCGGATCGGCACGCGGCCGGAGTTTTCGAGCTCGATTCGAACCGAGCTTGGCCGTCCCAGCGACAACGGCTCGCTCCACACACGGCGGGCGCGCAACTGCGCCGCGGCAGGCAGGCGCAACAGATCGGTCAGCCACACGGCGCACGCCAGCGCATCCCACAAAAACATGACCGCGATGAACCTGGGAAACCACCATGCCGGGACGATCCAGATCAGGCCAAATAAAAGAACCAGGAAGAATCGCGATCCAAATCCGAAGGGCAAACGCCCGCGCGGGTGCGCCGGAGCATCGATCTCTAATGGCGTAAGAGCGTTCAAGTGTTTACTTGGGGATTTCAACGGACGCCACGACCTGCTCGATCACCTGATCCGACGTGAGACCTTCGAGGTCGGCCTCGGGCTTAAGCAAGATCCTGTGCCTCAAAACCGGGAGCGCCGCGCTCTTGATGTCATCCGGCAACACGTAGTCGCGGCCGTCCATACCAGCGGTCGCGCGCGCGACGAACAATAAGCCGATGGCCGCGCGAGGACTTGCGCCCAGGGAGATGGCCGGCCAATCACGCGTCCGGCGAACCAGATTCACGATGTAAGGATACAGTGAGGGTTCGATCTTCACCGTTTCGATCTCGCGCCGGGCGGCGGCCAGAGCGCCTTCCGCGAGAGGATCCAAGGCAATCTCAGCCAGACGCCGGGGATCGAATCCCTTGTCGTATCGGGAGAGAATCTCGATTTCCTCATCTCCCGACGGATAGACGATGCGGATTTTCAGAAGGAAGCGGTCGAGCTGCGCTTCGGGCAGCGGGTAGGTGCCCTCGAATTCGATCGGATTCTGCGTCGCCAGGACCGTGAAGTTCTCGGAGAGCGGATAACGCACGCCGTCGATGGTGACTTGCCGCTCTTCCATCGCTTCCAGCAGCGCAGCCTGCGTGCGAGGAGGAGTGCGATTGATTTCGTCCACCAGCAACAGGTCGGTGAAGACGGGCCCGCGATGCAAGCTGAAGGTGCTCGAAGCCAGGTTGAAGACGTTGGTCCCGGTAATATCGGCGGGCATAAGGTCCGCCGTGCATTGGACTCGCTGGAAGCCCAAGCCGCAGATGCGAGCCAGCGATTTCACCGCGAGGGTTTTGGCGAGCCCTGGGACTCCTTCGATAACCGCATTCCCGCCGCAGACCAGCACCAGCACCAACTGGTCGACAAGGTCCTTCTGGCCAATGATGATTTTCGAGAGTTCCTTGCGGACGTGCGCGGCAAGTGCAGACAGATGTTCCACTATTTCTTTTTCTCCTGAAGACGTGAGTTTAGATCGCGTAACCGGGCCACATAGCCTTCCAGTTGCTGCACCAGATCCAAAGCTTGGCGAGCGGGAAATTTCGCGGAGCTAGCGGCCCGCGAGGCATTCTCCAATGTACTGGCAAGCTCATCGCCGAGTAGCCCGAGACGCTGTCCGGCGGCGCGCGCTAAGTCCCGATCGGTACCCGAGACTGGGAACCCGAGCCTCCGTATGAGTTCCAGGCGCAAAGACTGGTAGGCAGCGGCGACCGCGATCGGTGCTGCCCCGGCACGCTGATAAAGACCGCCCATGGTTTCGACAAACTCAAGCGGCGACAGTCTCGATACAGCCGCCGGCTGAAAAACGGGACCGCTTCGCCGGCTGAAAGTGAACATAAGAGCCAGCGTCAGCAGAGCCATCTGGAACATGCCCCAAGGCAGCGGCGTGGCCTCAACGTAGCTCCACAGCGATCCGCGCGCGCCATGAAAATATTCATCCCAATAGATGGAGAGTGAAGCGCCGGAGGGCCCTGCCATCGAATTCAGGAACAGTTCCAGATTTCCCGCGCGTAAGATGCCGGCGTTGGTGAGAGGCGTAGCCCCGGCCCACCACAGCACTTCTCCCGATCCGATACGCCAGGCCACCACAGCAGGGGATTGCTCGTCTCCATACACGCGCAGCAGAGCCGGACTCGGATCGCGCCAGTAGGCCTCAGGATGCATGACCACCTGATTGGCGCCGCGGCTAAGGTAGCTCGGAAGGGCCGGTGCAAACTCCTTCCATTCGGGATCGGAGACTTTGGCCGGGGCTTTGGCTGCCGGGAAGAATTCCGCAATCGGAGCGCCGCAAAATAGTACGCGGCCTCCGTCGTTAACGAATTTGAGCAAGGCTGCCTGATCGTGTTCCGTGGGCGTTTCGGTGGGTTCGGCGAGGATAAGAAGCGTTTCGGCCGGGCGATCGGTGATGAGGTTCGGCGGTTGCTCCCATCGGCGCACAGGGTAGTGCAAGTCCTGCAACAGCAGATAGGCTGCCAGTGCGCCGCCGGAGTCGCTGGAGTAAGAGGATGGAACCGCGGAGCCTTCCTCCCGGCGCGGACCCAGTGCCGCTGTGCTCGCGACCAGGAGCACAAAGAGGACCGCGAATCCCCACATCAGCTTGCGATCGGTGGGGCTTAATCCACCTTGCATCCGAGTGCCTCCAAATAGCGCAGCGACTCACGCACATCTTCGGGGCTCGCAGGCCGCCGGGCATACCAGAAGCGTTCCAGCCCCGACGTCAGGCCGGAGAGCGATTCTTGAAACGCCGGTGAAGCCGGCGCCCCGGCGGGCTTGGGCTCGGATAGAAGACGGAGATTTTCCCGAGGCGTCTGGCTGGTATTCACGGGAAGCGCCCGGGCCTCCTTCAAGCGCAAGACCCCCGCCCAATACGCCAGGTGAATCGCTTCCCGGGGATCGCCCCGGTCCGCGGCGGCACGGCTGGCGCGCAGCCACTCTTCCCAGGTTCGAACTCTCCCAGCCGGTTCCGGCGCCGTCAGCGACAACGTCTGGTTCGCGTGAGTCCAAAGTCGCAACAGCCAGCTGCCAAGGATTCCGATTGCGCCGGTGACCACCACCCAGAAGAGAATTGTGCTTCCGGTTGGATGTTGGGCGGCGTATGAAAAAATGCTGGTCAATACCTCCCGAATCCAGTTGATGACTCTCTGCTGGAACAACTCCCAGCGGGTAGGCGGGGCGTTCGCCGCGAATTCCGGGCGCGCGAGGATGCGCGTCAGCTCCGCATGCTCTTGTGGCCGCGAGCTCGCAGCGGCCGCAACGGAGCCTTCCAGATTCTCTGCCAGGTGGTCCAGCCAGGCAGCGCCTTTTTGTCGATCGGTTGGGTTCGCAAGCAGCAGGCGAAGCGGTTCGCTCGATATCGAAAAGCTGCGCTCTGGCGTTTCCACCCGCCATGCCGGAGGCAACGCCCTGAGCGCCTGTAACTCTCCGCCTTCCTCCAGAGTTTTTTTGACGCGGCGCAGTTCCATGGCGAGCGACGCGGGCGTGTAGCTGGCATCCGCGGCCGGCACGATCCCGCCGGCGATTGTGAGCAGTATCCAGCAGGAGATCAGGCGTCTCATCGTCGTCCGCGAAACACTAGAGAATCGATGGAATGTCGCTTGATCGGGGGACTCTCTGCGCGGCGTTGGGATCCATCATGAACTGCAAGTCAAAGCCTTCTTTGCGGACGCGAAGGTCAAAGTAGAACACCGCCGTGGCGATCCGCAGGATGGGCGTAACCAGTATGGAGCCTATCGCGGAGCCTACCTGCGTCATCGCCGTCCAAAAGATGGTCATACTCGGGCCTCCCACTTTGGCGGCCAGCGCGATAGCGGTCGGCATGGTCAACAAGAGAACAGCAGCATACGACAGCACCACGGAGAGCACCAGGATCACGAAGGCACGGCCAGCGAAGCCCTTGGTGAGCTCGAAGCTGCGCGATAAGGCTTCGCGCGGGCTGCGCTTTTCAATGAGGGTTGCCGGCAGACACACCAGAAGACGGCATGCCACGTAAATCCCCGGCACGATCAGCAGGATAAACGCTCCGCCAATGGCAAGTCCGCTGAGTATGGCGAGGCCCAGCAGAGACCCGATGTCAGCCCCGACATTACGTAACGATTCGGCGATGGTGGCAGTGCGCCCGAGATAGATCTCCGAAACTGCCAGCATGGTTCCGCCCTGCGAATACAGGTAAGCCAGGATCGCCACGACGACATAGACGAGCAGTACCAGAATGCCAATCCCGATGTTGCGAGTCCCGGTCAGGATGTCTGTTGTACTCCACGAGAATAAGGTCTGCCCCAGGGCGAATACGAGAACCAGAAGCTGGGGAATGCCGACAATACCGACAAATAGAAGAAAATGGCGGCGATAGAGCGAGAACGTGCGATCGAGAATGTCGCCGATGGATAGCGGGCGTAGATCAAGGCCGTTCATTATGCCTCCGAAACAATAGCCAGCGTGATGATTAGGGAAATATAGCACTAAATGATGTCTGAGGACGTTAGGCATCGCGCTCCATATGGACCCGGGGCGGAATCAAACCGACTTCCACACAGTGGCGCCCCCTCGTGCTTGATAGCCCGAATCTACGGGGAGACGACCCGAAACCAGTCACGCATCACCTGTTTCAGCCGCTCGTGCTCTTCGGAGGTAACAGTGCTCATGTGACAAATCGTGTTCCGCGTATGCACGACTAGGCGAGTATGTTGAAGTAGTCCCTTATCGGCAATGAGGGGTTCGAAATGCTTTTTCCAATTGTTAGGATCGTCCATGATGCTAATCAGCTGCCCCAAGGTTGTCATGGCCAACTTGCCCCGGGAATCCAAATTCATCCACTTCTTCTTGTCTTCAGTCTCTTCCAGCTTCGCTACATCCTCCCGGACGTTCAGGGGCACCGCTTCCCACCAGTTCTCCTTGTCCGATTCAGACAGTACCGTGAGAATGAAGTCTCTCACGTAGTTCTCGAACACGAAAAACAACTTAAAAGTCTCTGCCGCTTCAACGGCGTCCCGACTCTCGTCCGGCAATACTTCTGAAACGTTGAACCGGTCAGAGATCATGAGGGTCGTTTGTGGAACGGTGCCGGGTATCTTTTGAACGTCCCGTTGCGCCGTCCTGCCGACCATAATGAAATGAGCGAGATCTGCGGCGTTCATCCGAGTGACTTTCTCAGCGCGCTAAAGATTGCCAGATACGTCTCCTCCGTACCATTGGATGGCAGGTGAATCTCGATATTGAATCGGAAATCAGGATTGAATTTCGACTGGGACTTCTCTGATTCTTTGGGCAGTTTATCCTCTTTTTTATTGGTGTTCGCATTTTCTTCCGACTTGCCCTCATCAGACTCACTTGGATCATCTGCGGCAGACGTAATCGCTTTGAAGTCTGCTGACTTGCCAAGTGCGTTGAAAGTGCCAGTAATGAGCCTTGTCATCGTCTCTTCGGTCCCGCTCACCTGGGCGATCAGACCTTTCAATTCGTCGTTCGGAAGGTTGTGAGCGTCTTCATTTGCTTCATAGAGCGGAGCATACGCGATCTTAATACCGTCCGCGATTGCCGCCTTCGCCGTTGATTTATTTTTGAGACGATTATACTCGGGCGTCGGTTTTCCTGCGCTGTCGAGAAACCCGAGTTTCTTGAGTAACGTTATTAGCTGACGATCTCCGGTCCCCTTCAAGCCAATCGTATCGGTGAGAAACCTAACGGTAAATACATCGGGAACTTTGGCTTTCTCGATCTTTTCGAACAGCGCTCCGACATTCTTGTACGTCGGCAGGTACGGCAGGTCTTTTGCCACGGGCACCGCCTTTCTAATGATTTATAATGCTTTTGGGGAGATACCTGATTCTATCAGGGTTATTTGTTGCACTAGGCCGGCGCCGTCCCTGGGCGCGCTATTATGATCGATCATGCCAGGAGAACCGCACGCTCTTGAAACGGCCAAAACCGCATTGAACGAACAGCAATTGACGTACACGCAAATCGAGGAGCAGTACGTTACCAAACTGCACGTGCAGCACGGGGTCCTCAAGGCCAGTTTTCGCGTGTCGAGCAAAGGCGCGTTGGACGTTCAGGGCCCAGACTCTGCATTGAAGGCGCAGCTGCAAGAGATCAAGGCCGCGCTGGAGAGCGGCAAGCGCCTGCCTGGTCGACTTCCGACTGACATCGATCAGCTGGCTCAAACGCTGCGAGAGCGGGTACCGAACTGCGACCCCGTCATACTGGCTTTCATCGACGAGGCTATTCGCTGTTTCAAATGCGATGCCTTGCTGGCCTGCGCTTTCCTGCTCGGAGCCGCCTCAGAAAAAGCTATCGGAACCCTTGTCCAAGTTTTTGGCGAATGCATGCCCGATGCTACACATCGAGGGCGGTATGAGACCAAGACGAACAATCGAATGATCTCGGCGCGCTTCGATGAGTTCACTTCTAGATATAAGAACTGCACCTCACGCCCGAACACGGCTCCGCTTAATCAAGACATTGATACCTTGCTGGGTACCGCGTTTCAGTTCTACCGGATGACTCGAAACGCGATCGGTCATCCAGACGTTCTGCCGGGTCTTGACCGAGCTGTGCTCCACGGCAATCTTGCTCAATTCGTGGTCTACATGGAGCGGATATACGCGCTGTGTGACCACTTCAGAACGAACCGCGTAATGTTCTAGGTCTCCGACCTGCACTTTGGAATCGCTAAGAACTAGCTTGGAATCCTGCAACTTAGAAGCTAACTTGTTGGAGGCGCGGGGGGGAATCGAACCCCCGAATAAAGGTTTTGCAGACCTCTGCCTTACCACTTGGCTACCGCGCCCTGCCGACACATCGAGGACACTTCCACAGATACCACATCTGATGCCGGATCCGCCTCCATAGATGGAAACCCGGCGAGCGTTCCAGGGTGGCGGATACTGGATGTACCCGGGATCCGCGCCTCTGCAAATGAGTCCGTACACTACTCCCGATCCCCGGCGATCGGTGCTGTTGACCATCGACGTTCAACGGGACTTCACCAATCCTGGTGCGATTGCGGAAATCCCCGGAACCAGCGCCTGTGTCCCCGCGATGCGGCGTGTGTTGGATGCGTACCGGCAGCAACGTTGGCCGATCGTGCACGTCGTCCGGCTATACCTGGCAGACGGAACCAACGTGGATCTTTGCCGCAGGGACACGATCGCTTCCGGGAGTGCGATGGTGCGTCCTCGCAGCCTCGGGTCCGAACTGGTGGACCCGATCAAACCTAATCTCGATGTTCGGCTCGATTCCGACACGCTGCTCGCCGGCGGGCTCCAGAAGCTCGCCGAAAACGAGTGGGCCATGTACAAGCCCCGCTGGGACGCGTTCTATGGAACGCCGCTGGAGAAGCATCTTCACGAGTTGGGAATAACGACTGTGGTCGTGGTGGGCTGCAACTTTCCGAATTGCCCCCGCACCACGATCTATGGCGCCAGCATGCGGGATTTTCGAGCCGTCCTGATTGCCGACGCGGTCTCCGGCGTCTACGATCAAGGGCTCCAGGAATTGAACGGGATCGGGGTCGCAACCCCGCAACTGGAGGAATACTTGAGCTGGCTTACTGCTGGCTCAGGGCCGGAGCCGGGGACTGCGACTGGGCCTCGGTAGGCCGCGACGGCGAGTCTTTAGGTCCGCCCTTGGCCAAGCGGCGGGAACGTCCGGCGCCCTTTTGCGATCCCGGCCCGCGCCCGGCGTTTTGCAGGGATCCCTGCTCCCGCTGGCGTCGCTGCAGTTCCTGCCACTGCTGCGTAGTGAGCACGGCGCGCATCCGCAGGCTCATCTCCGAAACCGATTTGGTCATATCCGCCCGAGCCTTGGTCAGACGATCGATCACTTCCGAACCGCGGCGCTGATCTACCGTATCTTCGTTGAAGACCGCATCCAGATCGCGCTCCGCCTTTTGCACTGCCCCGCGGACTTCCATCATCCGGCCGCGATATTCCTGGACCACGGTGAGGATCTGGGTGCGCTGCGCATCGCTAAGGTCGAGTCCGTTGACCATGGGGCTATCCCACCAGGGAAAGAGGCCGCCGCGCGGTCCCTGTGCACTGAGGGCTGCCGGCAGCGCTAGTAGCATGCCTGCGAGCAAGTAGGTCCATCGCCGGGTGTTCATTGGCGCTCCTCTTCCAATGCCGCCTCTTGAAACAAGGCTCGAATGGGAGCCGCGGCTTTGGGTTCCACATCCTGCTCCATCGAATATACGTCGGTGAACAGCTTCGCATCAGCTTCGGCATTGACGGCCGTGGGCGCCGATGGCGATGGCTGGGGAACCGCGGGACTCTCGTGAAGGAACATGGCCGCCGCCAGCAGTGAAGCGGCAGTCGCTACGGGAACCCATCGCCATCCGGACGATAGCATCGACGGTTGCGCCACGCGCTCCAGAATTTGCTGCCGCTGGAGCGCGAGCTTGCGCCCGCTGATTTCCGCGACCTTGGACGACTCCGCGCGAGCCATTCCCAGCGCCTTGTGCATCTCGCTCCAGCGCTCGCCACATTCCGAGCAGTGCGTCAGATGATCGCCGTCGCCCAGCCCGTACAGCAGCCCGATCAGTTCGTCATCACTTAAATGCTGTGGACGATTCATCTCCGTCCTCCGTACAAATCACGCAGCTCATGACGCAGTTTCACCACCGCGCGATGCATGTGTGCTTTTACCGTGCCAATATCCAGATCCAGAAGGTTGCCGATTTCCTCCAGGCTCAAATCGTCGTAGTGCCGCAAAGTGAACGTCGCCCGCTGGCGCGGGGAAAGCTTTTCCAGCGCGGCTTCCAGGCGCTCTCGAATCTGAACGGCAAAATACCGGTCCTCCGCCTCGGGGCGCGGAGACGAAGCCAATCTCAGAATTAGTTGCTCATCCTGCTGAGACGGACGCTTGCGCCAGAACCGCCAGCGCTGCGACCGCAGCCGGTCCAGGCAGGTGTTGACGGCGATCCGGGTGAGCCAGCGCGCCGGATCGTCCAGAACCTTGCCATCCTCCTTGCGGAGGGCTTCCTTGCACAGGGCGTTGTGGGCCTTCAGAAACACGTCCTGCGTCGCCGAGTCGGCTTCGTCCAGGTCGCGGAGCAGCCGCTGGCACAGCCCGAACACGCGCCTCTGCTCGGACGCCATCCAGACGGTAAAATCCGCGCTGAAATCGCGGAGTTCTCCGGTCTCGGTCCGCGCTGCCAGTGCAGGCCCTGCCATAAGGCCCATGATACCGTTCAGACGGAGGTTGTGAGGGAAAGGGTTACTTACTGAGCCCCAAACACGGCATGTGCCGGGATCAGCGAATTGGAACGATTGGATGCCGCGGGCCGGACCACGGCCGTATTATCCAGGAGTTTCGAGATAGGCAAGCGCCCGTCATTGGTCGACAAACCGGCGGGAAAACCTGCATGCTAAGCCGCGGGCAAGGAGGCTCCACCGAAGAACGAAACCTGCTCGTGCAGGCGCTTCAGGTCGCTGCCGACCTCGACCACCATTTCGTGCTCCACCCAATCGGATAGCGGAATATTGCGGAAAAACAGGCGTTCCTGCATGATCATGCTGCGTTTTTCGGATTCTATGGACTTGGTCTCGCGGACGTAGCTGCGCTCCTCCACCCGGAAATCCTTGAGAAATTCGTCCAGCGCGGCGCGCTTTACGGCTTCTTCCGTGGCGCGAATCCGCTCTTCCATCATGACCTTCTGGGAACTGATGGTCGCCTGCGCCTCGGCCAGCGTTTCGCGCTCCTTCGAGACGGCGACCTCCATCTTGGCCTGCATGATGTAGAAGGACAAAAGGGCACTGCCTCCCGCCACGAAAACCGGAAGAAACAGCCACAGTAGAGCATCGAGATGCATAGGCATGACCTGTTGGGTGGTCTATCGGCCTGAGGTAGGCAAAAGGTTAGGGGCTTAGGGTAAATCCCTCAGAAGTAATAGATTACGCGGCTTGCGACCCGTCCAGCTTCTGGCCGCCGGTGAGCTTGCCGACCATTCCCAGGTCGAGCCGGCCCAGGGCCGAGAGAACCGCTCCCAGCTTGAAACTAAAGCCCGCCATCCCGCCTTCATACTTCCCGACCAGCGCGGCAGCGCCGCTGACGCGGTCGGCCTTAGCGAGGGAATCGCCCTCCACCGGATCGGGCGCGGGGTGATAGG
>Ga0105249_10005179_pt1 | contig 11251 bp, 7 predicted proteins | sample KBSS44metaG_FD_81522 | JGI IMG/M metagenome (GOLD analysis project Ga0105249, IMG submission 81522) | Switchgrass rhizosphere microbial communities from Kellogg Biological Station, Michigan, USA - KBS S4-4 metaG | ecosystem: Host-associated > Plants > Roots > Rhizosphere > Soil | place...
GCGGCCCCGGTCTCTGTGCCGGTCTCGAAGAAGAAGGTCCACGCGGGCTCCTGGTACCAGCGAGGGATGGAGCTGCACAACGACGAGCGCTACGACGAGGCGATCGCGGCCTTCCAGCACTCGATCGAGGAAGGCGAGAAGGTCGACGCGGCGACGTACAACATCGCGTGCGGCTACGCCCGCAAGGGGGACACCGCCCGCGCGTTCGAGTGGCTCCAGAAGGCGATCGACGAGGGCTTCGACGCCGAGTCGTATCTCCGGCACGACGACGATCTCGACTCCCTGCGGTCGGACCCGCGTTTCGCGAAAATCCGGCAGGCCGCCCGCGAGAACGAGAACGCGGGCAACCGCGCACAGGGCGACCGCATCGCCGCGCGATACGAGCGCCTCAAGGCCGCGCCGGCCGCGCGCGGAAAGGCTTTCTATGACGTCGGAAAGGATCTCCTCGACGCGGAGCGGTTCGACCTCTCGGCCCAGGCGTTCCAGACGTCCGCCGCGCGCGGCTACCGGGAGGGCGCTTCGCTCTACAACAGCGCCTGCGCTCTCTCGCGAAAGGGAGACCGCTCCCGCGCGCTCGACTACCTCCAGAAGTCGATCGAAGCCGGTTTCGACGATCCGGACCTCGTCCGCAAGGACGAGGACCTCGACAACGTGCGCGGCGAGCCGCGTTACCGCGAGCTCCTCAAGATGGCGGAGGACCTGGAGTTCCACCGCTTCGACGACTTCGGCGGCCACAAGAAGTGGCTCCGGTCGACGCGCGTGGCCGCGTGGCGCGAGGTCGAGCAGCACTTCGACGACTACACCCGCCGCCATCCGGAGAGCGCGCGTGCCTGGTTCAACCTGGGATACGCCCGCATCGAGGGGGATCGTCCGGCCGAAGCGGTGACCGCCTTCCAGAAGGCGCTCGACCGGAACTACCGGAAGAGCACCACGATGTACAACCTCGCGTGCGCCTACTCGCTGATGGACCGGAAGGACGAGGCGTTCCGCTGGCTCTTCCAGGCGCTCGACGCCGGATTCCAGGATGGAAATCTCCGCGGGGACGAGGACCTCGACAACCTGCGGGGCGACCCGCGGTTCCGCCAGGCGCTTTCGCGCACGAAGAACCACGACGACTGGAGCGACTGATACTGACGGCAGCTCCGGAGGATAAGCCGCAACACCTCTAGCTCTCTCTTCGGTCCGGCGCAGGGCCGCACCGGTTGTGCAAACATCGTCGAATGCGACGGACCGCGAGAGTGTCCAGGACCGCGACCGCGTTATCTTCTGCCGGATGCAGCAAGTCCAGGCCGCGCGCCTGAAGCCGGGTGTTCGGCCCGCTGACCTTCCGGGTCCGCGGCCGTCCGACGCCGCCGGGGAGGATTCCCGCATCATCCGCGGGAAAGCGCTCGTGTTCTGGGATCCGAAGGTCCCGGGCAGGAAGCTGGACGCGATCGATACCGACCAGATCACACCGGCCGCGGACTGCGTCTCCGAGAGCCTCGACACGCTGGACGAACGCTGGAAAGTTGGCGCCTTCCGCTACCTGATGCCGAATTTCCGGGAGAGGGTCCACCGCGGCGACACGTTCGTCGTGGCGGGCGACCGCTTCGCGATCGGCTCGTCGCGGGAGATGAGCCCCGCCGGCCTGAAGGGCGTCGCGGAAGAGGTCGGCCGGGAGCTCGTGGTCGTCTGCGGCGCCAACATGGGAGACATCTTCCGCCGCAACGCATTCAATCTCGGTCTGCACGTCGTTCAGAGTCCCGAAGCGGTCGCCGACGCGGAGGACGGCGACGAGATGTCGCTCGATCCGGTGACGCGCCGCCTCACGAACGAGACGAAAGGAAAGTCCTACGACGCTCTGCCGCTCACCCCCAAGGAAGAGGAGATCCGGAGGAGCGGCGGCATCTTCGCCGTCGGCCGCCGCGAATTCCGCCGATCGGTCGAGACCCGTCCGGAGATCTCGTGGCCCGATCCCGAGACCGCGCGGCGGCTCACGACCACCGAGCAGATCGTATGGGCGCACCGGGTGGACAAGGACGCGAAGGTCGCGCCGGGAGCCACCCTGCGCGTCTTCGCCGATCTGCTGCCCGCGTCCGATGGGACCGCCCCCTTTGCGATCCACACCTTCAACCAGATCACCCGGGGTAACTCGATCTTCCCGAGGCAGGCCGCGATCGCGAACGATCACTTCGTCTTCACCGGCAAGGAGTCGGACGATCGCCAGACCGCGATCGGCCGGGAGTTCGCGAAGATCCACGGCATCGAGAAGCCCTACTACGCGACGCCGGGTGACGGGATCTTCCACTTCTACTTCCCGGAACAGGGCCTGGTCCTGCCGGGCCAGTTCATCCCGGGCGCCGACTCGCACAGCCGGGCGTACGGCGCCTACGGCGCGGTGGGATTCGGTGTCGGGTCGACGACGCTCGGCTTCGGCTGGTCCACGGGGTACATCTACTTCACGGTCGCGAAGCAGCGGCGCGTCGTCTTCCGCGGCGCCCTGCAGCCGTGGGTGAGCGGCAAGGACGTCGTCCTCGAGCTCCTGCGTCGCTGGGGCGCGAAACAGTCCGGCGGGATGTCGGTCGAGTTCGTGGACCCGGACCGGCAGTTGCCGATCGCGTACCGCAACACGATCGCCAACATGATGGCAGAGGGCGAGGCGCTGAACGGGATCTTCGCGCAGGACGAGGTGACCGACGCGTGGTACCGCGCGAAGGGAATCGCTCCGGAGGAGCTCCCCTACCCGCGCGTCTCGCCGGGCACCGATGCGGTGTACGAGATCGACGAGACCCTCGAGCTCGATGCGGTCGCGCCCATGATCGCGAAGCCCTACTCCCCCGGAAACGCGTTTCCCGCGGAGGAAGTGGCGCGCGAGAGGCTCACGTTCGACAAGGCGCTGATCGGCTCGTGCACCAACGGCAGCTACGACGACCTCCTCTCCGCGGCCCTCGTGCTGCGCGCCGCGCGCGAGAAGGGATTTCGCGAGGTCGCGAAGTCTCTCGCCGTCTTTCCAGGCTCGGGCGGGGTCGGCCGGCAGATCGAGGCCGCCGATCCGCGCCTCGCGGGCGAGTCGATCGCCGAAGTGTTCCGCTCGGTCGGAGGCGCGATCCGGCAGTCGTGGTGCGGACCCTGCTTCGGCCAGGGACCCGACCGGCTCGCCGCGGGTCAGCGGGCGATCACGTCGTTCAACCGCAACTGGCAGAACCGCATGGGGGTCGGCGGCGAGGGATATCTCGCGAGCCCCGCGGTCGTCGCGTCGTCCGCGCTCCTCGGCTACATGGCGCCGCCGGGCGAGCTCGGCCTCGCCTGGAACCCGGAGCGGTTCGGGGTCTGAATTCGGGGTCAACGCTGAATCGCTGAATTCAGGTCAGGTCTGAATGCAGTCATTCAGCGTTGACCCCGGTCCCCAGCATGTCCCGCGACACCACCGGACAGTACCCGCCCTGGAGCTGCCGGGTCCACCACGCGCCGGTCGAGCGCCGCGTCTTCCAGTCGGTGAATCGGTAGCTGTAGACCAGGGTCCGGACGTAGCGCGGCGGCCCTTTCGGAAACGGGTTCGCGGCGAGCAGCCGCAGCACCGCCGGCTCCCCCTGGAGAAGGCGTCCGACAAAAGCGATCAACCACCGGTTCTCGCCGCAGCTCTCGAGCGCGGCGAACCACATCTGCCAGTCGAGACGGGGCTGGTGCGGCGCCACGAATTTCGGCGCGATCGAAACGTCCCCCGGTTTCCAGCGGAACTCGTACGGCCGCCAGGTGCGTCCGTCCTCGCTTCCTTCCACGACGATCTCGGGCCGCCGCATCGTCATCACGGCAAAGAGACCGTACCGGTTGACGCTCTCGAGTGGTGAGATCCACTCGAGCAGGTGCAGGGCCGGCCGGGGGATGCCCTCGGCGTTCCGGCGGACCGTGAGAACGAGCTGGACGAAGCTCGTCACGAAGAGCACCGTCGCGAGCGGTGCGAGGATCGGGACGGGCCAGCGCTTTCGAGGTCCCGCCGGGATTTCGGCGGGTGCCGGCGGCGCCCGCCGCGGCGGAAAGGCCGCGTCGTCGAGCAGGAGAAAGCAGAGCGCAACCGCCAGCCAGTTGAAGAAGGCGTAGTTCCCGCTGACCGCGATCAGGACCTGGAGCGTGACGAGCAGGACGAAAGCGAGGAGCTTCGCGCGCCTCGGCGCGAACACCAGGAAGGGGACGGCGAGCTCGACCGCAAAGAGGAAGACGCAAGACAGCGTTTGAAATCCGGCCGGAAGCTGGTGGAGGAACCAGGCGATCGGGGTCGGAAGCGGCTGCGTCTCGTAGTGGACGCGCAGGGCCGTCAGCGAACGCCACGCCGCGTCTCCGCTGCCGAGCTTGACGACACCGGACGAGAACATCAGCCGGAAGAGGAGCCACCGGAGGAGGAGGAGCGCCGTCCGCGACGGCGGCGCGGCGGCCGAGAGCCGCAGGCGCCACGACGGCGGCGAGAGGAAAATCGCGAGGAGGCCGGTCTCCAGCAGCAGGGCGTCCCACTGATAGGAGAGGAACACCTGGGAGATCGAGGCGAGCGACAGGTAACAGACCCAGGCCGCCGCGAGCGCCAGCGTCGGCGCGAGGCCGAAGAAGACGAGAAGGGCGGCGACGGCACCTCCCCCGCAGAGGAGGTGAAGCGTCCCCGGACCCGCGCCCAGCCACGCGAGCGTGGGAACGAGCCAGAAGCGCGCGGCGCCGACCTGGGACCGGACCCACTCGAGGTAGTTCTCCGCCGGAGCGATCCCGCGCGGCCCGATGAGGCCGTCGACCTGGACCCACAGGGAGACGAACGCGGCCAGGTAGCAGAGGGCGAGGAGGCGGAGGAAGAGCGCGCTTGCCCGGAAGTAGGTCGGCGTCTGCGGAACGCCACCCCAGAAGAGCCGCGTGAAGCGATAGGCGGCGTCCCGGTGATCCGCGATCGCGCGGTAGACCGCGTTGGTGATCGGCCGCGCGCCCGGCACGCGCTCGTAGAACCATCGCCACCGTCCCCGCCCCGGCACCTCGGCGAGCGCGCGGACCACGGCGTCGGCCCCGGAGTACGCCTCTCCGGTCGGGAGGACGAGGACGACCGCGCGGCGGAACTCCTCGGGCGCGATCTCCGGGAACCGCTCGCCGGCGTCCTGCGACGTCGCGTAGACCAGGAGATCTCCCGTGATCCCCTTCCAGCGTGCGATCCAGAACCGGCAGAAGCGGCAGTCGCCGTCGAAAACGAGAAGCGGCCTTTCCGGCGGGTTCGCGACGCGCCAGCCGGTCAGGAGGGACCCTTCGTCGCCGCGCGGACGCGGCGCATTTCGGCCGCGAAGCGCGCCGGCTCTTCGAGAAACGGAAAGTGCGAGGAGTTCTCGAACCAGACGAGCTCTTTACGCGGCGCTTCGACCCTGTGCACGTATTCCGAGACGAGTGCGGAGGGCGACGTGTAGTCGGACCGCCCCGCAAAAAACCAGACCGGTACTTCGAGCCTGCGGATCGCCTCTCCGGGAGCGCGTCCCCCGAGCACGTCGTCCCGTGTGTTCGCGTGGGAGAAGGAGACGCCTCTCGGCACCCGGACCGCGTCCCAGAAGCTGTACTCCGGGGCCCGCAAGCCGATCGCCAGGAGCGGCCACCAGCTCGTCTCTTTCTTGAGCTCCCCTCCGTAGCGAAACAGGTATTTCTCGAGCGAGTCCGGGCTTCGTCGGATCTCCTCGATCACCTTCTCCTCGTTACGCGCACGCGCTTCCTTCTCGACGAACTCGACCTGGATGCGACGAGCGCGCGCGTCGTCGACGACCTGCCCGACGCCCACGTACGAGGAAAAGAGATCCGGGCGCCGAGAGACCGCGAGAATCCCGAGGAGTGATCCCCACGAGTGGGCGACCAGGTGTACGCGCCGTTGACCGAATCGGGTGCGCAGAACATCCACGAGCTCGAGCGTGTCCGCGAGCTGCTGGGACACGGCGAGGCTGGAGCGCGGAACGTCTTTCGAATAGGACTTGCCGGCGCCACGCCGATCCCAGTGGACGACCGTGAACGAGTTCTCGAGTTCGCCCTGAAATGCGTGGGCGAGGTACATCGCCGGCATGCCGGGTCCGCCATGAAGGAACACGAGAATCGGGTTCGCGCGATCTCTCCCACGGACGAGGATCCACTGGTCTATCCCGCCCAATCGAATCCTTTCGAGACTCGCCACGCTCCCCGGAAGAACGCGGCCGTCGGCGGTCCGAAAGAGCGGGGTCGAGGATCGGGTCGACCACCAGGCGAACAGACCGAGGAAGGTCGCCGCCAGCGTAGCGACGGCCCCCCGGAATCGCCTCCCCCTGCGATCGGGGCTCATAGGCGGAACTATAATAATCTAAAAGGGTTATTCGTACAGTGAACGTTGACTTTTCTGTATGGATTGCATAAGCTCCAGACCGCAATGGAGAACTCCCGATGAGCTCGGATCCCCGCGCCCTTTTCGAAACGAGCGTTCCCTACAAGGCCGGCTTCGTCACGGACATCGAGTCCGAGGCGGTCCCACCCGGGTTGAACGAAGGCATCGTCCGCCTCATCTCCGAAAAGAAGAACGAGCCGGAGTGGTTGCTCGAGTGGCGGCTGAAGGCGTTCCGGCAGTGGCTCACGATGACGGAGCCGACCTGGCAGAACGTCCACTATCCCCCGATCGACTACCAGTCGATCGTCTACTACTCCGCGCCGAAGTCGCGGAAGGACGGCCCCAAGAGCCTCGACGAGATCGACCCCAAGCTCCTGGAGACGTACGAGAAGCTCGGGATTCCGTTGCGGGAGCGCGAGAAGCTCGCGGGGGTCGCGGTGGACGCGGTCTTCGACAGCGTCTCGGTCGCGACCACCTTCCGCGAGAAGCTCGCCGAAGTCGGCGTCATCTTCTGCTCCTTCTCCGAGGCGGTCCAGAACCACCCGGACCTGGTGAAGAAGTACCTGGGCTCGGTCGTCCCGTACACCGACAACTTCTTCGCGACGTTGAACTCGGCGGTTTTCTCGGACGGCTCGTTCGTCTACGTCCCGAAGGGCGTCCGCTGCCCCATGGAGCTCTCGACGTACTTCCGGATCAACGCCGAGAAGACCGGGCAGTTCGAGCGGACACTGATCGTCGCGGACGAGGGCGCCTACGTCAGCTACCTGGAAGGCTGCACCGCCCCGATGCGCGACGAGAACCAGCTCCACGCGGCGGTCGTCGAGCTGGTGGCCCTGGATGACGCCGAGATCAAGTACTCCACGGTCCAGAACTGGTACCCCGGCGACGAGCAGGGGCGCGGCGGCATCTTCAACTTCGTCACGAAACGCGGGAAGTGCCTGGGCCGGCGCTCCAAGATCTCGTGGACGCAGGTCGAGACCGGATCCGCCATCACGTGGAAGTACCCGAGCTGCATCCTGCAGGGGGACGACTCGGTCGGAGAGTTCTACTCGGTCGCGGTGACCAACAACTACCAGCAGGCCGACACCGGCACGAAGATGATCCACATCGGGAAGAACACGAAGTCGACCATCGTGTCGAAGGGCATCTCCGCCGGGCACGGCCAGAACACCTATCGCGGCCAGGTGAAGATCCTGGGCAAGGCCGACAACTCGCGGAATTACTCGCAGTGCGACTCGCTGCTCATCGGCGACAAGTGCGGCGCCCACACGTTTCCGGTCATCGAGGTCTTGAATTCGACCGCTCAGATGGAGCACGAGGCGTCCACGTCGAAGATCGGCGAGGACCAGATCTTCTACTTCCAGCAGCGCGGGATTTCACCGGAGGAAGCGGTCAACATGATCGTCAGCGGTTTCTGCAAGGTCGTTTTCAAGGAGCTTCCGATGGAGTTCGCGGTCGAGGCCCAGAAGCTCCTGGGCGTGTCGCTCGAAGGGAGCGTGGGCTGATGGCGTTGCTCGAGATCCGGAACCTGCACGCCCGCGTGGGCGGCAACGAGATCCTCCGCGGCGTCGACCTCACGGTGGACGCGGGAGAGGTCCACGCCATCATGGGACCGAACGGCTCCGGCAAGAGCACGCTCGCGCACGTCCTCGCAGGACGTCCGGGTTACGAGGTCACGGACGGGCAGGTGCTCTTCCGCGGCCAGGACCTTCTCGCGATGACCCCCGAGATGCGCGCGCGCGAGGGCGTCTTCCTCGCGTTCCAGTACCCGGTCGAGATCCCGGGCGTGTCGAACGTCTACTTCCTCAAGAACGCGTTGAATGCGGTCCGCAAGCACCGGGGTCTCCCGGAGCTCGACGCCTTCGACTTCCTGTCGCTCGTCAAGGAGCGCGCGAAGCTCGTCGAGATCGACGAGGAGCTCGTCAAGCGCCCGGTCAACGAGGGGTTCTCGGGAGGCGAGAAGAAGCGCAACGAGATCTTCCAGATGGCGATCCTCGACCCGACGCTCGCGATCCTCGACGAGACGGACTCGGGGCTCGACATCGACGCCCTGCGGATCGTGGCGTCCGGGGTGAACTCCCTGCGCACGCCGGAGCGGGCGATGATCGTCGTCACCCACTACCAGAGGCTCCTGAACTACATCGTGCCGGACTTCCTGCACGTTCTCGTCGAAGGGCGCATCGTGCGCGAGGGGGGCAAGGAGCTCGCCCTCGAGCTCGAAGAAAAGGGCTACGCGTGGCTCGAGAAGGAGCCGCCGGCGAAGGCCGGCGCCGCGGCCCTCACGGCCGGTTGATGGAAGCGGTCGCCGAAGACACCGGCCTCGAGCGCACGATTGCCGCGGAGTACCGCGAGCAACGCGCCGACCGCGAGCCCGGCTGGGTCGGGCGGATCCGGCGGACGGGCATGGAGCGATTCCGCGAAGCCGGCTTCCCGACGGTCCGCGAAGAGGCCTGGAAGTACACGAACGTCGCGCCGTTCGTGAAGATCCCCTACCAGGCGGCGCCGCGGGAGCGGGAGACGTTCGCGCGCTCTCCCCTACCGCTTCCGGCCGGCGCGGGCGCGCAGATCGTGGTGGTCAACGGCCGCTACGCGCCGGAGCTCTCCTCCGTCGGCCTCCTGACCGGCGGCCTGGAGGTCGCCAGCCTCGCGGACGCGATCGCCACGCGCCCCGACGTGATCGAGGCCCGCCTGGCGACGATCGCGCGGGACGGCAACGCGTTCGCGGACCTGAACTCCGCATTCCTGGAGGACGGGGTCTTCGTCCGGATCCCGGCGTCGACGGTCGTGGCCGAGCCGATCCACATGGTCTTCCTGTCGGAGCCGGTGTTCGGCCCCACGGTCTCCCACCCGCGCAACCTCGTGATCGCCGAAGCGGGCAGCCAGGCCGCGATCGTCGAGACGTTCCTGGGGACCGCGGGCGAGCCGTACTTCACGAACGCGGTGACCGAGATCGTGCTGGAGGACGGCGCCATCCTCGATTTCTCGAAGCTCGAGCGCGAGGGGGATGCGGCGTTCCACGTCGCGACGACCGCCGTGAGCGTGGGGCGCAACGCGAACTTCACGTCCCACTCGATCTCGCTCGGCGGCGCGCTCGCCCGCAACGACCTGAACGTCCGGCTCGACGCCGAGGGCGCCGACTGCACGCTGAACGGCCTCTTCCTCGGGAACGGGCGGCAGCTCCTGGACAACCACACCCTGATCGACCACGCCCGGCCGCACGGAACGAGCCGCGAGCTCTACAAGGGAATCCTCGACGGCAAGTCCCGGGGAATCTTCCACGGCAAGATCATCGTGCGGCCCGACGCGCAGAAGACCGACGCCATGCAGACGAACAAGAACCTGCTGCTCTCGAGGGAAGCGCTGGTGAACTCCGAGCCGGCGCTCGAAATCTTCGCGGACGACGTGAAATGCCGGCACGGCTCGACGATCGGGCAGCTCGACGCGGCCGCGATGTTCTACCTGCGCTCGCGCGGAATCGGCGAGGACGAGGCGCGGAACCTTCTGGTTTATGCGTTCGCGAGCGACGTCGCTTCCCGGATCCGGGTCGCCCCGCTCCGGGAGCTGGTCGAGCGGCAGCTCGGACTTCGACTGCCGGGAGGCGGGGCATGAGCATGCCCGTGCCGGTTCGCGGAAAGGTCGGGCTGAACGTCGAAGCCGTGCGCCGCGACTTCCCCATCCTGTCGCGCCAGGTCAACGGTCACCCGCTCGTCTACCTCGACAACGCGGCCACCACGCAGAAGCCGGAGGCGGTCATCCAGGCGGCGAGCGACATGTACCGGCGCTCGTACGGAAACATCCATCGCGGCGTCCACCAGCTCTCGGTCGAGGCGACCGACGCCTACGAGCGCGCCCGCGAGAAGGTGCGCGCGTTCGTGAACGCCGCGGAGACGCGAGAGATCGTGTTCGTCCGCGGGACGACCGAGGGCATCAACCTCGTCGCCCAGACGTTCGGCCGCCAGCGCGTCGGCGAGGGGGACGAGGTCGTCATCACGGCGCTCGAGCACCACTCGAACATCGTCCCCTGGCAGCTTCTCTGCGACGAGCGGAAGGCCCGCCTGAAGGTCGTGCCCATCGACCGGACCGGAGAGGTCCGGGTCGACCAGCTCGAGGGCCTTCTGACCCCGAGGACGCGCATCGTCTCGGTCGCGCACGTCTCCAACGCGCTCGGGACGCTCCTGCCCGTCCGCCGGATCGTGGAGATCGCCCACTCCCGGGGGATCCCGGTCGCGATCGACGGCGCCCAGGCGGTGCCCCGTCTCCCCGTGGACGTCCGCGCGATCGGCTGCGACTTCTACGCTTTCTCGGCGCACAAGATGTACGGCCCGACCGGGATCGGCGTCCTCTACGGCCGCGCGGATCTGCTCGAGGCAATGCCGCCGTTCCAGGGGGGCGGCGACATGATCAGCTCGGTCACGTTCGAGAAGACGACGTGGAACGTGCTCCCCTACAAGTTCGAGGCGGGCACGCCCGACATCGCCGGCGCCGTGGGCCTCGGCGCCGCGGTGGACTACGTTTCGAAGATCGGCATCGAGAACGTCACGGCGCACGAGGAAGACCTCCTCGACTACGCGACGGCTTCGCTCTCGGCGCTGCCCGGATTGACCGTGATCGGGACCGCGCGGGAGAAGATCGGCGTCCTCTCGTTCACCCTGGAGGGGATCCATCCCCACGACATCGGCACCGTGCTCGACTCCGAGGGGATCGCGATCCGCACCGGACATCACTGCGCTCAGCCGGTCATGGAGTTCTTCGGCATTCCTGCGACGGCGCGGGCTTCGCTCGCGGTCTACAACACGCGCGCCGAAATCGACGCGCTGACCGAGGGGATTCGCAAGGTCCAGAGGATGTTCCGCTGATGGGCGACCTGCGCGACCTGTACCAGGAGGTCATCCTCGACCACAGCCGGCGTCCGAGAAA
>Ga0105249_10005180_pt1 | contig 11250 bp, 15 predicted proteins | sample KBSS44metaG_FD_81522 | JGI IMG/M metagenome (GOLD analysis project Ga0105249, IMG submission 81522) | Switchgrass rhizosphere microbial communities from Kellogg Biological Station, Michigan, USA - KBS S4-4 metaG | ecosystem: Host-associated > Plants > Roots > Rhizosphere > Soil | place...
CACCAACGAGCTCTTGCCGGAGCCGGAGATCCCGGTGAACGCCGTGAGCCGCCGCTTGGGCAGCTCGACGTCGACGTTCTTGAGGTTGTTCACCCGGGCCCCGGTCACCCGGATCAGGTCGTGGCTGTCGGCGGCGTGGGTGGCCTTGCTCATCGTTCTCCGTCCGTCGGGGCCGTCGGGGTCACGCTACGGGGGGCGCCACCGACTCCCACACGAAGCCGTCCGGGTCGGCGAACGCACCGGCGTCGCCGGCGACGACCATCCGGTGCGAGCCGCTCCCCTCCTCGGGCACGCCCGCGTCCTTGGCCAGGGCACGGCGTCCGTAGAGCGCCAGCTTGACCCGCGACCCGGGGAGGTCGAACTCGACGTACTTGCTGCCGAAGCTCCTCCCCACGGCCAGCCCGCGCGCGACGTAGAACTGCTTGGTGGCCTTCACGTCCGCCACGCCGAGCAGCAGCACGACGTCGTCGACCTCCCGGGTCGCCGGACCGGAGTCCTTCTTCGACGAGGTGGCGATCTTCCAGATGGTGCCGTCCGGCGCCTGGACGACGCCGCCGTAGCCCCAGAAGCTCTTCCGGACCGGCTTCACCTCGCGCGCGCCTGCCTCGAGCGCCGTTGCGACCAGGCTGTCGACGGTGCGCGGCTGGGACACCACCAGCGAGAGGGTGAAGCCTCGGAACCCGGACGTCGGCTCGTGCGACTCCCGGACCTGGACCAGGTCACCCAGGTCGAACGCGGACTTGTGGAACAGCTCGGACTCGGCGGTGTCAGGCACCTCGAGGACGACGTGGTCGATGGCAGGCATGACGGCTCCTTGCTGGGTCGTGGATGGTGTGGGCCGGTGCAGCCGCGGACCGGTCGTGGCCGCGCACCGCACCGCCGGGTCGAGCCCGGGATGACACATGACGTGGGCGGTCGGCTCAGGGCCGCTGCTGGATGCGGACCAGGTTGCCGGCGGGGTCGCGGAAGGCGCAGTCGCGGACGCCGTACGGCTGGTCGGTCGGCTCCTGGACGACGTCGAGGTCGTGGGTGGTCAGCTGCTCGAACGCGCCATCAACGTCGTCGGAGGCCAGGAGCAGCACGCCGTAGGTGCCCTTGGCCATCATCTCGCTGATGGTGCGGCGCTCGTCGTCGGTGATGCCCGGGTCGACGGCCGGCGGGTGCAGGACGATGCTGGTGTCGGGCTGGTTCGACGGCCCGACCGTGATCCAGCGCATCGTGCCCTGGCCCACGTCGAGGCGCACCTCGAAGCCGAGGGCGTCGCGGTAGAAGGCCAGCGAGGCATCCGGGTCGGTCTGCGGGAGGAAGCTCGAGTGAATCGTGATGTCCATGGCCGTCACGCTAGGGGCGGCTGGACGCCGGTGCTTCTCGATTCCTGATCGGTCTGGTCACCTGCTTGGTGATGCATGACGGGGTCTCCGCAGCACCCTCCCTCTGGGCGGCCACCTGCTCGCGGTAGCTGCTCGGCGAGACTCCGACCAGCTCGGTGAATCGGGTGCTGAACGTCCCGAGGGAGGAGCAACCCACCTCGAAGCAGACGTCGGTGACGCTGAGGTCGCCGCGTCGCAGCAGGGCCATGGCGCGCTCGATCCGACGTGTCATCAGGTACGAGTACGGCGGCTCGCCGTACGCCCGCTTGAACTCCCGGCTCAGGTGGCCGGCCGACATGTGCACGCCGCGCGCCAGGGCCTCGACGTCCAGCGGCTGTGCGTAGTCTCGGTCGATCCGATCGCGCACGCGACGCAGCAGCACGAGGTCCTTCAGGCGCTGCTCGTCGGCGGGGCTGTGGGTCACGGGTCCAAGGCTGCCACAGTCGCCGGGAGGCGCCTGTCGACAACGGCACGGCTCGAGGATCCCGACGATGACGGTCGCGGTGGCGGACTCCAGAGCCAGCACGGGTCGGGTGCGAGCACCAGCGCGGCCCCCTCGTCCAGGGCGTCGGAGGCGCGCGGCGGGCGACGGCACCCCCGCCTCAGCCGACGGGCGTGCCCGGGTCGGGAGTCGTGGCGTCGAGCCCAGCCGCCGACAGCCAGCGACCCAGGATCCGTTCGAGGGAGGCCCGGTCCCGCGGCGACAGCGGTGCCAGCACCTCCTCGTCGGCGGCCATCACGGCAGCGAACACCGCGTCGAGCTTCGCCGAACCGCCCGGCGTGAGGGCGACGTACACGGTGCGCCGGTCCTGTTCCTCGCGCACCCGCTCGACGTACCCCTCCTCCTCGAGCCGTTGCACGCGCTGTGTGGTGGCCCCGGGCGTGACCCGGCAGCGACGCGTGAGCTCGCCCGCGGTCAGCCGGTACGGCGTTCCGGCGCGGCGCAGCGCTCCCAGGACGTCCAACCGGCTCTGGTCCAGTCCGAACCCGGACAGTGCCGTCGACCGCGCGCGTTGCAGGGCCGCCCCGAGCCGCCAGATCGGGGTGACCACCAGGATCGACGACACGTCGTCCTGCGGCCGCTCGCGTCGCCAGGCGGCGACGATCTCCCCTACTGCATCTCCGCGGCCGGTGGTCACAAGAATACTTTAGCGCTAAAATACTGTCATGACCACCCACACCCCCCAGCTCCTGGTCGTCACCGGCGCCGGCTCCGGCATCGGCCGAGCCGTGGCCGGGGCGCTCGCGGAGCGTCCGGAGACCCTGGTCCTCGTCGGACGCAGGCGCACGGCGCTCGAAGGCACCGCCCGGGGGCTTGACACTCCCTCCCCTCCCCTGCTGGTCGACGCCGATCTGTCGACCCCGGACGGCGCCACCCGGCTCGCGGAAGCCGTCGGCAGCCGTCCCGTCGCGGGACTGGCCCTGGTCGCCGGCGGCGTCGGCGCCTCGTCGGACCGCTCCGGCATCGCCGGCGTCGCGGAGTCCTGGGAGGCGTCGTGGCGGATGAACGTGCTGACCGCCGTGCTGACCGTGCAGGCGCTCCGCGACACCCTGACCGACGGAGCCTCGGTGGTCGCGCTCGGGTCGATCGCCGGGACCCGCGGGGGCGGCGCCTACGGAGCGGCCAAGGCGGCCCTCACGCCCTGGATGCGCGATCTGGCGCGGGCGCTCGGCCCGCGTGGCGTCACCGCCAATGTCGTGGCACCCGGCTACACCGAGGACACCGAGCTCTTCGGCACCTCGATGACCCCCGAGCGCCGCGAGCGCCTGCTCGGCGAGACCTTCACGGCTCGCGCCGGGAGGCCGGACGACGTCGCTGGCCTGGTGGCGTTCCTGATGTCCCCAGCCGGGCAACACCTGTCGGGTCAGGTCCTCCACGTGAACGGTGGGGCGTTGCTCGCCGGCTGAGGGTCGTCACACACCGTCGTCCTCGCGTTGGGCGACGCATCGCCGGCCGGGAGGGTGACGGCTGCGGGAGAGCGAGACGGTGCAACGCTGTCATCGTGTCCGAGCCCGACCTCACGATGAGCCTGCACCCCCTCCTCTCGAGCCGCTGGAGCCCGCTGCGCTTCGACGAGTCCCACAGCGTGACGGTCGAGGAGGTGACCCTGCTGCTGGAGGCCGCCCGGTGGGCCCCGTCGGCGGGCAACAGCCAACCCTGGTCCTTCGTGGTCGGTCGTCGCGGCGACCGTGTCCACCAGCGCCTCACCGCACATCTCTTCCCGAGCTCGCGTCGCTGGGCCCCGACGGCCGCAGTGCTCGTCGCCAACCTCTCGCACCGCCTGGTCGAGAGCACGGACTGGGAGTACTCGGAGTTCTCCCACTACGACCTCGGCCAGGCCGTCGCCCACCTCACGCTCGAGGCGCAGGCGCTCGGGCTCGGCGTCCGGCAGTTCCGGGCCTTCGACCGCGAGTCGCTCGCTGCGGAGCTCGACGTCCCCGCGCACTGGGAGATCACCTCGATGGCCGCCATCGGGCGAGCGCGTCTCGACGACGGGCCGCCGTCGGGTGTGGAGTCGGCGTCTCGGCAGCGGGTCAGCCTGGAGGAGATCCTCTGGGTGCCGCTGGACGCGGCCGGCTCACTCGGCGGCGGCGAGGAGCCGCCGGCCCAGCTCGTCCATCGCCGCCCGGACCTCGGGCGAGCCGACCAGCCGGAACGACATCGGTAGGTGGGCGAGCTGCGCGGCGTACCACTCGGGCTCGTCGGTGGAGGCGACCAGACGCGTCGCGTGCTCGTCCACCTCCTCGAGCCGGCCGAAGCTGCGCGGCAGCCAGTGCCGGCACTCCTCGACCGGAGCGTCGATGAGCACCTCGACCGAATGCTTCCAGCCCATCGAGAGCTGCTCCTCGACGGCTTCGAGGGCATCGAGGCCGACCGGCGGCTCGAACCGCTCCGGCAGCACCTCGACCGCCCGGACCCGGTCGACGCGGAGCACCCGACGCGCGTCCTTGTCGTGTGACCAGCCGAGCACGTACCACCGCCGGTGTCGGACGACGACCGCCCACGGGTCCAGCTCGATGTCCCACTCGCGACCGGGCTCGTGGCCGTACCGCAGCCGCACCCGCTCTCCCGCGTCCGAGGCCTGCACCAGGCGCAGGGTCACGTCCACATCGGGGACGACGACGTGCCAGCCCCGCGCCGGCACCCGGCGTACGGCGTCCGCGGGCCGCGCGAGGGGCTCGGGCAGCGCCCGGACGATCTTGCCGAGGGCCTGGCCGACGGGGTCGTCCTCGCCGGCCGGGTGGCCCTCGAGCACCGCCATCACCAGACCCAGGGCCTCGGTCGGGGTGAACATCAGCGGAGGCAGCCGGAGCCCACGCCCGATCCGGTAGCCGCCGTACCTCCCCCGCGTCGACTCCACCGGGATGCCGGCCTCGCGGAGGATGCCCACGTGACGCCGGACGGCGCGGTCGCTCAGGCCGAGCCGCTCGGCCAGGCGGTCGGCGGTGATCCCGGGCGCGTTCTGGATCATCTCCAGGACCAGCAGGGCCCGGGCGGCGGGGCTCGCGTCATGCACGACCACAGGGTGCCTCGGCATCCGGAAGAGAAACGTCCGGAAGCCATTCTAGGGTCGGCGGCATGGCCACGACGAGCCGGCCACCCATCGTCTCCACGGTGGCGGGAGGCGGGGATCGAGGCCTTGGAGGGCGCTTGGAGCGGAGCCGGGCACCCGCCGGGCCTCGGACCCGAGTCCGCGTCACCTCGCGAAAGGAGTGACCCCATGTCCGACAAGGTCTACCCCCCGTGGGAGCCGCCGTTCGCCGGCAGCGAGAGCGAGCACCTGCTCGGCTCGCTGGAGCGGCTGCGGGCGACGTTCCGCTGGAAGGCCGACGCGCTCGACGCCGAGCAGCTACGGACGCCGATGCCGTCCTCGACCCTGACCGTCGGGGGCCTGCTCAAGCACCTGGCGGTGCAGGAGGACTACGCCTCGGCGGTCAAGGTCGCGGGCGGTGAGATGCCGTCGCCGTGGGACGACAACGGGTGGGACGGCGACAACGACTGGGAGTTCTCATCGGCGGCGCTGCAGTCGCCGACGGAGCTCTACGCGCTGTACGACGGAGCGGTCGCTCGCAGCCGGGCGATCATCGGCGCTGCGCTCGACGACCGCGGACTCGACGGTGACTCCGGGGTGACCCTGGACGACGGCACGAAGGCCAGCGTCCGCCGGATCCTGTTCGACCTGCTCGAGGAGTACGGTCGGCACACCGGCCACCTGGACCTCGTGCGCGAGGCGGTCGACGGCCGGACCGGTGAGGACCCTCCCGGCGACTGGCGGCCCTGACGCCCTGGTCCAGTACCCTGCAGATCTCGGCGGTGGGGCTCGCCGACACACCGGACCGCTCCGGGTGTGAACCGCGGCAGCCGTCCGCCAACAGTCCCTACCTGATCCGGTAGGAGCCTGCATGCCCACGCCCGACATACCCGAGCACCACGACCCGTTCCCGGACTTCCCGGTCGACCCCGACGTCACCCTCGAGGCGGACGTCCCTCCCCCACGGATCCACACCGCCGTCGTCGCTGCGGTCGCCGTCGGCGGCGCGCTCGGCGCGGTCGCGCGCTGGGCGATCGCGGAGCTGATGCCTCATGACCGCGGCGCGTTCCCGTGGGACACCCTGCTCACCAACGTCTCGGGGTGCTTCCTGATCGGCGTCCTGATGGTGCTGGTGATCGAGCGGTGGCAGAAACGACCCCTGGTCCGGCCCTTCTTCGGGACCGGGATCCTCGGGGGCTTCACCACCTTCTCGACGTACGCCGTCGACACCCGGACCCTGCTCGCCGCGCACCACCCGGGCACCGCCGCGGCGTACCTCGGCGGGACGCTGGGGGTCGGTCTGGTGGCCGTCGTCGCGGGGCTCCGCCTCGCCGAGCGGGTGATCCGATGACGGTCCTGCTCGTCCTCCTGGGCGGCGCCCTGGGGGCCCCGGCCCGCTACCTCACCGACGTGGCCGTGCAGCGTGCCCACGGGACGGTGTTCCCATGGGGCACCTGGACGGTCAACGTCGTCGGGTCGTTGGTCCTCGGCGTCGTGGCGGCAGCCGGCCCGGACTGGGTCGTCACCCTCGCCGGCACCGGCTTCTGCGGTGCCCTCACCACGTTCTCGACGTTCGGCTACGAGACCGTCCGCCTCGCCGAGGAGGGTGAGACCACCACGGCGGTCTGGAACGTCGCGGCCAGCCTGGTCGTGGGGCTCGCGGCGGCGGCCCTCGGGTGGTGGCTGGGCTCGGCGCTCTGAGGCAGATCCCGGGTGTTGTTGGATGAGGGCATGCAACCCGAGTCGGCCGAGGACTTCTACGCCCGCGTACGGGCCGCCACCGGACCGGACCGCAGGCTCGACGTGGCGGTCGAGGAGATGCCGGGGTGGGACATCTACCCGTTCGAGATCGACTCGCTCCGGATCAAGCCCCTGCAGCCGCTGGCCGACGAGGAGCCGCCGCGAGCCGGCGAGGACCCGGCGGAGTGCTCCTGCGCCGGATCACCCGACCCGGCCCTGCGCGAGCGGCTGGTCTGGAGCAACGAGCGCTGGCAGCTCCACCTCGACACGGACCTGAAGCTGCCGATCGGCCTCAACCTCGGTCCGCTCGAGCACTGCGACCTGCCGACGGTCCCCGACCACCTCGCCGGCGAGATGGGTCGGCTCCTCGTGGCGGTCTCCGCGGGCGTCGAGTCGCTCCCCAGCGTCGGCCGCGTCCAGGTCGCCAAGTACGGCGACGGCGGCGCGCACCTGCATCTCTTCGTGTTCGGGCGGCCGGCCCGCATGCTCCAGCTGCGCGGCTCGCCGCTCCTGGACTGGGAGGAGAACCTCCCGCCCGTGCCGCTCGAGGTCCATCGCGCCAACGCCGAGCACGTCGCCCGGCACCTGCTGGCCGCCGTCGGCGGCACCGGCCCGGCCTGGCTCTGAGTCATACAAGAGATCTTGTACGAAGTCGCGTGACCGGGCCACCCTGGCCCGGTGACCCGTCGTACCGCCGCCGAGCGACACCTCGACTCGGCCCCTCGGCCGGCCCCGGAGCGTGACCCCTCCGACGAGCTGGCCGAGCTGCTGATGGCCTTCCACCACCCGATCCGGCGCTGGCTCACCGAGCTCCTCGGCGTCGAGGGCCCGGCGAACGTCGGGCAGCTCGCGGCACGGACCGGTCTGGCCGTCGGCTCGGTGAGCCACCACCTCAAGGTCCTGCACGGTCAGGACCTGATCGAGCCCGCACCCGAGCTGGCCCGTGACACGCGCGAGAGCTGGTGGCGGCTGAAGCCGCGCTCGATGACCTGGAGCGTCGAGGACTTCGACGAGGGAACGCTCGGCCGCCGCGTGGCCCAGACCGCCGAGGCGGAGAACCTGCGGTTCCAGGTCCGGGCGATGCAGGAGTGGCTACGGCGTGCGCCGGATGAGACCGCGGGGTGGCGCACGGCGGCGAACTCGGTCGACACCTACGTGCCCGCGACCGAGGCCCAGGTCCGGGACTTCGCCAGGCGCCTCAGTCGTCTGGTCAGGGAGTGGTCGGACGAGTGCATGACCGACGCCGCCGAGCGCCCCGGGGTCGAGCGCCGTCCGGTGCGGGCGATCGCGCGGGTGTTCCCCAGCGAGCCGGTGCGGCCATGAGCGGTACGGCGACACAGCCCGAGCTGGTCGGCGCTCCCCCACCACCGGTCCGCAAGGACGCGATGGTGCTGGTCTGGCTGTCCGCCGTCGGGTTGTCCTGGTTCGGCGACTACGCCTGGAGCGTGGCGCTCGCCTGGACCGCAGCGCACACCCTCGGCCCCGTGGTGGCCGGCGTCGTACTCGGCGCGGAGATGCTCCCGCAGGCGCTGCTGGTGCTCGTGGGCGGCGTGCTCGCCGACCGCTACGACCCGCGCCGGATGCTGGTCGCCGGGCAGGTCGGCCAGGCCGCCGTGCTGGTGCTCGGGGCGATCGCCTGGTCGTCCGGGATCCACGGTGCCCCCGTCCTGCTCGCGATCGCGATCTGCTTCGGGGTGGCCAGCGGCCTGACCATGCCCTCCGGCGCGACCCTGATCCGGCAGATCGTGTCGAGTGAGGATCTCGGGACCGTCCAGGGCTGGAACCAGATCAGCAGCCGGGCGATGAAGCTGATCGGCGCCCCGGTGGGCGGCATCCTCGTCGCCTGGCGCGGACCGGTGGCCGTGATGCTGGTCGACGCGGCGACGTTCCTGGGGATCGCGGCTGTCCTGACGCTCGTCGTACGACCCCGCTACCGGCTGCCGCGGACCACGCACGACCGGTGGCGCGACTCCTTCGCCGACGGGATGCAGTACCTGCGCAGCCACGACACGGCCAAGCTCTTCGTGATCGGGTTGACCGCCCTGAACGTCTTCGTCACGCCGGTGACCGGGCTCGGGGTCGCGCTCCGGGTCAGCGGTTCGGACTGGGGCGCCCACTGGCTCGGCATCGCCGACGCCTGCCTGGCCGCGGGGGCGATCGTGGGCAGCGTCGTCGCCATCCGCTGGCAGCCGACGTACGGCGCGGCGGCGGGGTTCCGGATGCTCGTGGTGCAGGGGCTGGCGATCGCCGCGGTGGGGATCGGCTGGCGACCGACCCTGGTGGTCGCGATGATCGTGCTCGGCTTCACTGCCGGGGCGGCCTCGGTCTGGCTCAGTGCGGCGTTCATCCGGGCGATCGACGCCTCGCACCTGGGCCGGGTCTCCTCGGTCACCAGCCTCGGCGACATGACCTTGATGCCGTTGTCCGTGCCGGCCCTGGGTGCCGTCGTCCGGATCTCCAGCGTGCTGACCGCGACGCTCGTCTTCGGCCTGGCGATGTCGGCGCTGTGCCTGTGGTTCGCCAGCCGTCGGGCCATCCGCACCCTGGCGGCCTGAGCCATCGGCACCATGCCCCGGGCCGATGGTCCTCATCTCCTAGCACGTTGTGACCATTTGTCCGGTTTCGGACCTTCGCCGACCCACGCACGGAGCAGCATGGGTTCCACTCCGGGTGAACGGCAGCCGGGGGGAAGGACAGACGTCATGTGGGACACGGTCAGCGACAACGACCAGCACCTCTCACACGACCTGCCCTGCCCTCGGTGCGGTCACGCGATGCACACCTTCCTGGTGTGCGACGAGCACTGCGACTGCGCGCCATGCGAGATGCCGGGCAGCCAGATGCTGAGTGCGCGTCACCGCTAGCCGACCCGGACCGGCCTCCCCGGCCCCAGCGAGGTCCGTCCGGCGGGCGAGAGCCCGCCGGACGGCCCGCCGCGAACCGAGCCTGAGCCGCCCACCCGCTCACACCGACCCGGCGATGATCGCCTCGATCTGCTCGATCGACCGCGCCGTCGCCTCGTGGAGTACGGCGTGCCACCCGGCCGCGCGGGCCGCGTCGACGTTCGCAGGGACGTCGTCGAGGAACACCACCTCGCCCGTTCGGACCCCGAGCCGCGAGGTGGCCAGCGCGAAGATCTCCGGGTCGGGCTTGCGTAGCCCGACCTCGTGCGAGTACACGATGTCGTCCGTGATCGCCTCGAAGCCGTAGTGACGCTCCGCCTCACGCGCACCCGGTCCGGAGTTGGAGACGATCCCGGTCTTCAGTCCTCGGCTCCGTGCTCGGGCGAACCAGTCGAACAGGGTCTGGTCCAGGGTGCCGACGTACCACCGCCACTGGTCGGCGACCAGCTCGTCGACCTGGTCGTCGGTCAGGCCGAGCCGCCGCTGCCAGTGCGCCCGGGTCTCCGCCTCCGTCATCGCCCCGACCAGCGGGTCCGCCGGCCAGTCGCAGGCGGCCGCCACCGAGCCCGGCGCCAGCCCGTGGCGTCGTTCGAACGGCCCCGGGAAGAGACTGTCGTCGATCACCTCGAGCACCGAGCCGATGTCGAGCACGACCGCCCGGATCATCCGGGACTCCTGCGCCGCAGTGGGCCTGGACCCCGGATCGGTCCCCTGGCCCACTTGGGTAACGTCATGCCGGACATCCTGACCCCCCATCCGGACACGCCAACGAGGGAGTGTGGACTTATCTCACACATGAGATACCGTGGCCTCATGACGGAGGACTTCAAGGGCCGTATCGGGAAGCTGATCCGCGACGCGCGCACCCATCGGGGGCTCACGCAGCAACAGCTGGCCGAGCGCCTCCAGACCAGCCAGAGTGCGGTGAACCGCATCGAGAAGGGCCACCAGAACCTCTCCTTGGAGATGGTCGCCCGGATCGGTTCGGCGCTCGACTCCGAGATCGTCGCGCTGGGTGCCGGCCCGACCCACCTGCGGATCACCGGACCGACCACGCTCTCCGGCGAGATCGACGTCAAGACGTCGAAGAACGCCGGGGTGGCCCTGCTCTGCGCCTCCCTCCTGAACCGCGGCAGGACCACGCTCCGCAAGGTCGCCCGCATCGAGGAGGTCAACCGCCTGCTCGAGGTGCTCGGGAGCCTCGGGGTCCACACCCGCTGGATCGGCGACGAGGGCGACCTGGAGATCGTGCCGCCCAAGGAGCTCGACCTGAGCTCGATCGACGAGGACGCCGCACGCCGTACCCGCTCGGTGCTGATGTTCCTCGGCCCGCTGCTCCACCGCGCCGACTCCTTCGAGCTCCCGTACGCCGGCGGGTGCCAGCTCGGCACGCGCACCGTCGAGCCGCACATGGCGGCGCTGCGCCCGTTCGGCCTCGAGGTGAAGGCGACCGAGGGCTACTACCACGCCACCGTCAACCGGGCCACCGTGCCGCAGCGCCCGATCGTGCTCACCGAGCGCGGCGACACGGTCACCGAGAACGCGCTGCTCGCGGCGGCCATGCACGCTGGCACGACCGTCATCCGCAACGCCTCCTCCAACTACATGGTCCAGGACCTCTGCTTCTTCCTGGAGAAGCTCGGCGTCGCCGTCGAGGGCATCGGCACCACCACGCTCACCGTGACCGGGCAGCCCGAGATCGAC
>Ga0105249_10005181_pt1 | contig 11249 bp, 12 predicted proteins | sample KBSS44metaG_FD_81522 | JGI IMG/M metagenome (GOLD analysis project Ga0105249, IMG submission 81522) | Switchgrass rhizosphere microbial communities from Kellogg Biological Station, Michigan, USA - KBS S4-4 metaG | ecosystem: Host-associated > Plants > Roots > Rhizosphere > Soil | place...
GGCGAGGACGCATCATCTTTCTCGCGGCGTTTCGGCTGCGACGTCTACACCGTCTTCAACATGACCGAGATCTCGACGCCCCTGGTCTCGGGCCCGAACCCGTCTCCGGTCGGCACCTGCGGCCGGCCGCGCAGCGGCGTCGACGTGCGGATCGTCGACGAGCACGACTGCGAGGTCGAGGCGGGCGAGGTCGGGGAGCTCATCGTGCGCACGGACCGCCCGTGGGCCATGAATCACGGCTACTTCCGCAATCCCGAGGCCACGGCCCGCGCCTGGCGCAACGGGTGGTTTCACACCGGTGACGCCTTTCGCGTCGACGCCGCGGGCAACTACTTCTTCGTCGATCGCATCAAGGACGCGATCCGGCGGCGCGGAGAGAACATCTCGTCGTTCGAGGTCGAGACCGAGGTCGGCGCGCATCCCTTGGTGAAGGAGGCGGCGGCCGTGGGCGTGGCGAGCGGCGACGGCGAGGACGAGGTGCTGGTCGCGGTGTCGCTCGCCGACGGCGCCCGCCTGGACCCGGAGGATCTGATCCGGTTCCTGTTGCCGCGGATGGCGCACTTCATGGTGCCGCGCTACGTGCGCGTCGTCGACGAGCTGCCGAAGACACCGACCCAGAAGGTGCAGAAGCACTTGCTGCGCACGGAGGGCGTGACGGCGGATACCTGGGACCGCGCCGCCGCGGGCATCGAGGTGAAGCGCGAGCGAATCGGCGCGACAACAGTGCCGGGAGAGGAACGGAGAGCACCATGACCACGGACGCCATGATGATCGATTGCGACGGACATATCCTCGAGCCGCCCGATCTGTGGGAGAAGTACCTCGAGCCGCGCTATCGCGACCGCGCGATTCGCATCCGCGTGGGCGACGACGCCTTCGAGTATCTCGAGATCGACGGCAAGCGCGCCGTCCTCCCACGGCCGGGGCAGCTCGGCAACCTGGGGGGGATGGGAAAGCGTGTCGACGAAGCCAAGCACCTGCGCGAGCGCGCCATGCGCGGCGAGATCCGTCCCGAGGAGATGCGGGGGATCCGCCCGGACCCGGAGCGCACATATCTGAAGGGGGCCGGGTTCGGCACCATGGACATGAAGGAGCGGGTCGAGCTCCTCGATCGCGAGGGGCTGGCCAAGGCGATCCTCTATCCGACGATCGGGCTCCTGTGGGAGGCCGAATTGATGGACCCCGAGCTGTCGGCGGCGTACTGCCGCGCGTACAACCGGTGGATCGCCGACTTCTGCCGCGACTCCGGCGGGCGATTGATCCCCATCGCGCACCTGTCGCTGGGCGATCCCGCCGCGGCGGCCGAGGAGCTCGAGCGCGCCGTCGCCGATGGCTGCCGCGGCGCCTTCGTGTGCCCGTTCACGATCACGCGCGTCCCCCACGGAGACCCCCGGCACGACCGCGTCTTCGCCGCCGCGCAGGACCTCGACGTGCCGCTCGCGATTCATCCGACGTTCGAGCCCCCCGCGTGGGGCATTCACCATCGCTACGACAAGTTCGGCTGGGCGGTGTGGTACTTCGATCTCTTCGCCGGCCAGGGCGTCCAGCACGCGTTCGCGACGCTCTTCCAGCTCGGCGTCTTCCTCCGCTTCCCCCGCCTGCGCGTCGTCGTCCTCGAGTCCCAGGCCGGCTGGATCGGCTACTTCCTGGACCGCGCCGACGCGATCTTCTCCGGAACCACGCTCGGCGCCACCGTCCGGCTCGAGGAGCCGCCGTCGTACTATTTCAAGCGCCAGTGCTACATCTCGGCCGACCCCGACGAGCGCACCATCGCCGCGCTGATGCCGCTCGTCGGCGAGGACAAGTTCTTCTGGGCGAGCGACTACCCGCATCCCGACCATCCCGGCAACTACCTGGAGGAGCTGCGCCACCTGACGGCGCCGATGACGGAGTCAGGCCGCCGCGCGATCCTGGGGGAAAACGTGGCGCGCGCCTACAAGCTCGCCTGATCCGCGCGTGTGCGCCCGCCAAGGACGCTGAGATGGGGACGCTGATCTGGCTATTCGGTCGGGGGGCCTCGATCGCGTGTGGCCTGTCGTGGACGGTTCCGGCGGCCTGGGCGAGCCTCCCGCGGGAGGAACGTGTCGCGCATATCCGGGAAACCTTGTGCGCCGAGATGAATGCCCCAGCGGTAGACACCAGCCCCTATTCTGAGCTGCTGACCGTGCTGGGCTTCAGAACTGCCCCAGGGTGGCGCCATCGCTTCGTGACGACAAACTGGGACGGCCTACTCGAGCGCGAGGTCAACAAAGCGTACCCCGAAGTCTGCCCGCCGTGGCTCGAGTCCAGTCACGTGTTTCACCTCAACGGCACCGTAGAAGAATTGCCTGACAATTCGCGCCAGAGCCATTTTCTGTTGGAATCCGACCCGATCGGCACGCGCGTAGCAAAGCTGGAGTCCAATCTTGGATTCGCGACCATGGCGTGGTCAGACTCGTTCGTGGTCGTCGGGATGTCCTTTGAGTGCGCGACGGACAATTCGTTGCTGACGGCGTTAGGAAAGACCGAATTGCTAGTCGAGTCCTCACGCTGGATTGTCGTCAACCCCGTCAAGTCAGCGCTGGACGACGTGTGCGCGAATCTTCGGTCAAAGCTGCCGGGCGCGAGCGTTATCGCTGTCCAAAAGGGTTTCGCAGAGTGGACCGCGTGCGGCCTCGGTGAGTTGCGAGAAATCGGTGTCCTTGAGAGCCAGTGCCCCAGACCGGCCTAACTTTCGGCAGGAACGGTTGCATTCGCCGGCCGATCAGCCGGCGCGTAGGGCGAACAGCGAAGAGAGGCGGTGACACAGTGGCGGGACAGGGGCCGGCGGAATCCGACACGCATCAGGGCAACTGGTATGTCCTAGCTAGTGATGGGTTTGCCCAGACTGGAGGCCCCGCTGACGCTGGCGCCAGGTCTGACCTTGGTTCCTCTCGACTCATCTTTGTCGGTGTTTGATCTGGCGGCCGCCGGAGCCGTCGGCTTTCGCGAATGGGCGATGCTGGAACCGGTCTCGCGTTTATGTGCGTGCGAGATCGAGACGGCAAAGGATTCGGACGTTGTACCAGGGTATGACACGCTGAATCGTGCATGGCTCGCATCGGTTCTCCTGGTCCTGCGAGGCTTTAGCCGGCACTTGGGGATCGCGTGCAGCTCCTACAGCTGGAGTCTGATAGCAGGCCATCAGAAGCGAAGCGCCCACTCCTTCCAAGAGCGGGCCGCTGACGAGGGTGTTGACGCGGCAATACATAGACCAAGACGCGATCTTCCTCAATTCAAGGGACGTCTCCTCGACTTTCACGCTCGCTTCTTGGTCGAACATGACGCTCGAACCGATCCGGTGTCCTCCGAAGATGCAGCCTGGATCGCCATGCAATTTGAGACGTTCAACCGCCTAGCGAGCAAGAGCGAACCTTTCCGGCTCGCGCTCGAAGCCGCCATCGATTGGCGCTACGCCAAAGAACCCCGCCTGGCTGTGAGCAGGATCTGGAGTGGGATCGAGGCAGTGTTCGGCGTTACCTCTGAATTGGTCTATCGGATCTCGATCCTCAGTGCCAGCTTGCTCGAAGAAAGGGGCGAGCCACGGAAGACGAGGGTTTCAGGCCGAGAAGAGACTCTATAGCCTCCGGAGCAAGGCTGTTCACGGCGAACCCTTGCCGCCGGAGACTCTCGTGTCAGCGATGAACGAATCGCACCGGCTGCTGCGCGAGCTCCTACTCCTCACGATCGAGAGGGGACATGTTCTTGGAGCGGGCGATTTCGACGATGCGCTGTTTGGCTGAACGAGGTAGATCTACACCAGGGCAACCGAGCTCATAGTGCACGGTAACCAGCCCAAGAACCATCGAGCGGCGAACGGCCGCGCCGGATTGAGATCGCCGCGCCGATCGAGCCGTCCGCTGCGACGCTGAGCCGGTGTTGCGGCGTCTCGGCTTTCCGCCCGTGACACGCCCAGACTTGGCGCCGCTTCCGGCTGCGTGAAAGCGTGCGCCCTTTCTAACTCCGCTCGACAGGTGGGGATCGCCAGCCCCGATGGGGTAGGATCAGTGCGTGAGGTCAGCCATCTACGTCGAGACCAGCATCCTCAGTTACCTGGCCGCCCGTCCGAGCCGAGACCTCATCGTGGCCGCTCGACAGCAGTTGACGCACACCTGGTGGCGTGAGCGCCGTCCAAGGTTCGATCTCTACGTCTCACAGGTCGTGGTGGACGAAGTGCGTGCCGGAGATCCTGAGGCCGCCCAGCGGCGCGTGGCGTTCTTGGCTGGACTCCCGATGCTGGACCTCACCCCGGAGGTGGCCGACCTGGCGGCGGCGCTGATTGCCCGCGTTCCGTTGCCGCCGCGCGCCGGTGCGGATGCCGCGCACATCGCCGTCGCAGCCTGCCACGGGATGGATTTTCTCCTGACCTGGAACTCTGCCCATATCGCGAACGCTGAGTTGCGTCCGAGAGTCGAGCAGGTGTGCCGCGAGCGCGGCTACGGCCCCCCCGTTCTCTGCACGCCGGACGAGCTCATGGGAGAAGACAATGCCAGAGACATCGAATGAGCGGGAACCGTGGCGCGATCCCATCGTGGCGGAGGTGCGTCGCGTACGCGAGGCTCTCTTTTCCGCGGCCGGCTACGACATCCGTGAGTATTGCCGGCGTCTTCGGCAGGAGCAGCCGACCTCGGGGCACGAGGTCGTCACACGTGCGCGCCGTGGCAGTAGTACGCCAGAGGAGGCAACTTGAATCGGACGCGAGGTTCGGCGACCGTATGCTGTGACCGCGTATCCTGTTTGTGAGTGACGAGATGACGAGCTCATATCTGGCGGTCACGTTTCGCCATGGCCGCCCCCTCGCAGCCTATCTTTACCTGCCACGCCGGCCGGTGGACAAGAGCCATCGAACGGCCAAGGCCGCGCCTGGCTTGGTGATCGATTTCAACCGACGCGGCAAGCCTATTGGCATCGAGATCACGGCGCCGACCAAGCTGTCCGCTGCGGCGCTGAACCGAGTGTTGCGCCGCCTCGGCTTTCCGCTTGTGACACGCGCAGACTTGGCACCGCTTCGGGCTGCGTGAAAGCGTGCGCCCTCGCTAACTCCAGCATCAGGCTCCACGGCAACCGGTCGCTGACAGGAAGCCGCCGGCCGAGCCACCCATCTCCCCGGCCTCGGCCCGGCCGGAGCGTACAATGGGCCGCGCCAATGGCACAGTTGCTTCCTCGTTCCGGGGCGGACCGCGGCAGGCCGAAGACAATCCTGATCCTCGCGATGGAGCCCCTGTTCCCGAAGGTCAGGGCGAGCCAGGAGCGCATCTACCGGATGGCCGAGCGGCTCTCCCGCGACCACACGGTCGACGTGGCCACCACGGTTCGCGACCCAGATGAGCTCGAGCAATCACGCGCGCATCTGCGCGCGGTTTGCCGGGCGTTCCACCCGATCACGCCGATCAATCCCCAAGGGAGCCAGCTCCGGAGGAAGCTCCGGCGTGCCGAATACCTCCTGCTCCATGCGCCGCGCCATCACCCGCATCACTACTTCTACGGCGGTCATCGACGAGTGACGGCGCAGGTCGCCGACATCGTGCGGCAGAACCGATACGACATCGTCCAGGCCGAGTACTGGTACATGGCCGGGGTGTTCGAGGCGATCGATGCCGGCATCTTCAGGGCCATCGACACCCACGACGTGCTGTTCGACAAGGTGCGGCAGGAGATGGCCCGGCGCCACGGCGATCGCCTGCCCGCCCGGGAGCGGCGAGCACAGGCGAAGTACCGGGCGCTGGAGATCGCGCACCTCGAGCTCGCCGATCTCGTCATCTCGATCTCCGCCGCGGATCACGAGACGTTCATCGACCTCGGGCTGGACGCCAAGACCCTGCTGGTGCCGACCGGACAGGACCTGGACCACTTCCGGGCCCGCGAGCCGGCGGAGCGGAAGGACGACGTCGTCCTCTTCTACGGCAACATGGGCGGCCGCTCCAACATCGACGCCTTCTTCAGGCTGTGGCAGGACATCTTTCCAAGCATCAAGCGCGCCGTGCCGCGCGCGCGACTGCTCGTCGTCGGCGCCAATCCGCCGGACTCGATACGGCGCCTCGACGACGGGCGCGAGGTCACCGTGACCGGATTCGTCGAGGACGTCCGCGACCATCTGGCCCGGGCGAAAGTGGCCGTCATTCCGCTCGAGGTGGCCGCGGGCTTCCGCGGGCGCGTCGTCGAGCTGATGGCCATGGAGATCCCGCTCATCGGAACCCATCGAGCCCTCGATTGCGTGCAGATGCAGCCGGGCGTGCACGGGTTCGTCACGGACAGTGACGCCGAGATGGCCGATCATGCCGCGCGCCTTCTCCTCGACGACGACGCGAGGGTGGCCATGGGCGCCCGGTGCCGGGCGCTCGCGATGGCCAGGTACTCCATCGACGCGACGATCGGGAAACTGTCGGACTACTATCTCGAGCTGCCGCGCCCTCGGGATCGCCAGGGCCCGCCGAGCAGCCGGTAGACGGCGCGGAGCGGCCGGAGCAGGCCTCCCCCGGGGCCACGCGCCATCTCCTTGTGACAGAGCTCCGGCGGGATCGCCTGGCCCGTCTCAACCTCGGTCTTCTGGATGAGCGCGCGCAGCCGGTGGGAGTTCTCCCGGCTCGATCGCACGAGATCCCGCTCGCGATAGTGACGGGAGCGAATTTCGTCTCCATGGTCCAGATGTTGGGCGAGCCCGTCGCCCAGGAAGATCGGTGTCAGGCCGGCCGCAAACAGCGTGACCCTCATGGCCGAAGCCTGCCGGCCGTAGTTCCTGTATTCCTCGTCGAATCCTCCACACCCCGCGACGTCGCCGCGAGAGACCAGGATGAACCCCGTCAGCCCCTTGTTCCTGGGGTGCATGGGCAGGACGGCGAAGCGCCCGGGCGCGAGCTGCGGCCGCACGATCGCGCAAAACGACGGCGACAGGCACACGTCGGCATCGACGAAGCACACCCAGTCGTCCCCCGGCGGCACCACCTGAAACCCCACGTTCCTGGCCCGGCTCGAGTGGAAGAACTCCTCGCCGGGAACACGGACGACCCGACACTCGGGATGATGCGCCTCGACCCAGTCCCCCGACCGATCCGGGCACGAGTAATCGACCACGACGACGCGAGAGTTGGACTGCCGGCAGAAGGTGGGCAAGGACTGCTCGAGCGCTGACAATCGGCCCATGCACGTGGTGATGAACCAGATGCGAGGCTCGTCAGGCATACGTGCTGCCATCAGAGCGCGACGTCGCCCAGGAAGATGCGCCTGACCTCCGCGGACTGGAGCAGCTCCGCCGACGGTCCGGAGAGGATGGTCCGGCCGGATTCCAGGATGTAGCCGCGGTCGGCGAGCCGCAGCGCCAGCTCCACGTTCTGCTCGATGAACACGATGCTGATGCCCTGCTCGTCCCGGACGCGCCGGATGAGCCCGCCGATCGTCTGCACCACCATGGGGGCCAGACCCAGGAAGGGCTCGTCGATCATCAGCAGGCGGGGCCGGGCCATGAGCCCGCGCGCGATAGCGACCATCTGCTGCTCGCCGCCCGACAGGGTGTGCGCGAGCTGTCCCCGCCGCTCGGCGATGACGGGAAACAAGCGCTGGACCAGCGTCAGTGTCTCGTCGCGATGCGGGCGGGCGGCGGGGTTGTGGGCGCCCAGCACCACGTTGTCGAGCACGGTGAGAAAGGGAAACAGGCGCCGGCGCTCCAGCACGTGCGCCAGCCCCTCGCCCGCGGTGCGGTGGGCGGGCAGGCCGTCGATGCGGGTGCCGCCGAAGGTGATGCGACCGGCGCGCGGCGTGATCAGCCCGGAGATGGTGTTCATCAGCGTGGACTTGCCCGCGCCGTTCGGACCGAGCACGGCCACGATCTCGCCGTCGCCCACGTGCATGGCCGCCTGCCATAGCACCTGGAAGTCGCCGTAGGCCACATCGAGGTCTTCCACCGTCAGCAGTGGAGTCAGCCCTGAAGCAGGCCGCGGAGCTTCGGGCGCCGTCACTGCACGTACGCCTGGCCGAGGTAGGCCTCGACGACCCGCGGGTCCTGCGTCACCGCGCCGGGGGCGCCGTCGGCGATCTTCTCGCCGAGGTAGAGGGCCACGATGCGCTGAGCGACGGCGGTGATGACCCGCATGTTGTGCTCGATCACGAGGAGCGTGAGGCCGCCCCGGTGCAGGTCCCGGACGAGCTGGACCAGTCCGGGGATGCTGCGCTGGTCGACGCCTCCCGTCACCTCGTCGAGCAGCAGCACTCGCGGCTCGGTGGCGAGCGCGCGCGCCAGCTCGAGGCGCTTGCGCTGGCCGGTGGAGAGCGTGCGCGCGTACTCGTCCCCCTTCTCGGCGAGCCCGACCCGGTCGAGCAGCTCGCGGGCGCGCGACCGCGCGTGCCGCACGTCGCGCGTGCGGGTGAGCGCGCCGACCATCACGTTGTCGACGACGGTGAGCCCCGAGAACGGCCGCAGCTTCTGGAAGGTGCGCGCGACGCCCAGGCGGCACACGTGGTCAGGAGGCAGGCCAGTGAGGCGCGCGCCATCCAGGCTCACCGTCCCCGCATCGGGGTGATAGAAGCCGCTGATGACCTCGAAGAGCGTCGACTTGCCGGACCCGTTCGGGCCGATGATGCCGATCAGCTCGCCGGCCGTCACGTCGAAGGAGATGTCGCGGTTCGCGGTGATGCCGCCGAATCGCTTGGTGATGCCCGAGACCGAGAGGAGGCTCACGCGGCCGGTCCCGCGACCGGCCGCCGCCGCAGCCGCTCGCCGATCAAGGGCACCAGCCCCTGGGGCGCGAACCGCATCATCACCACGAGCACGGTGCCGTAGATGATCAAATAGATCCCGACGAGGCCGGCTCCGATGCCGCCGAAGCGCGCCCGCAGGTACGTCTCCAGCGCGAGAATGAGCGCGGCGCCGAGGAAGGGCCCGAGCGGCGTGCCGATGCCGCCGAGAATCGCGGCCAGGGCGAAGCGCAGGGAGAGGTCGATCGAAAAGACGTAGAACGGATCCACGAAGCCCACGTATTGAGCCCAGAGCGCGCCGGCCACCGCGGTGAGCGCCGCGCTGGCCGCGATGGCCGCCACCTTCAGCCGAAGCGCCGGCACCCCGAGGGACAGGGCCGCATCCTCGTCCTCACGCACCGCGGCGAGCTGGTAGCCGCGGCGCGAGCGCTCGAGGTAGAGCTCGACGAGGTACAGGAAGACCGCGAGCACGAGGACGATGGCGACCCAGACGCGCTTGTCCGTGATGCCGAGCGTCCAGAATCCCGGCCGGAAGGGGACGGGGATACCCTCGGAGCCGGCGGTGAAGCCGCGCCAGCGGCTGGCGACGATGAGCAGCACCTGCGAGAACGCGATCGTGGCGAGCACGAAGTAGGGACCGCGCAGCCGGTTGCTGAGGAAACCGAGCAGGATCCCGAAGGCCGTAGCCAAGATGGCGCCGACGAGCAGTCCGATCCACGGCGACACTTCCCACCGCGTTCCGAGCAGCGCCGCGGAGTACGCGCCCAGCCCGAAGAAGGCCGCGTGGCCGAGCGATATCTGACCGGCGTAGCCGCCCGCCACGTTCCAGGCCGCGGCCGTCGCGCCCCACAGCAAGATGAGGACGAGGCCGTCGAGCAGGAAGGGGTCGCGCACCACGACGGGGCCGAGCGCGGCGAGCGCGAAGAAGACGACGGCCGGCCACGTGCCCTTCACGTGCCGATCGCCTCGGCCCCGCGCTGGCCGAAGAGTCCCGCGGGTCGGACCACGAGAATCCCGATGAACAGGAGCAGGTACAGCACCTCCTTCCATGCCGTGCCGATCACGTACGACCCGATGACCTCGACGGCGGCGACGATCAGGCTGGCGATGAGCGCGCCGGCCATGTCGCCGAGCCCGCCCAGGACGACGGCGACGTAGGCGATCAGCACGAACTGGAGCCCGACCGTCGGATAGACGGGGTAGATCGGCGCGAGGAGCACGCCGGCCACGCCCACGCAGGTGACGCCGACCGCCCAGGTGAGCGCGAAGACACGGCCGGTGTCGATTCCCATGAGCGACGCGGCGGCCCTGTCCTGCGCGGTCGCACGCATGACCTTGCCGGTGTACGACCAGCGCAGGAACGCGAAGAGCGCGGCCGTGCAGAGCACGGCGACGGCGAACGCGATGAGCTGGGCGAGGTTGAGCACCGCGCTCCCGAGGCGCACGACGACCGTGTAGTAGCTGGTGCGCACGAACTGCGAGTCGGCGCTCCAGAGGACGAGGGCCACGTTCTGGAGCGCGATCGACAGCCCGACCGTCGTGAAGACCTGCACGTTGTGGGACGCGTGAATGACCGGCCGCATCACCATGCGGTAGCTCAGCCAGCCGAAGCCGAAGATGAGCGGGAGCGACAGCACGAGGGTCACGTAGGGGTCGAGCCGGAGCAGCGCGAACGCCCAGAACGCGAGATACATGCCCAGCATCAGGAACTCGCCGTGCGCGAAGTTGACGACGCGCATGACGCCGAAGATGAGGGTGAGCCCCACCGCGATGAGCGCGTAGATCCCGCCCAGGAGGATGGTGGAGACGAGGAGCTGGGGGACTACGTGCATGGCCGGGCGCGTTCCCCTCAGCCGACGCGCGACGCCCCGGGGAGGTCCCGGGGCGTCGACAGGATCGGCAAGGCGGAACGGGCTGCTACTTCCGCTGGTCCCACGCGCCGAGCGGGATCCACTTGGCGCGATTGGTCGTGAACTCCTCCGGCCACACGGTGACGAGCTGGCCACCCTGCCACTGCAGCATGTAGTGCTGCACACGCGCATTGGTGTTCTGGCCGGTCTCGTCGAACTTCACGCCCCAGCCGTTGAGGGCGGAGCCGACGGGCAGATCCATGGCCAGCACGGCGGCGCGGAACTTGTCGAGGTCGTCGGTCTTCGCCGCATCGAGCACGAGCTTCAGGAGCCACAGGCCGCCACCGGCGAGCTGATGCCCGCCCGCAATGTCCGCGCCGGTCTTGGCCTTCACGGCGTCACGGTACGCGCGCTCGATCCGCTGCCCCTCGGGCTTCATCCCCTCGATGACGAAGCCCGGCCCGGGCTCGAGCAGCGCGAAGGGTCCGTTGGCGTCGTTGCCGAAGGCCTTGCCGAAGTCGGGCGAGCCGTAGCCGGTCGCACCGGCATGCACGAGGGCCTTGAACTGGAGATTCTGCTCGCGCGCCTGCCGCCAGAAGAGGATGGCGTCCTGGTTGCGCGCGACGTGGTGCAGGATGTCGGGGTTGGCGTTCTTGAGCTTGAGGATGACCGGCGTCAGGTCGTTGGTGGTGA
>Ga0105249_10005182_pt1 | contig 11249 bp, 13 predicted proteins | sample KBSS44metaG_FD_81522 | JGI IMG/M metagenome (GOLD analysis project Ga0105249, IMG submission 81522) | Switchgrass rhizosphere microbial communities from Kellogg Biological Station, Michigan, USA - KBS S4-4 metaG | ecosystem: Host-associated > Plants > Roots > Rhizosphere > Soil | place...
AATGCCGAAGGTCGTGCAGCCGGAACAGCCGGACACCCGCGGCAGCGAGGTGTCGTTGGAACTGCTTGGTCACCCAGTTCGGCAACCACACCCGGCCGGCCGTCGCGAACACCGGATCCTCACCACCGGCCACGCAACACATCTCTGCGCGCTGTCGATGCGCAGCGAGCACGGCACGGATGTTGTCGTCGATCTCGACGCTGTGGCGGCGTCGGGTCTTCGTCGATGTCAGGACCGGGCCGTCGAGTCCTTCGACGAGTCCGTGGCTGAACGAGATCCGTCCGCGGTTGGTACAGCTTCGCCTGGCGCACGACCGCGGCGAAGAACAAGTCCGCAACCTCGTGCTCGAGGAGCCGTTTGCGGTTCTTCGAAAACGTGGTCGCGTCGAACGCCGGCTGGTCGATCCGCATGTCGAGAAACCACTTGAACAACAAGTCGTAGTTGAGTCGCTCGCAGAACGCTCGCTCGGAACAGATCGAGTACATCGCCATCAACACCGTCGACCTCAACAGCACCTCCGGCGGCACGCTCGTCCGGCCCCCGGCCGCGTACATCCGGTCGAACACCGGGTACAACTCGCCGAGCACCGCGTCGACGACGACACGGATCTTGCGAATCGGATGATCCGTCGGGATCAGCTCCTCCGTGCTGAGTGTCGTCAACATCGCCAACTGCGGATCGTTGCTGCCTCGCATATCGCACAGTCTTTTCGATCCGAACGCCAAACGCGAGCACCCTCAGCCGATTTTCAGCACCCTGTTAGCAGAGCACAATGTCTGCACTGGAACCAGACCCCTGCACGTCAGTGGCCACCTCACACTCGTGTCGATTTTGCGCCGGGCCGGCTCGCGATGAACGAGTGGCGCAGGCTGCGGTGGTGGCGGCTCAGATGTCGATGGGCGCGATCAGCAGCCGGTAGAGCGCGTTGGCGAGCCACCGTTCGTAGCGTGCACCGCTCCAGCGCTGTTCGAGTCTCAGGATGCGGTAGGTGTCGATCGACATGAGCGCGTAGACGATGTCGCGCGCCTCGGTCTCTTTCAGGGTGGGAGTGAGGAACCCTTTGTGGGCGAGCGCTCTGGCGACGCGTGCCTGACCAACTCGGCGCTGGTCCTCAATAGAGTCCTGCAGTGCGGCTGCTTCGGTGTCGAGCGCTGCTGCGACGCGCAGCACCAGTCGCAGCGCGGCTGTGTTGTCGAACACCTGACGCGCGACGTGTGCCCACGCTGCTGTCATCGCCTTTGGATCGTCCGCCGCCTGTGCGTCTTTCACGATAGAGCGCTCCCCGAGCGGTACGAGTGCGTCGTCTCCAACGACGGCTGTGTCGATGACCTGCTTGAGGATGGCCGTTTTGGTCTTGAACAGTCGGTAGACGGTGGCGATCGGAACCTGAGAGGTGACGCTGATGGCGTCGACGGTGGTGTCGGCGAAGCCGCGGGCGAGGAACAGTTCGTGTGCGGCCGCGATCACGGCTCGTTTGCTGGCCTGGGTTCGCTCGGCTCGGCGGGTGGAGTCGTAGGGACGGGTATTGACTGAGTCGCTCATATTCGCGATAGTGAGACTATCATACGGTAGTTTGACTCTCACGAAATGAGGTGTTCGGGATGACTGTCCAGCAGAACAGGGAGCTGATCCGGCGGTTCGACGAGGCGGTGGCGAAGGGTGACGTCGATGTCCTCGACGAGCTGTGCACCCAGGACATGGTGAACCATGCCCTCGCTCCCGACCGACCGAAGGGCCTCGAAGGCACGCGCGAGTTCGTGCGCACCCGGATGCCGCAGTTCCAGGCCGACGGCTGGACTGAAAGCGTGCTGGTGGCCGAGGGCGATCACGTCGTGCAGTTCGGAGTACGGGCCGGTACCTGGCGAGGCGGCCCGTTCCTGGGATTCGACGTCAACCCCGGCCCCTACTCGCGTGACGTTGCGTTCTGCTACCGGATCCAGGACGGCAAGATCGCCGAACGCTGGGCCATGCGCGACGACCTCACGATGCTCCGTCAACTTGGCGCGATCACCTCTCAGCACTGATCCCCCGTCCAGGGCCTGCCCTCCAAGTGCAAGGCGCGAGACGCATAACAACGGCGCAGAACCACGCCGTGTCCCGGATGGCTCAGACGCTCCGATCGGCGCATATGGCTTCATGTCGATCCGATCCCGGACCCTGTGGCAGCGCGTGTGCGCGATGCTGCGCCGGTGCCACGACAGCAGAAGCGCCGCGTAGTTGGAAACGTCTCGCTCTGGAGAACCGACGAGCGCTGGGGTGCGTTGCGCTCGCCAGACGTCGACGGAGAGGTCTGGGTGCACTTCTCCGACATCGAAGCGGACGGATACCGGTCGCTCACCGAGGGCGAACCCGTCACCTTCACGTACGAGACTTCCGGGCAGGACGGCTCCCCACACCGGGCGCTACTGGTCCGAGCAGGCAACCACGCGTAGCTGAGCTGTCACGGTGCAGTGTTTGTCCACGGGCACCCACGGGGCCGGTGCACCGGTGCGTCAGCGCGCCCACGCGAAGCCCGGAAGCGCGCCCATTGACGAAGCGCGACGCGAACTCTGTCGGCTCGTCACTGCGTGCCGGAACGGAGAGATAACTCAAGGTGCCGACCACCGGACAGCAACGACAAGGTGCGCGGCATTGGCCGGCACTGGAGCATCGAAGCGCCACTCCACATCGGTCCAGAGCTGATGCCTCCACGTTCCACCGCCGCTCAGCGCCGATCGGCATCGGGCGCGTTCACCGAGCCGGCTGCGACCTGAGCGCGGGTCAGGTCTGGGCTCGCTACGTTCCCTCGGTCGCTGACAGGACGACCCAGCTGGGATCGTCCGTCGAGTTGCTCACGGTGAGGCCAGTGGCGAAAGCGAGTGACGCCAGTTCCTCATCGTCGACGATTGTCGCTTCGAAAGCTTGTGACCACGAGCGCCCGCCGAGCGTGTACGTGACGGTCGCCGCGAACGCTCGGCCAGCGTGGTGTACGACGTGATGCAGATGGATCGAGACCTCGCCACCCGCGCCCTCGGACTCCGACGGAACCCAGTCTGGTGCGTAGCGCTCCACGACAACCACGCCGTGATCGGCAAGGTGCTTTCGGCACACGCGCAGGAGGTCCAATCGAAATGATCGTTCCCGATGATTGATGAGATGGCTGAGTGCCAGCACGACATCGAACGTTCGGCCCAGATCGAGCGTCCGCACGTCCCCCAGCACGGTCTCTGCACCAACGACACAGGCGAGCATCGCCTCTGAGTTGTCGACGGCGACGACCGCGTAGCCGTCCGCGGCCAGCCGATTGGCGATCCGTCCGGTACCACAGCCCAGATCGAGGATGCGTGCTCCGGGGACAAGCAATGAACGGACCCGACTCAGTTCCGGTTCCGCTGGCAGCGCGGCGTAGATCTGTACCGGTGAACCGTCGGGAGCGACGTCACTCATACCCGGAGTATCGCAGCCGAACCAGCGACGAGTACCCGGGCCGCGCACACGCGTGCAAACGTCAAACCGGGCAGGACGAGCACGGATCGGCAGATCGACGCGCCCGTCACGCGTGCCGAGACCGCTTGGCAAACCATCTCGCCGCGATCCCAGCACGACGTTCGACCCCGCGAGGTCGTCAGCGGTGCGGCGTGAGGAGCGCGGCCACAGTCGCGCATGCGTCACGGTCGAAACCCGGCACGGCGTGCGCGTAGCGGTCGAGGGTGGTCGAGACCCGGCGGTGGTCAAGTCGTCGGGACACGACAACGATCGGGATCGATGCGTGGAGCATCTCGGTCGCCATGAAGCGGCGCAGGTCGTGAAGCCGGAACTCGCCGAGCCCGGCGCCGCGTCGCGCGCGCCCGAACATCTTGGTGACATGGTTCGGCTTCCACGCCGTCACGCCCGCGTCGTCGCTGAACACGAACCCGACGTGGCCGGCTGCGAGCCCGTCGAGCAGCGTCACGGTTGCCGGATCGATGTCGACGGAGTGACTCCGCTTCGTCTTCGTGGGAGCGATCACCGGTCCGTCAGGACCCTCGACCCACCCGCGGCGGAACTCGATCCGTCCACGTTCGAGATCGACGTCGTCCCACCGCAACCCCAACAGCTGTGCTCGACGAGCGCCGGTGACAGCCGCGAGATGAACGAACAGGTGCTGGAGTGGGCTCTGCTCACTCAGGTGCTGCAGGAGGGTCTGCACGTCCCAAGGTGACGGCGGCCGTATCTCTGGGGCGACGTAGACGATGCGATGAGCGCGCTCGGCAGGATTGTCCCAGATCCATCCCCACCGGACCGCGTGCGCGAACGCCGAGCGCAACACGACATGGATCCGTGCCAACGTCCCAGCCGCCAACGGCTGCCCCTGTACTCCACCGGCCCGGCCGAGCTCGACGTAGAGCTCGTCGAGGTCGCCGGTGGTCAGGTTCGCGACGATCCGTTCGCCGAGCGATGGGAGCAGGTAACGGTTGAGGACCGATCGTGTCTGCCGGATCGTGGTCGGCGCCCAGCCCGCTGACGCGATCGCGAACCATCGCTTCAGCAGCTCTCTGATCGTCGTGCGAGCGGCGACCATCGGCGCCCGCCCCGCCTGTTCGACCATGATGGCCAGTTCGCGCTCAGCCTCTGCTAGAGATCCGCGAACCGTGACCGAGCGGTAGCAGCGAGCCTTCGTGGTCGGGTCCACGCCGACATAGACCCGCAGCTCGAACGAACCAGCACTGCGTTGACGAATCGACCCGGCCATGCCCTTCCATCGGCCCAACCAGAGGCTGGTTGACCATCCTTGATGGGCATTTGATGGGCATGATGGGCAGCCAGGACCACGTCCCGGGAACGACGAGGCCCCCGGTCAGGCGTGCTGACCAGGAGCTTCTGTGGAGCGGATGACGAGACTCGAACTCGCGACCCTCACCTTGGCAAGGTGCGGCAGGCCCTCCGCCGACTCCGCCGAGTCGTCTCCTCCCCGCTCACTCCTGGTCGGCTCTCCGCCGAGTCCGTAGAGTCCGCCCCTCTCCACCTACGAACGTTCAACGCGTTAAACCTCTGCGAGATCCGGCGTCACGCGCCGACGGCAAGCCTCAGGGCTGGGCACCCCCGGTTCACGGAGCGCCACGACATGCGGAGGTCGACGGGATCTCGCCGACGAGACCGGCGTCCTCGGGATCGAGCAGTGCTCCGCTGAGGTCTGCGTGCTCGAAGGTCACTCCGACGAGGTCGGCCCCGATGAACGAGGCGCCACGTAGGCATGCACCGGCAAAGCTCACGTTAATGAGCACGCTCCGGTCGAAGACCGCTCCCCTGAGATCGGACATGTCGAAGCTGGCATCCCAAAGCGTCGAACTGGTGAGGTCGAGTCCTCGCAGGCTCAGTGTCTCGAGCCGAGCTCCCACGATGAGCTGACGGTTCGCTGCCAGCGGCGCCAGTCGCAAGGCCGTCGTCGGAGTCGGGTTCTCCGTCCCGCCATCAGGAAACGTCCGATGCAGCCAGCCCAGCAGGGTCACGATCGCAAATGTGCCAGCGATCGCCACCGCCAACGTCGGCCAGATCGGCGCGTGCGCGGGCGTTCCTATCCATGAGAGCAACGACAGGAAGGCAAGCGCACCTGCCGCGAATGCAAGCAAAGCTGGATACTCACCAGAGCGACCCGCGACGGCCACCGCGACGAACGTCAGGGGAACGAGCCCCGGGATCAATCGACCGATCCATCTCGGTGCTCCACGGGCGTCGTGCGCCGCGCCACCGTGTGGTCTGCTCGCCCCGAATCCCTTCACTTGGTCTCTGGCAACCTCGCCTGTCGCGCGTTCCTCCATCGCGTCCATCGCGTGCGTCGAGGAGGAAGGATCGCGCACTCCGGTGGTCATTCCAGGCCAAATGAGTCCAGACCGAGGTAGACAGGGCTAATGGCCGCAACACGTCCGTCGCGAACTCGGATGTGCTCGGCGAACGACAGATCGACTGTGTCACCACCTCGTACGATCACCTGAACCCTGACGATCCCCAGGAGTTCGCTCTCCCCGCTTTCGCGAACCTCTGCAAGAACTGAAACGACTTCGTAGCCGTCGCCCAACGCTGCCAGGCTGGCGGCCGGCGTGTTCCAAGCAGCACCGACGTCCCCGCAGGCTTCGATCAGCTCAGCAATCGCCGACGCGTCGGCCCGGCCCCACGCATCCCACAGCGCGAGATACGCACTAGCAGCTGTGTGGATCACGGCCCCAGCTGATCGCGCACGAACGCGCCTGCGCGCTCGAGTGAGTGGTCGGCCTCAGGCACGGTGCCCGCTGCGATGTTAAAGACGTGTTCGGGCACGATCCTGCGCGAGCCGGGGACCAAGATCGTGCCGGTCGCGTGCAGATCCGGCGGCGGCGGCGAGATGACGTCGACGCCCGACACCGTCGTTTGCTCCCAAGTCGCGCCGAGCGTTTCTGCTGTCGGGGCGGAGAACCCTTCGGCGAGCTCACGCTGCTACCTCTCCAATGAACTCACGTCACCGCGAGGTGCCGTCAAGCCATCAAGCGACGGTGACCGGCTCCGCGGCCCGCAACTTATGGACCCGCGGGAGAGCCTTGTCGAGGAACAGCTTCATCTGCGACTCCGCCTTCTCGAACGGCATCTTGCCGTAGATGAACGGTGAGATCACCTCGTCGCAGTACGCCACCTGCCCCAAGTGCTCGATCTTCTGCACGATGTCGTCCGGTGTCCCGAGCAGGCTGCACTCGATGAGGAACTGCTCCGACTGGTTCTTGTCGGCGACCTTGCGTGACTCGCCGAGGTCGGCGTAGAACTCGTAGCCCTTGACCTCTCGGTAGTTGCCGGTGCCCCAGTGGTAGTGCTCCTCGATCGAGTCGTAGTACTCGGTGATGTACTTCAGCCCCTCCTCCTCGGCTTGCGCGCGGCTCGGCGCGCAGTACATGAAGGATTGGATCTTGGCGGTCGTCGGCGGAAGCCCTGCCTCGGTGCGAACCGCATTGAACCGAGCCATCTCCTTTGGATGCTCGTCCAGTGCCCGCATCACCGCGAACAGCGGGCACACGCCCGAGGACGCGGCGAGGTCGAGGGAACTGGGGGTCATCCACGCGTTGTACATCCGAGCGCCGAGGTCCGCTGACTTCGGCCGGGGGAACGTCGTGATGCCCGGGATGTTGAAGAACTGTCCCTCGAACGACACGTTCTCCTGGGTCAGGAGCCGACGGACGACCTCGAGCGCCTCGTTGTACCTCTCGCGAGACTCCGTCATCGGTATCCGGAACCCGTCGAACTCCATCTGCGATGCACCGCGGCCGAAACCGACGAAGAGTGTGCGATCACCGACGAGGATGTCGAGCATCGCGATCTCTTCGGCGACCCGCACGGGATCGTGCCACGGCAGCACGATGACTGCCGTGCCGACGTCCACACTCTTTGTACGCCCCACAACGTAGGCGAGGTACTGGCAGAGGTTGGGCGTGGTCATGTACTCCGAGAAGTGGTGCTCCGATGCCCACACGGTGTCGAGACCCGACTGGTCACCCAGTTCGATCAGGTCAAGGTCGGCGCGAATGCGGTCAGCGTCGGTCGTGTGCGGGACGTCGCGGTGCAGTCGAGTGGTCTCGCTGTACAGGTTCGCGTTCATGATCTGCATGCCGAAGCGCATGGGACATCTCTCCTGATCGTGTGACTGCCGGTGAGCGGCGATGGATCGGGGCTGACGCATGTCGATCACGACACAGCCCCTCTGTGGCGGACGATGGATTCCCCCGCGCAGTCGAACTGCGCATGCGTGGATACGTTACCGGGTTTGTACGTCTGTGTCAAGGTTCGAAGCCATATTTCGTGCGCTTTTCCGGCATGCAGCAGCCGATGACACGGATTGTGCAGTGCTGTACTCTGACCGACCGGAGGGGTCGGTCCTCCTGCTCCCCGTGCCGGCGGCCCCTGCAGACCGTGCCCGCGATCAACTGGGTCGGTCGTGGACGATCACGAGCGCGCCTTCCGGACACGTGTCGACCGCCAGACGAGCGGCCTCCTCTTGCTCTGCTGGCACCTCGATGGTTCGTCCGACGGCGATGACGTAGCCCTCGTCATCTGCCTCGAACACCTGCGGCGCCACGGAATAGCACCGTCCGTGACCGGAACAACGATCGGTGACCTCGATCAACATCCTGAGCCCTCCATGGACATCCCCGAGCGCGGAGACGACGGCCGGCCATGGGCCGGCCGTCGTTCCGCGTCTCGATTCGATCGCCTACAGATTCACGCTCTCCGCGTTGAGCGCGAGATCGTTGTAGATCCCGCCATTCTCCTCTTTCACCAAGGAGAACGTCAGCTCATCGCCACTCCGTGACATCTTCATCGGAAGTTGATACCCCCGGCAGAAGCTCGGAAATGCTGGGAAGCTCGCGCTGCCGCAGTTGAAGTCCGGCGCGTCGAAGCCGGGGAGCGAGCGATCCTGGGACAGCGCCGCCGAAACCGTTTCGAAGTTGATCGGACCCTCAGGGATCGTCTCGAGGATCGTGGCGATGTCGACGGTCGTCGCGAACTGGTTTTCGGCGTACCCCGCGATGAGATCCGCGTGGCCCGCGTCCGTCATCGCCTGCACGTACGCAGCGAGGTTCTGCTGAACACGCTCAGGAGCGGCCTCTGCCGCGGCGACGCTCTGGAACCTGGGCGAGATGACGTAGTTGTTCTGCGTGTCTGCCTCGTCGACCGATGTCGCGTAGCCGGGGTCGGTCGTGATGATCGGTCCGTCGAACCCGATCTGACGCGCGGCGGTCACGATCGACACAGCCCCGTTTGACGGACCGAAGTACACGAGCGAGTCGGCGTCGTCAGCAAGCACCGACTGCACCGCGGACGACCAGTCGGCAGTGCTCGCATCGACGAATGGACCAACCGTCGAGTCGATCCCGATCTTGGCCGCCCACTTCGGGAAGATGTCCGCGTGATAGTGGAACACGGGAGCGTCGATCGGCAGGAACGCCGGCTTCGTCGAACCGAGATCCTTCAGCGTGACCAGCGTGTACAGGCTGAAGCTTGCTGCGGGTGACGTGAGTGCCCAGACGTGGTCGGATGGGGTCTGGTTGTACGCATAGTCGGAGATCACCGCGATGTCGGCGTCTTCGTAGATTTTCAACGCGGCGTCGATGTTGATTTCTGCGCCGTAGGTGACCAGGTCGACCCCATCCTCGACGAACTGGTTGGCGCAGTTGATGGCGCCGTCCGGCGTCGCGTCGGAGATGCACACATCGGGCTCCAGCTGCGCGCCGTTCACGCCTCCGTTGGCGTTGATGTAGTCGATCGCGGTGAGGATCCCGACACGCTGCTCGGGGACCGTGAAGGTCGCCCCCTCGTCGTTCGTCACACCGATCTTGATCGTCTCGCCCGTTCGATCGATGTCAGCCTTGAACTTGTTGGAGTCGCTGAACGGAACGGGATCGTTGCCGACGCCACTGTTCTCGCTGCTCTCGGAGGACTCGGTCCCGGCTGACGAATCAGTCGCCGCGGACGACTCACTCGCCGCCGACGACTCGGTCGCAGCCGAGGAATCCGTCGCGGCGGAGGTCTCCGTGGCCGCGGACGAACCGGTGGCTGCGGATGCGTCCGTCGCTGCGACTGCGGTCGAACTTGCTGGCGACGATCCTTCCGAGCCCGAGTCCGAGTCCGACCCGCACGACGTCGCGACCAAGGCCACGGCAGCGAGAGCGGACATGACGATGCGTCGCTTCATGCAATCCCCCTATGTCAGTCGTCGACCCCCGTCGACGATGAATGTTCGGATTGAACGTACCAGATACTCGGTTCTTGGTCAAGAGATTCGGCATTTATCACCGCAGACTCCGGCTCAGATCGATTCCTTCTCCGAGTACTCGACCTGGCGCTCGCCGTGGTCTCAGCCCGCCAACGGCCCGTCCATTCAGGCATGGTAGTACGCGATTATGGCACTTCAGTGCACGAGGTGTCGAGTCTGCGCTGACACTGCGGGAAACACCCTTGCGATTTCCAGCGATTCGTTTAGTCTGATGCGAAACGCGGGTTCCGGTCGGACGCAGGTAGGGGTGAAGATGGTTGCACGTTCGGGAGAGGACTACGACGGGCTCGACCTGCTCGACGAGACGTTCGCGACGAATTACGACGCGATCACCGGGAACATCGTGGAGCACTGTCCGGTCGCGCACACCGCTGCCGGATGGCTGGTGTCGAAGTACGAGGACGTTCGAGAAGGGCTGAACCAATGGGAGGTGTTTTCCAGTGGCGCCGGCGGGGTCAACCCGTGGCGTCCGGAGAGCTTCCATTTCCTGAAACCGAACGAGGTCGACCCGCCGCTCCACGGGAAGTTTCGCAGACCGTTCCAACGTCTGTTCGCCCCAGGCTCGACCGCGCTCCTCGAGCAGCCGATGCGAGAGACCGCCCGCTGGCTCGTTGCGAAGATCGTCGAGCGAGGAACGTGCGAAGTCGCGACCGACTACGCGCGGCCGTTCGTCGGTATCACCTTCTTCAAGCACGTGCTCGGGTTGCAGCAGCACGACGCGGTCGAGTTCACCGAGCTCGTGCATGCCTTCCTCAACGGCCCGTTGGAGCAGCAGAACGCGGCTGCAGCCGAGTACGTCGAGCGCTGCGACGACGCGCTGCGTTCCTACTCCGTCGGCAGCCGAACGAGCGAGATGCTGGAGACGATCCTCGCCCTGGAGATCGACGGTCAGCCGGCCAGCTGGGACGACAAGCGTGCGGTGCTCAGCCTGATGATCATCGGTGGTCTCGACACGACGGTGTTCTCGATCACGAGCCTGCTGAACCATCTGTGTGACGACGAGGCGAGTCGGCGTCGCATCGCACAGGATCGATCGTTGGTCCCGGCCGCGGTGGAGGAGGGACTGCGTCTCTTCGCGCCAGCGTGGATGCTCGGCCGGACGGCGATGCGCGACGTCGAGCTGCGTGGCCGCACGATCAAGGCGGGCGAGTACGTGCTGCTCTCCTTCGGGCTCGCCAACAAGGACCCGGATGTGTTCGAGAACCCGTTGGACTTCGACCTCGACCGCCCGGCACAGAAGCACATCGCCTTCGGCGCTGGACCGCACCGCTGCATCGGTTCACACCTCGCCCGCCTCGAGATCCAAGTCATGCTCGAGGAGTGGTTCGCGAGCATTCCCGAGTTCCGCCGCCATCCCGGGACGAAGGCGACCTACACGACGACGTTGGTCCGCGGTGTGAGCGAGTTGCACATCGACGTCGGGGGGTAGCGCGACGTTGCAGTCCACTACTTGTGGAGCGCCCCGCCATCAACCGGCAGCGCGACCCCTGTGATGTTC
>Ga0105249_10005184_pt1 | contig 11248 bp, 8 predicted proteins | sample KBSS44metaG_FD_81522 | JGI IMG/M metagenome (GOLD analysis project Ga0105249, IMG submission 81522) | Switchgrass rhizosphere microbial communities from Kellogg Biological Station, Michigan, USA - KBS S4-4 metaG | ecosystem: Host-associated > Plants > Roots > Rhizosphere > Soil | place...
ACGAGCCGATCGACTCGTCGGCCTTCGGCGCCCGTGGCTTGCGCACGAGGTCGGCGAGCGCGCGTACGCGACCCCGGCGCGACAGGCCGGGCCAGCGCGCGATCTCGTCGAGATCCGTGGGGACGCCGAGCGCGCTCTCAGGGAGCGGGACGAGCCCGCGCTCGGTCCAGATGAGGGCGTCGCGGGCGCCGGGTTCGGTCAGCTCGAGACCCAGTTCCCGGCACAGGCCCACCGCCCATGGCTTGCGGGCGACGAACGAGTCCGGACCGCTCTCGAGCTCGAGGCCGCCCACGGTCGCCGTCCGGAGCCGGCCGCCGACGTCGGGCTCTGACTCGAGCACCGCGAGGTCGAGAGAGGGTTCGGCTTCCAGCAGCCGATGCGCCGCCGTCAGGCCCGAGACCCCGCCGCCCACGACCACGACCCGCGGGGCGGTCGGGCTCACGACCGTCAGGTCCTCGAGGCCGCGAGCCGCTCGCGGACGACGTCGGCGAGGACCCGCACGAACGCGGGATCCGCGTTCGGCATCTCGGTACGCACGAGACGCATCCCGGCCCGCTGGGCGATCCGCCGCGCCTCGATGTCCAGGTCGTACAGGATCTCGAGGTGGTCGGCCACGAACCCGGCCGAGCACACGACCACGGCGGGACACCCCTGTGACGCGAGATCGCCGAGCACGTCCTCGATCGGCGGTCCCCACCATGGGTCGTCGGTCCGGCCAGCGCTCTGCCACGCGATCGTGTGCCGAGCGAGGCCGAGCTCCCCGGCCACCAGGTCTGCGGTCTCAGCGAGGCCGTCGCGGTAGCGGCACGTGTCCTCGCAGGCGTGGCATCGCAGGCACCGGAGCGAGCCGTCCTCGACCGTCCGGGTGGGCAGGCTGTGCGCGGAGAAGATCACCGTCGCGCCCCGGCGCTCCTCGGCGGTGAGCCCGCCGATCGCATGGGCCACCCGCTCGGCCAGGAACGATACGAAGCGGGGGTCGTCGTGGTACGAGCGGACGAAGTCGAACTCGGGTGGGCCCTCGCCCACATCCTCGCGAACGCGGTCGAGGTAGCCCTCGACGGACATCCCCGACCAGTGCGGCGCCATCACGATCCCGATCGCGCGTTCGATCCCATCCTCGCGCATCCGATCGATCGTCTCGGCGATGAATGGGGGCGAGTGCTTCATCCCCAGGTAAGCGCGGAACGCGCCCGGCCCGTCACGGTTGAGCTCCCGCTCCAGGCCCTCGGCCTGCTGCCGGGTGATGTCCAGCAGCGGGAAGCGGTTGCCGACCGCCGCGTAACGTTCGCGAAGCTCCTCGAGGTGCTCGGGCGAGGGACGTCGTCCGCCCCGGATGTCGGTGTAGTAGCGCTCGACGTCCTCGGGGCCGCTGGCGGTCCCGTACGCCATCACCAGCACGCCGATCGGCGGACCGCTCATCGGGCGGTCCGTTCGTGCACGAGGTCCACGAGGCGCTGAAGGTTCTCGACGGGGGTATACGGGAGGACGCCGTGCCCGAGGTTGAACACGTGGCCGTCGCGCATCGCCGCGCGATCGAGGATCTCGGTGGCGGCGGATTCGACGGCCTCCCACGACGCGACGCAGACGGCGGGATCGAGGTTGCCCTGGATCCCCCGGTTCGGGCCGATCCGTTCCCACGCCCCATCGAGCGGGACCCGCCAGTCGACGCCGATCGCGTCGCCGCCGGCCTCGCCCATCGATGTCAGGAGCTCCCCGGTCCCCACGCCGAAGTGGATCGAGGGCACCGGAAGGTCCGCGAGCACTCGCGCCGACCACGGCCGCACCGAGCGCGCGTAGTCGCCCGGCGCGAGCGACCCCGCCCAGGAGTCGAACAGCTGCACCGCCTGCGCACCCGCCTCGATCTGCGCGAGCAGGTGGGCGCGCGAGACCGACGCGAGCGCGTCCATCAGCAACGACCACGTGGCGGGGTCATCGTGCATCAGCGCCTTCGTCCTGACGTGATCGCGCGACGAGCCGCCCTCGACGAGGTAACTCGCGAGGGTGAACGGCGCGCCGGCGAACCCGATCAGTGGGACCCCGAGCTCCTTGCGGAGGAGGCGGATCGTCTCGGCCACGTAAGGCTCGTCCACGTCGGGTTCGAGCGCCCGGAGCCGGGCGACGCTCGCCGGGTCTCGGATCGGGTCGTCGACGATTGGACCGACCCCCGACTCGATCCGGACGGAGACCCCGATCGCGGCGACCGGCACCATGATGTCGGCGAACACGATGGCCGCGTCGAGCGGCATCCGTCGAAGGGGTTGCAGGGTGAGCTCGACGGCGACCTCGGGCTCGCGGATCGCGTCCAGGATGCCGCGATCGCCGCGGAGCTCCCGGTACTCGGGGAGGTAGCGCCCGGCCTGGCGCATGAACCAGACCGGGGTGCGGTCGACGGGCTCGCGCCGGAGCGCTCGGAGGAATCGGTCGTTCACGGACCCAGGATACGGACGGGTACGGTGGGCGACGGACAGGCCCGTGCGACCGGAACGAGCGGCGCCCGGCCGCGACGTGCCGAGCGGGACGAACGTGCGGCCGTCCTCAGGCGTAGAACTATTGACGACCAAGCACGGGAGGCCGATGGCGAGGGCACGCAGACGGAACCGCGGCAGGCTGATCGACGCAGATCCGCTGTGGTCGAAGGCCCCGCTCGTCCTGCTGCGGTACCCGGGGCTCTTCGTCTCGATCGCGGTGGGGGCGCTCCTGCTCGCGCTCGCCGCATCGGCGTACCCCCTGTTCATCTCGTCCTCCGCGAGCGAGCTCGTCTCGGCCCGGATCCACGACCCCGCGTATACGCGCTGGGGCGTCGGGATGATGTACCGCAACGGGGCATTGCCACTGCCCGGGTCGGACCGGCACGGCGACATCGAGCCGAGGGTCGACGCGATCTTCGAGGGGCTCGTCGCTCCGAGCCCGTACCTCGACGACCCGCTGGAGTCGGCGCTCGCGCCGATCAGGCCAATCTCGGTCGCCGGCGAACACGAGCGGCGGGACGCCCGCCTGTTCATGGGGGAGCGGGCGGCGGACCACGTGGAGATCCTCGAGGGTTCGGCCGCCGACGGCGTGTTGGTCCCCGACCTGATCTCGGACGCCCTCGACATCACGCCGGGCGAGCAGATCGTGATCGGCTCGCCCGACGAGGGAACCGTGACGTTCCCGGTGGGCGGGATCTACCGGTCGCTGTACAAGGGCGGGGCCTCCGGGTACTGGCGGCCCTGGAACGACGCCCTCGTCCTGTACTGCGGCGACTGCGCGCCGCCTCCCCAGGCGGTGATCGTGCCGAAGGACCGGTTCGCCGGGGCGGCGCGTGCGATCGGACTCGACCACGCGGCGTACGCGTGGCAGGCGCCGCTCCTGCGCGACCTCACGCTCCAGGAGGCCGAGGACGCTGCCGGCATCACCTCGCGCATCTCCGAGGACATCAACGACCGAGACTTGCTCGACCGGTGCTTCACCGGGTTCTTCTGCAACCGTTCCAATGGTCCCGTGTGGGGGAGCGCGATGGACGACGTGGTCCGAGACGTCCACGGGCGGCTGGTGGCAATCGACGGACCAGCCCGGCTGCTGCGGATCGCCGGGATGCTGGTCGCGCTGGTGGTCGTCGCGGGGGCGGGCGCGTTCGCGATGGCCGCTCGCCGGGTCGAGTCGAACCTGTTGTTCGCGCGTGGCGCGAGGCCGAGGGCGGTGGGTGGGCGATCGGCGCTCGAGGCGGCGATCCCGTGTGCGATCGGCGCGGCGCTCGGGTTGGGCATCGCGTTCGCGCTCGTGCGGTGGCTGGGTCCCGGCGGCGCGTTGGCGTCGTCGGCGTCGGAGCAGGCGGTGTGGGCCGCGGCGGCCGCGGGGGTCGTCGCCGTCGCGGCGATCGCGATCGTCTCGACCGTCTCGTTCCTGCGCCAGTCCGAGCATCATCGGAGCCGGTTGCGCCTCCTGGGGGCCTTCCCGTGGGAGCTGGTCCTGATCGGCCTCTCGCTGCTGATCCTGCAGCGGCTGCGGAGCGGCGGCGCGGTCGTGGTGGACCGCTCGCTCGGGACGACGGCGCCGAGCCTGCTGCTGTTCGCCTTCCCGCTCGCGTTCCTCGCCGGTTTCGTGGCGCTCGTGGCGCGCGCGGTGGTCCTGGTCCTTCGGTGGGCGCGCGGCCGGAGCGGCGGATGGGGGACCCCCGCCTACCTGGCGGTGCATCGGCTCGCCGCGCGCTCGCGGCTGACGTTGCTCCTGATCGCGGCCGCCGGGCTCTGCCTCGGGCTGTTCGTGCAGGCGCAGACCGTGGCGCGCTCGATGCGAACCACGGTGGACGCCAAGGCTGGTGTGTACGTCGGAAGCGACGTGCAGGCTCGGATCGACAGCGTGAACGCGACGCCGGAGACGTTCCCGCTGCCGGTGACCCGGGCGGTCCGCCGACTCCAGGCGGGCGAGCTCCGGCCCGGCGTGCCGTTCGACCTGCTGGCGATCGACGCGGAGACCTTCGCCTCGACCGCGTTCTGGGACCCGGCCTTCTCCTCGGAGCCGCTCGAGACGCTCCTGGACCGGGTCTCACAGCCGTCCGGGGGCGCGCTCCCGGTGCTCATGGCCTCGGCGCCGAACGCCTTCCCGGACTCGATCACGCTCGACCGGCAGACCCTGCCGATCGAGATCGTCGGGCGCGCGAACGCGTTCCCCGGTATGACGTCGCTCCGGCCGCTCGTGGTGGTCGACTCGCAGCAACTCCTCGACGCGGTCGGGGACGCACCCGACCCCCTGACCGTCGCGGGCGCGAGCGACGAGCTCTGGATCCGTGGGACCCCTCGCGCCGCGCGCGCCGCGCTGGCCGAGCTCGACTACACCCCCTCGCTCGTCCTGACCGCGGACGAGGTGAAGGACATCTCGTACATCGCAGCCGTGATCGACACGTTCCTCGTGATGAACGGGCTCGGCCTCCTGGCGGCGCTGCTCCTGTTCGCCGCGATGCTCATGTACCTGCAGGCCCGCCAGCGGGCCGAGGTCGTCTCGTACGGCCTGTCGCTGCGAATGGGGATGCGGTCCTCCGGCCACCTCGTCGCGCTCGCGATCGAGGTCGGCGCGATGCTCGTGATCGCCTACATGGCCGGCACCCTCCTCGCGATCGTCGCGGCGCGGCTCACCGTCCCGCTGCTGGACCCGATCGAGTCGATCCCGCCGGACCCGATCACGGTCGTCCCGGTGGTCCTCGTCGCGATCGTGGCGCCGGCCCTGCTGCTGGCGGCCCTCGCCGGTGGGTGGCTCACCGAACGGCGCGCCCGCTCCGCCGACCTCGGGCAGGTGATGCGACTTGCGGACTGAGGCGCCGGAGACGGGCAGGAAGCCGGAGGTCGCCGCGCGCTGCGACGACCTGGTGAAGACCTACCGGACCGCGAGCGGCGAGGTGCGCGCCCTGAAGGGACTCTCGGCGGAGGTCCCCGCCTCAGCGCTGCTCGCGGTGGTCGGCCCCTCGGGCAGCGGCAAATCCTCGCTGCTCCGCCTGGTCGCTGGGCTCGACCGGCCGACGAGCGGCACGCTCGTGGTGGAGGGAACCAGCGTGCACGACGCGTCCGCGCGGACGCTGCGCCGGTTCCGCCGTGCGACCGTCGGGTACCTGTTCCAGCGGCCGTCGGACAACTTCCTCCCGCATCTCACCGTGGGCGAGCACCTGAGGCTCGCACGCGGGCTCACCCACCGTCCGCCGCGGATCGACCAGGAGGCGCTGCTCTCCACCCTCGGGATCCGGGGGCGTGTCGACCATCTACCCTCGGAGCTCTCGGGTGGCGAGCAGCAGCGGGCCGCGATCGCCGAGGTCCTGATGGGCGGCGCGACGATCGTGGTGGCCGACGAGCCGACGGCCGAGCTGGACAGCGCCGCCGCCAGCCACGTGATGGACACGATGGTGGAACTCGCTCGCGCCGGGGTGACGTTCGTCGTGGCGACCCACGACCGTTCGGTGATGCGACGGGCCGACGCCGCGCTCGAGCTCGACCACGGGATCCGCCGGTCATCGTCGGCCACGCCCGCCGACTCCGCCGATCGTTCGAGCGCAGCCTCGTTCCGGCCGGCCCCGACGCCGGCCGAACCCGACCGCGCCGACCGGTGGCGGCCCCCGGTGACCAAGACGGCCACCGAACCCGAGCTCCCGTCCGTCCTGGCCGCGAACGGGCTCTGGAAGGCCTACCGGCGCGGGGACGAGGTGGTCCACGCGCTGGACGACGTGAGCCTCACGCTCCGCGCGGGCGAGCTCGTCGGGCTCGTCGGGCGATCGGGTTCGGGCAAGACCACGCTGCTCAACGTGATCGCGGGCTGGGAACAGGCGGACGCCGGAACGATCGAGCGACCCGAGGGACGAGCGGGGGCCCGATCCGGGATTCCCGGCTGGGACGAGCTCGCGGTCGTACCGCAGAAGCTAGGGCTCTTCGACGAGCTCACCATCCGCGAGAACCTCGAGTACCCGGCCCGGCTCCGCGGCCGGCTCGAGGAACTTCGGGGGCGTGTCGACGAGCTGATGGAGGATCTTGGGATCGCCCACCTCGCCGCGCGGTACCCCAAGGAGACCTCCCTCGGCGAGCAACAACGGACGACCGTGGCCCGCGCGCTGGTGCTGGCGCCGACCCTCGTGCTCGCGGACGAGCCGACGGGGCACCAGGACGCAGTGTCGGAGCGGCGGGTGCTCGAGGCCTTCGGGCGCACGGCCGCCGAGGGGGGCACCTGCTTGATCGCCACCCACAACGTGGCGCTCGCGCCGCGGCTTGACCGCGTGCTCCAGATGGCCGACGGGCGGCTCGCCGGGCCATCGTCCACTCCGTGAGCGCGCTCGAGATCCCCGATGAAGTGGTGCGGATGAACCTGTCCGCGAACGGTGCTGCCGGCCGTGCCTGGCTGGGATCGCTCCCCGGCCTCGTCGAGGAGTTCACCGATCGATGGTCGCTGACCGTCGGTCCTGCCTTCACAGGCGGAGCCGTAGGGTTCGTCGCGCCGGCCGAACGTCGCGGCGGTGAACGTCTCGTGCTCAAAGTGAGCTTCGTGGACGAGGAGACGCAACACGAGCCCGAGGCCCTGCGTCATTGGCACGGGGACGGCGCCGTGCGACTGGTAGACGCCGAACCCGCTCGCGGCGTGCTCCTGCTCGAACGGCTGGAGCCGGGGACCCCGCTCGGAGACCACCCCGATCGCGCCGAGGCGATCGGGATCGCCTGCGCGCTGCTGAGGCGGCTGTGGCGACCGGTTCCGGACGATCACCCGTTTGCGCTCGTCCGCGATCTCGCGTCGGGGTTGGCGGACGAACTCCTCGGGCGGTTCGTTCGACAGGATCGGCCCTTCGACGAACGGCTCCTCCGAACGGCGGTCGATCTCTGCCGCGACCTCGCGGCCTCATCAGAGGCGGCCGTCCTGGCCAACCGGGACTTCCATCTGTGGAACGTGCTCGCAGCCCAGCGCGAGGCCTGGCTCGTGATCGATCCCAAGCCGCTCGTGGGCGAGCGAGCATTCGACACGGGTCACCTCGTGCGGACGCTGCTCCCCGAGCGATTCGATCTCAGCTCCGTCGATGCGATCGTGGGCCGGCTCGCGACGGAGCTGGAGCTCGAGCCGGCCCACATCTACCGCTGGGCGTTCGTCCGCTCGGTCGACGACGCCCTCTGGGGCCTGGCGGTCGGCTGGACCGACGTAGAGCGAGACATCCGATGCGCCCACCTGCTCGGCCGGCGGCTCTAGGTTCCCCTCAGAAGTTCTGGCCGCGGATCTCCCCTCCCGGGAAGTCGCCGGGTCCGGTGTTCGGAGGCTCTACCCCATCGTTCGTGTGAACGTTGACGTACGTGTCACCCGACTCGAGCGCGGTGACCACATCGTCGAGGTCGGTCCAGCCGCAGAGGTTGCCGGGATCGGGAGCCGTCACGGTGCCGGCGGCGAGGACGCCATCCGTCCTCCCGCCACCCGGAGCCCCCATGAACAGCGTGACCCCGATGGGACCGCTCACACCGGCGACCCCGCAGTGGATGTGCGCGGCGAAGACGTTCTCGATGTTCGCCACGACCAGCCGGAACCCGAGCTCGGAGCCGTCGGCGCTCAGCATGAACTTCGCGACGCCCCGGGCACCGGTGTCCCGAGGGGGCACCTCGTCGCCGCCCGAGAGCACGGCGCGGAAGCTTGTGGGCTGGGCCGAGACCGTCGACCCGAGCACGCCGACGAGCAGCCCCGCCATCAAGGCGAGAACGATCGCTCGCTTCATGGTCTCCCCCTTTCCGGTCGCGCGTACGGGTGAGGCGCGACCTCGAACCGGCGCCTTTCCCCGTCGCGGCCGGTTTCAACCACGAGCGGAGGGATCAGAGCAGCTCGTAGGCGGGGAGGGTAAGAAAGTCGAGGAAGTCGGGTGGGAGCGCCACCTCCTCGAACAGCGTGCGCGCCTGCTCCAGGCGATGCTTGGAGAAGGGGTGCTCGCCCGGCTGCGCGCGGAGGTGTGTCATCTCGATCTGGATGGCCTCGCGGGCCTTCGCGGCGGTGACCATCTCACCCGTCGGGAGCGTGACGCCGTTGGCCACCCACTGCCAGATCTGCGACCGCGAGATCTCGGCCGTCGCGGCGTCCTCCATCAGATTGTCGATCGCGGCCGCGCCGACCCCCGACAGCCACGAAGCGAGGTACCGGATCCCCACGTTCACGTTCGTCCCCAGGCCCTCCACCGTGATCTCGCCGTTCGCGACGCGCACGTCGAGCAGCTCCTTCGCGGTGACGACCACGTCATCGCGCTGCCGGTCGACCTGGTTCGGACGATCGCCCATGACCCGGTCGAACTCGCCCATCGCGGTCGCGATCAGGTCCGGGTGGGCCACCCACGTGCCGTCGAACCCTGCGTTCGCCTCGCGCTCCTTGTCCTCGGCCACCTTCGCGAGCGCGAGCTCGTTCACCTCGGGGTCTCCGCGGCTGGGGATGTACGCGGCCATCCCGCCCATCGCGTGCGCCACGCGCCGGTGACACGTGCGCACCAACAGCTCGGTGTATGCGTGCATGAACGGGACGGTCATCGTGATCCGAGCTCGGTCGGGCAGGACGAACCCGGGATGGCGCCGGAACTTCTTGATCACGCTGAAGATGTAGTCCCAGCGCCCGGCGTTCAGACCCGCCGAGTGCTCGCGCAGCTCGTACAGGATCTCGTCCATCTCGAACGCGGCCAGGATCGTCTCGATCAGGACGGTCGCGCGGATCGTGCCGCGCGCGATCGCGAGCCGGTCCTGCGCCCAGGCGAAGACGTCGTTCCACAGGCGTGCCTCGAGGTGGCCCTCGAGCTTCGGGAGGTAGAAATAGGGGCCGGTGCCCCGCTCGAGCTGCTCGCGCGCGTTGTGGAAGAACGCGAGTCCGAAGTCGAACAGGCTCCCCGACACCGGTGCTCCGTCGACGAGCACGTGCCGTTCGGGCAGGTGCCAGCCCCGCGGCCGAACGAGCAGCGTCGCGGTCTCGTCCGCGAGCCGGTACTCGCGTCCGTCCGGACCCGTCATCTCGATCCTCCCGCGGATCGCATCGGCGATGTTGATCTGTCCCTCGATCATGTTCGACCAGGTAGGAGCGTTCGCGTCCTCGAGGTCGGCCATGAAGCACCGGGCGCCGCTGTTCAGGGCGTTGATCACCATCTTGCGGTCGGTGGGCCCCGTGATCTCGACCCTGCGGTCCTGCAGGTCGGGCGGAGCGAGTGCCACTCGCCAGTCCGCCTCGCGGATCGAGCGCGTCGCGCCGAGGAAGTCCGGCCGCTCGCCCTCGTCGAGCCGAGCCTGGCGTTCGGCGCGGGCCTCGAGCAGCTCGTCGCGACGCCCGCCGAACTCGCGCTGCAGTCCGGCGACGAACGCGAGCGCCTCGTCGCTCAGGATCTCGTCGAACCGGGGTTCCGCGGGACCCTGGACCTCGACGCCGTCGGGGTGGGTCACGCTCGTCTCCTACCCTTTTCCCAGCAGCTCGACAGATGCGAGCCCTGCGGCTTCGAGGACCTCGTCTTCCTCGGCGGCGCCGGACGAGATCGCGAACCGCAGGTACCGGAGCAGGCTCGCGACCGTCGCCGGCTCATCGAGCACGCCGTGCGCTTCGACCCGTCGGCGCCATGCGCGAACACGGGACGCCGCCTCGTCCAGGTGGGGGAGCAGCCACCCATAGACGGCCGCGTAGCGGCTCACCAGGTGCGCGGGATGCAGGTCCCACCCCTGATAGAAGCCGTGACGGAGCGAGTGCCGGACGTGGTCGGCATGCACACCCCATGTCGCGTGGACGTCCTCGGTGCGGTCGCTCGCCGGCACGACGTTGCTCGACCCGTCGCTGATCCACACCCCGGTCCCGGCGAGCGCCACCTGCAGGGCATGCCTCGCGAAGTCGTTCGCCGGGTGATCGAGCCGCTGCTCCCACGGCATCAGCCCGAGCGCCGCGGTGTAGTCGAACACCCCGAAGTGCATCGCCGTCAGGCGCCCGCCCGCCGCCTCGAGGATGGCGGGGGCCGCGACCGAGCCGTCGGGGCCGATCACCGACCGCGGCGTCTCGACCTGCACCTCGAACCGCAGCGAGCGCTCGGCCAGACCGAGCCCGACCTCCAGGCGCTCGAGCGCCCCGGCGAAGGCCGCGACGTGCTCGGACGTTGTGACCTTCGGGAACGTGACGACGAACCCGTCGGGGAGCCGACCGACGGCCTCGCTCAGCGTGGTGACGAAGGTGTCGAGCGTCCGGAGGCTGCGCGCCTCGGCGCCGTCGGCGAACGACTTCACCCGCAGGCCGAACGACGGCGGTGCGGCCCCGCCCGCGCGCAGGGCCTCGACGGCTCGGGCCGCCGCCTCCGCGTGCCGGTCCTCCTCGTCGTCGGGTCGCGCGCCGTAGCCATCCTCGAAGTCGACGCGAAGATCCTCGACCGGCGCGCGCTCCAGCTTCGCGCGCACGCGCGCCCGCGTCCGCTCGGCGATCCCGGCGTCCACACCGAACGCCACCTCGAATGACGCCGGGTCAGCCGCGTGCGCGTCGAGCAGCCGCAACGCCTCGGTCCCGAACTCGACCGTCGTCGTCGCGCTCACGCGGTCGGCGGGGACGTACAGCGTCTCGAGAGGCTGACGGGCGCCGAGGTCGCCGGGGAAGCGGCGCCGGTCTTCGGCCGCGGCCCGGCGGGCGCGCTCGAGGAGGTCGCCCCATGCGTCGTCGGGGAACGAGCGGCTCACCCCGAGACAACGTCCTCGGTCCGACGCACCGTTCCCTCGATCCGGCCCGAGGGCTTGTCGGTCACGACGAACACCCGGCCGTCGTTGTGGATCCCGCA
>Ga0105249_10005185_pt1 | contig 11247 bp, 10 predicted proteins | sample KBSS44metaG_FD_81522 | JGI IMG/M metagenome (GOLD analysis project Ga0105249, IMG submission 81522) | Switchgrass rhizosphere microbial communities from Kellogg Biological Station, Michigan, USA - KBS S4-4 metaG | ecosystem: Host-associated > Plants > Roots > Rhizosphere > Soil | place...
ACACCCCGCGGAAGTACCGGGGCAGCGCCTGTCCATACACCCCGGAAAGGGGGTAGTCCGGATTCCGCGTGATCACCTCGTGGCCCAACTCGCGCAACAGCGCACCAGCCTGCTGGACTGCCGAACGCTGCGCCTTGCCGATTCGGGCCGCAAACGGCGGAGGCACCTTGGTGCTCAACGCAATTCGCAGCCGTCCCGGCTCGTGTTTGGCCGCGGCCACGAAGTCATTACCGGGAGCTGTGACGTCCAGGAACAATGCCGCATCCTCCACCGTCCGGGCCATGGGGCCGTTCACACTCAACCCGTTCCACGCGTCGTCGTGCGGCGCAAGCGGCACCCGGTCGCGCTGCGGCTTCATCCCGAACAATCCGCACCACGTCGACGGGATCCGGATCGAGCCCAAACCGTCGGATCCCAGTGCCATCGACGCCAGCCCCGCTGCCACCGCGGCGCCGCTGCCGCCGCTACTACCGCCGGGGGTGTAGTCGGTGTTCCACGGGTTGCGGGTCGCGCCGAACGTCAGCGTCTCGGTGAACGGCCACACCGTCATCTCGGGCACCGCGGTCTTTCCGATGATCACCGCGCCGGCGTCCCGCAGTCGCCGCACCACCTCCGCGTCCTGCGTGCGGGCCGGCCCGTGCGCCGCGCTGCCAAACGTCGTCACCTCGCCCGCGACGTCCACGTCGTCCTTGATGGCGACGGGGACACCGAGCAGCGGCAGGCGCTCCCCCGCATCCAGCCGGGCCTGCGCGGCGGCCGCCTCCTGCCGCGCACTGTCGGCCAGCACCACGCGATACGACCTCAGCTCGGTGTCGAGGCGGCCGATGCGCTCTAGGTAGGCGTCCAGCAATTCGGGCGCCGTGATGACGCCGTCGGCGAGCATCCGGGCCTGCGCGGCGGCGCCGGCGAATACGAGCTCATGAGTGTCCACACGATCTCCTAACTTCCGTGGGTCGAGGCGTATTCGCCCGGTGTGGTGCCCAGCATGGCGCGGAAGTCGTTGATGAAGTGCGCCTGGTCGTACCAGCCGAGCCGCACGGCGAGGTCGGCGTGGTCGACGCCGGGTTCGCTTTCGATCTCGAGCGCGGCCTGCTGCAGCCGGTAGCGACACAGCACCCACTTGACCGGAACACCGACGTAGCGGCGGAATACCCGCTGTGTGGTGCGCGCGCTCCACGGCGAATACCGCATCACCTGCTCGACCCGATGCAGCCGATCGTCGTCGCGGATCCGCTCGACCAGGTGGGTCAGCGACACGAACGTGTGGTCCAGCTCAGCCGGATAGTCGCCGATGAGCTGGTCCATGCGGGCTGACGCGGCATCGATGTCGTCGTCCAGATGGATTGCACGGCCGAATAATTCGTCGTCCACCGGCTGCACGCGCCCGGTCAGCGAAGCGGCGTCGCGGTCGAACCGCGCGGTGAATCCGCCGGGCCGGAATCGCGCACCGACCACCCGGCCGCGCGCGCTGATGGTCGTGTGGAACACCCGTTCCACCACGCCGTGCACCAGCGTGTTCGGCAGCGGAAAGCCGTGGCGCGGACCGTCATCGCCCCACTCGTGGGTGAGGTGCAGCGACGGGAAGGTGATGACCGTGCTGTCGAACGGCCCCTGCTCGCGCAGGTCCCAGCTGACCGACCAGAAGTGCTCCACGAACCGGGCCGCCGCGTCCGAGGGCGCCCACCGATGGAGGTCGAACGCCGACGCGCTGCCGGCCCGCCCGACCACGCCGCGGATGGGCGCCACTTGTGTCGCGGTGTCACGAGCGCCCATAGGAATCAGGCTACGAAACTGCTAGTCGATGCGGATGAAGTACGTGCCATCTTCGTCGCGCTCAACCGTCCGATCAGTCGCATTCACCCAGACAAGCGCGTCGCCTGGGGTTCCGATGAATGCATTCGTCATGCCGCCGCCCGGCGCCAGATAGACGCTCCACTCTTCGCTCGGCGAAAAGATGGTGAGCACCTCCTCGCCGCTGGCGCGCCGAACCGAGAGCGTATGGGCGTTTTCGTCCTCTACTGTCGCGTCATCGTCGGGTTCGTCGGCCAGGTCATCGTCAAGGTCTAGGTAGTCGGACACGCGGATCAGCCTAACCATGCGGCCAGACGGCATACGATGCCGACAGCTTTGACGGTAGGGGGCGTTCATGGTGAGCCATCCTCCGCTGTCACGCAGCCGGACCATCCTCATGGTGACGGCGCTGATCGCCTCGGTGGTCGCATTTCAGCTCAACACCACGATGCTGATCCCCGCGATCCACACAATCAATGAGCAGTTCGGCCGTGGCGCGTTCGCGACGATGTCGACGTACTTCGCATTGGCGGGCGCGGTTTCCAGCGTGGTACTGATCAGGTGGAGCGATTATGTCGGACGCAAACGCGTTCTGCTCGGCGTGATGATCGTCATGTGCGTCGGCACGGTGCTCTGCATCGTGAGCACGACGCTGGGAATCATGGTCGTCGGCCGAATGATGCAGGGCGGCAGCGTTATTACATTCGGCCTCGCGTTCCTGATCATGCGTGAACACCTCAGCGGGCCGGCGTTCGGCACCTGTTGCGGACTGGTCACCGCGATCAATGGTGGCGTCGCCGGCTTCGACTCTCTTCTTGGTGGCGTCATGGTCGACCGACTGGGATATCGGTCCATTTTCGAACTCAGCCTGATCGTCGGCCTCGCCACTCTTGTCTTCGCGTGGAAGGCCGTTCCCGCCGATCATCCCTCCCTCGCGGGCGAGGACCGGATGGATTGGTGGGGTGCGGTCCTGTTGTCGCTGACCGCTATTGGAGCCAACCTGTTCCTGAGTCACGGCACCCGCGACGGCTGGTTCTCCGCCGCCGCACTCGCCTGGATCGGCACGGCAGCCGCGGCCCTGGTTGCGCTCATCATCGTCGACAGCAGGCTGTCACATCCGTTGGTGGCCATCGAACATCTGCGCTCACGTCAGGCGTGGCCACTCATCGTCGCGACCATTTTGTGCATCGCGTCGTTCATGACTGTGTTGACGTTCATTGTGCCGTCCATCGGTGAGGACGATGATTCTGGCTTCGCCCTCGACGGGACGATGACCGCGCTGCTGCTTCTGACGCCGGCCGCGATCGTCCAATTGATCACCGCCCCTTTGGCAGGCAGGCTCGCGGTGCGGATCGGTTTCGTGACGGTGCTGCGTGCGGGCGTCGCCTCCTCCATCGTGGTCACGGCGCTTCTCGCGATCTTCGTCGAGAGCCTGAGCATGATCGTCGCCCTGATGGTCGTGTTCGGCTTCACGTGCACCGGTGTGCTCTTGACCGCCGTGAGCACCTTGGGCGTCGTCCAGGCTCCCGACAACGAACCAGGCTCGCTACCCGGTATCAACGGCGTAGCGTTCGGGATCGGCGGCGCGGCCGGATTCGCTTGGGCCGGACCGGTTGTCGGTACCGGCACTGTCGCAAGCTTTCAGACGGCGCTGTGGGCCAGTGTCGTCATCGGTGTCGTCGCATTGGTTTTCAGTCTGATCCTGAAACCGAAACCGGGCCCCGTGGTGCCCGCCTGACGCGTTTCTCCAATACGTGCTTCGCGCGACCGGCGACAGTGGTGGACATGAGCGTCAAACCAATACCGGAGGGCTACACCAGCCTGACCCCGTTCCTGTGCGTCGACGGCGCCTCTGCCGCGATCGACTTCTATGTCTCCGTGTTCGGCGCCAAACTCGTCGACCGGATGGACGGTCCCGACGGCACCGTTGCGCACGCCGAGCTGGACTTCGGCCATGGCCGCCTGCAACTGGGCGACCCCGCCGAGGCCTATCAGATCGCAGCGCCCGACCAGAACGCCCCAGCCACCCACTCAGTGGCCTTCTACTGCGAGGACGTCGACGCGGTCGTGGCCAAGTCCGAGCAGGCCGGCGCCACCATCCGCGAACCGGCCCAAACCTTCGTCACCGGCGACCGGTTCGCTTCGATCCTTGACCCGTTCGGCCAGCGCTGGACCGTGATGACCCGCGTCGAGGACGTCTCGCCAGAGGAACGCGACCGCCGGATGGCCGAGTGGGCCAAGGAGAACGTCGGTAGCTAACGTGGCGGAATGCCCTGTGTCTTCTGCGCTGTCGTCTCCGGCGAGGCTCCTGCCATCCGGATCTACGAGGACGACGACTACCTGGCCATTCTCGACATCCGGCCGTTCACCCGCGGCCACACCCTCGTCATTCCCAAGCGCCACACCGTCGACCTCACCGACACACCGCCGGACACCGTCGCCGACATGGTGCGCATCGGTCATCGCATTGCCAGGGCCGCCCGCCAGTCGGGGTTGCACGCCGACGGCAACAACGTCGTCATCAACGACGGCAAGGCCGCCTTCCAGTCGGTTTTCCACATCCACGTGCACGTGCTGCCGCGGCAGAACGGCGACAAGCTGTCGTTCGCAAAGGGCATGCTGTTGCGCAAGGACCCCGACCGTGAAGAGTCCGGCCGGCTGCTGCGAGAGGCCCTAGCGGAACTCGACTCGGCTACGCAAGACTGAGCCTTATGAGTGGTATGCCTGCGTGGGAGAAATACATCGGCCTTCCGCTGCTGATGCTGCACGACAAGATCTACAAGGGCACAAACGGCAGGATCGGGCACCGCATCCTGCCCGGCACCCCGCCCAACCTGCTGCTGCACACTGTCGGCGCGAAGACGGGCATCCAACGGACGAATTCACTGACGTACGCCAAGGACGGAGACTCGTACCTGGTCGTCGCGTCCAAGGGCGGCGACCCCAAGGCGCCGGGCTGGTATCACAACCTCAAGGCCAATCCGAGGGTCGAGATCAACGTCGGGCCAAAGCGATTCGGGGTGGTGGCCCGCCCCGTGCTGCCCGACGACGCCGACTACGCGCGACTGTGGGAGATCGTCAACAAGAACAACGCCAACCGGTACGCGAACTACCAGAAAAGGACTTCGCGACCGATCCCGGTGGTCGTGCTTCGCGCCAGCGACTAAAACAGTTCCTTGGCCAGCAGTTCCAGCGTCACGTCGCGCGCAGGCGCCGACGCCGGATCCGTTCCGCGCCGCGCCGACGCGACCGGGTTGACCATCACCTCGTCGACGCCGAATTCCGCTGCCAGCGCGCGCACCTGATCGGCCGCTTCCGTCGGGGTGCCGACGACAGCGCGCCTCAGCGCACCCTCGATAACGCGTTGTGCCTGTGGGGTCATCTCCTGAAGTTCGGCATCCTCGACCAGATCGAGGGCGCCGAGCGGCTGACCCGTCCGCAGCCGCCCCATCATCTGCAGGTTCGGCAGCAGCAAAGCCATTGCCTCGTCACGGGTTTCGGCCACAACAGCGTTGACAGTCAAGAACGTCACCGGTTCGGACGCCAGTTCGCTCGGCCGGAACTCTGAGCGATACACCTCGAGCGCCTCGGCCGTGCCCTGCCCCGAGAAGTGATGCGCGAACACATATGGCAGGCCCTTGGCCGCGGCCAGATGGGCCGAGTACATCGACGAGCCGAGCAGCCACAGCTTGGGCTCCGTCGCCGCCATCGGCGTCGCCTTGAGGATGTAGTTCTCCCGCATCAGATCCCGCGGCAACGGCACCCGCACGCCACGCGCGCTCATCAGCGCCACCACGTCGTCGAGGTACTGCGGGAACGCCTCGATATCACGATCGTCACGGCCGGCCGCTCCCCGCAACGCCAGCGACGTGACCGGATCGGAGCCCGGCGCGCGGCCGATGCCCAGGTCGATGCGGCCGGGGTGCGCGGCCTCCAGCAGCGCGAACTGCTCGGCGACGGCAAGCGGCGCGTGATTGGGCAGCATCACGCCGCCAGAACCCAGCCGCAGCTGCGACGTCTGCGCCGCCAAATGCGCGATCAGCACCGGCGGGCTGGTGGCCGCCACCGCGGGCATGTTGTGGTGTTCGGCCAGCCAGTAGCGGGTGTAGCCGAGGCGATCGGCCGTCTGCGCGAGGTGGGTCGTCGCCGCCAGCGCGTCGGACGTCGTCTGGTCGGTGCGCACCGGCACCAGGTCGAGAACGGAAAGTCGCATGGCTAGGTCAACGCCTCTTCTGCCCCGCACGTTCCCGCGCCAGCGCGAAGATGTCGTCGAGCATCTGCGGGGTCAGCTTGCCGGTGAAGGTGTTCTGCTGGCTCGGGTGGTAGCAGCCGATCAGCGTCACCCCTCCGGTCGGGCTACCGAGCGTCGCGGTCGCGCCGTGCCCGAACTTCGGCGCAGGAGTCGGGACGTCGCCGACCATCTGCAGCGCGGCCCGCCACGCGAACCCTCCCAGCGCGATGATCACCCGAACTTCGGAAGCGATCAGCCGCCACTCGGCGTCCAGCCACGGCGCGCACGTCGCGCGCTCTGCCGGTGTCGGTGCGTTGCCCGGCGGCGCGCAGCGCACGGCCGCTGCCACCCGAGTGTCGTTGAGCGCCAACCCATCCGCCGCGTCGATGCACTCTGACTGATTGGCAAGGCCGGCCCGATGCAGCGCAGCGAACAGAAAGTCGCCGGACCGGTCGCCGGTGAACACGCGGCCGGTGCGGTTGCCGCCGTGCGCGGCCGGCGCCAGTCCCACGATCACGATGCTGGGCCGCGACGCTCCCCATCCGGGAATCGGTCGACCCCAATACGGTTGGTCGGCGAACGACTTGCGCTTGACCACAGCGACCTCTTCGCGCCATTCGACCAGCCGCGGGCAGGCGCGACACATCGACACCTCCGCGTCGAGCTCGTCGAGTGTCCTTACCGCCTCCCCCATCGCTGCGACCTGCGCAGGCGTCCCCGCCACCGCGGTGTGCGAGGTGGCGGGATCGCCTGGCCAGCCGACGCCGGGCGGCACGGGCGAATCGAACAATTCGCCGGTACGCGGATGAGCCAGCTTCACCCCACCACTGTGCACGGCATGCAAAATCGCGTGCCGAGCGGCCTCGGCCGCTGTTAGATTCGCGGCGATACCTCATGATCAACGGTAAGCGCGGCCCCCTGTTCCTGATCCTGTTCGCCGCGCTGATGGCCGGCGCGGGCAACGGCATCTCACTCGTCGCATTTCCCTGGCTTGTGTTGCAGCGCAACGGCTCTGCGCTGTACGCCTCGATCGTGGCGATGGCGGGCACCTTGCCGCTGCTGGCGGCGACGCTGATCGCCGGCGCCGCCGTCGACTATCTCGGTCGCAGACGAGTGTCGATGATCTCCGACGCGCTGTCGGCATTGTCGGTAGCCGCGGTGCCGGTGCTGGCGCTCACGTTCGGGGAGCAGGTCATCAACGTCGCGGTGCTGGCGGGTCTGGCCGCGCTTGGCGCGTTCTTCGACCCGGCCGGGATGACGGCCCGCGAGACGATGCTGCCGGAGGCAGCCACCCGCGCCGGTTGGACGCTCGACCACGCCAACAGCGTGTACGAGGCGATCTTCAACCTGGCCTACATCGTGGGTCCTGGCATCGGCGGCCTTCTGATCGCCACGTTGGGTGGCGTCAACACCATGTGGGTGACGGCGGCGGCGTTCGTGTTCTCGATCGTCGCCATCTCGGCGCTTCGGTTGGAGGGCGCAGGCAGGCCCGACCGCACCGCGTTGCCGGGGGGCGTCTGGGCAGGCATCCTCGAAGGCCTGAAGTTCGTGTGGCACAACAAGGTGCTGCGCGCCCTGGCGATCGTCGACCTGACCGCAACTGGTCTGTATATGCCCATGGAGTCGGTGCTCTTTCCGAAATACTTCACCGACCGCAACGAACCGGCCCAACTCGGTTGGGTGCTGATGGCGTTGAGCGTCGGCGGTCTCGTCGGCGCGCTGGGTTACGCGGTGCTGTCCAAATATTCGCGCCGACGGACTGTGATGCTGACCGCGGTGATCACCCTCGGCGTCGCGATGACGATCATCGCGTTCCTGCCTCCGCTGCCGGTGATCCTCGTGCTGTGCGCGGTCGTCGGGTTGGTCTATGGGCCGATCGCGCCGATCTACAACTATGTGATGCAGACGCGGGCGCCCCAGCATCTGCGCGGGCGAGTCGTCGGCGTCATGGGGTCGCTGGCCTATGCCGCCGGACCGTTGGGCCTGATCGTGGCGGGACCGCTGGCCGACGCCGCCGGACTGCACGCGACGTTCCTGGCGCTGTCGCTGCCGATGCTGGTGCTGGGGCTGCTAGCTGTCTTTTTGCCCGCGCTGCGCGAATTGGATCGGGCGGGTTTGCCCTGACGAGCCGTTTCGGCGTTCTAGTCTCTTTCCTGTGCGTGGGACGTGGCCTCTGATCGGTCGCTCGGAAGAGATGCAGACGATCGTCGCCGCGATTACCGAGCCGGGCCTGGCCGGCATCCTGGTTAGCGGGCCTGCAGGCGTCGGGAAGAGCCGGATCGTGCGCGAAGGGTTGGCGTCGGTCGCCGCGCAGGGCTTCGAACCGCGCTGGGCGGTCGGCACGATGTCCGCACGCAAGCTTCCCCTCGGTGCGTTTACGCCGTGGACCGGGTCGGCGACCAGCGATCGCCTGCAGCTCGTGCGCGGCGTGATCGACTCGGTGACCGCCGCCCCGCCAGGCACCACGGTTGTCCTCGGCGTCGATGATGTGCATCTGCTCGATGAATTGTCCACCTTCGTCTTGCATCAGATCGTGCAACGCGAGGCCGCCAAGGTCGTGCTGACCGTGCGTGAGGGTGAACGCGTTCCGACCGAGATATACGAGATATGGCGCGGCGGTCAGTTCGACCGCCTAGATCTTCAACCACTTTCGGCTGACGACGTCGGCGCGCTGTTGGCGGCGACGTTGGGCGGGCCGGTGGATCCCGACGCCGCAACCCGGCTGTGGAAGCTCACGCGCGGAAACGCATTGTATCTGCGCAACATCGTCGAGCAGGAAGTCGCTGATGGGCGGATTCAGCAGCAGAACGGCTTCTGGCAGTGGATCGGCGAACCGACCATGCCGAGGGGATTGGTCGAACTGATCGAATCGCGGTTCAGCGGATTGTCGCAACCGGTCGGTGAGGTGATCGACACGCTGGCGGTCGGTGAGCCGCTCGAGATGAAGACGCTGCGGCGGATCGTCGAACCCGACGCCATCGAAGAGGCCCAAGTCCGCGGCCTGATCACCGTCGACGAACAGGACAGCGGACTCGAAGTGCGACTGGCGCATCCGCTCTACGGCGAGGTGCGACGGTCTCGATCGCCGGAGACCAGATTGCGACGGCTTCGCGGACAGGTCGCCGCCGAACTCGCGTCAGCCCCTGGCAGCGACGAAATGGGCACCGTGGTGCGCCGCGCCTCGTTGATACTCGACTCCGACCTGCCGCCGGACCCGGATCTGCTACTCAAGGCCGCAGGCGGCGCAGTATGGGCAGGCGATCTCCAGTTGGCCGACCGGCTGGCGAAAGCGGCGATTCGGGCCGGCGGCTCGCCGCGCGCGTATTTCCTTCGCGCACATGCGTTGTCATGGTTCCCGGCTGGCGACGAGGCTGACGCAGTACTGGCGGAATTGGCCGACCTGAAGCTGAGCGATGACGACCGCGGCAGGCTCGCCTACATGCGCGCCCTCAACATGCTGTGGGCGTCGGGCGATGCCGCGCGCGCGAAGGAAATCATCGACGAAGCCGCGGGCGGCACTTGTCCGCGGCTATGGATCGACGCGTTCCTCACTGTGTACTGGTTCGCGGTGGACCAGCCGCAGGAAGCGCTGAAGGCTGCGAAAAGCCTTGTGCTGGAAGAGCTGCCGGCCGTCGCCGGCGCCGAGACAGCGTGGGCCCTCGCGGTGATCCTTGCCGACGCGGGACAGACGGCCGAGGCGGTAGCCGCAGCCGACACCGGATATGCCGTGGCGTCTCGCTTCTTCGATTCGCCGCAGATGCGGTTCAACATCGCCGACGGGCACGTCAGCGCGTTGCTGTTGGCAGGCCAAATCGACGAGGGACTCGCAGAGGCACAACGCGTGCGCGAACAGGGCGCGGAGATGCCAGGGGCCACGCAACTGGTCGGGACCGCGATCGCGGGTCGCGCCGCGCTTTTCGCGGGCCGACTGGATGAAGCGTGTGCGTTGCTGGGCACCGCGGCACCGGCGTTGTCCGCGTCGGGCAATCAAATGGGCTGGGGCTACCGCTACCACATTCCCTACGCCACCGCTTTGGCGATGCGGGGTGCGACAGACGACGCGGCCGTGGTGCTCACGGCCCTCGGGAAGACCCGTCGCCCGTTTCGCAGCCTGGACTACGAGCGCAGCCTGGCACGCGCCTGGCTGGCAGCGGCGCAGGGCGCCGTCACCGAAGCGATCGCCACGATGCTGTCGGCAGCTGAAACCGCAGCGGCCAAAGGTCAATTCGCCGCAGAGGTGCTGTGCCTGCAGACTGCGACCCAGTTCGGCGATCACTCGACGGTGTCGCGTCTGAACGAGCTCGCGTCGATTGTCGAAGGGCCCCGGGCGCCTCTGGTGGCCCGATTTGCGGCGGCGATTGCCGACGCGGACGGCTCCGAATTGAGTTCGGTATCAGAGGAATTCGAGAAGATGGGCGACCTTGTCGCTGCAGTGGATGCCGCCGCGCATGCGTGTCTTGCGTTCCGGCAGGGCGCCCTGCGGGGTTCTGCCCTGCAATTTTCGACCCGGGCCGATGCGCTGGCTCAGCGATGCGGCGGTGTCAGCACTCCCGCACTGCGCGAGGTCAGTGAACCGTTGCCTCTCACCGGACGCGAGCGCGAGATCGTCAGTCTGCTCGGATCCGGGTCCTCGACGCGCGAGGTCGCCGACCGGCTCTGCGTCTCGGCGCGCACCGTCGAAGGCCACGTCTACCGCGCGATGACGAAAACAGGTGCCTCAACCCGTGACGAATTGATCAGGATGGTGTTCCCCGACCGGCGCGACGGAAGCGGCTCGTAGCATCGACATATGAGCGAGGCACTGGCGAGCTTGATCGCCGAATTGCCCGACGGCGTCGTCGTCACCGACCCCGACATCGTGGCGTCCTATCGGCAGGACCGCGCCTTCGACCCCAGTGCGGGCACCGCGCTGGCCGTGGTGCGCCCGCGCCGCACCGAAGAGGTGCAGACCGTGATGCGCTGGGCGACCGCCAACAAGATCGCCGTTGTGCCCCGCGGCATGGGCACCGGGCTGTCCGGCGGGGCCACCGCGTTGAACGGGGGCATCGTGCTGAGCACCGAGAAGATGCGCGACATCACCGTCGACCCGGTGACCCGCACCGCTGTCACCCAGCCGGGGCTGTTGAACGCCGAGGTGAAGAAGACGGTCGCGGAGTACGGGCTGTGGTATCCGCCGGATCCGTCGTCCTTCGAGATCTGCAGCATCGGCGGCAACATCGCCACCA
>Ga0105249_10005194_pt1 | contig 11237 bp, 17 predicted proteins | sample KBSS44metaG_FD_81522 | JGI IMG/M metagenome (GOLD analysis project Ga0105249, IMG submission 81522) | Switchgrass rhizosphere microbial communities from Kellogg Biological Station, Michigan, USA - KBS S4-4 metaG | ecosystem: Host-associated > Plants > Roots > Rhizosphere > Soil | place...
CGCGAGCCAGCGCCGGGCGACGATCGCAACGAGCAGGAGGAGGAAGACGGCCGCCAGCGCCGCGACCACCCAGACCAGCGCCGCAGTCATCGCGAACCCCCGTTCCGGGCGAGGATGCGGGCCAGTCGCAGCGACAGCTCGCGCGGGCTGAAGGGCTTCGGCATGTACTCCTCGACCCCGAGCGAGAGGCCGCCGAGGACGTCGTCCTCGCTCGCATGCTCGGTCAGCATCACGATTGGCACGTCGCATGCCTGCTCGCTTTCGCGCAACCGGCGCACCACCTCGAAGCCGTCGAGCTTCGGCATCACCTTGTCGAGGACCACCGCCGCCGGCCGCTCGCTCAACGCCAGCGCCAGCGCCTCCTCCCCGTCGACAGCTTCTAGCACCTCGTAGCCGTCGGCGTTTAGCCGCGTGCACACCAGCCTGCGGACGGTCGGCGAATCCTCGGCCACCAGTACCTTCACGCCCCAATCATCGACCGTTTCGGTGACCTGCTTAAGCGCCAAGGAATACCTAACCGGCAGCTGAAGCCGACCTTCGATAACTGTTTCCGATGCTCGCGGCCGCGCTCGCGCTCGCTTCGGCGCTCTCCTATGGGCTGTCCGACTTCGTCGGTGGCATCCTCAGCAAGAGCCGCAGCGTTTACACGGTAGCCAGCGCCAGCCAGCTGACCGCGGCGCTGGCGACGGCGTTGGTCGCGGTGCTCGCGCCCGGCGACCCGAGCGCCGCCGACTTCGCCTACGGCGCCGCGGCGGGGCTCGGCGGTGCGTTCGGGGTCGTCTTCCTCTACCGCGGCCTGAGCCGCGGGCGGATGGGTGTCGTCGCTCCGATCTCGGGCACCGGCGCCGCGCTGGTGCCGGTCGTCGTCGGGATCGCCGGCGGCGAGTCGCCCTCGGCGCTGGTCTGGCTCGGCATCGTCCTCGCCTTTCCGGCGATCTACCTGATCCCGCAGGTCGACGCCGCGCAGGAGGTCCCGGCGGGCGGGGCGCCGCGGCCGAGCGCCGCCGGCGACGGGGTCGTCGCCGGGCTCGGGTTCGGGGCGGAGTTCGCGCTGATCGGGCAGATCGGCGAGGGCGGCGGCTTCCTGCCGTTGACGCTGATGCAGGTGGTAATCGGCGCCACCATCGCCCTGGCGGCAATCGTCCTGCGCCAGCCGCTGCTGCCGCGCGGCCCCGGCAAGCTGCCCGTCTTCGCGTTCGGCCTGCTGGCGATGGCGGCGACGGTGATGTTCCAACTCGCCACCCGCCAGGGTCTGCTCACCGTCGTCTCGGTGATCGCCTCGCTCTACCCGGCCGCCACCGTGGCGATGGCCGCAGTCTTCCTCAACGAACGGATCGGCCGCCTGCAGATCGTCGGCCTCGCGTTCGCCGCCGTCGCCGTAGTGCTGATCACGGTCGGCTAGTGGGACTGCCAGTGGGCGGTACCGGGCTCGAACCAGTGACCTTTCGGGTGTAAACCGAACGCTCTCCCAACTGAGCTAACCGCCCCCGTCACGGAGAGTACCCGCGATTTCCTCCTCCGTTCAGTGCTAGTCCGGCAGGTCGAGGCGCGGGTCGGGACTGGCGCGGGACTCGCGGCCGGCCTCGAGGCGCTCGAGGCGGGCGTTGATCGCCTGGAGTTCGGCGAGGATCAGGTCGTCCTTCTCCTCTGCCACCTCCTCGGCGCTGATGAAGCGGTCGGCGATGAAGGCGGTGAGCAAAGCGACGAAGCCGATGCCGACGAACATGATCGTGATCCCGATGACCCGGCCGCCGGTGCTCTGCACCGGGATTTCGCCGTAGCCGACCGTGGTCACCGTCGTCACCGCCCACCAGATGCCGTCCCAGCTGGTGATCCCCTGCTTTTCTTCGACGCTGGCGAAGACGACGCCGCCGATGATCACCGTGCCGAAGGCGACCATCGCCGCGTACCTCATCCCCTCCAGCGAGAGCAGCCGCCGCAGCGCCACGATCCGCACCAGCCGCAGCAGCCGGACGAGGCGGAAGAGCCGTCCGCTCTGCCAGGCGGCCGGCGCGAAGGGCGGGGTCACGATCACGACGAGGACGTCGATCACGTGGGCCGCAGCCAGCGCCGGCGGTCGGGGACGACGGCCAGCATCACCACCGTCTCCAGCGCGAAGACGATCCAGGTCACCCAGTTCAGGGCATGCGCGACGTCGGGCCACGGCGCCCGCAGGTCCGACTCTTGGATCACCACCAGCGGCACCGTCAGCATCGCCGCGACCACCACCGGCCATTCGAAGCGGTCCTGGATCCGCTGCGCCCGCGCCTGGCGCGGATCGACCGGCTGCGAGGCCTCCGTGCTCACCGCTCCGATCCTTCCGATCGTTCCGGACGCACCAGGGCGGCCGCCGGCGCCGCCTCACGCCCACCGCCTGAGAGACTTCCCGGCATCGAACCCGAGCGCAAGCCCTCCGTCTCGCTAGCCCGCAACCAGTTCGTGGCGCTGGTCGTCGGCGTCTGCGTGCTGAGCGCGGCGATCGGGTCGGGGATCGCGCTGCTCGCCCAGACCGGGCCGGAGGGACCGGCCGGGAAGCAGGGCAAGCGCGGGCCGGAGGGGCCGCGGGGGCCGGCCGGCGAATCGGCGGCGGGCGAAGTCGAGCCGCTGGAAGCGGAAATCGAAGAACTGCGCGGCCAGCTGGCGGAAGTCGAAAGCAGCGCCGGCGAAGGCGATGGCGAACTCGAAGAACGGGTCGAAAGCCTCGAAGAAGAAGTGTCCGAACTCGGCAGCGTCGCCTCGGAACTGTGCAGCGAATCCGAATTCGAATTCCTCTGCTGAATCCGAACGCGGTTTGAACCGGGCCGGCGTGCCCCCCGTATAAGGGTCCGATGACGGCTGGTTTGGAGAACTGGCGGCGACGCCTGGCGATGGCCTTCGTGGCGGCGATTGCGGTGGCCTCCCTCGCCGGCCTGCGCGCCGCCGCCAGTCAGTCCGCGACCGATCACGGCGCGACCGCGAGCCGGGCTGCAACCGAGCAGATCGCCAACTTCTCCTTCCGCCCGACGCCGCTGACCGTCGGCGCCGGCACCCGGGTCGTCTTCTCCAACCAGGACAACACGACCCACACCGCGACCCAGAACGGCGGCGGCTTCGCGACCGGGCGGATCAAGCCCGGCAAATCGGCGGCGGTCACCTTCAAACGGCCCGGCACCTACCTCTTCCACTGCTCGATCCACCCCTTCATGAAGGGCAAGATCGTCGTCAAATAGGCCCGTCGACTAACCTCGACGGCGCATGGATGCGACCACTCTGTGGCGGTCCGCCCTGCTGCAGCTGCTGGCCGTCGCCGCCCTCTCGATCGCTCTCGACCTGGCGCTCCCCCACGACTTCTTCGAGGACTGGGGCTGGCTGACCGGCCCGCTCGCCTGGCTCCTCTGCGCCGCCTTCACCGCCCGGGTCCTCGCCCTCCCGCTCGCCCCGACCCTGCTCGGCGCCCTCCTCGCCGGCCTCCCCAGCCTCCTCTTCGTCGTCATCGGCGCCCACTGGGCCGGCGCCGTCGTCGCCGTCGGCCTCTTCGCCCTCTGGTGCGCCCGCCTTCGCCGGCGCGACGAGCCGCTCGGCGCTTAGGCGGACGAACAGGACTCATTCGGGCCCCGTGCGGGCCTCAAAGCAGTTCTCGTCGCGGTCGGCGCCGCCTAAAGTGGAGGGCCGTGCGCGAGGGATTCACGGCAGAGCAGGCGGGCTCGTTCGGGGCAGCGGCGGAGGAGTACGAGCGGGCGCGGCCGGAGTACCCGGCGGCGGTGGTCGACTGGATCGTTCCGAAGGGGGCGCGGACAGCGGTGGACGTCGGGGCCGGCACCGGCAAGCTGACCCGTGCACTCGGGGAGCGCGGGCTCGAGGTGACGGCGGTCGAGCCGTCGGAGGGGATGCGGGCGCGGCTCGAAGCGGAGCTGCCCGCGGTGCGGGCGCTGGACGGGAGCGGCGAGCGACTGCCGCTGCCGGACTCCTCGGTCGACCTCGTCACCTACGCGCAGGCGTGGCACTGGGTCGAGGTGGGGGCGGCGCTGGCCGAGGCGGCGCGGGTGCTGCGGCCGGGAGGGCGGCTCGCCTGCGTCTGGAACCTGCGCGACGACGAGAGCGGGTGGATGCGCGAGCTCTCGCTGCTGATCGACCGCTTCGGGTCGAACACCGTGGTCGAGGAGGACTTCGCCTTCGGCGGCCGCTTCGGGGAGACCGAACGGCTGGCGGTCGCCTGGACTCGACCGATGGACGAGGAGCGGCTGCTGGCGCTGCTGGCTTCGCGCTCGTACGTGATCCTCGCGCCCGAGGAGGAGCGGCAGCGGTTCTTCGCCGCCGTCCGCGAGCTGGTCGCCACCCATCCCGAGCTGGCCGGCCGGGAGAGCTTCGCGATGCCCTATATAACGCGCTGCTTCCGCGCCGGGCTCGGGCCCGGCTGAGCGACGGCGGGGCGCCGGCGGGTGCTGAGGCGCGGTGTCGCGGTGGCGCGCGGCGCCGTCGCAACGCGGGGGGAGGTGGTGGCGCGCGGCGCGGTGGCCGGGCGCGGGGCTTTGGCGACAGCGGGCGCGGCGGTGACGCGGATCTCCTCCTCGGAACGGGCCTTACGCGCCGCCCGGTGGGAGCGCAGGCGCACCTGCTTCTTCCGTTCGGCCCGCTCGCGCCGCACCTGCCGCTGCGCCGCGACCTCCTCGAGCGAGGAGCGGAGCACATGGAGCCCCGCGCCGACGATCAGCATCAAGACGCCGGTGCCGGTCGCGCCCGCGAAGATCGCCAGCAGGGCGACGAACATCAGCAGGTAGAAGAAGAACTGCAGGTGCCCGCTGAGCCGCCCGGGGTCGTCGACGTCCAGCTGCGGCCGGCGCAGGCCGTGGACCCGGACGCCGCGGACCCGCAGGCGGGGCAGCCGCACGCTGGGCAGTCGACCGCTCGGGACCCGGACGTTCGGGACCCGGACGTGGGGGACCTTGATCTCGGGGAGGCGGAAGTCCGGTAGCTGCATCTGCGGCCCCGTTCGCCGGGCCACCGCCATTCCCTGCGCCTGCAGGGTTCCGCTCAGGGCGCCGGCGGCCGGCGGTCGGGCGGCGGCATTGTCGGCAGCGCGTAACGGCGGGCGGCGAGCGTGTCGAGTGCTTCCTGCCAGTGCTTCGAGGGGGCCGGCATCACTTCCAACGCCTCCGCCGCGTCCCCTCTACTTTCGTCTTTGGTCGGCGGGCGTTCTTGCGGGTTCAGACGACGACCGAGCATTTGAGCTCGGCCTCGACGACCGTAAGGACGACGGTAATGACGGGGAGGTTCGCAACCGCGAACGTGCTATTTCCCCGTAGATCCGTCATTGCTGAGCAATATAGCGCCCGGCCGCGCTCACAGCAGCCCCTTTTTGCGCATCTCCCCTTCCGCCGCCTCGCCCTTGCCGAGGCCGCCGAGCCCCAGCGCCCGTAGCGCCGGCTCGGTCTTAGCGAACTGGATCTCGTCGTACTGGACGATCTGGACCAGGTTGCCCGACGGGTCGCGGAAGTCGAGTCCGCGGCCGGGCAGGATCTCGACCCCAGCTCGTTCGAGCGCCGCCCGCACCGCCTCCTTGTGGTCGACGACGAGGCCGAAGTGGCGCGACTCGTCGGCCGCCATCCGACGCGGCGCCGAGAGCGCGATGAACTGGTCACCGGCGTCGACGAAAGCGATCCGCGTGCCGTGGCGGCCGCGCAGCTCGAACTCGAACAACTGGCCGTAGAACTCAAGCGCCGCGTCGATATCGTCGACTTCAAGCGCGACGTGGTTGATGCCGACGAACTTCGCCCGCTCGCTCATCGCCCCCCCTCTACCCGCTTCACCCGCTCACAGCTCCTCCAGCGCGGCGCGGAAGCGAGAGCTCGGCTCGACCGCAGCGCCAACCGCCCGAGCGCGCGCCGCGAGCTCGCGGTCGGAGGTGACGACCGTGACCTCGCCTTCGCCGACCCACTCCCCCAGCCGCCGCACGATCTCATCGTCGGCGGCGTCGCGGCCCGGCTCGCTCGCCCACTCGACCGCGATGGCCGTCACCGGCAGCGGCTGCCGCGGCCGGCGCTCCAGCACCACCGTCAGCCGCTCGCCATGGCGCTCGGCCCAGCGCTCGAGCTGCGCAGCCAGCCGCTCGATCGCGCCCGCCCGGTCGCGCCACCAGCCATCGGGGCGCGAGCCGATCACGTTCATCGCATCGACTACCCGGTGCACGTCGGTTAGGGTCGCAAAGATGGGGAGGATCGCTGCCTTGCCTTGTGTGTTGTGCGTGACCTGTGTGCTGCTGCTGGCCGGCGGCGCCCCCAGCGCCGAGGCCGATGTCGTCCCGGTCGAGGGGCCCTGGCACGCGACCACCTCCGCCGGCCTCCCGGTCGGCTTCGAAGTCAGCGGCGGCCAGGTGGTCAACCCGCGCTGGCGCTTCAGCTGGGGCTTCTGCGGCTCGTTCGAGAACGCCAGCCCGGCAACGGTGCCAATCGAACAACCCAGCGGACACTGGAAGTTCACCGATCTCCGCGGTCCCTGGATCGAAGGCACCTTCGTCGCCCCCGACCGGCTCGAAGGCACCGTCGTCGCGCCGAGCCGGATGCTCCCGGGCTGCCCGGAAACCAAAGCGACGTTCACCGCCGAACCGGGTGCGGCGGTGTTCCCGCAGGCACCGGCGGTGGTGCTCGCCAACGTCGTCACCGGGAAGTTCATGAACGAACCCCGCAGCATGCGGATGAAACGCGACGGCTCCTTCCGCTTCTACGACCTCAAGTGGAAGGACTTCGGTGAAGAAACCGCGACGGCAACTGGGCGCGCCTTCCTGCGCAGCGGCTGTCACCGTTGCCGGGACAAGGTGGTGAGGCGCCCCCGCGTCACTCTGCGGCTCACCGAACTGACCCAGCAGGGCAACTTCCGGGTCTACCTGCAGGCCAATTGGACCTTCCAAGGCTCGCTGCCGCCGGGGTTCCGCCGCCACGGCGGACGCTTCCTCGAATAGCGATGAGGCGGCTGGCCGCGATCGCCTGCATGCTTGCGCTCGGCATCGGCGCCAGCAGCGCTCGTGCCGCCGCCGTGACCCCGGTCGAAGGCATCTGGCACGCTACGACCTCCGCCGGGCTGCCGGTGACGTTCGAAGTCAGCGGCAGCCAAATCCTCAACCCCCACTTCAGGTACCGCTGGGGCTTCTGCGGCAGCGTCGATTCGGAACCCTTCATCCTCCCCACCCCGATCGAAGCGGACGGCCACTGGAGACACGAAGAGGGCCGGGGCGCGTGGGTCGAAGCGACCTTCACCGCCCCTGACCGCGCCGAAGGCAGCGTCAACACGCCGGGCCGGATGACTCCAAGCTGCCCGGCGACCCACGCGACATTCGTCGCCGAACCCGGCCCGCCACCGCCCCCGCCGAAGACCTTCGTCGTCGACGACGTCCGCAGCGGCCACCTTGCCGAAGAACCGCGGCGGATGGTCCTCGCCGGCGGCCGGGTGCGCATCTTCGAACTCGACGAATGGTTCGAATACGGTGAACCGCGGCCGATCGCGGGCGGCCGCGCTCTGCTGCGCCGCTGCCGCCACTGCCCCAACCCGGAAGTGCGGCGGCCGAAAGCTTTCATCTATCTCAGCCACCTCACCGCTCGCAACGGCTACCGCGTCTACGAGCGCATCCGCTGGGTCTTCCGCGGCGCGGTCCCCCGCGGTTTCGCCCACCACGGCTCGGTACTCCTCGAATAACCCGAATCGGAGAGGATGGGGACGTGCCACAACCGGGACGCAGGGGAAAACGGCAGGAGCGCGGCGACTATGGCTGGGTGATTTCGTTCGGCTGCAAGAACACCGGCGAACTGAAACGGCTGAAGGTCGACACCGACCCGGCCAGCGACACCAGCCCGATCGAGGTCCCCTGCGCCTGCGGCGAAACCCACCGGGTCACCGTCTCGCCCTACCGCCGCCGCCGCGCCGCCGACGAGCCGTTCGACCTCGAGGTCAAATCGCTCGACGAGCTGCGCTAGCGCTGGGGCGCATTTGTGCGGGATAGCCGAACAAAGGCGCCCCGCTACCCGGGCAGCGTCCGCGGCAGCCCGAAGTAGGGCAGCCAGCCGGTGTCGGCGAGCCGGGTGATTTCGGCGATCCGCTCGCCCTCCTCCCCGCCCTCGGTGCCGGCGAAGCCGATCACGAAGATGCCGCCGGCGCGGCAGACCTCCGCCTGCGGGTCGCCGAGGTAGTAGGCGAACGCCGGCTGGCCGTTGGCGCGGGTCGGGACCAGCCGCAGCCGCCGCGGCTTCCACATCGGCCGCGACTCGAGGAACTCGCGGATCGCCGGTCGGCCGTTGTATTCGTGCGGCTCGGGCGGCATCCGGATCCAGGCGTCCTCGGTCAGCAGCTCGACCACCGCCGCGGCGTCGCCGGCTTCGAAGGCGTCGGCGAAGCGGGCGAGCAACTCGCGCTGGGCGGGCGTGTCGGGCAGCGTGCCGCCGCCGGTCCGCTCGGGCGCCGCCTCGAGCGCCGCCCGCGCCCGCTGCAGGGCGCTGTTGACCGAGGCCTCACTCGTCTCCAGCATCTCCGCCACCTCGGCGGCGTGGTAGCCGAGCACGTCGCGCAGCACCAGCACCGCCCGCTGCCGAGGCGGCATCCGCTGCAGGCCGGAGACGAAGGCGAGGCCGACCGTCTCGCGCGTCTCGTAGCGGGCCTCCGGGCCGGGGGCCGAGTCGGGCAGCCCCTCGAGCAGCTCCTCGGGATAGGGCTGCAGCCAGATCGGCTCCGCCAGCCGGGTCGGCTCCGGCGCGTTGGGGATCCCTTCGGACTCGGCCATGCTCAGCCTCCTGCCACTGTCGCGCAGCACGTTGAGGCAGCGGTTGGTCGCGATCCGGTAGAGCCAGGTGCGCAGCGAGGAGCGGCCCTCGAAGTCGGGCAGCGCCCGCCAGGCCGAGAGCAGCGTCTCCTGGACGGCGTCCTCGGCATCCTGGACGGAGCCGAGGATCCGGTAGCAGTGCACCTGCAGCTCGCGCCGGTGGGTATCGATCTCAACGTAGGTGGCCTCCTGGTCCATGCCCTTATGAGACACCACCGGCGGCCGAAACTCATCGCTGAGTTTGCGGGCGGCCGTGGGTCTGCAAAAGGCATGACCACCAAACAGCGATGGATCCTCGTCCTGGCCGCGATGGCGGCCTTCATGACCGCCCTCGACACGCTCGTCGTGACGACCGCGCTGAGCACGATCCGCGCCGATCTCGGCGCCTCGGTCGAGCAGCTCGAGTGGACGGTCAACGCCTACAACCTGAGCTTCGCGGTGCTGCTGATGACCGCCGCCGCGCTCGGTGACCGCTTCGGCCGCCGGCGGCTCTTCGCCGCCGGCATCGGCCTCTTCGTCCTCGCCTCGGCTGCCTGCGCGCTGGCGCCCTCGGTCGGAGCCCTGATCGCGGCGCGCGCCGTGCAGGGCGCCGGCGCGGCGATGGTGACGACCCTCGCTCTCGCCCTGGTCAGCGCCGCCTTCCCACCGCAGACCCGGGGCTCGGCGCTCGGCATCTTCTTCGCCGTCAACGGCCTCGCGGTCGCCGGCGGGCCGCTGGTCGGGGGCGCGATCACCGAGGGGATCGCCTGGCAGTGGATCTTCTGGCTCAACGTCCCGATCGGGATCGCCCTGATTCCGCTGGTGCTGAACCGGATCCCCGAGAGCTTCGGCCCCGACTCGCGGGTCGACCTGCCGGGACTGGCGCTGGTCAGCGGCGGCATCCTCGGGATCGTCTGGGGCCTGGTCCGCGGCAACACCGCGGGCTGGGACAGCCTCGAGGTGCTCGCCGCCTTCGCCGCCGGCTTCACCCTGCTGGCCGCCTTCGTCCGCTTCGAGCTGCGCACCCGGGCGCCGATGCTGCCGATGCGCTTCTTCCGCTCGCGCGCCTTCTCGGCCGCCAACGGGGCGATCTTCTGCGCAGTCGGCGCCCTCTTCTGCGCGGTCTTCTTTATGTCGCAGTTCCTCCAGACCGGGCTCGGCTACAGCCCGCTGGGCGCCGGCCTGCGCCTGCTGCCCTGGACCGCGACCCTGTTCTTCGTCGCCCCGGTCGCCGGCAAACTGGTCGACCGCTTCGGCGAGCGCCCCTTCCTCGTGATCGGGCCGCTGCTGCAGGCGGTCGGGATGGGCTGGATCGCCCTCGTCGCCGAAGCCGGGATGAGCTACGGCGAGCTGATCCCGCCGCTGATCGTCGCCGGGATCGGGATCTCGATGTCCTTCCCGGCCGCCCAGAATTCGGTCGTCAGCGCCGTGCCGCCGGAGGCGATCGGCAAGGCCTCGGGCACCAACACGACGATGCGCGAGCTCGGCGGGGTGCTCGGGATCGCGATCGGCGTCGCCGCCTTCGCCGGCGCCGGCGGCTACGCCTCGCCGAGCGAGTTCAGCGACGGCTTCGTCGCGGCGATGCTGGTGACCACCGGCCTCTCGCTGTTGGCGGCGCTGGCCGGGTCGGCGCTGCCGCGGCTTGCGGGCACCCGCGAGGCTGGCGTCGCCGAGCCCGGCGAGCCTCAGACCGCGAACGCGACCGCCAGCACGATGCCGGCGGCGAGGCAGTAGATCCCGAACGGGGTCAGCCGGTTGGTCTCGAAGAAGCGGAGCAGGAAACGGACCGCGAACCAGGTGGTGATCCCGGCGGCGATCGCCCCGACCAGCGCCTGGCCGCGGACCCCGTCGCCGGCCGACCCCATCAGTTCCGGCAGCTTCAGGACCCCGGCGGCGCCGATGATCGGCGTTGCCAGGAGGAAGGCGAAGCGGGCCGCGTCCTCGTTCGAGAGCCCGGTCAAGAGGCCACCGCCCATCGTCACCCCGGAGCGCGAGATGCCGGGGATCAGCGCCGCCGCCTGAGCGGTGCCGATCGCCGCCGCCTGCTTGAAGCTCATCGTCCGCGCGATCCGCGGATCGGCGTCGCCTTCCCAGTCGCCGGGCGCCGGCGCCCGCCGCCGCAATCGCTCGAAGGCGAGCAGCAGGGCGCCGTTGACGGCGAGGAAGATCGCCGCCACCTCGGCCGAGGCGAACAGCGTCCGCAACGGGTGCTCGAGCGCGATCCCGAGGATCCCGGCCGGAATCGTCCCGATCACCAGCAGCCAGCCGAGCCGCGCGTCGGCGTCGCCGGTGCCCGAGCGGCCGCGGACCGAGCGCCAAAGCCCGCCGAGGATCCGCTTCCAGTCGTCCCAGAAGTAGATGAATAGGACGAGGGCGGTCGCGCAGTGGGTGGCGACCAGGAAGGCAAGGAAGTAGTCGTCGTTCTGGTGGATGTTCCAGCCGAAGAGCTTGGGCAGGACGACGCTGTGGCCGAGGC
>Ga0105249_10005195_pt1 | contig 11237 bp, 9 predicted proteins | sample KBSS44metaG_FD_81522 | JGI IMG/M metagenome (GOLD analysis project Ga0105249, IMG submission 81522) | Switchgrass rhizosphere microbial communities from Kellogg Biological Station, Michigan, USA - KBS S4-4 metaG | ecosystem: Host-associated > Plants > Roots > Rhizosphere > Soil | place...
CCGGCAACGGCTTCCGCGAACACACGCGTTGTGAGCGAGCCGGTAATGAAATGAACCAGATCGATGAAATGGCAGACTTCGCCGATTAGTCGGCCACCTTCGTTCGCGTCGTGGACCCAATGGTTTGGTGAGATACGCCCCGCATTGACGCGATAATTTATTGAAAGAGGGGATTGGCGATCCTTGAAGAACTGAAATGCCTCGCGCGACAGTGGCGAAAACCGCCGGTTGAAACCCACCATCAGTCCGCTGCCGGCCCCGGCGATTGCCATTACTTCGTCGAGTTCCTGATCGCCGGTAGCCAGCGGCTTCTCGACAAACACATATTTGCCGGCTTCCAGCGCTTGGCGCGCTAAGGCGGCGTGCGATGCGTGACGACTCGCGATGACCACGAGGTTGACGTCCGCATCGTTAATCACGTCTGCGGCGCCGGATGCGCAGAAGCGGAATCCGTGCTGCTCTCCGACGGAACGCGCGTTTACGCCCGAGGCGGTCGCGATCGCTTGAAACTCAGCGCCGGCGGCTTTGAAATTCGGCAGCAGCACCGACTTTGCGTAATCTCCCGCACCAATTAATCCCACTCTCACAGCCTTCACTGAACTGCGGGCGGTTGTCTTCTGATTAAGCGGAATGCGCGACTCGACTTCTCGCGTCGCGTCGTATTGCAGCAGTACGCCAAGGTAAGGTTCGTCGCCCGTGATCAACTGATAAGCGCGCTCGCCATCATCGATTTTGAAGCGGTGCGTGATGAGCGGCTCGATGTTCACGCGGCCTGCGGCGATCATGTCGAGAAAGGCTTCAATGTTTCTTCCTTCAGTCCATCGTACATACCCAAACGGATAATCTTGTCCGCGTTCTTCATAGTTGCGATCGTAACGGCCGGGTCCATAAGACATAGAAATGAGGAAAGTCAGCTCACGATCGTAGTAAGACTTGCGCGGCAGGTTGAGTCCGACCGCGCCCACGACGACCACGCGACCTTTCGGCCGCGAAATTTCGCCCGCGAGTTCCACCGGCTGGTCTGACGAGGTTGCGGCGGTGATCAAAACGGCATCGGCACCGCGCCCACGCGACCATTCGAGGACGCGTTGCGTCGCGTCATCGTCGGGCTTGCATCCCGCCTCGCCGCCAAGCTGCTTCGCCAGATCGATCTTCTGCTCATCAAGATCGATCCCAAACACGCGACAACCATTCGCAGTTAACAGTTGAACGGCGATCTGTCCTATCAATCCCAGTCCGATCACCACGACCGATTCGCCGAGCGTGGGTTCGGCCAAACGCAAGCCTTGCAGGGCGATCGCCCCGACCGTACCGAACGCGGCCGTGTCGAAATCCACAACATCAGGCACCCGAACACAAAGGTTTTTCGGGACTGAAAGGACTTCAGCGTGTGATGCATAACCGACGCCGGCACATGCTACGCGATCGCCGACACGCAAATCGGCCACCCCTTCGCCGACTGCCGCAATCGTTCCCGCTGCGCTGTATCCAAGTGCGGTCAACGATCCCAGTTTCGATCGCACCGCATCGAACGTGGCAACCACGCCTTCGTTTCTGGCTTTGTCCAGGACTTTCTTGACAAGGGCGGGTTGCTCAATCGCGCGACTGACGAGATTTTTTTTCCCGGCCTCAACCGTGAGCCTTTCGGTTCCCGCGCTAATCAACGAGGCCGACGTCCGCACTAATACGAAGCCTGGTTGCGCAATAGGCGCGGGAACGTCCTGAACCGCAACTGCGCCAGTCTTAGCATTTTGAAGGATTTGTTTCATTAAACGCCGGTCCGCGAATGAATTCGGCTGAGACTATCACCGATCATTCGTTGCCCAGTCAATTGCGCTTTGTTTCCCTTTCCCTTTGGGAGAGGGGCAGGGTGACGGACGTAGTTACGGTGAGGTCCAAAGCATTGGATAGATAAAATAAAATGCTGTTCAGACGTTTGCCAGGCTTCGCACCCTCGCCCCGCCCTTCTTCCAAAGGGAGAGGGAGCAACACATACATTCCCGCGAGGGCGCGCTTCAATCGTTTTGAAAAGGATTTTGGGCAATTTAGATTGACAATGGTGCGCCTCTTTTGTTAGTTATGCTGCGCGTTTCGTGGCGCCAATTCATTTAAAACCGTTTACCGTAAGCGCTAAGGGTTTGTCAGCTCTCATCAGTTTTCCAAGCTTCGTAATTCAGAAACCAAATCACAGGAGAGACTAAAACATGTCGCAAAACTGGACTCCGCCGCCGCCACCTGCAGGTGGAGGGGCAACTGTTCCAAACTATTTAGTGCCGGCAATCATTTCGATTTTCTGTTGCTGGCCACTGGCAATCCCGGCGATTATTTTCGCTACCCAGGTAAACGGCAAAGTGGCTGCGGGAGATATCGCAGGCGCCCAGGATGCTTCGAAGAAGGCCAAGATGTTCAGCTTTATCGCGATTGGACTCGGACTGCTGGGCATTCTGTGCTACGTGATCATGCTGATCCTCGGCGTCGGCTTGAGCGCGATTGGCAACACCTAATCGGTCAAGCACCGGTCATTGGTGACGCACAAGCCTCCTCTTGTGATGCTAATTGCTGGTTTTGTTCAAAACGTATAGGCGGTAATTCGAACCGGAGGATCCTGCGGGGGTGTGGGATTCTCCGGTTCACATTGTGAGAAAAAGTTATGGCAGTTTTTTGTACCAAGTGTGGCGCGCAAAATGAAGACTTCGCACAGAACTGTTCGCAATGCGGCGCTGGTTTGCCGCAGATCGGCGGTTATCAGCCAATCCAGCCGCCGCCCACTTACGGCGCCGTTCAGGATTGGAAGCAACAAGGCGCGGACAAGAAGCTGGTCGCCGGTCTCTGCGCCATACTTGTGGGCGGTTTTGGAATCCACAAGTTCATTCTCGGCTACACGACCGAAGGTATCATCCAGATTGTGATTACCTTTATTACGTGTGGAGTGGGTCACATCATCGGTCTGATTGAAGGAATCATTTATCTGACTAAGTCAGATGAAGAGTTCGTCCGCACTTACATTCAGAATAAGAAGGGTTGGTTCTGACGCTTCGTCGAGAATTTCTCTTGCGCTAAACTGACCGCAGCGATGAGCCCACGGTTCGCTGCGGTTTTCATATGATGAAGGGTTTTTATTTTGTGCCGGTAGCCGCTGACCGTGCGCGGCAGCTAATGATTACCGCCGGCGTATGGCTCGGTCTTATTGCGCTTGGTGGCTTTCTGTTTTTCTTCAATCCCGCGAGTCCGGCAAATCAATTCTTTCCCAAGTGTCCGTTTCGTTTGTTAACGGGCATGCAATGTCCCGGGTGTGGCTCGACGCGGGCCTGCTATCAACTGCTGCACCTGCATCCCGTCGCAGCGTTCAAGCTGAATCCTCTCTTCATGCTGACGCTGCCGTTCATTGTTTATGGTTTTCTCGGCTACACGAAGAGCGCGATAACTGGTCAACCGCAGCGGCGTCTGTTTGTCCCGTCGTTCTACCTTTGGACGTGGCTCGTGCTGATGATCTTTTTCTGGATCTTTCGCAATACGCCGTGGTACCCATTTGCGTCGTGACCGTCTCTAAACATTCCGTTCGTTCTGCCGAATCGAAACGAAGTCCGACGCGCTCGCGTTTTTCTCTTTCATCCGCCGCCACAGCAAAGAGCCGCCTACTCCCACGAGAATCGCGAGAATCAACCCGCCGAACAGCAGCTTGCCCAGATCGTTGAAGCCGCATTCATCGCAATCTGAAACGAGCATCGCGACGTAAACCGTGTCTCGCAATGCGCCGAAAACCGCTCCACCGATAGATGCCAGAATCAAGTCGAATAACTGGAACATGAGTAAGGACCTTCTTTCGTCCGATTTGTCAGCTTAGACACTCTGTGTCCGCGTTTGTTCCGATTCGTCCATTTACGATTCACGATTCACGATTTACTATCTGAACATGAATGCAGATCCCGCGATTCGCATCGCCATGCTGCCTCGTGACACTAACTCGCAAGGCACAATCTTTGGCGGGGTGATTCTCAGTTACATAGACATGGCCGGCGCGATTGAAGCGCATCGACGTACGGGCATGGATCGCTTTGTTACGGTCGCCATGCGGGAAGTGATCTTTCATCAGCCGGTATTCGTTGGCGACCTGGTCAGTTTTTATTCAGAAACTATGAAGATCGGCACCACCTCAATCACTACGCGCGTCGTTGTTGAGGCGGAGCGATATGGTGAGCCGGGCCAGAAGGCGCGCGTGACTGAAGCGGAAGTGGTTTACGTCGCAGTGGGTAAGGACGGAAAGAAAATCAGCATACGAAACAACGAGACGTAGCCGCCATTCGATTCTCAGTCCGTCTGCGTCACGCCCGGGGCATCCCTGACTTCAAGAAATACCTTCGCGCGCAAAAAAATGGGGGAGCCGCAGCTCCCCCAAAAGAGTAATGTGCCGGGTCAGAAAATGAACTTCACAGCAAGCTGAACGTTGCGCCGCTCAATGTTGCCGTTTGGAGTCACGCCTTTGGCCGCCCCGACAAACCCGTTACCGACATCCTGGGTGCCGGACACGATGTAGAGATTAGCGTGGTTGAAAGCATTGAACATCTCGGCGCGCAGTTGAATGCTGTACTTCTCGTTCAGCCGAATCGTGCGATAAAGACCCGCGTCAAGATTCCACATCCCCGGCCCGCGAAACTGATTTCGCCGGGTCATGTTGTCGGGATATGGTCCAAAGTCTGAGCATCCACCGCACAACGGGCTTCCAAAGGCGCCCACCGGCTGCCCGGTAAGATCGAGGTAGTTGAAGAAGTTGGCATTACCCGTGTCAACGACATTCACTCTGATCGGGCCATTTGCCACCAGTCGCGGCGCCGCGAGGTTGGCGTTGGCCGCATCGAACACGGTAAACGGGGTTCCGGTGCGCGCGTTGAAGATGCCCGTAACCGTCCACCCATCGAGCAAAGCCTTCGTCACTCCGGAAAAGTTCGCGGCGTAAGGAATCTTCCAGATCACACTTCCTACGAAGCGATGTCTTACGTCAAAGTCCGCGTAACCGTAATCCAGGCTGGGAATGTACGGATTGGTCACGCCAAGGTTTGAATTGAACGCGCCTTCGCTAAAGGTCGAACTCAGGTTGTCTTTCGCCACGCCGTATGTGTAGTGCGCAGTGAACTGCAATCCAGTGTTTCGAAAGTTGTTGCCGTCGAGCCCAACAATCAGACCGTTGTAACGCGAGTAACCGAGATTTCCGCGGCCGTTGATGTTCGAATACTGATTGTTCAGCCGCGAATTCGGATTTGCGTCGCCCAAATAAAATGCGCCAGAGCCGGTAATGTTCAGCGGATCGATCGAATAAAGTTTCTCTCCTCTCGATCCTGAATATTCGACCGACAGGACGTTGCCGCGCCCCAACTCCCGTTGAAAAGTGGCGCTGAAAAAGTGAGCATAGGCGTTAACGACGTCCTGGCGCACATGACGCAAGCTGGTCACGGGCAGCACCTTTGTTGGTGGTGTGGTGCCCGCGAGTGGGCCCGCATTGTTCGTGGTGATCGGCAGGTTCGGCACGTCGACGTTGTTGAACAACGACATGACCGCATACGCCGGGGGATTTTGAATCACGTTGAAGGTCACGTTACCGAAGTTTCGTTCATACGCGATCCCGTAACCGCCGCGCAGACTCGTCCTGCCATCGCCGAACATATCCCAGGCAAAACCCACACGCGGCGCGAAGTTGTTCTTGTCCTGCTGCCACAAACCACCAACGGGGCTGTCTGGGGCAACCAGCACATTGCCGTTGCGGATTTGCTCTTGCAGAGTGGCACCGCTGCCGAAGTAATAGTTCGAGTCCAACGCCTGATTCTTGTTGTGCTGCACGCCGTAGAACTCATAGCGCAGGCCGAAATTGAACACGAGATTCGGTCGATAGCGGAACGAATCATTAATGTACACAGCCGATTCGTTGTATCGGTTGCTGCGCGTAAAATCCGGTTGGCCTACCGGGAGCGTGACACTCTCTCCGGGGAACTTGCCTTGCGGATCTACTGCTGCCTGAAATTGATTGATGTTACCGGTCACGAAGTTACCCAGGGCTTGCGGGTAATTTCCTTGCGTGCCGAGGCTCTCAACCGCATTCTGATACGCGCCGAAAAAGTGATTATCCTGAATGTAGAATATCTGGCCGCCGAACTTGATCTGATGACGATTGCGCGTGTAACTCATGTCTTCATACACCGCGCCAAGGTTCTGCGGCCCACCGAATCCAGCCGGCGACGACGCGGCATTGAAGGGCCAGTAACCGGGCATCGCAATCGGGTTGCCGCCGATCGTTCCTGTTAATCCCGGAAACATGAACAAGCCTGGTCCCACCGGATTGTGTCCGTAGGGAGCGTCGATCGCCAGACGGTTGTAGGAAAGCTTCGTTTCGGAAACCAGCCGTGTCGAGAACGTGTGCGTCAGCGACACGAGAAAATTGTTGTAGCGATTGGTCGACGCCGTGTCGAAACCGGCATACGGACTGAAGGCGGTCGAGCCAACCGGAAAGTCCTTGTACTCGCGGGCCCAGCGGCCGTAGAGCAATGTCTTGTCGCTCAAGTTGTAATCAACGCGCGCGACCAGTGAATAAGCGTTCTGCGGGACGCCGCCGCCGAGATTGGTTGGCACCGAAAACCGCACGAGTTGAAACGCCGGCAGATTTGCCGGCAGCGCCGCAAATGCGTTACCCGCGGGAATGTTGAAAGTATTCACCAAAGTCCCCACGCTATACGCGGTTCCCGTCGGCGTTGCTTGCAGTTGATACGCGCTGAAGAAATCGCGTGTGGCTGCGGCTGAGGCATTTAGCAGATTCGTGGTTGGCACAACGGACAGTAGATCACCGGCACTGCGGACGCGTGTCCATTCTGTGCTGTTAAAGAAAAACAGTTTGTCCCTGATTATTCGTCCGCCGATGGTGTAGCCGAATTGGTTTCGGGAGAAAACACCACGCGGAATGCCATTGGCGTTGTTGTTAAAGCCGTTCGACGCGAGACGCGAGATGCGATTAAATTCGTAAGCTGTGCCGTGGAACGAATTTGAGCCCGCGCGCGTGGCGACATTGATGATGCCGCCTGAGGCGCGTCCATACTCAGCCGAGAAGTTGCTCGTGACGACCCGGAACTCGTTAACGGCATCCAGCGGCACGTTTTGGCCTAAGGCCCCGTAATACACGTTATTGTTGTCAACACCGTCGAGCAGAATGTTGGTGCTCGCGGAGCGCTGGCCGTTTATATTGAAGCCGGCGCCACGACCCGACACGCCCACGCCCGGAACTGCCGGTCCCGGATCATCGCTGGTCACGTTATTTGCTAAGCCCACCAGGTCGTAAGGATTCCTCGTCAACGTCGGCAGCTCGCGAATTTGTGTGCCCGTTACTAAGTTCGAGACTTCGGCGCTTTGGGTGTTTACTTCAACGCCCTCACTGGCAACGACGCTTACGGTGCCGGCGACTTCGGTCAGTGATAGTTGCGTCTCAACCGAGACTTTTGATCCGACGGTCACCTGCACCCGCTGGGTACTCGGTTTAAAGTCGCCGCTCGCGACCGTGACGTCATAGAGACCAGGTTGCAGCGCGGTGACGGTGTAAACGCCCTGAGCATCCGAGGTTGTGGTTATCGCCCGGCCCGTATCAACTGATTTAACTGAAACGCTGGCCCCGCTGACTAACGCTCCATTAGGGTCACTCACTTTACCGACGATTTGCCCCGCCTCTGTTTGAGCTTTACCGACGCCCACAAGAACTATGAGCATCAGCACGGTGACAAACGCGGCAGCGATCGTTTTCTTAATCCACTCCTTTTTCATCGATCTATCCTTTCGGTTTGTAGTTACTCTGGGAAGTAACACGCCGTGAAAGGCGCTACGCTGCTTAAGCCGTCGTAGACCGGTGGTGCAATGGATGTGCCTTTGAGTTCATCGAGTGAGTAGGCCGCTTCGACATTCCGTTGGGCCAACTCAACACTTGTTAACTGAAATTCTGGATATGAGGTATTGGAGATCTGAGCGTTTGCTAACTCAGTTACGGCAATTTTCCGAGCGCCTGTTGCAGCTGTTCGCGGTAGTTTCGGGAAAGAGTGAGCTGGGTTGCGTCGTACAGAATCACGCGGTATTCGCCGTGAAACCACGGCTGGAGTTCTTTGATTCGGTCGAGCCGAACGATGGTTGAGCGGTGGATTCTCACAAACTGTTTGGGATCGAGTTGAGCCGCGAGGTTGCTGATTGTTTCGCGCAGCAAATGAGACTTCTTTCCGGTGTGCACGGAAACATAGTTGCCTTCCGCTTCAATCCAATCGATCTCATCGGTTCGCACAAAATAAATTCGACCACCGGTTTTGACCACCAACCGCTCGAGATATTGATGCCCAGTTTTCAAATCCTCGAGCAGTTCGAGAATCTGGTTATTTGTGTTCTGCTCACGATCACGCAGAATCTGCGCCTTTGCGCGTTGCCAGCACGCGTCGAAACGCTCACGATCGAATGGTTTTAAAAGGTAATCGAGCGCATGTACTTCGAACGCTCGCACGGCGTACTGATCGTACGCAGTGACGAAGATCACGCGAGGCGAAGGCTCGTGCCCGATCGCCTCGAGCAAATCGAAACCACCAGCCTCCGGCATTTGCACATCTAAAAAAACCAAATCAGGAGCATGCCGGCGAACAGCTTCGAGCGCATGCCGGCCGTTGTATGACTCGTCGATGACGATCACGTCCGGATCATCGCTTAACATTTCGCGCAACATAGCGCGGGCCAGGGGCTCGTCATCGACCAGCAAGACACGAATCTGCACGGACGAGCCGGTAGACGAATGAATCGATGCCGGCCGATTGTCGATAGTTTGAGCGGAGCTGCTCATCGCTGGACCTCGAGATTGCATCTCGCTGATCAGAACCGCGGAGAATGGAATTGGTTCCGAAGACTTAGTCAATCGACTGATGCTGGCGGGCCGTCGTTGTCGACGGTTAATGGAATCTCAAGTGTTACCACCGATCCGCCCAGAGGATCGTTTGTTAAGTCCAGGCGGTGCCGCCGACCGTAGAGCCTGTCCAGTCGCGCCTCCGTATTCGCCAAGCCAATACCGGTCTGAAACAGATTCTCGCCGTTCCGATGACCAATTAGGCCGCCTCCGTTGTCTCTGACTTGAATACGAAGGCTGCCGTTTTGGGTTCGGCCAGTTATTTCGATCAGGCCGCGATTGAAGTGGGAAGCGATGCCGTGCCGAATAGCGTTCTCCACAATTGGCTGAAGAATGAGATTGGGGACTTTTGCGTCGAGCGCGTTTGACGCGACGTCGACCCGCGTTTCCAGCCGATCCTGAAATCGGATTTGCTCGATTTCCAGGTAACACCGCAGAAATTCAATTTCCTGCTTGAGCGTGACTTCCTGGATCCCAGAGCTTTCGAGTGTGATTCGCAGAAAGTCGCCAAGCCGAGTGATCATCGTGCGTGCGGCGTCGGGATCATGTGGCATTAAAGCCGAGATTGAGTGGAGCGTGTTGAAAAGAAAGTGAGGGTGAAGTTGCATTTTCAAAGCCTGTAATTCCGCGCGCGAGAGTTGCGCTTCAAGCTCGAGCGTTCGTGACTGGCCCTGGAGATAGCGACAATAGTATCTGTAGGCGTGACTGGCCAGGGCGATGAGCAGATATATCCCAATTCCTTCGCTGAAATTCGCAAGGATAAACCGTCCCATTCTCTCCAGGGAAAACGATCGCCCCATGCTCCAGCCCCAGTAAAGCCAAGCCAGTACATGACCGACGGCCGTAACAATCACGCTCAACACGAGGCTAATAGGAAGATGGAGGAGCGCAATGCGCGGCCAGTTCCTGCGGTCAATCGGCAGCCGGTTCGCGACCCATAACACGAGCGGAGTTGCCAACGCCCACAAGTACGCCCACGTCATCTGGAGATATGCCGCGTCAACTAAAGAAACCGGCCGCTCGGTCCGGAACGAAGTGAAATAACTTTGGAGGGTGAAGACAACGCCGATGATCGTCCAGATGCTCGCGATCAGAGCCACTCGCGACCAGCGGCGAGAGCGTGAATTTAATGCGTGATAAGAGATGGCTAAATCAGTCACAGGTTGATCCGGCATGTATGAGATGCAATTTCAACGCGCACACGATCACCTGCGATTTGTCACGAACGCGACGTTCGCAACAATCAGCCGCAATCCGGCCGTTTGAGAGAGCTGAAGCAGAGTCCGGCAGTCTGATTAGATTGTCTTAAGGCTTTTTTCAAGCCTCATGTGACAAAGCGGCTGCCCCGAGGGATAAGACGGCCCGGCGCGGCGGTCAAATCAGAACGATACGCAGGGGGCGAACGTGTGCGTTGAAGGACTGTGAGGTTTACGACGCTGGGTAACGGCCTAAAAAAGAAGATGGCGTTAACCTGAAATGTCAATTCCTTGTTGTGGCAGCGCGTTCCGCAATTGAGAAGCGCTGTCGTAAAGAATTGTTTGCAGGCCCATCTCTCGCGGACATTCCAGATTTACCTCGCGATCGTCGATGAACAGGCACTCTTCTGGTTTTCGTTGCGCTACTTGCAAAGCCAGCCGATAGATGGCTTCGTCGGGTTTTCGAATTCCTAAAAAGCACGAGCTAAAGAAAACAGGAAAGATATTTCGTAAACCGAAGGTCTGCAGTCGATAGACATTCAACTCGAAAATCTCATTGTTGATTGTGGCGGTGAAGTATTTTTGCGAGGTCGCCAAACGTCGGGCAATTTCAATTGTCTCGGGGTAGGGCTGCGACTGCGCAAAGATGAATTTGCAAAACTCTTCGCGACTGAATGAACGAGGGCGGAAAAAAATCGTGCGCGTCAGGTATGCTTCCAGCGATAGTTGATTGGTTTCGATCGCGTGCGCGACTTTTTCATGGCGCTCGGAGTACTCGTCCCAATCGAGGCCGAATTTGTCCGCCGCCGCGCGCCGCGAAACGTGGCCCCAGCCATCGGTCAGCAAGACACCGCCGATGTCAAAGAAAATGGTAGTGATGGTCATGTTACCAGCGATGATACGCAGGATGCCCGGGCTTCACCGCGACGAACATTCCGTGACACGTCGCAGTAACTTTGCCATGCGCGATTAACTCGCCTTCCACAATCGCGCGATCTTCTTTTGATTCAACCACACGTGCGCGCAACTCGACCGGCTGATCGGTCGGTGTCGGCCGAAGCAATGTAATCGCATACTCAGCCGTAACTGTGCAGGGTGGATGATCGAGCCCCGCCTGCTTCATCAGGTGATAGGCGCCG
>Ga0105249_10005197_pt1 | contig 11235 bp, 10 predicted proteins | sample KBSS44metaG_FD_81522 | JGI IMG/M metagenome (GOLD analysis project Ga0105249, IMG submission 81522) | Switchgrass rhizosphere microbial communities from Kellogg Biological Station, Michigan, USA - KBS S4-4 metaG | ecosystem: Host-associated > Plants > Roots > Rhizosphere > Soil | place...
CCATTCCCATCGCAGTTCTTGCGATCACCATCGGCAGGAAAGTTTTCAAAACCACCATACTCGAAAATAATATTATCCAAACCACGGGCTCGGCTGGCGAAAGCATTGCCGCAGGCGTGGTATTCACGCTGCCGGGATTTCTTTTCCTGAGCGCCGCCGAAAATGGACAAAGCGTAGGATCTTCCTATTTCGACTACCTCGTCATTTTCGTGCTGGCTGTTTTTGGCGGCATGCTTGGAACATTGATGATGATTCCCTTGCGTCGCTCACTGATTGTAAAAGAATATGAAACCCTTCCTTATCCCGAAGGAACTGCCTGTGCAGCCGTACTGAAAGCTGGAGAAAGAGGCGGCAGTTTTGCGCAAACCGCATTTTATGGATTGGGTTTCGCTTTCGTATATGCGCTGTTTCAGAAATTATTCCGTGTTATTGCAGAAACGCCACTGTTCGCTACTTCTGCTCAGAATAAATATTTTCCTTCCGCACAATTGTCGGGTGATATCACGCCCGAATACCTCGGTGTAGGATATATCATAGGACCGCGCATCGGTGGCATACTTGTGGCGGGCAGCATACTCAGCTGGTTTGTTTTTATTCCACTGCTTTCTTCCTTAATTCCACCTGATTTTGTGGCATTACAACAAGTAAAGCTGGGATTTTTAAAAGACATCACCGCCAGCGGCGGATATGGTGACTGGAACCCGGCCACACACCAGTTTGCAGACGCAGCCTCTGCCATTTACCGCGCATACATTCGCCAAATTGGAGCCGGCGCAGTAGCAGCAGGAGGTTTTATTACTCTCATCAAGACCATTCCCACGATCGTGAGTTCATTTAAAGAGAGCATTGGCGCGGTGAAGGAAAAAGGCGCCGCCGGCGTCGCCAGAACGGAAAAGGACCTGAGTTTGAAAGTGGTGCTGTTTGGCAGCATCGCACTTGTATTGATCATGGCTGTTCTTCCAATTATTCCGGGTAACAATATTTTCAATAAACTGTTGGTGGGATTACTGGTGGTGGTGTTCGGCGCATTCTTCGTAACTGTTTCATCGCGCATTGTGGGATTGATTGGATCTTCCAACAACCCCATCAGCGGAATGACCATTGCAACGGTGATGAGTACCTGCCTTATATTTATCGCCGTGGGATGGAGTGGCAAAATGTATGAGCCGCTGGCCCTGGTAGTGGGTGGCATGGTTTGTATTGCCGCTGCCAATGCAGGTGCTACTTCACAGGACCTTCGAACAGGGTATATTGTGGGTGCTACACCGCGTAGCCAGCAATTGGCATTGTTTATCGGAGCCATTGTTTCATCTATTGTGATCGGCATTACCGTTAAAGTGCTTGACACCCCCACTCCCGATCTGGTTGCCAAAGGCATTGAACACGCCATCGGTAGCAAATACAATGCGCCACAAGCTACGCTGATGGCCACTTTGATAAAAGGCATATTATCGTTTAACCTGGATTGGAATTTCGTACTGGTGGGCGCTTTTCTCGCCATCGTCATGGAGTTGTGCGGTGTGAAAGCGCTCAGCTTCGCCATCGGTGTTTACCTTCCCTTGTCGACCACCCTTCCCATTTTTATCGGCGGCGCCATTAAGGGCGGCGTAGAATTGGTAAAGAAAAGAAGGGGCGATGTAAGCAAAGTGGGTGAAGAAGACCTGCAGAAGGGCAACCTGTTTGCAACCGGACTGGTTGCTGGTGGTGCATTAATGGGCGTGATTTTCGCTTTTATGAATATTCCGCAGTCAGTGGTGAACGGTATGAAGAAATTGAGCGCGGAGGACTATTTGACGGGGGCCATGGGGCATACGGGATATTACATCCTCGGTTCTGTTTGCTTCCTGTTAATGGGATACACCTTGTATCGAATTGGAACCAGAAAAGAAATTATTTAGCCGGTTTCACGCAAAGGCGCAAAGTCTTTGCGTGAAATCTAAACAAAATCAAGATATCCAAACTTCTTCCCCAACACCAGCTCGTCATTCGCGCCGAGCCATTTGTTCAGCACGGTTGCATACACCGATTTGAAATCGACATTGTATTTTAAATCGCCATCACTTAAATCAGACAGATCCGGCAGCGGATTGATCAATCCTTTTTGCTTTAACCCGCCACTGATAAGGAACATGTTGTTAGCTGTTCCATGGTCGGTTCCACCACTGGCGTTCTGCGAAACACGGCGTCCAAATTCAGAAAAAGTAAAGATCAACGCGTCATCCATCCTGCCGTTCGATTTCAGGTCCTGTACAAAGGCCTGCAGACCGTCATTCAATTCTTTAAACAATCGATCCTGCTGCGGTTGCTGATTCACGTGTGTATCGAAACTTCCAATAGACAGGTAATAAACCCTCGTATTGATATCGGAAAAAATGAGCGAAGCCACGGTTTTCAGGTTCTGTCCGATTTGTGTAGACGGATAAGTAGCAGAGGAGGGATGCAACCGGCTTTGCTTAAAAATATAATCGGCGCTGCTGATGGTTTCCGCCATTGTTTTATATAGGTAATCGACAGTTTCTTCCTCGGGATGATGCCCGGCCGAAACGTCCTTAAAAAATTTTTCCTGGCTGGTGCCATAAAGCCGACGCGGATCGCGAAATGCAAGGCCCTCGCTTTTTTCGCCCTTCAATGCCAGACTCAACACGTCGTCTACTTCCAATGCCTGCGTTGGCTTATCGCATCCGCTGCACTGTGCGTCGAGATAGCGGCCAATCCATCCGGTGTTGATATAATCGGAACTCGCACTGGCCGTATGCCAGATGTCCATACTCCTGAAGTGTGAACGATCCGGATTGGGATAACCCACACTATTTAATATGCCAAGGTTGCCATCGTCGTAAAAAGAACGGAAGGCCGTTAAGGCCGGATGCAAACCCGTTTCATCATTCAACTTTACCGCCGCGTCTTTCGCAATGCCAAGCCGCGGGCGCTCGCGGTAATAAATGTCATTACGCACAGGGATAACCGTGTTCAGTCCGTCATTCCCGCCACTGAGTTGAATCACCACGACCACCTTATTGCCAGGGGGCACGCCATTCACCACCGGAGCTTCAAAAGCTTTCAGGAATTTGGGCAGCATCATTGAAGCCGTAGCCAGCGATCCTATCTGCAGAAATTCTTTTCGTTTTATTAACATTCCTTTTATTTTTCCTTTGCGCCTTGGCGTGAAGTCTCAACAGAGTTGATATTCCGGAGTACTCATCAACGCCAGTGTTACTGATTTCACCAGGTTGTCCCTGCCTGAAATATCAGCGTAATTCAATAAGAGATTTTTATCAACGCCATCGCGCTGCAATACGGTTTTTGTAAGGGTGTCGATCATGTTTGTTTTCTCCACCTGGGCAAAATTTTGCAAATACACGTCCCATGCAATGGTAGCGCCGGCATTCTGGGCCATCATTTTATTCATTGCTGCCATTTTCCCTTTCTCCTTTTTCATTTCCGACATCTCCATCATTCCCATTTGCTGGTCGTCGTCGTCTTTTGGCTTCACATTGAATTCGTCGCCTCCCACCATCAATTGCGGAACACGCAATCTGAACATCAGGGTGGAACTGTCAATCCAGTTCCTGCCACCGGGCCAGCCGGCAACGTTGGGCGGATAAAAAAGAATCTGTCCCAACACCCGCTGAAGAAGCAACTGAATGTCGGGGTTCTTCAGTTCCATTGGAAGCATACGACGAATTCCCACTATCAGTTCAACCGGCGACTTAATCTGGTTGCCGATATTTTTTTGATCAAAGAACCAGTCCGCGGCGAAAATCGTTTCCATCAATGCTTTGATGTTATAGCCGCTGCTGTAGAATTTCTCCGACAATGCCAATACGCGCTGCTCGTCTACCTGTTCATTCACGAAGTAGCGATACAGTTTTCGGGTAATGAACTGCGCGGTTTTCTTGTTCTCCAATAAAATGTCCAGCACGTCATCGCCATTTAAATTACCACGCTTGCCGAGGAAATTTTTTTCGCCGCTGTCGTGCCATTGGTCGCGAAACACAAATTCGCCACTCACGTTAAAACCCCAGCCGGTAAATGCCCTTGCGCCCTCACGAATGTCGTTCTCTGTATAATTGCCGCGTCCGAGTGTGAACAGTTCCATCACTTCACGCGCGAAATTCTCGTTGGGATGCTGCTTTCTGTTCTGTTGATTATTGAGAAAAGAGAGCATGGCGGCCGATTTCGACACTTCCCGCAGGAGGGTTTTAAAGTCGCCCAATGCATTTTCCCTAATCACACCCAGCAGTATTTGCTGATAATAAACATTGATGATGCGGGTGGAAAAATGGCCATGCCAAAACAGCGACAACTTTTCCCTGAGCTGGTCATCGCCATTGATCATTTCTTCCATCCACCGGCCATTCAGGTTCTTCAACCCTTCTTTGGCCTGCTTTCTAATCTCCTGCTTCTGCTCCTTGGTTAAATTTTGAATTTTGCCGGCATCGGCAAATCCCTTCACCACGCCATCAATTGCATTTTTCGCCACATCTATATATTCTGGACGCTTAGCTGAATCCTTGAATGTTTTCCGGACCAATTCCTTTTGACTAATCGATGAAAGGGAGGAGAGATCTTCGGCTTTGGGGCCAAATCCTGATCTCCACAAGAGATGTTGATTCCTGAGCTGATTGGTAACGACCATGAAAAGAGTTGAAAACCTATGACCGTAGGTATAACGAAAAGTTTAAACCGGAATTATATATGGAAAAGGCTTCAAATGACTCAAAAACACACGTATTTTCTACTTAGTAAAACTACATTTTTTAAGCACCGCAGTTTTGCTATTGTGCCAAAATTAGCCTGTAAATCAACGCCCCCAGAGGGTGCAAAATAAAATAGCCCCTTTTTGGCATGCCACTTGCATAACTACTGTGAATCCGGAATAAAATAGTTTTCACCATCCAAACCCAAACCTTCTATTTTCTCCCGATTTACAAAAATCCAAAACATGAACAAGACCCTTTCAACCCTGATCTTCGTTTTTGTTGTGTTTACAGTTTCAGCACAACAGACAATTAAACCTTTTTTTGGCGCAGGCTATGGCATGGAACACCGCATCGGCTTTCGCGGTATCACCCTGCATGGGGAAGCCGACTTCGGTATCTCTACGCATTTAGAGGGAACAGCCGGTCTTTCTTATTTCTTTTCTAATTCAATGCCGCAGTATACAAGCGCTCAAAACAATGGTGCTTATTACAGGCAGTTTACAACTGAATTGAAATTTCAATTTCACACGGGAGAAGAAATAGGTACCGGTTTCCTGGTATCAGGCGGACTTGGTATGCGCATGGGAAAAACGCATCACTTCGAATCTGATCATTTGTTAGATGGCCACATGACCGAACCGGTATACATGACAGAAAACCTCCGCGGTAATGGACTGATTTTCGGAGTTGGTTATGGATTCAAATTAAATGAGAACCTGACTGCTCGTGTAGAACTGAATCACTACGCCATCGGTACATTGAACGATATGCAGAACCTGAGCTTTAAGCTGGGCTTCTAAATCATCCAACAGGTACAATTATCATAGGTAGCGGGCTTCCATCGGAAGCTCGTTTTTTTTAAATACTATCCGCGCCGAAATAGGATTGCAACACACCAGGAATCTGAATACCTTTTTCAGTCTGGTTGTTTTCCAACAAGCAGGCCAGGATTCGGGGAAGTGCGAGGGAACTACCATTCAGGGTATGTGCCAATTGGGTTTTGCCCTGGCTGTCTTTGTATCGCAATTTGAGACGGTTGGCCTGGAAACTTTCAAAATTGGTAACGGAACTTACTTCCAGCCATTTTTCCTGGGCAGCACTAAACACTTCAAAATCGTAGGTAAGGGCAGATGCAAAGCCCATATCGCCGCCGCATAACCGAAGTATACGATAGGGTAGTTGAAGTTTCTTAATGAGGTTTTCAACGTGCACTACCATTTCATCCAATACCGCATAACTTAATTCTGGTTTTACCAATTGCACAATCTCTACTTTATCGAACTGGTGCAACCGGTTCAAACCACGCACGTCTTTTCCATAGCTACCGGCTTCTCTTCTGAAGCAGGGCGTATAGGCCGTCATGCGAACAGGAAAATCAGATTCTTTTAAAATACTGTCGCGATAAATATTCGTCACGGGAACTTCGGCGGTTGGGATCAGGTAAAAATCATCTTCTTTCACATAGTACATCTGCCCTTCTTTGTCGGGCAACTGACCGGTGCCGAAAGCAGAAGCTTCGTTTACCATGTGCGGCGGCATGAACTCCGTGTAGCCAGCGGCGGTATTGTAGTCAAGAAAACACTGAATCATGGCGCGTTGTAATTTCGCACCCTTGCCTTTATATACGGGAAATCCACTGCCCGTAATTTTATTGCCAAGCTCAAAATCAATGATGTCGTATTTTTTGGCCAGGTCCCAATGTGGAACGGCGCCGGCGTGTAGTTTGGGAATGGTGCCACCCTCCCGTACCGTTACATTATCTGCCGGTGATTTACCAGGTGGTACCAGGTCGGAAGGAAGATTGGGTAATTTCAACAACGCCGTTTGCAGGTTTTGCTCTGCTTCAGCCAGCCTGGCTGCCACGGGTTCGAGAGCGGCTTTTAGGGCGGCCACCTCCTGCTTCAATTTTTCGGCTTCTTCTTTTTGTCCCTTCGCCATTAACTGCCCAATATTTTTGGCAGCGGTATTTAATCCGGAAAGTGTGTTGTCATTTTCCAGCTGCAATTTTCTGCGCTCATCATCCAATCCCACAATCTGATCCACGATACTTGTGTCGGTGAAATTCTTAAGCGCCAATTTCTTTTTAACCAGGTCTGGATTATTCCTGATGAAACTAACCTGTAACATCGATATTCGATTTAGCCGCGAAAATAGTCTTATTTGCCTTTATAAACATTGGGGTTGTGGATGATCATCCACCTGTCGACGTTGTCGAGCGCCTTGAAGCCATACTGCGAATAAAGCGTATGTGCGTCACGCGTAGTGAGAGCAATTCGCCGCAGGCCCTGCATTTCCGGCTGGGCCAGGATGGTTTCCATCAACCATTTCGACAAGCCCTTACCACGGTAAGCCGGGTCAACAAATACGTCCGCAAGAAAAGCGAAAGTGGCGCAGTCGGTAATCATGCGTGAAAAGCCAATTTGTTTTTCGCCATCATATAAGCCGAAGCAAAGCGATCCTGCAATGGCCTTTTGCACCACGGCAAGCGGAATATTTACCGCCCAGTACGATTCAACACTGAGGAAATGATGAATATATGCGATGTCGAGCCTTTGCTTATCGGTGCTAATGGTGTAGGGTCCTTGTGTAATTTCCATAACATAAAAATAATTCAATTATGGGGTTGATTGGGTTGATTTGGTTGACTAGGTTGACCAGGTTGATTGAGTTGACAAGTTGATCGGTTGATCGGTTGATCGGTTGATCGGTTGATCGGTTGATCGGTTGATCAGGTTGATCAGGTTGATTAAGTTGATTCGGTTGATTAAGTTGATTAATTTGATTTTATATTTTACCGGTCAACCGATCAACCGATCAACTGGTCAACTAAAAAATCAACCCAATCAACCAATCAACCATCCCAACAGCAAGCGGCCCTGTTCACTTATCTTTGCGCCATGATAAACGCGGATAACGATTTACAACAGCGGTGGTGGAACCTTGAAGCGCGCCTGCATGAGCGATTTGGCAAAAAGCCCGATATGGAAACCATTTTGTTTCTGATCGGGATGCAGGAATTGGGAGGCATTAAAAAAAAATATACCAAGGAACAAAAGCAGGATTTGATGCATGTTGCCGTGTGCACGCTTTTGTCGAAAAGCGGCTTTTATGAAATGGAAGAAGTGGATGCTGATGGTTGGCCTCATTTTCGCCAATTAAAGGAGGTTCCCAACATGAATCTGCCCGAGCAGGAGAATTTTTTAAAGGATCATATTTTGCTTTATTTCGAAGAGGGCGGGTTTTAATTTTTCTTTACTTTGCATAATACCTAAAAAAATAACCATGAATTTTCCGGACAATTTACGCTATACCAAAGATCACGAGTGGGTTTTGGTGGAAGGAAATGTTGCGACAGTTGGAATTACCGATTACGCGCAGCGCGAATTGGGTGACATTGTTTACGTGGAAGTGGAATCTATCGGAAAGCCGCTTGCAAAGGAATCGGTTTTTGGAACGGTGGAAGCGGTGAAAACGGTAAGCGATCTTTTCCTGCCCATTTCCGGAACTATCAGCGAATTAAATCCCGAATTGGAAGCGCAACCCGAACTCGTTAACAACGATCCTTATGGAGCGGGATGGATGGTGAAGATGACCATTGAAACACCCGACGAACTGAAGGAATTATTAGACGCCAAAGCCTACCAGGACCTGGTGGGTGCATAATATGGCGATGAAGCCCCTAAAAATCCTTAACCATTCCTGGCCGGCCATAACCTGGTCGGTCATTATTTTTATTTTACTCACGCTTCCCGCCAGTTCGCTTCCCAGCGAAAACAAGTTCCCCATTCCCAACTTCGACAAGCTGGTTCATTTCGGGTTGTTTGGCGGATTTGTGTATTTGTGGATCAGGTATTTATCGGCAAGATTTCCGGGCTGGTCTTTCAGCCGGGTAATCATTCTTTTTTTTCTACTATCGTCGATATATGGAATAGGAATGGAATATTTTCAGCGTTACGTATTGGTTGACAGGCATTTCGATTATTACGACATCCTCGCAGATGTCTCGGGCGCATTTGCCGCCATGCTGCTGTGTTTCAGATGGTTTGGAAAGAAGGGAAAAACAGCCGCCAATCCTCAAACCGACTTGAAAATCAAGCAATAAAAAAACCCCTGTAGAAACAGGGGTCGTAACCAAAACTAACTGCTTATGAGAAAATTGACTGCTTTAAATTACTTATATAGTAGACGCAAACCAGATGCCAAGGTTTAAAGCGATACTGTTAATGAATCTGTAATTAAGAACGTCTCCGCACTTGCCAAAATTGTATCGCCTCTATTTCAAACACCGCATTGATAACGGTCTACACATATATAAACGATGATCGGAAGAAAAGGGTTGCAGCTTTCCTCTTAATGTTTTGTGAAAGGAATTCTCCAGACAACTTTCTGTAACTGAGGAAATGCCGGGGAACTAATTTCCCACCACACCCTTCAACATGTCCATCAATCCACCGCCTGCATTTGCCTTGGTTCCACCGCCGGAAAAGAGTGCGGCGATATCCTGCATGTCGGTATCGCCATCCCCATCGCGGTCCAGCAGCGACTGAACGTTTAGTCCGGATGTTTTTCCACCCGTGAGGGAGTTCATCAGGCCACTCAAATTGAAAGTGCTGTTGTTTGGATCGTTGGTTCGTTGTATGAGGCTTGAAAGTACGCTGGGTAGTAATCCGCCGGCCACCTGACTAGCCGTTCCGGAATTTAAATTGAATTTGTTCATCAGGTCGGTGATGAGATTGCTGTTGAGATTTTGTGCGACAGGGTTGGATCCCAAATCACCGCCCTTGCCACCGAGCAGGTTTAGTACATCTTTAAATCCGCCGCCTGAAATGGCGTTTTGTAATCCGCCTGCAATTGATTGCGAAGCAGTGGCCACTACGGCGTCGTTCTGTTCATTAGGAATGTTCGGGTTGTTTACCACGGCATCGCCAGAAAATTCCTTTACCAGGTTTAGCAAATTGTCGAGCATAGTATGAAGGTTTAATGATTCCTGGTAAGGTACGAAGTCTTCACGCAAAGCAGCAAAGCCCTTTAGTTTTGTTGTGCCAGCTTTTCGGCATTTTCAGCGAACTGAAGCGCATCCACGAATTCCTGGATATTTCCATTCAGCACATCATCGAGATTGTAAACGGTCAGGCCGATGCGATGATCAGTAACACGGCCCTGGGGGAAATTGTAGGTCCTGATTTTTGCAGAACGATCGCCGGTACTCACCAAACTCTTGCGATGCCTTGCAATTTCTTCTTCCTGTTTGCGTACCTGCTCTTCGTATAATTTGGTTCGCATCATCTGCATGGCCTTCTCCCGGTTTCCCAGCTGCGATCTTTCTGTTTGACACATCACGACGGTTCCGGTTGGGATATGGGTTAAGATCACTTTTGTTTCTACCTTGTTCACGTTTTGTCCACCCGCGCCGCCGCTTCTCGCAGTATCCATTTTTACATCGGCTTCGCGCAATTCAAAATCCACTTCTTCCGCTTCCGGCATCACCGCAACGGTTGCTGCGCTGGTGTGTACACGTCCGCTGGCTTCGGTGTCGGGTACCCGCTGCACGCGATGTACACCGCTTTCAAATTTCAGTGTGCCGTACACTTCATCCCCCGTCACTTCTACCTGCACTTCTTTATAGCCTCCCACGGTGCCTTCGCTTTCGCTGAGTATCGCCGTTTTCCAGCCCCTTCTTTCACAGTACCTGATATACATTCTTACCAGGTCGCCCGCGAACAGAGAAGCTTCATCACCCCCGGTACCTGCGCGGATCTCTAAAATTGCGTTCTTATCGTCCTGGGGATCCTTCGGAATTAACAATTGCCTGATGGCAGCTTCTTTCTCCGTTTTCTCCGTTTCAAGTTGCGGCAACTCAACCTTGGCCAGTTCCCTCATTTCTTCGTCGTCTCCATTCAATACTTCGCGATTAAATGAAATGGTATCCAACAGTTTCATGTAGTTGCGGTAGGCAATCACAATCTTTTCCAGGTTGCGGTATTCCTTGCTCATTTGGCTGAATTTCCGGTTATCGGCAACAATACTCGGATTGGTGAGTGCTACACCCAGCTCATCAAATTTTGCTTTTATGGCTTCCAGTTTATCAATCATATCAATCTTACAATTCCGCTAAGGGAAGATTTTATTCTATTTTTAATTTTCAGTCCCGCTTACGGGATGGCAAAAATAATTCAAAAGGCAGGAAGATGTTCAGAAAATTCAATGGCGATCAGCTTTTTACCGGCAATGAGATGCTGGATGCCAGTCGGGTGCTGGTTACAGAAGAAGATGGAACGATAATAGAAATCACCTCCCTGGAAGCTGCCGGCGATGGTATTGAAAAAATCGACGGCATTCTTTCCCCCGGCTGGATCAACGGCCATTGCCACCTGGAGCTTAGTCACCTCAAAGACGTTATTCCACCACATACCGGACTCATCGATTTTCTTTGCTCTGTTGTTACAAAACGCGATTTCGAACCCCGCGTTAAACAGGAAGCCATTGCAAAAGGAGAGCGGGAAATGGACCTGAACGGCATCATGGCCGTAGG
>Ga0105249_10005201_pt1 | contig 11228 bp, 9 predicted proteins | sample KBSS44metaG_FD_81522 | JGI IMG/M metagenome (GOLD analysis project Ga0105249, IMG submission 81522) | Switchgrass rhizosphere microbial communities from Kellogg Biological Station, Michigan, USA - KBS S4-4 metaG | ecosystem: Host-associated > Plants > Roots > Rhizosphere > Soil | place...
AAATCCTTGCCCATCGGGTCGGACAGGTTGGAATTCCGATGGAGCATCTCGATGTTCAGCGCGTCCGGCCACCAGTCGCGGTTCGAGCGTGCACGTGTGCCGCCCGTGAACGGGCACTTGCCCGCGTTTTCGTCGGTCTTTGCATCCATATTTCTCTCCAATTCGTGGAGTCTTGAGCAATTAAGGCAGTCCCCGAAACCCGCCACATTGGTTCCGGCCGTCAATAAGCACAAATCGTTTTTGCCAATTGGCGCGATAAGCAGAACTTATCGAAGGGCGTTCAGCCGCCGAGGAAGGCCTGAATCAGCTTAAGCGTCGCCTGCGGCTGCTCCTCCTGCGGCATGTGACCGCAATCCTCGACCAGACGTAAGGTCGAATTTGGCAGCGTGCGCCTGAGCTTAAGGCCCACGCCGAGCGGCACGATACGATCGTGGTCGCACCATAGGATCAGCGTTGGGATCTTGATCGAGCCGTAGCGCTCGGAGAGTTCCGACAGCCCATCGGGCACGATCTGCCGCGCGCTGTGAATGATCGCGTGCTTTCCGGCGGCGGTCTTGAGCGGGGCGGCGTAGGTCTCGACCTCGTCGGGATCGATTTTGCTGTTATCGAAATAGGCGATTCTCAGCGCGACTCTCGTCTGGACTTCCGGCGGCACCATGCTGAAACCGAGCTGCGAGACGACGGGTACATCGAGCAGGCGGAAGAAAACCGGGACGTTCTGTGGGTAGGCAATGGTGTCGAGCAACACGAGCTTGGAGATTCGGCCCTTAAGCCGGGGATCGGCCCGGAGCGCCAGCAGCAACGCCACCCCGCCGCCGAATGAGTGGCCGACCAGCGTCAGGTTACTGAGATTCTTATCGACGATGAGTTGGGCGAGAAGATCGGCCTGATCGAACACTGAATAGCGCTCGTCGAATGGTTTGTCCGATTGACCAAAGCCCTTGAGATCGACCGCGATGACCAGGTGGTCGCGGGCAAGCTCCGGCGCGATATGCCGCCATGTATAGGTACTCGCGCCAAAACCATGGATGAGGAGGAGGGGCGAGCCTTTGCCTTCCTCCTTGTAATAGAGCCTGACGGGCGCATCGGGCGGGCCCAGCCTTGCGTAAGGACCGTACGCACTCCGCGGCGCGTCGCCCGCGCTTAAGGCACAGGAGCCGAGCGCCAGCGCTATTGCTGCAAGGCCGAGCGCAGTGAGCCCCCTCTTTGCCATGCGCCGCAAAATCCTGGGTCCCTCGTCGTCATAAGAACCGAGCGCTGCCGCCAGCAGTTCCGGTCTCTGCGTGCCAAGCGAATCAGTGGCGCCCTTCGCGCCGGCCCGTCTTGCCTCGTTGTAACCCGCTCGGAACTCGAGCGGCAACCAGCGTGGTTAACCAAAAGTAAAGCGGCATTAAGGATTGCGCGGGCAACTTTCCCGTTGCAGATTGCCTCACTCCCGCCGCTTTCCATTGACGCCCATAAAATACCATGCTATCCCATCATTGCCCGTTCGGTGAGTAAGTGGGGGAGGCTGGCCGCGCTCCTTACAGGCCACGGGGGGATCTGCGCCGCCTCTCCCACCGATCTTTGCAACGGGGGTCTCGCACTCAAGGTCGTTAGTCACTCGTCGGTCCGTGCGCATGAGGGGGAGATGGACCAGTTTGTGTCGACAGTCACCAATAAGATCGACACGAAAGGCCGCGTCTCAGTCCCGGCTTCTTTCCGCACAGTTCTCGCCAAAGACGGTCTCGACGGCATCTATTGCTATCCGTCGCTCGATGCGCCTGCGCTCGATGCCGGAGGCCAGCGGCTCGTCGACAAGATCAACGCACTGGTCGAGGACCTCGCGCCTTACTCGGACGAGAAGGACCAACTCGCGACCGCCCTGTTCGGCTCGAGCGAGGTTCTCACGATCGATCAGGATGGACGCACAACTTTGCCGGAACGCTTGCGCGACCACGCCGGTATTACCAGCCACATTACTTTCGTCGGGCTCGGCGAGAAGTTTCAGATGTGGGAACCGAAGCGCTTCGAATCCTATCAAGCGGAGGCGCGCCAGAAGGTGCGCAATCTCCGCAAACTACTCGGCGCGGGGCGCCGCGGAAGCGGCGGGCCAGAGGGAGCACGGGAATGATGGCGGGTCGCGGCGCGCATATGGCGGCCGTCGGCGGACCGGCCCGCCACATTCCCGTGATGCTCTCCGACGTGCTTCACGCGCTTGAGCCGAAGTCCGGCGCGATCATCGTCGACGGAACGTTCGGCGCCGGCGGCTACAGCAAAGCCATCCTCGAAGCTGCGGACTGCAAGATCATCGCCATCGATCGCGATCCTGACGCGGTTGCCAAAGGCGAGGCGCTGGCCGAGGAGTTCCCCGGCCGGCTGAAGCTCGTCATCGGCCGCTTTGGCGCCATGGAGGGGATTGTAAAGCAGGAAGGGATCGATGCCGTCGACGGTGTCGCGCTCGATCTAGGCGTCTCGTCGATGCAGCTCGATGAGGCTTCGCGCGGCTTCTCCTTCATGAAGGAAGGGCCGCTCGACATGCGCATGGGCAAAGAAGGGCCGACCGCTAGCGATATTGTCAACGAACTCTCCGCCGGAGAGCTCGCCGAGATCATCGGTAAACTCGGGGAGGAGGGCCGTTCGCGCGCAATCGCCAAGGCCATTGTCGCACGCCGCGCCGAAGCGCCGATCGAGACGACAAAAGAACTGTCGGAAATCGTCGTGCGCGTGCTCGGCCGCAAGCGCGACGAAGCCAAGCACCCCGCGACGCGGACCTTCCAAGCGCTCCGTCTTTATCTCAACGAGGAGCTCGAGGAGCTCGCATGCGGTCTTTCCGCAGCCGAGCGGCTGCTGAAAGCTGGCGGCCGGCTCGTGGTAGTCACCTTCCATTCCCTTGAGGACCGCATCGTCAAGCGCTTCTTCACGAACCGGAGCACGCCGGCGCCGCGCGCCTCGCGCCATTTGCCCGAAGCTTCCACGCCGGAATTTGCCCCGAGCTTCCAGCTTCTTAACCGGCGTCCGGTAGAACCGAATCAAAGCGAGATCAGGCGAAATCCGCGCGCACGCTCGGCACGTCTTAGAGCGGCCGAGCGGACCGCGGCGCCAGCCCATGCTCTCGACTTGGCCGCACTAGGAGTACCCCAGACCAGTTTTGGCATATGACAGTCACCTTACTCGTGAGTCCCAAATGTTGCGTTTCGTAAATGTCTGCCTTGTCCTCGGCATCGTTGCGCTTGCTTACGTCATCTATCAGGTGAAGTACGAAGCCCGCGCGCTCGACGAGGAGATCGCCTCTCTCGGGAAGCAAATCGACGAAGAGCGTGACGCGCTCGCGGTGTTGCGCGCGGAATGGAGCCTGCTCAACCGACCTGAGCGCATCGAGCGTCTCGCCCAGAAATATCTGAAGCTCTCACCAGCCCAGCCCCGGCAGCTCGTGACCGTCGACAGCGTGTCGGATCGCGATTTCGATCGCAGCCGGTTCGAGATCACCGCCGCTGCCTCACCAGCCAGGGCCCCTGCACCGACGATCAAGCCGGTCGCGAAACCGAAAGCTGCTGTCGCAACGGCTGAGGCCGAACCCGCGACCACCACTGCCCTGCCGTGGGCCGCCAAGATCGTGGCTCCTGTTCAGGCCTCCGCCCAATAGACCGAACAGTGTCCGAGTCAACCAAATGGAACGCCGCAGCGGCCCGAGCCGAACGCGCTTATCTCGCGCGCGGCCGGTATCGCTTTCGCCTCGCCTGCCTGGGATTCGCGCTGGCTTTCGTGCTGATTGGCGGCCGTCTCGTGGCGCTCGGTTTCATCGGAAGCGGGCCTGGTGGCGGAAGTTTGCGTGACATCTCGACGACAGTTCACCGGCCCGACATTGTCGACCGCAACGGCAGGCTGCTTGCGACCGACATCAAGGGAGCGACCCTTTACGCCGATCCGCAGAAGGTCGTCGATATCGACGAACTGGTCGAGCAGGTGACAAGCGTGCTTCCTGACGTCAACGCAGCTGAGCTCCGCGAGAAACTCAAGAACGGACGCCGTTTCGTACGCATCAGGCGCGAGCTCACTCCCAGGCAGCAGGAAGAGATTTACGAGCTCGGCCAGCCCGGTCTCGACTTCATCCAGGAATATCGGCGGGTCTACCCGATGGGCCCGACCGCTAGCCACGTCGTCGGCCTGGTGGATGTCGACAATAGGGGGCTTGCCGGCATCGAGAAGTTCGTCGACGACAATCCCCAACTCACGATGCTTCATCCCGACACGCCCTCGACCGAGGAAAGCGTGTCGATCTCGCTCGATCTCGGCGTGCAGCATGTGTTGCGCGAGGAGCTTGGCCGAGCGATGGCCACCTATCGCGCCAAGGCCGCCGCCGGCATCGTCATGGATGTTCATTCTGGCGAGGTGCTCGCACTGTCCTCGCTTCCCGACTTCGATCCAAATCGTAGAGAGCAGGCTCTTGAGAAGGACAGGCTCAATCGCATCGGCTTCGGCGTCTACGAGATGGGTTCGGTGTTCAAGGTGTTCACCGTGGCCGGCGTGCTCGACTATGGGCTTGCCTCGATGCAGTCGACCTTCGATGCAACGAGTCCGATCCACTATGCCTCCTTCACCATCAGCGACTTCCACGGACAGCATCGCGTCTTAAGGCTGCCCGAAGTGTTCACCTACTCCTCGAATATCGGTGCGGCGAAGATGGCGCTGGAGATGGGCATCGACCGCCACCGCGCCTTCCTCAAGAAGCTCGGCTTGCTGAGCCGCACACCGACCGAGATCGGCGATACCGCGGCGCCCATCATCCCCGCGCATTGGCAGAAGCTGAACACCATGACAATCGCCTTCGGCCATGGTCTGTCGGTCACGCCTCTCCAACTCGCCACCGCCACGCTGCCCCTTGTCAATGGCGGCATCGCCGTAACCCCGACCTTCCTGTCGCGCTCGCGCGAGGAAGGGATGAGTATGGGCACGCGCGTGCTCAAGCAGCAGACGAGCGCCGCCATGCTGAAACTGATGCGGCTCAACGTGCTGAAGGGCACCGGAAAACGCGCCAATGCCGAAGGCTATCGTGTCGGCGGCAAGACCGGCACGGCCGAGAAAGTGGTTGGCCGCCACTATTCGACCTCGTCGCTGCTCACGAGCTTCCTCTCAACCTTCCCGACCGACGCTCCCGAATATCTCGTGCTTGTCATGCTCGACGAGCCGCAGCGCGTGCCGGAGTCGAGCAATCAGGCGACGGCCGGCACCAATGCCGCGCCTACTGCCGGCAAGATTGTCGAGCGCATTGGGCCGATCCTTGGCGTCGCTCCACGGCTTCCGGGCGACCAGCGCCAATTTGACGCGAAGGTACTGGCCTCCTATTAAAAGAGGCCTCACATCAAGGCGTTGGCGGAAACCTTGGGCGTCCCAAGAAAGCCCCCCGCTTTTCGGGGTTCAGGTCCGGAATGACACTCGGTGAACTGATCGGGCTTGAGGTCAAGCTGCCTGCGGGCGCGGCTGAGATCCCTATTTCAGGCCTTGCGGCCGACAGCCGAGCGGTCAAGCCAGGCTATCTGTTCGCGGCGTTGCCAGGCGTGAAGACCGACGGCACGCGTTTCATCTCCGACGCCTTGCAGCGCGGGGCGGTTGCAATCCTCGCGCCCGACAGGGGCGGCCTACCGACCGCCTCAGCGCCGATCATCGAGAACAGAGATCCACGCCGGCTTCTTGCTTTGGTCGCCGCGCGTTTCTTCGGCCTCCAGCCCAAGACCGCGGTCGCCGTCACCGGCACCAACGGCAAGACGTCAGTTGCCTCTTTCGTGCGCCAGATCTGGACTGGGCAGGGCTTCGAGGCTGCAAGCCTCGGCACGGTCGGCGTCGTGAGCCAGCGCGGCACTGAGATCCTCAAGCATACGACGCCCGACCCGATCGAGCTCCATGCAATCCTCGCCGGACTTGCCAAGGACGGCATCACTCATCTTGCGATGGAAACATCGAGCCACGGGCTTCAGCAGCGCCGCGTTGACGGGATCAAATTTGCCGCTGGTGCCTTCACCAATCTCACGCGCGATCATTTGGACTATCACGCGAGCGTCGAAGACTACTTCGCGCAGAAACTCCGGCTCTTCACCGAGCTTCTGCCAAAGGGGGCCAGCGCGGTAATTGATGTCGACAGCGAGGCTGGGTTGCGCGTGGCCGATGCGTCAAAGACGAAAGGACTGGACCTGATTTCCGTCGGGCGCTCCGGCAAGAAATTGCGGCTCGCCTCGGCCGAGATCGACGGCTTCGGCCAAATCCTCGTCATTGAGCATGACGGCAAGAAGCATAAGGTCCGGCTGCCGCTAGTTGGCGATTTCCAGGCCTCAAACGCGCTTGTCGCGGCTGGCCTTGCGATGGCGACCGGCGGGTCTGCCGATGTGGTTCTGCCCTTGCTCGGAACTCTGCGCGGCGCGCGGGGCCGGCTAGACCTTTCCGGAACGGCCCGGGGGGGCGCGCCGATCTTCATCGATTATGCACACACGCCAGACGCGCTCGCCAAGGCGCTCGATGCCTTGCGGCCTTACGTGCAGAACAGGCTTGTGGTGGTTTTCGGCTGCGGCGGCGACCGCGACAAGGGCAAGAGACCCGAGATGGGACGTGTGGCGGTGGAGAAGGCAGATCTCGCTATCGTCACCGATGACAATCCACGCAGCGAAGAGCCTGCCGAGATTCGCCGCCAGATCTTGGCGGCAGCGCCGGGAGCCCATGAGATAGGAGACCGTGCGAGTGCCATTGTCGAAGCGGTCGCTACGCTTAAGCGAGGGGATGTCCTTCTCGTCGCCGGCAAGGGCCACGAAACGGGGCAGACGGTGGGCACCGCAGTGATACCGTTCTGCGATCACGACGCAGTGGAGGCCGCTCTGAAGCAGGAGGCTAAGGTTGGCTGAATCGCTTTGGACATTAGGCGAGATCGTTGACGCCACTGGTGGCTCGTCTCTCGGCGCGGTAGGAGCGCCCGTCACCGGCCTCTCTATCGATTCCCGTAGCCTCGCCAAGGGCGAGGGCTTCATCGCCATCAGAGGTCCGAACCGCGATGGGCATGCATTCGTCACCGCGGCGTTGGAGCAAGGCGCGGCATGCGCGATCGTCGATCGAGACTTTCCTACCGGCGACGAGGAGAGGCTGGTCCGCGTTGGCGATACGCTCGAAGCGTTGAACGCGCTTGGCCGGGCAGGGCGCGCGCGGGCGCGCGACACGGTGGTGATCGCCGTTACCGGCAGCGTCGGCAAGACTGGCACCAAAGAAGCGCTCAGGCTGTCGCTAGCGCCAAGCGGGTCGGTGCATGCGTCGGTCAAGTCCTTCAACAATCATTGGGGTGTGCCGTTGTCACTCGCCAACATGCCGCAGGACACGCGCTTTGGCGTATTCGAGGCTGGCATGAATCACGCCGGCGAGATCGACGTGTTGACGAGGCTGATCAGGCCGCACATCGCCATCATCACCACCGTGGCTCCCGTCCATCTCGGATTCTTCCGCGCGGTCGAGGAGATCGCCGACGCCAAGGCCGAAATCTTCCGCGGGCTCGAGCTGCGTGGCACGGCGGTCATCAATCGCGACAGTCCTTATTATGAAAGACTGAAAGGTCATGCACTGAAAGCCGGCGCCAAGGTCGTCGGCTTCGGCGAAGCTGACGGCGCAGAGGCGCGACTGCTCGGCGTCGAACTTCATCCCGATGCCTCTAGCGTAAGGGCGAATATTCTCGGGACGCCTGTCAACTACCGTCTCGGCGCGCCGGGCCGACACCTCGTGCAGAACTCGCTTGCCGTGCTGGCCGCGGTGAAGATCGCGGGCGCCGATCTCGAGCTCGCCGCTCGTGCTCTCGCAGGTCTTCACGCGCAGGCCGGCCGGGGTGCCCGCACCCTCCTCGGGAGCAAAGATCGGCGCATCGCCATCATCGATGAATCCTACAACGCGAACCCAGCTTCGATGCGGGCAGCGCTTGCAACGCTCGGGCTTACCCCTCGCTCCGAGTTCGGGCGGCGCGTCGCCGTGCTCGGCGACATGCTCGAGCTCGGGCCCGAGGGGCAGAAACTTCACGAAGGACTCGCCGATTGCATTGACGGGGCAGGCGTAGATGTAGTCTTTGCCTGCGGCGAGCTGATGGGATCACTTTACCAGGCGCTGCCGGCGAACCGCCGCGGTGCTTACGCCAAGACCTCCGAGGAGCTTGCCACGCAGCTTGTAGAAGCGGTAGGGCCGGGGGACGTGATCATGATCAAGGGGTCTCTCGGCAGCCGCATGGGGCCGCTGGTCGAGGCCCTTAAGCGCCGGTTCGGCGCGGAAACTGTATCGGTCTAAGCCAGGCTTAAAAGGCGGGGAGAGACGATGCTTTACTGGTTGACCGAGTTCACCCCTGAGCTCCCCTTCTTCAATGTCTTTCGTTACATCACGTTTCGCACTGGCGGCGCGCTGCTCACCGCGCTCCTATTCGTGTTCCTGTTCGGGCCGCAGATCATCAAGTCTTTGCGCATCCGCCAGGGCAAGGGCCAGCCGATCAGGAAGGAAGGTCCCGAGCGCCATTTATTGCAGAAGCAGGGCACGCCGACGATGGGCGGGCTGATGATCCTGTCCGGCGTCACCGTCGCGGTCCTCCTCTGGGGCAATCTGCGCAATCCATATGTTTGGGTGGTCCTGTTTCTCACCCTCGTCTATGGCGCCGTCGGGCTCTACGACGATTATCTTAAAGTCACCAAGCAGTCGGCCGAGGGCTTCCGCGGTCGTATCAAGATCATTATCGAAGGTGTCGCGGCGCTGATCGCCACCGCGGTCATCGCCGAGGTCGGCGAGCCTCCGCTCGCCACCGAGCTTGCCATCCCCTTCTTCAAATCCGTCGAGATCGATCTCGGCTGGTTCTTCATTCCCTTCGGCGCCTTTATCATCGTCGGCGCCGGCAACGCCGTGAACCTGACCGACGGGCTGGACGGCTTGGCCATTGTGCCGGTGATGATCGCCGCCGCCACCTTCGGCTTCATTTCCTACCTCGTCGGCAACGTTGTGTTTGCCGACTATTTGCAGATCCATTTTGTCGATGGCACTGGCGAACTTGCAGTGGTGTGCGGGGCGCTGGTCGGCGCGGGCCTTGGCTTCTTGTGGTTCAATGCGCCGCCCGCGCTTATTTTTATGGGCGACACTGGATCGCTCGCGCTTGGCGGCGCGATCGGCACCATAGCGGTTGCAACGAAGCACGAGCTGGTGCTGGCGATCGTCGGCGGCCTGTTCGTGCTCGAAGCGGCCTCGGTGATCGTGCAGGTCACCTCCTACCAGTTGTTCGGCGTGCGCGTGTTCCGCATGGCGCCGCTGCATCACCATTTCGAGCAGAAGGGGTGGCACGAGTCGACCGTGGTGATCAGGTTTTGGATTATTGCCGTGGTGCTTGCGCTTGCCGGCCTCGCCACCCTCAAATTGCGTTGAGTCTCTACTCATGATTCCCGTGACGATTTTCTCAGGCCGCGACGTTGCGGTGCTGGGGCTTGGCTTGAGCGGCATCGCGTCCGCGCGCGCGCTTGAGGCCGGCGGCGCCAATGTGTTCGCCTGGGACGACAAGCAGAAAGGTCGCTCGGAGGCACTCGCCGCTAGATTGGTTCTCACTGACCTGGCCACGGTCGACTGGTCGCGCTTCACTGCGCTCGTGCTCGCGCCCGGCATCCCGCTCACCCATCCCGAGCCGCATTGGGCAGTGAAGAAGGCGCGCGAAGTAGGCGTCGAGGTGATCGGCGACATCGAGGTGTTCTTTCGCGAACGCGCGAAGTACAAAGCGCCGGGCAAGGTCGTGGCAATCACCGGCACGAACGGCAAGTCGACCACGACCGCTCTGACCGCGCATCTTCTGGAGGACGCGGGAAAGCGCGTCGCGCTCGGCGGCAATATCGGCAAGGCGGTGCTCGATCTCGAGCCGTTCGCGCCTGACCTCACCTATGTCATCGAACTTTCGTCGTTCCAGATTGACCTCGCGCCATCGCTTGCGCCAGATGCGGCCGCGCTTCTCAACATCACGCCTGACCATCTCGATCGGCATGGAACGCTCGAGAACTACGCCCGCATCAAGGCTCAGGTGTTCGCCAACCTTCCTGTCGGCGGGACTGCCGTTGTTGGAGTCGACGATGAACCGTCTCGCGCCATCGCCGACGGCTTGAGGGGACCGTTTGCCTTAAAGCGAATCGCAATCGGCCGCCCCGTGAAAACAGGCGTGTGGGCCGACCAGGGCGTGCTGCACGAGATGGAAGACGGCAAAGAGCTGGCCGAGGTCGATCTCGCCGGGATCGGCTCGCTCAGAGGCGCCCATAATTGGCAGAATGCCGCAGTCGCCTATGCGCTCGCCCGCTCGCAAGGCCTTTCAACCCCGGCCATTTCCCAGGGCTTAAAGAGCTTTGCCGGCCTTTCCCACCGCATGGAGCAGGTGGCGAAGAGGGGCAAGGTTCTGTTCGTGAACGACTCCAAGGCCACCAATGCCGATGCCGCCGGTAAGGCGCTGGCAAGCTTTACTGACATTTACTGGATCATCGGAGGCAGGCCCAAGGAGGGGGGCTTGGCAGGGCTCGAAGCGTTATTCCCGCGGATTGCGCGCGCTTACCTGATCGGCGAGGCGGCCGATGCCTTCGCGCGCCAGCTCGGCAACGCGGTGGCACATGTCCATTGCGGCACCCTCGATCAAGCCGTCGCTGGCGCCGCGGCCGATGCCAGTCGCTCCACTGCGAAAGAACCGGTCGTGCTGCTCTCTCCAGCTTGCGCCTCCTACGACCAGTTCGCCAATTTCGAAAAGCGGGGGGAAGCCTTCCGTACCATCGTCCTGAGTCTCGACGGCGCCGAGAACATGAAGCCTGAACAGGGGCAAGCGGCATGAGGATCACCCGCGCTGACCGCAGCGTCTTGTCAGATTGGTGGTTCACCGTCGACCGGCTGATGTTCTTTGGCCTTCTCCTGCTGATGGGACTTGGCCTCGTTCTCTCATTTGCCGCGAGCCCGCCGATCGCCGCGAAATACGACCTCGAGCCCTTCCACTTCGTGCGCCGTCACGCGGCCCTGCTCTTGCCTTCCGTAGCCATCATGTTTGCCGCGTCAACACTAACGCCGAAACAAATCCGCCGTGCGAGCCTCGTCATTTTCCTAGTCGGGATCGCGCTCGTGGCGCTGATCCTCGGGCTTGGGCCTGAGATTAAAGGCGCCAAGCGTTGGCTTCAGATTGGCTTTATTTCGTTGCAGCCGTCGGAGTTCGTGAAACCTGCCTTCATCGTGCTAACCGCCTGGCT
>Ga0105249_10005207_pt1 | contig 11223 bp, 9 predicted proteins | sample KBSS44metaG_FD_81522 | JGI IMG/M metagenome (GOLD analysis project Ga0105249, IMG submission 81522) | Switchgrass rhizosphere microbial communities from Kellogg Biological Station, Michigan, USA - KBS S4-4 metaG | ecosystem: Host-associated > Plants > Roots > Rhizosphere > Soil | place...
GCCGGTCCAGCCGCCCGACGCCCGTGCCCTCCGGTCCGCCCCCGCGGACCGCGCCGGCGGGCCCGGCGCCCGCTGGCCCACCCGTCACGTCGGCGTCCGCCGCGGCCATCGCGGCCCCGGCCATCCGCGCGGTGGCCGGATCCGCGCTCGCCGCCGATACCACCGATGTCGACGGCGCGCCGGCGGACCCGGACGGCGCCGCGACGGAGGGCGCCAGGTTCACGCGCACCGTGACCGCGACGGGGGACTGGCGGGCGAGCTCGGTGAAGGCGGGGGCGAGACCGCCGCCGAGCTGCACCGGGGGCAGGCCACGGGCGAGCTCGCGCAGCTCGTCGATGGCGACGCCCACCTGCGCGACGGCGCCGTCGAGGGTGCGGCTCGCCCGCGCGGGCCCGGCAGCCCCCGCGCCGAGCTGGTGCTGCGCGTGCCGCAGCGCCAGACCGATCGACACCAGCCGCTGCTGCGCCCCGTCGTGCAGGTCCCGTTCGATCCGGCGGCGCTCCTCGTCGGCCGCCGTGACGATCCGCGCCCGCGAGTCGCGCACCTCGGCGAGCTGGCGGCGCAGCTCGACCCGCAGCCGGGCGATCTCGATCGCCAGCCCGCCGGCCAGGACGACGTCGCGGGGCAGCCGGTCGGGCCGCGGGCGGTGCAGCACCAGCGCGACCGATTCGTCGCGACGGCTGATCGGCAGCCGCGCCCGCCCGGCCGCCGTCGCCGCCACGTCCGCGACCGGCTCGCCGTCGGCGTTGACGTAGAGCGCGCTTTCCGGCAGGAAGAACAGCAGGTCCAGGCCCGGGTCGTCGAGCAGGTCGCGCAGCACGTCGCCGACCTGCTCGGGGGCGGCGCGGCCGGCGCGCAGCGCGTCGAGGAAGTCGGCCATCCGGCGCAGCGCGTCGTAGCGGGCGCGGTTGAACCGCCGGTCGACGCCGGCCTGCACCCGGGCGCGCAGCGGCCGGAACGCGACCGCGACGACCAGCGTCGCCACCGCCGTCGCCACCGGGGAGCCGCGGCCGAGCACCGTGCCGAGGGTGAGAACCGTCGCCGCGAACGCCGCCGCCAGCAGGACGGTGATCGTGCCGTAGACGAGGGTGCGGTTGATGACGACGTCGATGTCGTAGAGCCGGTAGCGCAGGATGGCGACGCAGGCGGCGACCGGGAGTGCGGTCAGCGCCACGGCCGGCAGGATGCGGGCCGGCGGCCACACCAACCACAGCACCAGCGACGCCGGTAGGAACAGCCCGGCGAGTGCGGCCGCGTAGGTGAACCACTTGAGCTGTTGGCGGAGGACGCCGCGGGAGGCGCGCAGCCGCACCACGAGTGCCGCCACGGAGGCGACCAGCGCGCCGATGATCAGCGCGGAGCTGGCGACGAACAGGAGGTTCGCCGGGACCGCGTCCGTGGCCAGTGGGTTGTGCCCGGAGGCGAACTCGCCGTCGGCCAGGTGGCTGAGCCCCCAGCCCGGCACGGCGAGCGCGACTCCGAGGCCGTTGGCCCACAGCACCCACCGCCAGCGGCGGCCGGGCAGGCTGCCGTCGGGAAAGAGCAGGAAGGTCGAGCTCAGGATCAGGCTGCCGAGCGACCAGCTCGTCGTGTTGACCCATTCGGCCGCCGGGCCGCCCGGCCAGCCGAGCTGGGCGGCCCGCAGCCCGTAGCCCTGCGCGAGATCGGCCATCAGGGCGTTCTGTGTCCCGTTGGCGCAGAACAGCCAGCCGACCGGATGGCCCGGGTGGCGGACGGCGATCAGCGCCCCCGCGGCGGCGAACGTCACGTTGGACAGTCCGTAGAGCACGGTGTCGTAGCGCGGCTCGAGCGACCACGACAACACGCAGGCGGCGACCTGGGCGGCGACCGTCAGCCCGAACAGGGCGGCCGGGAGCAGTGCGCGGCGGAAGGTCGACGTCCGCACCGCGCCTCCTCAGCCGACCTGCCCGCGTCGCCGCGCTCTGCCCACGCGGCCCGGTCCGCCCGCTCCGCAGGCGGCCGGTCCCGCACGCTCGGGCGCCCGTCGCTCGCCAGCCTCGGTCTTGTTGCGGTCGGCCCACCAGGTACGGCCGCCTCGCCCGGGGCGGCCGTCGCCGCCGTCACGCGCGTCGCGTCATCGTCCCAGAGACACCGAGCGGCGCCAACAGCGCTGGTACTCGGCCCGCATGCGTACTGGTACTGACAGCCGCCGCGTGCCGATCCGCGCGGGAAATGCGGTGCCTGCCCCGATGCCCGGGCAACCGCGCCCGCCGTAGTTTCACCGCCGCGACGCGGACGTCACCCACATTCGAGCTACGTCCGCGTCATTTCGAATCGCTTCCAAGCCACGTTCGAATGGAGAACGACATGGCGACGACGAATGACCCGAGAATGGCGGGACGGACGGAGACAACGCGCGGGCGGGCCGCCGGCGCGGGTGCCACCTCGATTCGACGGATGGCGGCCGTGGGAGTCGTCGGCGCCGCGGCCACGGTGGTCGACGCGATCGTCGTGCGGGCGGTCGTCCAGCCTGGGACCGACGTCTCGGACAAGATGTTCAGCTATCCGTTCACGAGCGGGGCGTTCGTCGTGGCCTCCCTCGTCAACGCGCTGCTGCACGCGCTCGTGCTCGTCGGCGTGGTCGCCTTCGTCCGCGGTGGTGCGGCAGGCACGGGCCGCGCCGCCCGCGTGGGCGCCGGGCTGGTGCTCGGCGGGCTCGGGCTGCTCACCGCGGCCGAGCTCGCCTCGATCGCGGTTCGCGGCGACCGGATCGCCGGCGCCGGCGTGACGGCCGTGATCCTGTGCTTCTCCGTGGCGACGGTGCTCCTGGCGGCCGGGTCCATCGTGCTGGCGGTGACCTCGCGGCGCGCCGGGCGCTGGGCGGGCTGGCGGCGCAACACCCCTCTGGGCGTGGCCGTCACGGTGTTCGCGCTGTTCTCGGCCCCCAGCCCCGATCTCCTCCCCATCGGCGTGGCGCTGTGGAGCCTGGCCCTGGTCGGCTTGTGCGCCGCCACCTACACCGACCCGACCCCCGCCGCGCCCGCCCCGTCCGCGGCGCGGCGCGGCGCTGCCCCCGAGGTGCGGCTGCCTTGACCCAATTACCGGACGTGGCTGGCGCGGTCGGTCTCCCCGGAAGCGGGGGGGCCGGGGAGACCGTCGCCGAGCAGACCGCCAGCCAACCCGCGCCGGCCCAGGCCGGCCCCCGCGTGACGCTCCACGTGCTGCGCGTCGTCGCGGTCCTGCATGCGCTCGCGTTCCTCGCCCAGCCGGTCTTCGCCGGCAAGTACTTAGAGGGTGACGTCGACGCGCTGGCCCTGCATGACGCGAACGCGATCGTGGTCACGGGCCTCGATGTGATCCAACTGGTCTGCGCGATCGTCTTCTTCTGGAAGGGGCGGGGGCGGGCCTGGCCGATCTGGGCGAGCCTTGCCATCGCCCTCCTGGTCGAGGTCCAGGTCGGGATGGGCTACGCACGGCTCCTCGTGGTCCACCTGCCGCTGGGTGTGTCACTCGTCGTGGGCCAGATCCTGACCACCGTATGGCTGTTTCGCGCCGACGCCGCCACACCGCGGCCGCGCCGGCCGCGTCGGGACCGTCGGGAGCGTGCCCGGTGAACCGCCGGCACGTGCTCGGCGCACTTGGGCTGTCCGCGCTCGGCGTGGCCAGCTTCGGTGGCCTCGCCCTGTCCAGCCCCCGCGGCCAGACCGGCGAGCTGCTGCGCAGCCGCGCCCGGCTGCCCGAGCCGCACACCGTACCGCTGCCGGTGCCGCTGGTGGCCCGGCCGGTGCGTACCGACGGGACCACCGACTTCTACGAGATCACGCAGCGCGAGGCCGACGTCGAGCTGCTGCCAGGACTGCGCACGCGGATCTTCGGCTACGACGGCATCTTCCCCGGCCCCACCATCGTCAGCCGCGGCGGCCGGACCACCGTGGTCACCCACCACAACGAACTCCCCGTCCCGGTCGCCGTCCACCTGCACGGCGGGCACACCCCGGCCGGCAGCGACGGCTACCCCACCGACCTCATCCTGCCCACGGCCGGCTGGCCCGAGCACACCCATGCCATGGACGGGGGAGCGAGGATGCCCCTGGCCGGCGGGGCCGGGATGCCCATGGACGGCGGAACTGTCACGGTCGGCCGGCGCGACTACACCTATCCGATGCGGCAGCGGGCCGCGACGCTCTGGTACCACGACCACCGCATGGACTTCACCGGCCCGCAGGTCTACCGCGGCCTGGCCGGCTTCCACCTCGTCACCGACGACGAGGAAGCCGCCCTGCCGCTGCCCGGGGACGACCGCGACATCCCGCTGATGATCACCGATCGGGCCTTCGCCGCCGATGGCTCGTTCCTCTACCCCTCACGCGACTGGATGCTGCGCACCGTCGGCGGCGTGACCGACCCCTACATGGAAGGGGTGCTCGGCGACGTCATCCTGGTCAACGGCGCGCCCTGGCCGGTGCTGGAGGTGGCGGCCGCCCGCTACCGCCTCCGGCTGCTCAACGCGTCCAACGCCCGCCGCTACCAGCTTCGCCTCGCCCCGGCGCGGACGCCGTTCGTCCAGATCGGATCGGACGGCGGACTGCTCGACCACCCCGTCGAACAGACAGCCATCATGCTGGCCCCGGGAGAACGCGCCGACGTGGTCGTCGACTTCGCCGCCTTCCCGCCCGGCAGCGCCGTCACGGTGGACAACGCGCTGGGCGCCGGGTCGACCGCACGGGTGATGCAGTTCCGCGTTACCGGGCGGGCCAGCGACGACAGCCACGTGCCAGCCAGCCTCAGCCACGTAGAGCCGCTGCGGCGCAGCCAGGCCATGCGGACCCGCGACTGGCGCTTCCGCCGGGCACCCACCGGCGAGCACCCCGGCTGGCTGATCAACGACCGGGCCTTCGACCCCGCGCGCATGGACGCCGACGTCACCCTCGGCGACGTCGAGATCTGGCGGTTCACCAGCGACCTGCACCACCCCGTGCACACCCACCTGAACTCGTTCCAGGTGCTGTCGCGGCGCGGCGGCGGACCCGGCCCGCATGACCTCGGCTGGAAGGACACCGTCGACGTCGTTCCCAGCGAGAACGTCGAGGTGCTCGTGCGCTTCACCGACTACGTCGGCCGCTACCTCCTGCACTGCCACAACCTCGAACACGAGGACATGGCCATGATGGCCGCCTTCCAGACCCGGTAGATCACGACTCACCCGAGGAGGACCGAGATGACGACCGACCTTGCTGTTCCCGACCGATTGTCTGTTCCCGACCGTACGTGGCCCCACCTGGAGCGCGTCACCGGCGCGGTCGGCCTGGCCGCGACAGTGCTGATCTTCACCTCCGTCATCGTCATCGGCGATGGCGAGCCGCCAACCGTGGCCACCGTCGCCCAGGCGGCCCGCTACTTCCACGACGCCAACGGGGCCATGCTGCAGGCGGCGTCCGCCCTGTTCGCGGTGAGCCTGCTGGTGTTCCTGTGGTTCGCCGTCGGGCTGAGCCAGATCCTGCGCCGAGCCGAGCCCGACCCGCCGTGGTGCTCGACGGTGGCACAGCTGTCGGCCCTGCTCCTCGTGGCCTTCGGCCTGGTCAGCACCGGCGTCGAGGCGGCCACCCACCGCGGCGACGTGATCGACCCCAACCTGGCGGCCTACGCCTGGGACGTCGGCGTCTTCGGCTTCGCCAACGGCCGGCTCGCGTTCGGCGGCTTCGCTCTGGCCGTGGGCCTGGGCGCACGCACGACCGGTCTCTTCCCGCGGTGGCTGAACTGGCTCGGCATCATCGGCGGAGCCCTCCTGATCCTGGCCCGGTTCGCCTGGGCATACGACGTGCTGTGGTACCCGCCGTACTTCGTGACGTGGCTCTGGATGCTCATCACCTGCGTGCTGCTGGTCCGCCGCGGCGGCCGGCCCGTCTCGGTCACCCAGAGCACCGCACCGTAGGCACGGTCCGCCCGTCCGTGCCGAGCCGTCAGGTCGCCGCGGCTTCCGTCGCGGGCGCGGCCTTCGTCCCAGGCGCGGACGGAGTGCCCGCCGTGTAGAGGCGGGTGATGACGTCCTCGATGGGCGGCTCGCGGATCGCGAGGTCGACGAGGGGGTAGCGGGCGGCGATCTCGGCGACGAGCGGGGCGGCGCTGGCCTTGGCGGGGAAGGCCAGCCACTGGCGGGGGCCGTCGGTACGCACGACGCGGGCGCCGGGGGTGGCGACGGTGAGCCGGGGCAGCGGGGCGGCCAGGTCGACGACGAGGGTGCGCTCGCCGCCGAGGCGGTCGCGCAGGGTCGCGAGGTCGCCGTCGAAGCCGAGGCGGCCGTGGTCGATGACGAGGACGCGTTGGCAGAGCTGTTCGATGTCGGCGGTGTCGTGCGTTGTCAGCATGATGGTGGTTGCCTGTTCGCGGTTCTTCTCGACGAGGAAGGACCGCACCGCGGCCTTGGAGACGACGTCCAGGCCGATGGTCGGCTCGTCGAGGTAGACGATCGCCGGGTCGTGCAGGAAGGCGGCCGTCAGGTCGCCACGCATCCGCTGGCCGAGCGAGAGCTGCCGGACCGGGGTGTCCAGGAACGGGCCGAGGTCGAGCATGTCGACGAAGTGGGCGAGGTTGGCGCGGTACTGGCCGGGCGGCACCCGGTAGAGGTGGCGAACCAGCTCGAAGCTGTCCCGCAGCGGCAGATCCCACCACAATGTCGAGCGCTGCCCGAAGACGACGCCGATCTGACGTGCGAGCGCTATCCGCTGACGGGCCGGGTCAAGCCCGGCGACCCGCAGCCGGCCCGCCGACGGGGTGAGCACGCCGATCAGCATCTTGATCGTTGTGCTCTTCCCGGCGCCGTTCGGACCGAGATAGCCGATGATCTCTCCAGCCCGCACGGTGAACGAGACGTCCTGCACGGCGTGGACGTCGACTCGCTCACGCCGCAGCCGCTGCCCGGCGATCCGCCGGCGCTGCACGAACGTCTTGCGCACCCGGTCGACCTCGATCACGATCTCGCCGCCGCCGCCCATGCTCAGCTCAGCTCCCCGTGCTTCGGTAGCGCCGCACACCGGCCCGCCAGGAAAAGGCCGCGACGGCCATACCGGCGGCCGCGACCAACGGCGAGGCGAAGCGCAGCGCGGTCGGCAGGCCCAGCGGGTCGGGCCGGGACAGGACGTGCAATGCCGGCAGCCAGCTCACGAACCCGATCGGCAGCACGAGAGTGAGCAGTAGCGCGACATGATGGCCGTACACCGTCATCGGGTAGCGGGCGGCGAGCGCGGAGCCCTGGGTGCTCGCGGCCACGGCGACGGAGGCATCGGGGGCGACGAACAGCACCGCGGCGGTGGTGACGAAGGCGCTGGAGGCCAGGACCGTGCCGCACAGGACCATCGCCGGCACGAGCAGCACGCGGTCCGGCGTCCAGTGGACGGGTACGGCCAGGCAGCTGACGAGGACGATCACCGCCGGCTGGACCGCCCGGGCGACCCGCTGCGGGGAGAAGGCCAGCGTCGCCGTCTGGACCAGCGCGCTGACCGGACGGATCAGCACCACGTCGAACCGGCCCTCACGGATGTGCCAGCCAAGCCGGTCGATCGGGCCGAGGAACGCCTCAGCGAGCGCGAACGCCAGCGCGGAGGTCCCGTAGAGGAAGGCGACCTCGGCCAGCGAGAAGCCGTCCAGCGCCGGCAGGTGGGCGAAGATGATGCCGATCGCGGCGAGGTCGAGCACCGTCGCCGCGGCCTCGGTGAGCGAGCGCAGCGCGAGGGATGTCCGGTACTGTGCCGCCTCCCGGAACGCGACCCGCACGAGCAGGGCATACGCACGAACCTCGGCCCACAACAGGCCGCGGACCCGGCTGATCCCGCTGGTCGCGTCAGCTCCGCCGGAATGGGAGGCCACCGGTCAGCCTCCCTGCGTGACGACGCGGCGCAGCGCCTGCCGGGTCAGCAGGTCGCTCGCGATCAGCAGGACGGCTGCCCACCCGGCCTGGAAGGCGAGCGCCTCGCCGATCCCGACGCCGCCCGCTGGGCGCAGGTAGATGTCCATCGGCACCTGGATGATGGCGCCGTACGGCAGCGCCCGTGCGACCTCGCCAACGGCGCCCGGGAAGATCGTGAGCGGCAGCACCGCGCCGGAGAAGAACGTCAGTGTCAGCGCCGAGACCGACAGCGCCCCGCGCGCGTCCGTGATCCAGAACGCGGTGAGCCCGACCAGGTAGCGGATCCCGAAGCTGACCAGCAGCGCGAGCGGCAGACTCGCCGCGAACCCGGCCGCGGCGGCCAGCGACGCCGGCGGCGCCGCGCCGAACAGCGCGAGTCCCACGAGCCCGGCGGGCAGTGCGCGGCTGACCGCGAACACTGCTGCCCGTCCGAGATCCTGAGCGAGCCACCAGTGCAGGAACCTGAATGGCCGGGCCACGTCGATGACGATCCCGCCGTTCTCCACCCGCCACGGCACGTCGATCATGCCGCCGAACACGGCGTACGTCGTCATCAGGGCCTGGCCGAGGACGACGAACGTCACCGCCCGGTGCGTGTCGTAGCCGGCGAGCCCCGGCCGGGCCTCCCAGACGGGCCAGTGCCAGGTACCCGCGCAGCACGGTCAGCGTCACGTTCGACAGCACGGACGCGGCGACTGTCGCCCGGTAGGCGACGTTCGCCCGGGCGCTCGCGGCGGCGATCGCCGCCCAGGTGCGCAGCTCGGCCAGGACGCCCGGCGGGCCCGTCACCTCGGCGGCGCCCGGCGGGCGCCTCACCTCGGCGACGCCCGGCGGGCGTGGTGCGCCGACGACGGTCACGAGCAGGCCACCTCCCCGTCTCGGCCCCTGCCCAGCCACCGCGCGGCCCGATCCGGCCACGCAGAAAGCCGCGCCTTCGACCGTAGAACGCGGCCGAGCACCGGCGTGGCGAATCGGGCCAGGACCCGTGCTGTACCTGTGGTCCTCCCCCACGCCTGCTTCCGCCTGTTCAGCCCGGCCGGCCGGCGCGGCGCGGGCCGGCCACGCACGGCTCGGGCCTGGCACGATCCCTGGCCGCTGCACCGGGGCGAGCTGCTCGACCTCAACGACGGGCTCGTGGCGGCGGCCGGCCTGCCGGCGCCGTCCGGCCCGCCGCTCGCGCACTACTCGCCGGGCGTCGACGTCCGCATCGGCAGCCCGGAGGTCTGACCGGACGGCCGGGGCAGGCGAACGTTGCCCGCCGCCCGGGCGGCGTCGCCTCAGCTGGTGCTGGTGCGGCGGGGGCCGGGGCGGTCGGGTGGGGGTGCGGTCGTGGGGCGCAGGTTCGCGGGCGGGTTGCCGACGGTGAGCCAGATCGGGTTCGTCAGGCATTCCATGTCGCCCTCGGCGGCCAGCGGCATGCCCTCGTAGGTGTGGCCGCTGCCGCGGACCTCGACGCGGACGTAGCCGCCGGCGGGCGGGATCGGGACCGTCGCCTCGATGGTCTGGTCGTCGGACGTGACCTGCGTCGTCGACAGGGTCCCGGCCTGGGTGATCATGGTCGCCCGCATGCCGCCGGCGCGGCGGACGCGGACCTGGACGGAGACCGGGTCGCCGGCGCCGCCGAAGACCTCGCCGCCGACGACCGCCCGCTGGTTCTCCCGGCTGGCCGTCAGGTAGCACTCGGCGCCGTCGGGGCGGCGGGTGACGAAGCTGCGCCCGGCGCGCAGCGCGGCGATGACCGCCTTCGTCTCCAGGGCATCGGCGTAGACGACCGTCGTCGGGGTGCCGGCCTTGAAGCCCTGCTTGGCGCCGGTGTCGACGCCGTGCAGGTCGCTGCCGCCGTTCGCGCAGACCCGCCAGCCCTTGCGCAGCATCCCGTCCCAGGCCTGCACGGACTGCTCGTCGTCGGGCCCGTACGACCCGGTCCACAGCTCATAGCCCACCGGGCGGCCGGCCGGCCGTTCCATCTCGGCGCCGAACTGCCACTTCAGCCCGGGGAACGACGGGTGCGCCGCCGCGACGTAGGCGCCCATGTCGCGGGCCGTAGCGAGGAACCTGTCGATGCGGGCACCGTTCTCCGGCAACGGCATGCCCTCGGGGGTCTGGCGGAAGTCGAGCCAGTCGCCGACGTCGATTCCCGACACGGTCGCGTGGCCGAAGCTCCAGTTCGTCATCTCCTCCCCCGGCATGAGCAGGACGTCCGAGCCGGCGTCGCGGGCGAGGAAGAGGTTCTGGGAGACGACGTTGTGGTCGGTCATCGCCGCGAAGTCGAGGCCGAGCTCGCGGCAGACGTTCGCCCACGCGGCCGGGGTGTGCGCCGTCCTCTGGTTCCAGGCGTCCGACGACTCGGGAGTGTGGCAGTGCAGGTCGCCGCGATACCAGCCGGGCTTGTTCAGCACCATGCCGACCGTGGCGCCGGGCGCGAAGGCCCTGGCAGGGGCCGGGCCGCCCGACAGCGTGACGGTCACCGTGACCTGCGTGGGCGCCGGGACGGCGAAGACCGGGACGATCACGGTCCAGCGGCCGGGCTCGACCGGCCCGGGCAGGAAGCTCTGCGAGGCGCTGTCCGCGGCGACGAAGAACGACGACCGCTCGTCGCCATAGATGCCACGGAACCCGGGTGAGCCGTAGGCCGGTCCGCGGTGGTCGAACAGGCCGATGCCGAGCTTGGCCGCCGGGTCGGCCTTCGCCATCGCCACCTGGACGCGGTTCACACCGGGGCCGACGTCGAACGGCAGGTAGAGGTACTGGCCGCGGCTGGCGGCCGTGCCCGTCAGGACGACGGTGCTGGCCGGCGGGAAGCTGGTGACGGTCGCGCGCGGCGTGGGCCCGCCGGCGCCCGCCCGGTCGTCGCCGGAGCAGGCCGCGAGCCCGAGCACCGACGCGCCGCCGGCGAGCAGCGCCCCGCCGCCGAACCCGGCGACCGTCAGCACCCGCCGGCGGCTGAGTCCGGCCGGCGGCGGCACCGGCGCTGGCGCACGCGTCCAGCCGCTGCCCGCCTCCGCCCCCTTGACGGCGCCCGCGCCTGCCCCGGGGCCTGCGCTCCGGGCAGCGTCCGTGCCGTCGGCCGCGTCCGCGCCGTCAGCGCCGGGGCCGTTCGCGCCCGGTGGCTGCGCGTCGGGATACCGCTCGGCGACGTAGCGGCGTTCCTGTGCCTCGAGCGCTTCCCGGGTCAGGTCCTGACAGGGCGTGTCGACGCCGTGATGCCCGCACATGGCCGCAGTCTGCTCCTCGTCGGCCGCGCCGGTCAGGCCCCGCCGGGCAGTCTGCCCGTCGGGTTGGCCGCCGGCCGCCGGCCGGTCACGCCCAGGTCACCCACGCGCCCACGACCGGGTTTGCGCGTCCCCGGCGGGCTCGGA
>Ga0105249_10005210_pt1 | contig 11220 bp, 11 predicted proteins | sample KBSS44metaG_FD_81522 | JGI IMG/M metagenome (GOLD analysis project Ga0105249, IMG submission 81522) | Switchgrass rhizosphere microbial communities from Kellogg Biological Station, Michigan, USA - KBS S4-4 metaG | ecosystem: Host-associated > Plants > Roots > Rhizosphere > Soil | place...
CGCCGCTTGCGCGACGAATCGAGAGCGTGTGGGCGTTTTCGGCCTCGACGTCATCATCGTCTTCGGGTTCGTATGCGAGTTCACCGTCGAGGTCTGGGTCGTCATACACGCGGAACAGCGTAACCATGAGGCCGGCCGGTCAGCCGTGCGGCCGGCGTCGCTGAGTTCACAGCGCGCGGAACGCCAGGGTTGCCGTTGGTTTCGAAACCTCTACCCCTACAGGGCGAATGGCTGCGGGACGGATTTGCATCGTAGTTGTCGCGTTTCTCCAATACACGCAACACGAGGTGCACAAAGCTGGCGGGCATGAGCGTGAAACCAATTCCGGAGGGCTACACCAGCCTGACCCCGTTCTTGTGCATCGACGGCGCATCGGCCGCGATCGACTTCTACGTCTCGGTGTTCGGCGCAAAGCTTGTCGACCGGATGGACGGCCCGGACGGCACCGTGGCACACGCCGAACTGGACTTCGGCAACGGCCGCCTCCAACTCGGCGACCCCGCTGAGGCGTATCAGATCGCCGCGCCCGACCCGAAGGCGCCGGCGACGCATTCCATGGGCTTCTACTGTGAGGACGTCGATGCGGTCGTGGCCAAGGCCGAGCAGGCCGGGGCCACCGTCCGCGAACCCGCGCAGACCTTCGTCACCGGCGACCGCTTCGCCTCGATCCTGGACCCGTTCGGCCAGCGCTGGACCGTGATGACCCGCGTCGAGGACGTCTCTCCCGAGGAACGAGACCGCCGCATGGCCGAGTGGGCGAAGGAGAACGTCGGCAGCTGAGACGATACCGTGGCGGGATGTCCTGTGTCTTCTGCGCCATCGTTGCCGGGGAGGCTCCGGCCATCCGGATCTACGAGGACGATGAGAACCTGGCCATCCTCGACATACGGCCGTTCGCCCGCGGCCACACCCTGGTCATTCCCAAGCGCCACACCGTTGATCTGACCGACACCCCGCCGGACACGATCGCCGACATGGTGCGCCTGGGTCAGCGCATCGCCAGGGCGGCACGCCGTTCGGGCCTGCACGCGGACGGCAACAACGTCGTCATCAACGACGGCAAGGCCGCCTTCCAGTCCGTGTTCCACATCCATCTGCACGTTCTGCCCCGGCAGAACGGAGACAAGCTGTCGTTCGCCAAGGGGATGCTGTTGCGACGGGATCCGGACCGCGAAGAATCCGGCCGGCTGCTGCGCGAGGCCCTAGCGCAACTGGACGCGGCTCAACAAGACTGACGCCATGGACATCTCCAGATGGCTCGAGCAAAACGTCGGCGCCCGGTTGCTGATGCTGCACGACAAGGTCTACATCGCCAGCGACGGCCGGATCGGGCACACGATTCCCGGCGGCCCGTCGAACCTGATCCTCCACACTGTCGGCGCAAAAACCGGCCAGAAACGCGACAACACTCTCAGCTACGCCCGCGACGGCGACGACTACCTGGTCGTCGCGTCCAAGGGCGGCGATCCCAAGGCGCCCGGCTGGTATCACAACCTGAACGCCAACCCCACCGTTGAGATCAATGTCGGCCCAAAGCGATTCAGCGTTACTGCGAAGCCAGTGACTCCGGACGACCCCGACTATGCGCGGCTGTGGCAGATCGTCAACAACATGCGGGGCAACAAGGACAGGTACATCGGGTACCAGAAGCGGACCGCACGACCGATCCCGGTGATACGCCTGACGCCTGGTCAGTGAAGCGCTCGAACATCACCCCAGCGTGGCACGTACGACCTTGCCGGAAATGTGATATCGCATGTGATACCAGGTTTTTGGCGCACATCGTGCACCGCCACCTGATGCTGATGTGGCGGGAGTGACGGCCTAGAACAGCTCTTTGGCGAGCAGCTCCAACGTCTTGTCGCGCGTGGGCGCCGAAGCCGGGTCTGTGCCACGGCGCGCCGACGCGACGGGGTTGACCATCACTTCGTCGACGCCGAACTCATCGGCCAGCGCACGCACCTGATCGGCCGCCTCGGTCGGCGTCCCGACGACCGCTCGCCGCAACCCGGACTCCACTACCCGCTGCGCCTGCGGGCTCAGTACCTGTCGTTCGGCGTCCTCGACGAGATCGAGCGCAGCCAATGGCTGACCCGTCCGCAGGCGACCCATCATCTGGAGGTTCGGCAGGATCAAAGCCATTGCCTCATCACGGGTTTCGGCCACCACCGCGTTGACTGTCAAGAACGTCACCGGTTCGGAGGCCAGCGTGCCCGGCCGGAATTCTGAGCGATACACCTCAAGTGCCTCGGCGGTGCCCTGCCCTGAGAAGTGATGGGCGAACACGTACGGCAGGCCTTTGGCCGCGGCCAGATGGGCGGAGTACATCGACGACCCCAGCAGCCACAACTTCGGCTCGGTAACCGCCGCGGGCGTCGCCTTGAGTATGTAGTTCTCCCGCATCAGATCCCGCGGAAGCGGCACCCGGACGCCGCGCGCACTCATCAGCGCCACCACATCGTCCAGGTACTCCGGGAACGCCTCGATGTCACGCTCGTCGCGGCCAGCCGCACCGCGCAACGCCAGCGAGGTCACCGGATCGGACCCGGGAGCGCGACCGATGCCGAGGTCGATGCGGCCGGGGTGCGCGGCCTCCAACAGCGCGAACTGCTCCGCGACGGCCAGCGGCGCATGGTTGGGCAACATCACCCCGCCCGAACCCAGCCGGAGCTGCGACGTCTGCGTGGCCAGATGCGCGATCAACACCGGCGGGCTGGTGGCCGCCACCGCAGGCATGTTGTGGTGCTCCGCCAGCCAGTAGCGGGTGTAGCCGAGGCGATCAGCAGTCTGTGCGAGCTGCGTCGTCGCGGCAAGCGCATCGGAAGTCGACTGGTCGGTGCGCACCGGAACGAGGTCTAGAACGGAAAGACGCATTGCTTGTTCAACGCAATCATCTCTGTGAACGTTCCCGGGCCTGCTGGAAGATGTCGTCGAGCATCTGCGGAGTCAGTTTGCCGGTGAACGTGTTCTGCTGACTCGGGTGGTAGCAACCGATGAGCGTGACGTCGCCGACCACAGCCGTCGCACCGTGCCCGAACTGCGGCGCTGGCGTCGGGACCATGCCCCCAGCGGACCGGATCATCTGCAGCGCAGCCCGCCACGCGAACGCCCCGAGCGCGATGATCACGCGCACGTCGGAACCGACCAGCCGCCACTCGGCGTCCAGCCACGGCGCGCACGTCGCGCGTTCTGCCGGTGTCGGCGCATTGCCTGGCGGGGCACAGCGCACGGCCGCGGCCACCCGAGTGTCGTTGAGCGCCAGGCCATCCGCGGCGTCCACGCATTCCGGCTGGTTGGCAAGGCCGGCGCGATACAGCGCCGCGAACAGAAAGTCACCTGATCGGTCGCCGGTGAACACGCGACCGGTCCGGTTGCCGCCGTGGGCGGCCGGCGCCAACCCCACGATGACTATCCGCGGCCGCGCGGAGCCCCAACCTGGAATCGGCCGACCCCAGTACGGCTGGTCGGCGAACGACTTGCGCTTGACGACCGCGACCTCTTCGCGCCACTCGACCAGCCGCGGGCACGCGCGGCACACCGATACCTCCGCGTCGAGTGCGTCGACGGTTCCGACCGCCGCCGCCATCGACACGACGTGCGCCGACGTCTCGGCGACCGCGGTCCGCGGAGTGGCCAAATCGCCGGGCCAGCCCGTGCCCGGAGGCACGGGCGAATCGAACATCTCGCCGGTGCGCGGATGAGCCAGCTTCACACGACCACTGTGCATGCACGGCAAAAACGCGTGCCGAGCGACCCCGGCCGCTGTTAGATTCGGCCGCGATACCCCATGACCAACAGCAAACGCGGCCCCCTGTTCCTGATTCTGTTCGCCGCGCTGATGGCAGGCGCCGGAAACGGTATCTCGATCGTCGCGTTCCCCTGGCTTGTCTTGCAGCGCAACGGCTCTGCGCTGGACGCATCGATCGTGGCGATGGCGGGCACCCTGCCGTTGCTCGCCGCCACGCTGATCGCCGGCGCCGCGGTGGACTACCTGGGCCGCAGGCGGGTCTCCATGATCTCCGACGCGCTGTCGGCGTTGTCGGTGGCCGCCGTCCCCGTGCTAGCGCTGACGTTCGGGGCGCACGTCATCAACGTCGCCGTGCTGGCGGCACTGGCCGCGCTGGGCGCCTTCTTCGACCCCTCGGGGATGACTGCCCGCGAGACGATGCTGCCTGAGGCGGCCACCCGCGCCGGCTGGACCCTGGACCACGCGAACAGCGTCTACGAGGCGATCTTCAACCTGGCCTACATCGTCGGACCCGGCATCGGCGGCCTGCTGATCGCGACCCTCGGCGGCATCAACACGATGTGGGTGACCGCGGCGGCGTTCGGGTTGTCGATGGTCGCGATAGCGTTGCTGCGCCTGGAGGGAGCAGGCAAGCCGGACCGCGCGGCGCTGCCCGAAGGAGTGTGGGCCGGCATCGTCGAGGGGCTGAAGTTCGTCTGGAACAACAAGGTGCTGCGGGCCCTGGCCATCGTCGACCTGACGGCCACGGGTCTGTACATGCCCATGGAGTCGGTCCTCTTTCCGAAGTACTTCACGGATCGCAACGAACCGGCGCACCTGGGCTGGGTGTTGATGGCCTTGAGCGTGGGCGGCCTGGTCGGCGCGCTGGGCTATGCGGTGCTGTCGAAGTACTCGCGCAGGCGGACCGTAATGCTGACCGCGGTGCTGACCCTGGGCGTGGCGATGACGATCATCGCGTTCCTGCCGCCGCTGCCAGTGATCCTTGTGCTGTGCGCCGTTGTCGGCCTTGTCTACGGGCCGATCGCGCCGATCTACAACTACGTCATGCAAACCAATGCGCCGCAACATCTTCGAGGGCGCGTCGTCGGGGTGATGGGCTCCTTGGCCTACGCGGCGGGACCGCTGGGGCTGATCCTGGCCGGTCCGCTGGCCGACGCCGCCGGACTGCACGCGACTTTCCTGGCGTTGTCGCTGCCGATGCTGGTGCTGGGTCTGGTCGCGATCTTCATGCCTGCGCTGCGTGAATTGGATCGCCCGACCGCGAAGTAGCCGATCGGCTACGTGCATACACCGCGCCCGGAATATCAGGTTCACCCCGACAGGCCCTGTCCGCGTTCTAGGCTCTCGATGTGGGGTTGACGTGGCCATTGATCGGTCGCTCAGAGGAGATGCGAACCATCGTCGCCGCGATCTCGGAGCCGGGTCTCGCGGGGATCCTGGTGAGCGGACCCGCAGGCGTCGGGAAGAGCCGGATCGTGCGGGAGGGGCTGGCTGAGGTCGCGTCCCACGGCTTCGAGCCGCGCTGGGTGGTCGGCACGATGTCGGCGCGCAAGCTCCCCCTCGGTGCGTTCGCGCCATGGACCGGGTCCGCGATCACCGACCGTCTTCAACTGGTGCGCAGCGTGATCGACTCGGTGACATCCTCGCCACCCGGTACGAAGGTGGCGCTTGGCGTCGACGATGTGCACCTGCTCGACGAGCTGTCGACATTCGTCTTGCACCAGATCGTGCAGCGCGAGGCCGCCAAGGTCGTGCTTACGGTCCGCGAAGGCGAACGTGTTCCCGCCGAGATCTACGAGATCTGGCGGGGCGGCCAGTTCGACCGACTGGACCTGCAACCGCTGTCGGCAGGCGAGATCAGCGAGCTGTTGACCGCAGCGTTGGGCGGGCCGGTGGATCCCGACGCCGCCCGCCGGCTGTGGAAGCTGACGCGCGGAAACGCGCTCTATCTCCGCAACATCGTCGAGCAGGAGATCGCTGACGGCCGGATTCAGCAGCAGCAGCACGGCTATTGGCAGTGGATCGGCGAACCCACCATGCCGAAGGGATTGGTCGAACTGATCGAATCCCGCTTCGGTGGCCTCTCGCAGCCCGTCGGTGAGGTGATCGACGCGCTCGCGGTCGGCGAACCGCTGGAAATGACGACGCTGCGGCGGATCGCGGAGCCCGACGCGATCGAGGAAGCGCATGTGCGCGGTCTGATAACCGTCGACGAACGCGAGGACGGCATGGACGTGAGACTGGCGCATCCGCTGTACGGCGAGGTGCGACGGTCGCGATCACCCGAGACCAGGTTGCGCCGACTGCGCGGACAGGTCGCAACCGAATTGGCGTCGGCCCCCGGCAGCGACGAGATGAGCACAGTGGTGCGCCGCGCCTCGCTGATCCTCGACTCCGATCTGACGCCCGACACCAATCTGGTGCTCAAGGCGGCGGGGGGCGCCGTGTGGGCGGGAGATCTGCGGTTGGCCGACCGGCTCGCGAAGGCGGCGATTCGCGCAGGCGGCTCGCCGCGCGCGAGTTTCCTTCGCGCACACGCGTTGTCGTGGTTCCCCGCCGGCCAGGAGGCCGAGGCCGTGCTGGCGGATTTGGCCGATACAGAGCTCAGCGACGACGACCGCGGTCGGCTCGCTCACCAACGCGCCCTCAACATGTTGTGGGCTGTCGGTGATGCCGCACGTGCAAAAGAGATCATCGATGACGCCGCGCGTGGCACGTCGCCCCGGATGTGGATCGACGCCTTCCTCACCGTGTACTGGTTTGCACTGGACCAGCCGCAAGAAGCGCTCAAGGCGTCGAAAAGCCTCGTGCTGGAGGAGCTGCCGGCCGTCGCGGGCGCCGAGACCGCGTGGGCGCTTGCGGAGATGCTCGCGGATGCGGGACACACCGCCGAGGCGGTGGCCGTCGTCAACACCGGGCACGCTGTTGCATCCCGGTTCTTCGACTCCCCGCAGATGCGATTCAACATCGCCGACGCGCACGTCACCGCCTTGCTGCTGGCGGGCCAGATCGACGACGGGCTCGAGGTGGCACAACGCGTGCGCGAGCAGGGCGCCGAGATGCCCGGGGCCGCCCAGTTGGTCGGAACCGCGATCGCCGGTCGGGCCGCGCTCTTCGCGGGCCGACTCGACGAGGCGTGTGCGCGTCTGGGCAACGCAGCACCGGCGTTGTCCGCGTCGGGAAATGCGATGGGCTGGGGATACCGCTACCACATTCCATACGCCACAGCGCTGGCTATGCGGGGTGCGACGGACGAGGCGGCGGCGGTGCTCGCCGCGCTCGCAAAAACCCGGCGGCCGTTCCGCCAGTTGGATTACGAGCAAAGCGTGGCACGCGGATGGCTGGTCGCTGGGCAGGGCGCCCTCACCGAGGCGGTCACCACGATGTTGTCGGCCGCCAAAACCGCTGCCGCCAAAGAACAATTCGCCGCGGAGGTGCTATGCCTGCAGACGGCCGTCCAGTTCGGTGATCACTCGGGCGCCGCGCGGTTGAGCGAGCTGACATCGATCGCCGAGGGCCCGCGCGCGACACTGGCAGCCCGATTCGCGGCCGCACTCGCAGACTCCGACGCACCGGCATTGGAGGAGGTATCCGCCGATTTCGAGCAGATGGGCGACCTCGTCGCCGCGGTGGACGCTGCAGCCCACGCCTGCACTGCGTTCCGCAGCAAGGAGCTACGTGGCTCAGCGTTGGGCTGCTCCAGGCGTGCAGAGGTGTTGGCGGAGCGATGTGGCGGGATCAGCACGCCTGCGCTGCGCCAGGTCAGCGAACCGTTGCCGCTGACCGCTCGCGAGCGCGAAATCGTCCGCCTCCTCGGGTCCGGATATTCCACCCGAGAGGTCGCTGAGCGGCTATGTGTCTCGGGGCGCACCGTCGAAGGCCACGTCTACCGGGCGATGGCCAAGACGGGGGCGGCCACTCGCGAGGAACTGATCAGGATGGTGTTCCCCGATCGGTAAGCCACGGAGCGACTCGTAGCATCGACGTATGAGCGCGGAGGCTTTGGCGAGTCTGATCGCCGAGTTGCCTGAGGGCGTGGTGGTCACCGATCCGGACATCGTGGCGTCGTATCGACAGGACCGGGCTGCGGATCCCAGTGGGGGTACGCCGCTGGCGGTGGTGCGGCCGCGTCGCACCGAGGAGGTGTCGACGGTGATGCGCTGGGCGACCGCTCACAAGATTGCGGTCGTGCCGCGTGGCATGGGCACAGGGTTGTCCGGTGGGGCGACAGCGCTCAACGGCGGGATCGTGCTGTCCACGGAGAAGATGCGTGACATCGCGGTGGATCCGGTGACCCGCACCGCCGTCGCCCAGCCCGGGTTGCTCAATGCCGAGGTCAAAAAGACGGTCGCCGAGTACGGCTTGTGGTATCCCCCGGACCCGTCGTCGTTCGAGATCTGCAGCATCGGCGGCAACATCGCCACCAACGCCGGCGGGTTGTGCTGCGTGAAATACGGCGTGACCACCGATTACGTGCTCGGGCTGCAGGTGGTGCTGGCCGACGGGACGGTGGTGCGCCTTGGCGGGCCGCGGCTCAAGGACGTCGCCGGGTTGTCGCTGACCAAGCTGTTCGTCGGCAGCGAGGGCACGCTGGGGGTGATCACCGAGGTGACGTTGCGGCTGCTGCCCCCCAGCACGTCGCGTGCACGGTGGTGGCCACGTTCGACTCGGTCGAGGCCGCCGCCAACGCCGTCGTGACCATCACCGGCAAGATCCGGCCGTCGATGCTGGAGTTCATGGACGCCGCGTCGATCAACGCCGTCGAGGACAAGCTGCGCATGGGCCTGGATCGCAGCGCGGCGGCGATGATGGTGGCGGCCACCGACGACCGCGGACCCTCGGGCGTCGAGGACGCCGAGTTCATGGCCACCGTGTTCACCGAACACGGCGCCAAGGAAGTGTTTTCGACCTCCGACCCGCAGGAGGGTGAGGCGTTCGTGGCCGCGCGCCGGTTCGCGATCCCCGCCGTGGAGGCCAAGGGTTCACTGCTGCTCGAGGACGTCGGCGTGCCACTGCCCGCACTCGCCGATCTGGTCAGCGGGGTGGCCAAGATCGCGGCGAACAACGACGTGATGATCTCGGTGATCGCGCATGCCGGCGACGGCAACACCCACCCGCTGATCGTCTACGACCCCACCGATGCCGCGATGGCCGAGCGCGCCCAGAAGGCGTTCGGCGAAATCATGGATCTGGCCGTCGGGCTGGGCGGCACCATCACCGGCGAACACGGCGTCGGCCGGCTCAAACGACCCTGGCTTGCGGGCCAACTCGGATCAGAAGCGATGGAGCTCAACCAGCGCATCAAACGCGCGCTCGACCCCGACGGCATCCTCAACCCCGGCGCAGCCATCTGAGTTGTGTGCGTTCGGGAGCACTGACCGCTCCTCGCCGCACACAAATCGCTCAATCTGGCGCATGCTATTGACACCTCCTGGCGCCCTGTCGTAGCAATGAGACATGACAGCTACTCTGTCTCACAGCTCGCCGGCCCGGTTCCAGCTCGCCACCGCCGTCACATGGGCCGAACCGTGGCCGATGTACAAGGCGCTTCGCGACCGCGACCCAGTGCACCGGGTCGTCCCCGAGGACAAGCCCGACCATGACTACTACGTGATGTCCCGGCACGCCGACGTCTGGGCCGCGGCCCGCGACCACGAGACGTTCTCCTCCGCGCAGGGCCTGACCATCAACTACGGCGAGCTCGATCTCATCGGCCTTGCCGACAATCCGCCGATGGTCATGCAGGACCCGCCGGTGCATACCGAGTTTCGCAAGTTGGTGTCCCGAGGCTTCACTCCGCGACAGGTCGAGGCCGTCGAACCGAAGGTCCGTGAATACGTCGTCGAGCGCATCGAGCGCATCCGGGCCAACGGCGGCGCCGACATCGTCACCGAACTCTTCAAGCCGCTGCCGTCGATGGTCGTGGCGCATTACCTCGGGGTGCCCGAGGAGGACCGCAGCAAGTTCGACGGGTGGACCGAGGCGATCGTCGCGGCGAACACCGTCGAGGGCGGTGTCGCTGGGGCGTTGGGGACGCTCGGCGACGCGCTGGACGAGATGATGGCGTACTTCACCGCGCTGATCGAACGCCGCCGCGTCGAGCCGGAGGACGACACCGTGTCACACCTGGTGGCCGCGGGCGTCGGCGCCGACGGGGACATCGCGGGCGTGCTGTCGATCCTGGCCTTCACGTTCACGATGGTCACCGGCGGCAACGACACCACCACCGGCATGCTCGGCGGCTCTGTTCAATTGCTTCATCAGCGGCCCGACCAGCGCAAGCTGCTGGCCGAAAACCCTGACCTGATCCCCGATGCGGTCGACGAGTTCCTTCGGCTGACCACTCCGGCGCAGATGCTCGGCCGCACCGTGACTCGCGATGTGATGGTCAGCGACACCACCATCCCGGAAGGCCGCCGCGTCATGTTCCTCTACGGCTCGGCCAATCGTGACGAACGTCAGTACGGCGACGACGCTTGCGAACTCAACGTGACGCGCAAGCCGCGCAACATCCTGACGTTCAGCCACGGTGCGCACCACTGCCTCGGCGCAGCGGCGGCCCGGATGCAATCTCGCGTCGCCCTTACCGAGCTGATGACGCGAATTCCTGACTTTGAGGTCGACGAGTCCGGAATCGTCTGGGCCGGCGGCAGTTACGTGCGACGGCCGTTGTCGGTTCCGTTCAAGGTGAAGGCATAATGCCCGGGGACTGGCTTGGCGCGCGGCGCACCGAGGTGGCCGCCGATCGGATCCTTGACGCGGCGGGTGAGCTGTTCACCAAAAAGGAGGCGGCGACGGTCGGCATGCACGAAATCGCCTCGGCCGCAGGCTGTTCACGAGCGACGCTGTATCGGTACTTCGAGAACCGGGAAGCGCTGTACACCGCGTACGTGCACCGTGAGAGCTACCGGCTCTACCGCGAGATGATTGAGCAGATCAATTCCGTGACAGATCCGCGTGAGCGCCTCATCGAGGGCATGCTCGCGTCGCTGCGCAACGTCCGCGAAAGCCCCGCTCTCGCATCGTGGTTCGCCACCACACAGCGGCCGATCGGTGCGGAGATGGCCGAGCAGTCCGAGGTGATCAAGGCGCTGACGGAGGCGTTCGTCGTCTCGCTGGGACCCTACGATCCCGAACTGGTGTCGCACCGGGCCCGCTGGCTGGTGCGGGTGATGACCTCACTGTTCCTGTTCCCCGGCCACAACGATGCCGACGAGCGGGTGATGCTCGAGGATTTCGTGGTGCCGATCGTGCTACCGAGCCGTCAGGCCACCCAATAGGCTTGCGCCTTAATCGATTTGCGCGGGATCTTGAAGTCGTCGCGGAAGATCTTGGCCACCGCCCGGGTGGTTCGGTTGTCGCATGCCACCCAGCCGAAGTGGTCGCCTGCCTCGAACGCCGATGAGCTGACCGCCTCCACAAGCGCCTCCCCGCTGTTCTTGCGGTCCACCCACACCACGTGGGCGCTGCGC
>Ga0105249_10005213_pt1 | contig 11219 bp, 12 predicted proteins | sample KBSS44metaG_FD_81522 | JGI IMG/M metagenome (GOLD analysis project Ga0105249, IMG submission 81522) | Switchgrass rhizosphere microbial communities from Kellogg Biological Station, Michigan, USA - KBS S4-4 metaG | ecosystem: Host-associated > Plants > Roots > Rhizosphere > Soil | place...
ACAAACCTACGCCGAGATAATGGACGGCGCACCGGTGACCGAACAAAACCTAACGGCTGCTGAGTTGCTCAAAAATGCTGATAGCTTGGCGGCTGCCATCGAAGCTGGCGATCGCCAGGCGCAAGAACTGGTCAGAACTTGGCTCACCAAGCGTCAAGCTGAAGCTGTCGGACAGGTATGGGATAGATGGATCCCAACAATGAAGCGAGTATTAGACGAACCGTCGTTCAGAGATGTCGTTCGAAACTTTAACAACTTAGCAGCACCGCTTGCACCGGCCAATGACCGTTTGCTGGATGACGCCCTCAGACTTGCCCAACAGGTGGATCATCGAGGAAGCCCGACAGCAGACTTTAACTACGCAGCCGGGCAACTGACGCAGACCATTTATGATACCTATCCTAGTTTGGAGCGCGCTATGGCAGGGCAGGGTCCACAGACGATCATCGACACGCTGCGCACCGTCAGTAAGCAGCTTGAACTTGAAGCGTTCCGACAGGATCCTTCGCTCACCACTGCAGCCTATGACCCCGATCGGAGCATGCCTCGACACTTAGCTGAGCAGCACCGCAAAACCGGCGAGACGCACGATACAACACTAGAGACGATCGTCGCCGATTTGCGGGACAGTCAGGGCACCGTGTCCGACCTCATCGAACAAATGCACCGTGGACTACCTGATGGGTACCAACCCAAGGCCGCTACACTGCGCATGATAAGCCGGTTTGGTGCTTTCTTAGGTGAGGCAACAGTTAATCAGCTTGATAGTGAACTGCCAGCGTACGGCGGGCAGTTGCTCCAAGATCTAGCCCGTGTGCGCGATACAGGCTTGATTGATCCCGAAATGGCAGAAAGCATGCGCTCGCAACTGGGCCGATTCTTAAATGTAACCGGCTACGTGCGTGATCAGAATGAGACCTTGCAGCGCCTTGTGGGCGTGATCAGCGGGTTACGGTAAGCGTCAAGCATTTCACGCCGCCACCCGATTTGCGGAATTCTAAAATAGGCGTGCCAATTACGGTGAAGCCGGCGTCGTGATACTTTTGAAGCAGGCTCGGTGATTCGTTGCTGGTGATAATCGTATGATCATCGCTGACAGCGTTGAGGCCAAAGCCGCGGGCTTCCTCAAGCGTGGCTTCGATAACGTGAGGGACAGCCCCCCGCAGTCGTTGCTGGCTGGCGGCATCAAGTGCTGGTGGGTAAAAAGCAACGGTGTCCGAGCTGAGCACGGCCACCGATGTATCCAGGTGATAGAACGCCGGATCGACGATGCGCAGCGGAACGACCTCTAGGCCAAAATAGTCACTGATTTCGCCAGCAGCTTCGGGTGCGGAGCGGAAGCCATGACCGGCCAGAATTTTATCGCCGCAAAACAAGTTATCGCCACCGCCTTCAAAAAAGTTGGTGGTTTGGCGCAGATTGGTATAGCCATGACGTGCGAACCACGCCCGATAGTGTTCAGTTTCGCCTTGGCGCTCGGGATGGCGGAAACGGCTGAGTAAAATTTTGTCGCCGCGGATAAGGCAGCAATCGGTGGCAAACACCATGTCGGGCAAATGCTCGATGGGATCGATGAGTTCGACTTGCCAGCCAAGCTGCTCAGTGTAGATGTCGCATATCTGTTGCCACTGTGCCAAAGCGACGGCACGATTAATGTGTTCGTCGGCGTGCATCCAAACGTTAATTTCGTATTCAATACCAAAGTAGGTTGGCGGACAGAGTAGGACGCGATGAGGCATACCTGTATTGTAGCAAGTTAGGAGCCGGGCTGCTGAGGTGGGGTCTGGGGGGAGACGGGAAAGTCTATGTTCTGCGCCTCTGACTCAGCGACGAGACGAGCATAGAGCTCAGCTGCATCAGCGCCAGGGCTTTCTGTAGTGCCTCGTGTCCGCTCGGACAATCGACGGAGCGCGTCTAAGGCGAAGTTAAGCTCTCTACCCGCAAACAACACAGATTTTACTAGAGACTCTGGTTGTCTGGCGGGAGTGCCGTGTTGGGGCCGCGGGTTGAGCTGAGCTTCGAGTGTTCGCAGGCGGCGTTGCGCCACTTCGTCAGGAGGAGGTCCGTCATACAGTGCCGCGGTGAGTGTTACAGCATCGCCACTGCCTGGTGTGACCCGTAGTGTGGGTTGGCCGTCGGCCGTTTCCCCGATTTGTGCCATAGTAGGATCGGGTCGTCTTGCGTCGACGTCGGCATAGTTTGCATCTGGAAAGTCGCCGAAGCGCCTAACGGGGTTCATATATAAACATTAGCACAAAAGAACGTTACTCGCAAGTTTATGATTTGATAAGTAAGGGTGCTTGACAGGAGAATTCAAGGTTCGCTATATTGAGTGATGAAAGTTAGCACTCGGACACATCAAGTGCTAACTCTTTCTAAGCAATAAGGAGGATATCGCCGTATGAGCGTCAACATACAACCCCTCGGAGACTACCTCGTCGCCGAACCTGAAGAAGCGCCGACCAAGACCGCGAGCGGCTTGTACTTGCCGGAGAAAGCTGCCGAGAAGCCCAAGGCTGCCAAAGTCGTGGCCGTCGGTAAGGATGTCAAACAAGTAAACATGGGCGATCGTATTTTGTACAAAAGCTACAGCCCAACCGAAGTCAAAGTCGATGGCAAAGACTACTTGTTAGTGAAGGAAGAAGACGTGCTCGCCACGCTTAAATAACGGAGATATCTATGGCAAAAAAAGTATTTTATGACGATGACGCCCGCAAGCGCGTGCTGGCTGGCGCCGCAATCCTATACAACGCTGTTAAGACGACCATGGGTCCCAAAGGCCGCAACGTGGTTATTAGTAAAAGCTACGGCGCGCCGACAGTTACGCACGACGGTGTGACGGTTGCCAAGGGCGTTGAAATCGGCGATGTTGACGACGAGACCCTGGGCTACAAGGTTGGCGCTGAGTTGATTAAGCAAGCCGCTTCCAAGATGAACGACGTGGCTGGTGACGGCACCACCACGGTGACGGTTTTGACCTATCATATCCTCAACGAAGCCAACAAACTGATCGCTGCCGGGCACAACCCGATGTTGCTGCGTAAGGGCCTAGAGGCTGCTGCGCAAGACGTGCTGCACAAGCTGGAAGGCATGCGCGAAGACATCCAAGGCAAGAAGAATCGTATCGCTGAAGTCGCGACGATTTCGGCCGGTGATGCGCAGATCGGTGATTTAATCGCTGAGGTCATGGAGAACGTCGGCCGCGAAGGTGTGGTGACGGTGGAAGAAGGCCAAAGTTTGGATCTGGAGAGCGAAGTTGTTGAGGGCTTCACCTTTGACCGCGGCTTTGTGAGCGCGTATATGGCGACTGACATGGCGCGCATGGAAACGGTCTACAACAAACCGGCGATCGTGATCACTGATCGCAAAATCAGTTCGATTCAGGAAATTGCGCCGTTGCTCGAGAAAATCGCGCAGACCGGCCGCAAGGAATTGCTGCTCATTGCCGAGGACGTCGATAACGAGGCCCTGGCTATGTTGGTAGTAAACCGCCTGAAGGGCGTGTTTAACACCGTGGCCGTCAAGGCGCCTGCCTTTGGCGATAGCCGCAAAGAGATCCTAGAAGACATTGCGATTTTGACCGGCGCTTCGGTAATTTCCGAGGAGCGCGGCGACAGCTTTGAAGATGTCGATTTGAGCATGGTTGGTACCGCCCGCAAGGTGATCGTCACCAAGGACAGCACAACCATCATCGAGGGCGCCGGTGCGCCCGCAACAGTTGCCGCACGGATTAAACAATTAAGTGCTCAGGTGAGCTCTACCAAAGAGAACTACCAGCGCGAACAGCTCGAAAAGCGTCGCGCGGCACTGTCGGGCAAAGTTGCGGTTATCAAGGTCGGTGGCGCTACCGAGACCGAAATCGAGGAAAAGAAATTCCGCGTTGATGACGCCGTAGCGGCCGTTAAGGCGGCGCTCATCGAGGGCATTGTGCCCGGCGGCGGCGTAACGCTCATTAATTTGAGTTCGGCCATTGCGGTTTCCAGTGATGACGACACAGCGATCACAGCTGGCAAGCAGGTGCTCAAGAGCGCCTTGGAGCAGCCGTTCCGCATTTTGCTAGCCAACGCTGGCTTGAATGCCGACGAGTGGTTGCCGCAAGTTCGCGCTGCTAAGCCCGGACATGGCGTGGACGTTAATGCTCCAGCGAAGCTGGTCGACATGAAGGTGGCCGGCATCATTGACCCAGCTCGCGTCACCAAAGAAGTGCTGCTGAACGCTGTCTCGATTGCCGGTACGAGCATGACAATGGGTGCACTTGTAGTCGAAGTGCCAGAGAAGAAAGAGGCTGCCGGCATGCCCGATATGGGCGGCATGGGCATGATGTAGTCGACCGTTGGGGCTATACTCAAGCCCACGGAGAGCCCGAGATTTTCGTGGAAAACTCGGGCTGACCGCCTTGCCGCGGGGTGATACAATGAGTGCAAACAAACAAGCAATGAAAAGGCCGGGAGTGTGAGCCCGGTCTTTTCATTGCGCGCATTGCTACGCCGTGGCAGCTGCGCCTATTGCTGGTTGTCGTGCTGTTGCGTAAAGTAGTTGATCTCGTTAACGATGTCGAGTAGGGCCTGGGCTTTGGCTTTGTCGTCGCTTATTTGCTGCGCGGCTTGGTAGGCGTCGTTGATGAGCGAGGAGTCGTCTGATGCTTGAATCATCATCATGGTGGTGCGGAATTTTTCTTCTGGCTGTTGGTCGAGGTGACCGACGAGCGGCGACAGTTGCTGCAAGGCGTGCTGCTTGATATCGATCAGGGCGTCGACGTCGGCGACTGGCGCTGTTGGCGCGGGACTTGCAGGAGCCGGCGCATCGGCTGGCGCGGCTACGGCCGCTGCATCGTTGCTTACCGGTAAGGACACGGGATCGCTTGGCATGACACTAGCATCGGCAGCTGGTGCGCTCCCACTATAATCGGGCGTTTGCAGGCTATCATTGGACAGAGGTTGTGCTACAGGATCGGGCATGGCCGGAACGTTTGCTGCCCCCATAGCGTTGTCCGGTGGCAGAGTGCCACTCATTGCGTTATTGACTGACGAATCTGTACCGTCTTGCTGCCCTCCAAACATGATCACGCTCCTGTGCCTTCACTTATCCTATATACTATAGGCTATATTTATAGTTTAGCACAAGGGGTTTGCACAATGCTCGATGACCTAACGTACATTCACAAAAAAGACGCGCAGGATGCCTTGGGCGTGGCTGCCAAACAGGGTGAGCAGCTGCAGCACACATTTGAGGTGACGTTTGCGGCCAAACATGAAATCCGTAACGTAGTACTTTCCGGCATGGGCGGCTCGGCGCTCTACGCGCTATTCGTGCAGGCCTGGCCGGGGCTGTCGGTGCCGTTCGAGATCGTGCGGAATTATGATATTCCGAAATACGTCGATGCCCACACGTTGTTTATTTCTTCGAGTTACTCCGGTAACACCGAAGAAACGCTGGCCGCGCTTGAAGCTGCCACAGCGAAACAGGCGCAGATTGTGGTCGTTACCGCTGGTGGTACGCTAGCCGAACGCGCCACCACGGCCGGCTATCCATGCTACATGGTACCAGGAGGGATTCAGCCGCGCATGTCATCTTTTTACATGATCGCAGCGCTGGTGCAATTGTTTGAGATGTTGGAGTTGATACCAGCCGGCAGTGCAAAAGAGTTGCATGCCGCCGGGGTTTGGCTCAACCAACAACAGGACAGCTGGCAAGCGACCGTGCCCACGGCATCCAATCCAGCCAAGCAGTTGGCCCTAGAATTGATGGGTAAAAGCGTTGTCGTGTACAGTGGCTACAAATTATTCCCCGCAGCCAACAAGTGGAAAATTTGCATGAACGAGAACGCCAAAAACGTCGCCTGGTGTAACTATCTGCCAGAGTTCAATCACAACGAGTTTATCGGTTGGACAAGCCATCCGGTGGACAAGCCATATGCCGTAGTCGAGCTGCGCTCCAATCTAGAACATCCTCGTACACAAAAGCGTTTTGAGGTGACCAATCGGCTGCTTTCCGGAAAACGGCCGGCTGCCGAAGTCGTGCGAGTCCGCGGCGACACTTACGTACAACAGTTGTTGTGGACTGCAGTGTACGGCGACTATACGAGTATCTACCTGGCGCTTCTGAACGGCATTAATCCGTCGCCGGTCGATTTGGTAGAGGCCTTCAAAAAAGCGCTTGACGAGTAGTCGGCAGTCTTCCAGCCGGGCCACAGCTATCAGCGTATACTAGAGGTATGCGAATAGTAGTTGTCGAAGACGAATCAAAGATCGCCAAAAGCTTACAGAAAGGCCTCACAGCCGAAGGGTACATTGTGGATATCGCCGAGGATGGTGACGCTGCCGAGACATTGGTAGACGCCACCAGTTACGATCTGATTGTGCTGGACTGGATGATTCCCGGCCGCCGCGACGGCCCGGCGCTGGCTGCCTATTGGCGCGAGCAAGGCGTCCAGACGCCAATTTTGATCCTAACGGCGCGCACCACCATTGGCGACCGCGTCCAGGGGCTTGATGCCGGTGCTGACGACTATCTGCCCAAGCCGTTTTCATTTGACGAGTTGTTGGCTCGTGTCCGCGCCTTGCTGCGTCGCCCACAGGCACACCACGGTAATGTTTTAGCCAGCGGCCTGGTAGCAATTGATACAGTCAGCAAAGAAACCAAGGTTGACCAACACGTCGTACACCTGACGGCTAAGGAGTTCCAGCTGCTTGAATACTTGTTGCGACACCGTGGTGAAGTGGTTAGCAAAGATCAGTTGTTGGATCACGTGTGGGCTGACGAAGCTCGCGTGCAGCATAATACAGTGGAGACATTTGTGGCTAATGTTCGCAAAAAAATCGGTGACGAGATTATTGTGACGATGCGCGGCCACGGATATAAGGCGGTCTAGTGTTTCGGTCGGCGCGGCTCAAACTAACCTTGTTTTACCTGGCAGTCCTGGTCGTGTTTAGCCTGGTCGTGTCATTCAGTATTCGCGTACTGGCTGAGCGGGAATATTTGCGCTCGAACGGCGTCCAGCGCGGCGAGGTCCGTCAGCTGATACTGGGATTTAGCGGCCAGCCGGATGATTCACCGTACTTTAGTGTGCAGCGAACCCAGGAAGATTTGGTGCGCCAGCGGCTCAATGAGGACATGATTGCAATTAATATTGTGGCGTTGATTGTTAGCGGCGCGCTCAGCTACTGGTTTGCCGGCCGGACGCTTAAACCGATCGAGGAAGCACACGAGGCCCAAACGCGTTTTGCGACCGATGCCAGCCACGAGCTGCGCACGCCGCTGACCAACCTCAAACTAGAGAATGAAGTGTTTTTGCGGCAACGGCACTTTGGCGAGGATGAGGCGCGCCAGTTGATCGAAAGTAATCTCGAGGAAGTGCAGCGGCTCGAAGGTTTGTCGAGTAACTTGCTGGCGCTAACGCAGTATGGAACCGCGGCGCTGGAACTCGGCTCAGTCAATATGCAAGACGCAGCCGGGGCGGCGGTAAAACAGATTCACCGGGCGGCCGCAGCCAAGCATATCACGGTTCGATGCGAGCTGCAGCCGGCACTGGTCCGCGGCCACCAAGACAGTTTGGTGCAGCTGGTGGGTATTTTGCTGGATAATGCCATCAAGTACGGATCGGCTCACAGCGAGGTGTTAATCGGTGGCCAACTGCAAGACGGGCAGTATCTGTTGTGGGTGCAGGATCACGGTCCGGGCATCGCCGACGGTGATTTGCCGCACATTTTTGACCGGCTATACCGCGGCGACAAAGCTCGCTCCAGCAAAGTTGGCGGCTATGGATTGGGGTTGTCGCTGGCCAAAGCGATCGTTGCGGCTAATCATGGCGAGATTCGGGTACAAAATATGCCCACGGGCGGCGCTTGTTTCATGGTCCGTATGCCACTGGCTAAGTAACGCCCGAAGCAAAAATTTAGTATACTGAGGGAAGTATGCGGTGGTACATATCAACCCGGGCGCGTTTGGGCCTGGCGCTGCTTGGTGCCAGTCTCGTTAGTATTGTCTTGTTCGTGGCGCACTCGTTGCATGCCCACACTGTTGAGTATCGTTACTTGGTGTGGAACTTGTGCTTGGCCTGGACTCCGTTGGTCCTCGTGTTGTGGCTGGAGAAAATCCTGCGCCAAAAGTTGTGGTCCAGCTGGATGGCGTTGTTCGCAACGGTGTTGTTCGTTATTTTTTTGCCGAACACGTTTTACATGATAACCGATCTGATCCACCTACAGGACATTCCGCAACTCGACATCGTGACCGACGTTGTGATGTTCAGCTCCTTTGTATTCACGGCGTTTACCTTGGGACTACTGAGCGTCTACATGTTGCACAAGGAGCTGAGCCGCCGCGTGAAGCCATTGTCGGCGTGGCTGTACGTCGCCGGTTTGCTGCTGGCAACGAGTTTTGCTATTTATATCGGGCGCGATTTGCGCTGGAACTCATGGGACGTTATTGTCAACCCGGCCAGTATTTTGTTTGAGGTATCAGACCACGTGATTCATCCCATTGCCCATCCGCAGGTGTTTGCCACGACGCTCAGCTTTTTTGTGTTCATTGGCAGCGTGTATGCGGTGACGTGGCACGCCGCGCGCGCCGTCCGCCAGCAGAAAAATAGTCGCTAATCTGTTACAATAGGGCCGATATGGACGAGATTCAGACCGCACTGCAGCGCGTCATACAGCAAACGTTTGCCATCCAATTACCGGTGGAGCTTACCAAGCCGGATGAGCAATTCGGTGACGTAGCAACAAATGTGGCTTTACAATTAGCCGGGCGTTTGGGTAAATCGCCGCGCGAGGTAGCCGAACAACTGGTCGCGGCGCTGCAAGGGGAACTTGACGACACAATTGCCGAGATAACGATTGCTGGCCCAGGTTTTATTAATATTCGACTGAGCGACGCCGCAATTGCCGCCAAAGCGCTGGCCGCAACAACCACCCGCCCGGACAGCTATAAAGGCCAAGTGGTGGTCTTCGAATATTCCGATCCCAATCCGTTTAAGGTGTTGCACGCCGGCCATTTATATCAGACGATGGTGTGCGGCGCGATTTCCAATTTGTTGACGCTGGCTGGCGCTGAGGTGCACGATGTCAACTTCGGCGGCGACGTCGGACTGCACGTCGGCAAAACCATGTGGGCTATCGTCAAGGATTTAGGCGGTGAGTATCCCGACAAATTGTCTGTTATTCCGGAAACCGAACGTTCGGAGTGGATGGCCCGTTGTTACGTCGTAGGCAGCAACGCCTACGAAGACAGCGACACAGACAAAACCGAAATTGTTGCGCTCAACAAGCGCGTTTACCAGCTATTTGCCGACAATGATCACGAATCGCCCTTTGCTCGCCTGTACTGGACGTGCCGCCAGTGGAGTTATGATTATTTCGATCAGTTTTACGCTCGTATCGGCGCTCATTTTGAGAAGTATTATCCGGAGAGCGAGACCGCACCGCTCGGCCTGCAAACTGTCCGCGAACAGCTGGCGAAAGGTGTTTACGAAGAAAGCGACAGCGCCGTTATCTTTCGCGGCGAGCCATACGGCCTGCACACTCGCGTATTTATCAACGCCAATGGTTTGCCGACCTACGAGGCCAAAGACGTGGGCTTGGCCATGGCTAAATGGCGCGATTACCACTTTGACCGCACGATCATTGTCACCGGCAACGACATCGTCGAATACATGAAGGTCGTTCTCAAAAGCATTGAGCAGTTTGCCCCGGAGCTTGCCAGTCGCACGACGCATCTGACGCATGGGCAAGTCAAGCTGCAAGGCGGTGTCAAAATGAGCTCTCGCAAAGGCAATTTTTTTCGGGCAGTTGATGTGCTGGAAGCAGCCTCGGCCGCCAATACGCAGGCAACTGGCCGCCCGAGTGATGACCAAACGATTATCGGCGCCGTCAAATACGCCTTCCTCAAGCAGCGCATGGGCCCGGATGTCATCTACGATCCTGTTGAATCGGTGAGCCTGGAAGGCAATAGCGGCCCCTACTTGCAGTATGCCCATGCCCGTGCGCGCAGTGTGCTCGCTAAAGCGGCCAGTAGTAGGGATGAGTCGCACCTCGGCGACCTTGATGCGCTAGAGCGTAGTTTTGCCCGCAAGATCGGCGAGTATCCGGAATGGATCCAGAAAGCGGTCGACGACCTAATGCCACACCACATTTGCACCTATTTGTACGAATTGGCCCAGACCTTCAATCGTTTTTACGAGCATGCTAAAGTGGTCGGCGACCCGCGGCAAGCGGTGCGTCTTACGCTAGTACGTCTTTACGCCGATGTGCTGAAAGATGGTTTGACGCTGCTTGGCATTGCCGCGCCAGATCATATGTAGCTGCAGTCTGGTAAGCTGTGTCATACTAAGAGTAGGAGTTTTGTGATGCCCAAGCAGCCAAACGATGAGACCAGTACAATCAAAAAATTGCCCGCCGACAAGCAACGCGAGGTCAGAGAAATTACGACCAAAATCAGTAATCTCAGTCCGTTAGCGACAGCAGAGGTCGTCAATGGGGTTTTGACTCGGGAAGTCAGTAAGCAGCTCACCGGATTTGCGGCGTTCTTCCGTGAACAGGGGATTGTGGCCTTGGCGATCGGGTTGGTGCTCGGTATCCAGGTCAAGGCCGTGGTCGACCAATTTATGGCTAGTTTTATTACGCCACTGCTAGGCTTGATATTACCTGGTAATGAGCAGTCGTTTGCCAAGCAAAGTTTTAACATTACGGTGAGCGGCAAGCACCAGACGTTTGTGTGGGGTTCGTTTGCGATTTCATTTCTGACACTCCTGATTGTGGCTGCAATTATTTACTACGCCTACAAATTACTGCGGCTCGACAAACTGGCTAAAAAGAAGGACTAGCCGTGCACTTAAGTGAGGACGAGTGGCGCAAGAAACTCACACCTGAGCAGTTCCATGTGCTGCGCGAAAGCGGCACTGAACTGCCCTTTACCGGCAAGCTGCTGTACAACGACAAGGCTGGCAGCTACACCTGCGCGGCGTGCGGCAACGTGTTGTTCGATGCTCAGACTAAGTTTGACACCGAGTGTGGCTGGCCGAGTTTTTATGACGCCGCTCCCCATTCCGTTACCCTGACACCCGACGATTCATTTGGCATGCATCGATTGGCCGTTACCTGCGCTAATTGTGGTGGCCATTTGGGACACGTATTTGACGATGCTCCCGACCAGCCGACCGGACAACGATTTTGCGTTAACTCGGCGGCGCTCAATTTTTTGCCCGATAAGTAGCAAAATACTTG
>Ga0105249_10005216_pt1 | contig 11215 bp, 5 predicted proteins | sample KBSS44metaG_FD_81522 | JGI IMG/M metagenome (GOLD analysis project Ga0105249, IMG submission 81522) | Switchgrass rhizosphere microbial communities from Kellogg Biological Station, Michigan, USA - KBS S4-4 metaG | ecosystem: Host-associated > Plants > Roots > Rhizosphere > Soil | place...
TATTTTAGACGATGCTTGTGTTTTCAATATTTTGCAGCATTTTTTAAAACTTACTGCCCGTTGAACCCACCACCCGCGCCCAGCTTGAAGATCGGCAGGTACAGCGCGATCAGGATGGTCGCCACCACCACGCCCATGAAGATCAGGATCGCCGGCTCGATCAGGCTCATCGCCGCCGTCAGGCTGGTCGCTACGTCCTCCTCGAAGAACTCGGCTACTGAGTTCAGCATCTGCGGCAACGCGCCGGTAGACTCGCCCACCTCGATCATCTCGATCGCCAGCTCCGGAAACGCCTTCGTCCTCTCCAGGCTCAGCGCAAGCGGTTTACCCTCGCGCACCGTCTCCACACTGGCCACTACCGCATTACTCACCTGCCGACTGCCAATCGAGCGCGCCGCCGTCTCCAGGCTGGACACCAGCGGCAGCCCGCCCTTCAGCAGCGTGGACAGTGTCCGCGAGAACAGGCCGACCTGGTACTTCAACCACACCGGCCCGAAGACCGGCATGCGGATGCGCATCCGGTCGAACAGGTTCGCACCGGCATCTGTCTTCGTCCACCGGTACGCAAGGAAGAGCAACACCACCACCGCCCCGCCAACGTAGAGCCCGTAGCTCTGCGCGCCTTTGCCCAGTTCCAGCAGGAACGTGGTCAGCCCCGGCAGCGTCGTGCCTAACTGCTCGTAGAGCTCAGCAAAGCGCGGCACAACGAAGGTGATCAGGAAGATGAACAGCGCGATAACCATCGCCACCAGCACTGCCGGATACACCAGGCTCGCCGTCACCTTCTTGCGGAAGGTCAGGCTCACGCGCTGGAAGTCGACAAAGCGCTGCAGCACCTCTTCCAGATTGCCGGAGCGCTCGCCAGCCAGCAGTGTCGTTGTATAGACCACGGGAAAGCCACCCTGCGCCTCAAACGCCGATGAGATCGACTCGCCGTTGCGCACCCGCTGGGCCACGTCCTCCAGCTGCGCACGGAAGTGCGGCAGCTTCTGCCGCCGCGCCAGCAGCTCAATGGAGCCGAGGATGGGCAGGCCCGCACGCACCAGAGTCAGGAACTGCTGGTTGAACACCAGAAAGGTATCGAGCTTTACCTTCTTGTTCTTGTCCGCCGCCAACAGACCGCGCGCCTTGACTGAGAAGACGTGGTAGCCGGCCTGCACGAACCGTGCGCGCAGTTCCTCAGCAGTCGCGGCAGATTGCACCTGCTCCTGCACGCGTCCACGTTCATCGGCCAGGCGGATGACGAACTCAGTCATAGAGAAAGGTCAGTGCGCAACTATGAACCGCAGCCGCGCGACACTGTCCATATTAGACGGAAGGAGGAGCAAATCCCTCTTCTTAGCGCGAAGCGCCGACAGCGTGCTTCTCATTTTCGGACACGTACCAGTCCACGGTCTTCTTCAGCCCATCGTGGAAGTGGACCTTGGGCTGGTAACCCAGCTCCGCAGTTGCCCGGGTGATGTCGGCCAGCGAGTGCTTGATGTCTCCCGCGCGTTCGTCGGCATACACGGGCTGGCCCTTGAAGCCAAGGCGCTCTGCGATAGTCGTGTAGACCTCGTTCAATGTATGCGCGCGGCCCGTGCCGATGTTGAACACACGGCCGGTCGCGACGGAGCTGGGAGCCTGGCACGCAAGCAGGTTGGCGCTGACGGCATTGTCGACGTAGTTGAAGTCACGACTGGTCAGACCGTCACCGTAGATGGTCGGTGTAATGCCGGCCATCATCTTGAAGGTGAACTGCGCGATCACGCCGGAGTAGGGCGAATCCGCCGCCTGCCGCGGGCCAAAGATGTTGAAGTAGCGCAGGCAGATGCCTTCGAGGCCATAAGCGCGATGGAAGGCCTGGATGTAGTACTCGCAGGTCAGCTTCTGCACCGCATAGGGCGAGAGCGGCCGCGGCGACATGTCTTCCTGCTTGGGCTGCGTGGGCTGGTCGCCATAGGCGGACGACGAAGCTGCGTACACGATGCGCTTGACCTTGGCGTCACGCGCGGCGATCAGCAGATTCAGCGTGCCGTTGATGTTGGATTCGTGCGAGGTCAGCGGGTCCTTCACCGAACGCGGCACGGAAGCCAGCGCGCCCTGGTGCAGGATGTAGTCGGCGCCCTCGCAAGCCGCCTTCACTCCGGCGACGTCCTGCAGGTCCATCTTCTCGAACGAGATGTCGCTGCTGATGTCGGCGAGGTTGTCGAGGTTGCCTGTGGAAAGGTTGTCGATGCCGCGAACCTGATGGCCCTGCTCGACCAGCGTGTGCGCCAGGGTTGAACCGATAAAGCCTGCAATGCCAGTAATCAGATACCGTGCCATGAACCGTCTGCTCCTATGTTCCGTTGGATGCCGACGAGCGCCTCAGAAGGGCCCGCCCATATCTCTGCGGCGATCCACTTGCGTATCGGCAGGAGAACCCAGTCTCGCGAGTGAAACGCCTGCCGTCGATGCTACTTTCGTGCAGTCAAACCTGGATGAACGCACCTTTGGGATGAGCAGCTACGCCTATCCCTTCATTGAACCGCATTCTGCCGACTCGAGTACGCTGATGCCAAGTGTTGAGACCACTTGTAGTAACGGTCTGCAACATTTGTGCAACGGAGGCATCTGAACGTGAATGCGATAATCGGAGGGATATGTCGAACACAAACAATGTAGTTCTGCCCAAGATTGCACAGGAACGTTTTGACCGCCTGAAGGCCCACAACGCAAAGGTCGGAGTCATTGGACTCGGATATGTCGGCCTGCCGCTCTCTCTCCTGTTGGCAGATGCCGGATTCAAAGTTACCGGCTTCGACATCGACGCCAAGAAGGTCACCGACCTGGAGGCTGGCCGGTCGTACATCTTCCGCATTGAGGCCACCGAGATCCAGACTGCACGGAAGCAAGGCTTCTCCGCGACTGCCGACTTCTCAAAGCTGTCCGAGCAGGACGCGATCATTCTCTGCGTTCCGACTCCGCTGACCGAGCATCGCGAGCCGGACCTCAGCTACGTGGAGAACACAGCCAAAGCAGCAGCGCCCCATGTGCAGGAAGGCCAGCTGATCGTCCTTGAAAGCACGACCTACCCGGGTACCACCGAAGAGCTGATGATCCCTGTGCTCGAAGCCGGCAATCCGCGCGGCCTGAAGGTGCAGGGCAAAGGCCAGCCTGCGGACAAGGGAGTGTTTTACGTTGCCTTCTCGCCGGAGCGCGAGGATCCGGGCAACACCTCCGTCGCACGCCGTGACATCCCCAAGGTCGTCGGCGGTCATGAGCCGATCGCCACCGAACTGGCGGCGACCCTCTACGAGGGCATCTTCACCCGCGCGGTCCGCGTCTCGTCGACGCGTGTAGCAGAGATGACCAAGCTGCTCGAGAACATCTACCGTTGCGTCAACATCGCGCTGGTGAATGAGCTGAAGCTGCTGAGCCTACGCATGGGTGTCGACATCTGGGAGGTCATCGACGCAGCGTCGACTAAGCCGTTCGGCTTCCACCCGTTCTATCCCGGCCCGGGCCTGGGCGGCCATTGCATTCCCATCGATCCGTTCTACCTGAGCTGGAAGGCGAAGGAGTACGACTTTAACACGCGCTTCATCGAGCTTGCCGGCGAAGTAAACGAGTCCATGCCGATGCACGTAGTGCAGTCGGTGGCGAAGGGTTTGAACCAGCACAAGAGGGCGATGAACGGCTCGAAGATCCTGATGCTGGGCATGGCCTACAAGAAGGACATCGACGATCTGCGCGAGTCTCCTTCGCTCACCGTTATCGAGTTGCTGCGTGAGCAGGGCGCCGAAGTGCTCTACAACGACCCTTACTTCCCCACCGTAGGCCGTGGTCGCCACTACAATCTGAACATGACCTGCACTCCGCTGGAAAAACTGGACCAGTACGACTGCGTGTTGATCATGACCGATCACTCCGACTACGACTATCCGGCCATCGTGAAGCAGTCGAAGCTGGTTGTCGATTCGCGCAACGCAACTAAGGGAATCCAATCGGAGAACATCGTTCGTTGCTGATGTATTGTGGAAAACGGCTCCGGTGCTCATGTGAATGAGCACCGCGAAAGTAGAAGCATTCGAGTAACTTCCAACCGATGCACAGAATTTCGCTGTAACGATTATGACAATTCATTTTGATGTGCTATAAAACACGAAACGCAAAAGTTATGTGCGTGCTTCGCTGATTCCCTTACCGCCTCTTTGTTGCGGTCTTTCGAGCTAATGTTTCAAGTTCGAAACTTATCTGCCGGTTCGATGATGGAGAGATAGCCTCACTGAGGCTCGACCATTGAGAGGCAGGTAGAAGCGAAGTTGGACTGTAATTTCCCTTCCCATTTTTGTTCGGTATCCACCTCTGGTGGCCTCATCCATTGGCTGTGCCGTGCCTCGGCCAGCGCATGGAGAATGTGCGTGTGTGCGGCGATGCCTAGTTAAGCGCTGATTACCCCTCTTCGATCAGCCAGAGCACCCAGCAGGCTTGAACTGCCATCCTGTCCCCTTCATGAGACTGGCTTAAGCATTCGTGTGGCTGTGTGCGAATAAAACCACTGCGCTGTGATCGAAAGTAACTAAACCGTATTACCGAAGCTAATGCCCACCGCGGCTCTGTGCCGATGACGCACACGTGTGCCGTTCAACGCTGTAATTGGCGGCTCACCAGAAAGTGTCACGATGCGGTGACACTTCTGTTCCTGAGAAGAAGCCTTCGGGGAACTGCCAACTCGATTCGTTCCACTTAACTTGGAACTCGAAGAATTCCATAAAGGTTTATTCACTGCTTCACGGGAGATGGATGCAGCGAATTCAATTCAAGTTTTTTACGGGCCAGGGGTGCACTTTGAAGATTTTTATTCGGGTTGGGATCACGGTTGCAATTGCGTTTTGCTTCTTGGTAGTTGGTTGTGGTGGCGTCGGAGTTGCGACCGCTGGTGTTCCGGCGATCAGCCAGATCATTCCGCAGACCATTGCCGCCGGCTCCGACAATACGTCGGTCCAGGTCGTTGGGGCACACATCAACGATGCAACCGTCGTCCTCTGGAACGGTACCCCGCTCTCGACGACGGTGGTCAATGACACGACTGTCGCGGCGCCGGTCGAGAGCGCCAGCCTGGCCACGCCGGGCGTTGCAGAACTCCAACTGATGAACCGCCTCACTGGAAGCAAATCCGAGGCATTCGCCCTCTCCATCGCTTCATCGGCGAACACCTCGCCCCTGTCGATTACGACGACGTCACTGCCAAGCGGTACGGTCGGCACGCCCTACAGTGCTGCTCTAACGGCCACAGGCGGCACAACGCCGTACACATGGCAATTTACCTCTGGCACTGCGCCCGCAGGCCTTTCTCTGAGAAACAACGGAGCTATCTCCGGTACGCCGACAACCGCAGGAACGTACTCGGTCGGCCTGACTGTGACCGATAAGAGCAAGCCTGCTCAGTCCAGGTTCATTGCGTTCACCGTCATCATCGCCCCCAAGCCCGTCACCATCGCACCGTTGAGCATCACGACGAGTTCCCTTCCGTCAGTAACGGTTGGCTCTGGCTATTCGCAGACTCTAAAGGCGAGCGGCGGAAGCGGCGTGTATAGCTGGTCCCTCGCGTCCGGCAGTCTGCCTTCCGGTCTTACACTCAGCTCGGCCGGTGTGATCTCCGGCACGACGACTACGAGCGGAAATTCGACTTTTACAGTATCCGTTTCAGACACAGGCAATCCGGTACAGACAAAAACGGCGTCGCTCAGCATCTCGGTATCTGCAACACCATTGAGGATCGGCACCACATCGCTCCCAGGCGGAACAGTAAATGGCGCATACTCGCAGACGCTCTCTGTCAGCGGCGGAACCCCAGGCTACGTGTGGTCGATCGCCAGCGGCAGCCTTCCCGCTGGTCTTTCTCTCAGCCCTTCCGGAGTCATCTCAGGAACTCCGTCTGCAACAGGTACAGCAACCTTCGTGGCTAGTGTGACGGACAGCAGCAATCCTGCTCAGAAAGCGACTGTATCGCTTTCCATCAACACCGCCGCAACTCCGCTGAATGTGTCGTCAGCAAATTTCACGCAGGTCACCTACGGACGGCCGTACTCCGCAACACTCCAAGCGAACGGCGGTACTCCAGGTTATAAGTGGTCGGTGGCGTCAGGTAACCTGCCCGCCGGACTTTCCCTGGACAGCACAACCGGCTCAATTTCCGGAACGCCGTTGACCGGTGGCGCAACATCTTTTACGGCTGCAGTCCAGGACAGCGGCAGCCCGATCCAGACCGCTGCGGCGCAAGTGACCATCAATGTCTCTGCAGCTCCGCTGGCCATCACAGCTTCGACTCTGCCGGCTGTGACCGTGGGCGGTACATACGCTCAGACGCTGCAGGCAACAGGCGGCTCTTCGCCATATCAATGGTCCATCACATCGGGCCAACTTCCTGCTGGGATGACCCTCTCACCTGTCACCGGAACAATCACCGGAACTCCAACCACGGCGGGTACGTCAACCTTCACCGCGACAGCGACGGACACCAGCAATCCCACGCAGACGGCATCGCTTGTGATGTCCCTGGCCGTCAACACACAACTTGCGCCGGCTTCAGTGGCGCAGCTTTCGATCTCTGCGCCCGCGTCCACTACAGGGACTGTAGGTAGCCCCTATACACAAGCGCTCGGTGTAAGCGGTGGAACTGGGCCATACACGTGGTCCTTCTCCGACGGCTTCCCTGCTGGATTGACGCTCAGCCCCTCCGGCGTTGTCTCTGGAACGCCTCTACCGGGATCGAACGGCTCCTACAACGTGACCGTCTCGGTTGTAGACGCGGGGAACCCAGCTCAGACCGCATCTTCTACGATGTCGATCACCATCGGCGCCTCAGCGAGCCCGCTCTCCATCCTCTCGTCAACACTTGCATCGGGAACGACAGGCTCAGCCTACAGCCAGACCTTGCAGGCTACGGGCGGCACCGCCTCCTATGCGTGGTCACTCACGTCCGGGTCACTGCCTGCAGGGGTGACTCTCAGCTCCAACGGCGCGATCACAGGCACACCCTCCAGCTCTGGCACCTCCACCTTCACCGCGACGGTTACCGACAGCAGTTCGCCGGTGCAGACGAAGTCGGCGAGCCTGTCCATCGCAATTTCGGCGGCGCGGGCTTCGACTGGCGGCACAACATGGTTTGTACGCCAGGATGGCGGGACCCTTTACAACACCTCGACGAATCCGACTGGTCAGTGCAGCGGCAAAGCTGACTCCGCCTATCCCGGCTCCGGCACGAACCAAGCTTGCGCCGCTTCCAACCTGCAATACCTGTGGGCCGCCTCGGGCTCCTGGATCATCGCCGGCGGAGACACCGTGGTTGTCCGCTCCTGCGCCCCACTGCCCGGAGAGCAGAATCCTGCGGCTCCGGACTGCCGGATTGGGCCGATAACCAATGCCGGAAACTGCATCGGCGGCAACTGCTACCCTCCCGTACCCAGCGGATCGAGCACGGCCCACACTGTCATCGAAGGCGGCTGTGCTTATGATGGCAACTGCAACCCGGCGAACATTTATCCCTATACCTCGAACCTCGCACAGCTCTTCGGCGGTTTCAGCGTGCCGTACACGCTCAATCTCGGCGGCTCGAAATATGTCGATATCGCGGGCATCGAGTTCACAACCCACAATGGAGCATGCACACATTACGGCAGTCCCCAGTGGCCCGCCCCCTGCTCCTCCAGCCTGCCCCTCAGCGACTATGCCTCAACCGGAATTCTCACCACAAACCAAACCTCAGATGTCACGCTCACGGACATCTATCTCCACGGCTTCACGGCATCTGGCATTCAGGGGCCAATCGGGGGACCGATCAAGGTCAACCGGGCGATCTTTGCTTTCAACACTTTCTCTGGATGGAACTTTGGCGATGATCGGGACACTCCGGACGCGGCCGGCTCATCGGTTACGCAGACCCAGGTAACGATGATCGGAAACGGATGCATGGAAGAGTACCCCATCGTTCATAACCAGTTTCCCGCCAAAGCCTGCTGGGATACGAACAATGGGGGCTTCGGCGATTCATGGTCTGGACAGGACACAAACATAGACGGATTCACCTGCGACCAATGCACGGTGGCTTACAACACCAAGGATGGCCTGATCGGTCCACATACGCTCGTCAAGACCCTCTCGATCACGCGCGGGGCGTGGTACGGAAATATGGGGTCGCAGTTCAAATGGGGGACGCAGACGAATAGCTCGACCCTCTTCCAGAACAACTACGTCAATGGGAACTGCTTTGCTATGAGTCAGCAGTTGCCCGGAGCAGCGCAGAACTTCAACATAACTACTAGTCTTCCCGGTTCGTACCTCTCTGGCTGGTGCCGCGCTGCTGGCGCGCCGTTCGCAATCGCCATCAGCGCTTCTTCCAGCTTCCTGTTTACCGGGAACACAATCGTCTCCAACATCGCCCCCACGACGTTGCAGTTGTCCTGCGTAGCTGCCGGAACTTGCTCTGGCACCACACAGCAATATACCGACAACATCTTCCTCGGCTATTCCGTCCCGGCGTCCTATGGGCCGTTTGGTGGTGGCTATACCCCGGCGATCTACTATCACGACACCGGCATTGCCCCTCCCAGCGATATGGTCGTGCATTCCACCAACAATCTCTTCTTTGGAAACCGAAACGACGACTGCACCGGCGGCTACGGCGGCATCGCACTGACGAGTTCGGGAGCCGTCTGCGCCAATCCCATGTTGACCGGCCAACCCTCCTCCTACAGCTCGGAGCCGGTATTCTTCAACATCAACCTTCATCCGACAGCAGCGTCACCAGCGATCTATGCGGGAATGACTCTGGCCGGCTTGACGATGGACTACTACGGTGTAGCACGGCCTACTCCGCCAACCATAGGTGCAGTAGAGCCATAAGCAGCTTTGACACTTGAACCAGCACCGCATGATTGTCTGCTCTACTAAAGTCTGAACCCAACAGCGCGCCGATACCAATCGGCGCGCTGTTGAATGCTATAAACTTGTGTGGAGGCGTCATGGATTTATCGCAGCTCGGAAAAGGCAATTGGGAAGGCTTCAATGTCCCTCTCGAACGCATCTACCAGGCTGCTGATACCTGGCGTGAGACTCTGTCCGGCGTCGACCGCCCCTGGCTTTGCTGGAACGTGAGTGATCGATGGTGTGCACTGCAGCAAAGACTCATTCAACTGGTGGGCTGGACGCCCGTCATCGGCTTCGATCCTAGGTGCGGTCCGCCAGACACCGTGCTTCCCGGATCGATCGTTATTGACTTCAATGCATCGTTCGGCTTCGAAATCATGTGGCCGCATTTTCCCTTGGAGTTTGCTTTTCTCTTTGCCGATCGGCTCGCATTCTGGCATTCAGACCTGCTGTGCCGGATCGAGGTCATGCACGAACTTGCCAACATCTTCAATCAATTGCCGGACGGCGCAACCGCGGCGGTTCGCGATCTGGGCAGTCGGCGACACTTCTACCGTTTCCGCCATCATAGATACTGGGAACTCGCCGGATGCACAACCCGCGGTGCCAGTAAGTCGCAATTCGATCACGGCGTCGGCTGGTGGCGCAATGCTGCCTTCCATCCAAACTGCCCGAACGAAGCGGAGCGCCGGCGTCGGTCGAAGTACTACTGGGACCACGGTGTCAACATCATGTATTGGAAGCGACACTATCACGGCCACGTAGTTAACATCCCGCCTAAATTGGTTGCAGAAGGCCACTGCACATCGATCAACAAGAAGAGCTATCAATGGGCACAACCCAATGGCCAGAGAAATCAGCCGGCCGAGATCGATCGCAACTACGATATTGAACAAGTTGCGCTTAATCTCGGAATTGCTCACCTGCTTTAGTCCTGTCGGCCGCTGACAACCATTCCCACCCCCTTTTGCTATCTTTCCGTTATGGTCGGCCATTCACGCAGGCAGACGCGTATCTCCAGGAAATCCAGTGAGGTTATTTCGAATGGGACGCCTTGCCTTTCTCTCTGCCTTCTTGCTGGCTCTCGTTTGCCTGCCACTTTCCGCGACAACCTGGTATGTGCGCCCTGACGGCGGCACACGCTATTCCGCGAAGGTCACGAACGGGCAGTGCGACGGCAAGGCTGATGCCCGATATGCTGGATCCGGCTCGAACCGGCATTGCGCATTCAACGATTTTCGATACCTCTACAACGACGGCACGATAGGAAATTGGGGTTGGGTCATCGCAGGAGGAGATACCGTGGTCGTCGAAGGCTGCGCCGCCGGCCCGGGTCAGAATAAACCCGACGCGCCGCATTGCAGGATTGGCTGGGACAACAATACCGGCAACTCTGCTTCCAATCCATGGTGCTGGTACGCGCCGGATGGTTACGGCTCCAGTTTTGGCTGCTTCAATCCTCCGATCCCCGCGGGATCGTCTTCCAACCACACCAAAATCTACGGTATCTGTGTCATCAATCGAAACTGCAACTCTGGAAACGTCACAAGACGTGAAAACCTTACGCAGCTGTTTGGAGGATTTGGCGCGCAGTTCATGTTTAACCTGTCTCACACGCGATATGTGGACGTACAGGGTTTCGAACTTACCTCCCACAACGGGAAATGCACTCACTACGGCTCCCCGGCGTACCCAAAGGCGTGCTCGAATGTCATCCCCGGCGCAGACGATTACAGTGACAATGGCATTCTGACCGACAATGCGACAGCAAACGTCATGCTCCAAGACATTTACATTCATGGTTTCACGGGACGCGGCTTACAGGGGCCAATCGGCGGGGCCATCGTGATGACCCGCGTGTTTGTGGGATTCAATGGCTTTGCCGGCTGGGACTTTGACAAAGGGGATGTGCCCGACGCACCAGGCTCATCCATAGTTGCGAGCTACGTCACGATGGAAGGCAATGGCTGCGTCGAACAATATCCCATCCTCAATTCGCAGTTTCCTGCGCTCGTTTGCTACGACCCCAACTCGGGCGGGTTCGGCGACTCATGGTCCGGACAAAATTCAACCCTGAGTTCCTTCACCTGCGACCATTGCATAATGGCCTACAACGCAAAAGACGGCTTTATTGGACCCCATATCGCAATCAGTTATCTCAAAATCACCAATTCTCAGTCCTACGGAAACATGGGCCAGCAATGGAAATGGGCAGGCGCACCCAATTCGACCGCTATCTTTGAGAACAACCTGACGGTGGGAAACTGCAGACGCATGTCTGAGCCGCTTCCGGGAGCCGCGGCCGGCTATAACCGCCACCTCA
>Ga0105249_10005223_pt1 | contig 11206 bp, 12 predicted proteins | sample KBSS44metaG_FD_81522 | JGI IMG/M metagenome (GOLD analysis project Ga0105249, IMG submission 81522) | Switchgrass rhizosphere microbial communities from Kellogg Biological Station, Michigan, USA - KBS S4-4 metaG | ecosystem: Host-associated > Plants > Roots > Rhizosphere > Soil | place...
AATGATGGAAACCGTTTATCTTGAAAATAAAGGAACTGAATTCGTACTGCAGCATTTGCCGGTAGAAGCGCAATACTCCCCGGTATATGGTATTATTTTAACCGACATTGACGAAGACGGCAAGAAAGATATTTTACTTACAGGTAACAATACCTGGACCCGTATTAAATTCGGACGTTATTCAGCCAATCATGGAATACTTCTAACCGGTAACGGACAGGGTAATTTCAAATATATACCGCAATATAAAAGTGGTCTTAAACTCAATGCCAACATAAGAAGTTCCGTCTTATTAGACAATAATAAAATATTACTGGGAGTAAATGACCAGAATGCAGTCTTATTACAATTCCACAAGAATAAATATAAAAAATAAATTCAAAGATATACGGACACTAAGAGAATTGAATTGGGTAAACGGGTTGCAGGGTTTTCAAAAAAAATCATTCATCCGGTTTTCCTACCACCTCGTACTCCACTTTATTCGGCGAAATGATCTCTTCATAATAAATACCGTCCGGTGACTCATAATATTTCTTGCCGCTGATTACTACTACATGGCAGTCAGGCGGAAGTTTGCTTACCCTGTCCCCTATCTCGCTGCCATTAGTTCTTACATCAGCATTTTCATCAGCGTTACTATTAGCGTCACCATTAACGTTTCCGTTCCTACCCACGACGATATATTCAATTTCATTATCGTTTACTATTTCTTCCTGGTAATACGTGCCATCCCATACATAATATTTTTGCCCGTCTATAATTACTGCCTGTGCATCCCGGGGTAATTCGGTTACCCTTGCTCCCAATGGCGGCGCTACTACTTTATATCCATTGTCATAAGGAGAATAATAAATGCCGTTATAATAATAATACGGGTAGTGACCAACATAAATGCGCCGGTATCCTGGCGGAAGTATCGAGATGTGAAAACCAAATGGCGGAATTACTGCCCGGTAATATCCCGGGAATGACCTGTAAAAATAACCTCCATAATGCCGGTAATGAATTCCCCGGTAGCCGATAGAAACATAAGGGTGTACGTAAGAATAAACCCTGGGCCCGTGATAATAACTATGCCCGTAACCACGCCCGTAACTATAGCCGTGCCTGTATGAATGGCCCCATCCGCGCTGTGCAAGGGCACCGGAATTAAATATGAGCAATAGTATGCCCACTATGAAAATGAGACGTAGAGTGTAATTTTTTGTGCTCATAAAAAAATTTTAGGTTGTTCTCTTAAAGTTATAAAATCAATTTTTTAAAAAAAGTTAATATTCGGTAAACCCTTCCGAACAGCGGCAGCCATTTTTATTTCCCTGCTTTATTGAAAAAAATGTACCTTCTGATGCACTAAACTCAGGCGTTATGAAAAGAAATCTGCTGATTGCAGCTATGCTGCTGGTATATCCGTTTATACTACATGCACAAAATTCTGATTACAAAGTTGTATTCGATCTGACCAGTAAAGATTCGCTGGATCATAAAGCGGTTATCCGCTGGCTGACTGAAGTTTCAAAAAATCCAAATGCAAAAATGGAAGTAGTGATGTATGGACAGGGATTTAATATGGTCACTAAAGATCGTTCCGTGGTGAGTAATGCAATAGCCGGGTTGACAGCAAATAAAAATATTTCATTTAAAGTGTGTGAAGTGGCTTTAAAAAATAACAATGTAGACAAAAGCCAGTTATTGCCCGGCATAGAAACTGTACCGGATGGTATTTATGAAATTATCAGTAAACAAAGAGATGGTTGGGGGTATATTAAAGCGGTGCATTAAAGTTTAAGATTTTTTTTGTCTGAACAAGGTAAGCCAAGAAGAACAGAGAGACCGGAAGTCCGGAAAACGCATTCTGACTTCAGTTGCATTCTTTCTGACTTATAAACTTTACCGACTTTCGGACTTTATCAATAGATGCGGCCACCGCCTTCATCATGATCAATTAACTGGTTGGCAAGAGAAGTGTCAAATACATTTTCCTTATTTGCGATTACTTGCCGGAGAAGATCGTGGATAGTGATCACCGCTTCAAAATTAGGCCCGTCGTATGCAAGCAGGTATCTCGCCTTATGGGAGTTCATCACATTCATGCAGCTTTCAACACTATCCGTAAGTGAAACGATGGGCAAATCCGTGGTCATTACTTCGCCCACTTTTGTTGTGTTACTTGACCGGCCTTTCAGAATAACATTGCGTGTATAATCCCGCTCACAAAAAACGCCCTTATAATTGTCGTCCTCCATTACTACGAGATAACTGAGGTTGACTGAGTTCAGCATTTGCAGAGCATCAATTACGAGCGCATCGGGGGAAATGTAATTATAGGAATTGATCTTTGAGTCAATAACATTTTGTACGGTTCTCATTTCTGCTTCGTTTTACCTAAAGATCGCAATTTATTTCAAAACACAATATGAGTTTGAGCAGAATTCAGGGGAATCCCTTAAGCGGATAGCCTTTTTAGTTATTAAATTTAACGACTTCAAAATCTGACCCGTGAAGCTGGCCCAGGTTCCGGAGGTCATCATTATTCCAGCGTTCATCCGGGGCGCCGCTGATATAAAGGTTGCTGCCGATATCGGCCAGAATTAATCCATATTTTTTCATGGCGCGGAGTATAACCTGGTTGCTGGCAGAAAAGCCACTGATATCAAAACCGGTTTTTAACCGTATCCTGGCTCCGAAAGGCAGCGTATACTGACCGCCACCACTGCTAACCTTATGCGTAGCAGGATAAATATAAGCGGGCTTTACTTTCGAGCTTTGCAGGGTGAACCGGATAGGATGATCAATTTCTCCCTTTACTATTTCATCATAGCGAACGAGGCCGGGAAATATTGGTAAACCCGCAGCATCTGCAGAAGTCCATGTATCAGGCCGCAGGTCATTTGACTTCAGGTTGAAAATAGCGCCGGAAGAAGCTTCCCAATGTCCATTATTTACCCGTGCATAAAAAAGTTCGTAGAGTATGCCATTCTCTTTGTCGACCGCTATTACATGCGAATCGCCGTTGCCGTTGCCCTCTACCGGCGCATTCAACGGTATTGCATACGGACCAACATCACTTTCATCACCATAATCAGTAAACGTAACCGGCAATTTTTGCTGGCTGCCGCAAACCACTACGTAAGGAATTCCGATTGGTGCATTATCCCACAACCCGCTGCCAAAGTCCGCTTTGATAATATTCGTTGAAAATCCGGAAATGATCTGGCTGTTATATGGATCTACCGGTGATGATGATATGTCTTCATTCCATGGATTATCGGCGGGAAAGATTTCAATATTCTCCGCATCGGCTTTCAGCGCCGTGCAGGTATTAGTATTATTTCCATTATCAACAGGCGGCGGATCAGTCGTATTTGTATTTGAGTTATTGGTGCCTGTCCTATCAATTGATTTGTCTTTCTTACAACTTTCCAGGAGAAGCAGGTACAGGGCAAATACCGTAAAGAAAATAATCACCCTGAGAATCCTGTTCATAAATATTGGTTTTGCACAAGATATACTTTATGTAATCCTTTATCAACCGTAGATTCACTGGGTAAAATTGTGCATTTGCTATGAGAAAAACGGCTTGTTCTTTTGAAGAAATACATAGCGGGAATCAAAAATCAATCGTTATCCCCATAAATTTGCAGTACTCCATTAGTTCCTTAATACTGTCTTAACCTGCCTGGTCTTTTTGCAGGTTATTCATTCACTAGTTTCGCCAAAATTTTTTATTTAATGAAAAAACTTTTTATCGTTCTCCTGTTTGCGTGCGGGGGACTCGTTGTATTCAGTCAATCTCAAAAATTGCAGCGACCGAAACTTGTAATAGGCATGGTAGTCGACCAGATGAGATGGGATTACCTGTATCGTTATTATGATCGTTACAGCGCAAATGGTTTTAAAAGATTATTGAATGAAGGATTCAGTTGCGAAAACACAATGATACCGTATGCGCAAACTGTAACTGCTGCCGGGCACACCTGTATCTACACCGGTTCTGTGCCCGCTATTCACGGGATTATGGGCAACGAATGGTATGACAAATCATTGAAAAGAACAGTGTATTGCGCGGAAGACGATTCGGTTAAAATAGTCGGGGGCGATAGCACTGAACCAATGTCGCCTAAAAATTTATGGACCACCACTATTTGTGATGAACTTCGCCTGGCAACGAATTTCAGAAGTAAGGTAATCGGCATTGCACTTAAAGATCGGGGCGCAATATTACCTGCAGGTCATAGCGCCAATGCAGCTTACTGGTACGATGGCATCAGCGGAAACTGGATAACCAGTACATATTATATGAATAGCCTGCCGTCATGGGTAGAAAATTTCAATAAAAAGAAATGGGTAGATAGTTTTTACAGTAAAAACTGGAATACACTCTATCCAATCAAAACTTATATACAAAGTGATAAAGATAATGTGGAGTACGAAGGTAAATTCGCTCACGAAGCAGCGCCTGTCTTTCCGCATGAACTGCAATCCCGCATTGGGAAAGATTATGGCACGATCCGGGCCACGCCTTATGGCAATACATTTACACTCAATTTTGCAAAGGAAGCGTTGAAAGCTGAATCCCTTGGTAAAGGCGGTGCAACTGATTTCTTAACGATCAGTCTTTCTTCTACAGATTATATTGGTCACCAGTTTGGCCCCAATTCTATTGAACAGGAAGATGATTACCTGCGTCTCGACCGGGACCTTGCAGATTTTTTTACTTTTCTTGATAAAGAAATCGGAAAAGGGGAATATCTTTTTTTCATTACAGCAGATCATGCTGTGGCCCATGTTCCCGCATTCTTACAAGCGCATAAGATTGATGCAAAAATTCTCAGCAACACAACCCTGGATGTAGAAAAAAAGATATTGGAAAAATTCAAGGTAAAACATGCGATCGTTTCTACTGCCAACTATCATCTTTATCTCAATGATCCCGCTATTGATTCTGCAGGCGCTGATAAAAAAGAAATTAAGAAATTCGTCATTGACCTGCTGAATAGAGATCCTGATCTGCTTATAGCATTTGACAGTGAAAAAATAAGTGATGCTGCCATTCCCCAGCCGGTCAGGGAAATGTTCCTGAATGGGTATAATACAAAACGCGGCGGGGATATTCTTTTCATCGTTAAACCTGGTAATTTTTACGGAGGTAAAACAGGCACCACTCACGGAAGCTGGTATCCCTATGACGCACACATACCGTTAGTATGGTTTGGATGGAATGTTAAAGCAGGGAGCAAACTAAACCGTGAAGTGTATATGACCGATATAGCACCTACTATCGCTGCAATGCTACATATACAGATGCCAGGAGGATGTATTGGTCATGTCATTTCAGAAGTTTCAAAATAAGTTATATCCCCCCAGTTCTATTATGCTTATAATATTGCATATAATTCAATTCAGTTTAATAGTTTAGGAGAAAAATAGAAATTCGTAACTTTATTTCTATGGCAAAAGCAAAGAAAAATAGAGTCGATAAATACGATGAAAAACTCAAAATAGATGGCACGTTTGAAGAAGTTATCGGCGAATCCGCAGATAAACCGGTAAAGGATAACAGGCCAAAAGAACAAAAAGAAGACGTGTTGGGAACCGATCATGATGGCCTTAAAAAACAAGATAAGCCCATTAAATAAATATGTACCTTTTTCTAAGATACGGGTTAGCCAGCTTTTTTCTTGTTGGTTGGTTACTCTACCAAATTATAATAAAAAAGAAGAATTGGAATGAAATGTCGGGAGACGCAATGACTATTGCGTTTTTTGTTTTAGTGTGGTGTCTTATAGCCTACTGGGCTTTTAGCTGATTTTTAGGATTTATCCCAACTGCTATAAAGTTGCCATGAATCACAAACGGTCGTTTGTGTAGTTTGTGTGTTACACAGATTTCTCAAAAAGTATATTGAGAATCAGCCACTCTCGTTAAAACAACTGAATAATTTTTCAATGAAATAACAAGGACCGCTTATTTATCCTGCAATAAGGATCTCTCAAAATTTAGAAAATTTCAAAACCTTTTAAAGCATTGTTTGAGCAGCATTTTGCATAGGAAAAAACTCTTACATTCGTAGTAAACACAAGCCAACATGGAACTAAGACAGCAATTCGACGAGGCCGTCTCAGAAAGTAAAGCCTTATCCGCACGTCCCAGCCAGGGAACATTATTAGAACTTTATTCTCTTTACAAACAGGCAAGCGAAGGAGACGTAAATATTGCTCCGCCTGCGAACCCTTTTGATTTCGTCGCCAAAGCTAAATATGAAGCCTGGCAGGCATTGAAGGGCAAAAGCCGGGATGAAGCGATGTCGGAATATATTAACCTTATAATGAAACTTAAGGAGTAGACCCAGGCATACCGATTCATCTTTCTTCGTTTATTTTCATCAACTCATCTATTGCATCACTAAAACAGTTTCCAGTAGAAATTTTTTGAGCCAGCAGTTTCATATTGTCCCTCATATGTTGATACTGCTCATCAGAAAGCTGGTTTATTTTTTCTTCTATTTCATAAAGGCTGTTAATCGTGATACCAATCCCATATTTCCTGACCAGGGTTGCTGACGCCGCCATTTCGGGCACAATCATGGGCAGGCCACTTATAATATAATGAGACAATTTATGCGGACTATTATATTGCAAATAATCCCCAATGCCACTGCTCAGCCTGTCAATAAAATCGCCATCCCATACCAGCCCGAAAGAACCTTCTGATTTCGCGGGCAATTCATAGGGCTTTACAACACCTTTATACAAAACCTTTGTTGAGTCCATAGCGTTTGTATGCCCCGGTCCGTATAGATTGAAATGCAGGCTATGCGATACCTGCATCAGGGCATGCAATCTTTTTAAAAATGTACTTTTCTCAAGGTTGCCCGCAAATACAATATGACCGCTTTTTTTCCTGTTTCCCACAAACGGAATTGTCAAAAAATCAAAAAACTCAATACTGGAAGTTATTGAAGATGCTGACACATGAGCCAGCAGCCACCGGCGCATGGAATCATTATGGACGATAAAATATTTGTATCGTTTTAATTCTTTTATTTCCTTCTCCAGTAATTGTTTGTCATTGTCTCTTAAACTATCAATATCGGCGACGAAGCAAATTACCCGGATATCTTTTTTAAAACCCAATAACCACAATAAAAGCTTGTTCATTTTAGCAAATACCGGGAAAAGAAAAACAACTGTTGAGCCCTTCCCCGTTGTGAAGACCATTTTCAATAAATGGAAGAACCGGCTGATTTTAGCGCCAATAGAAAAACTATCATTGTACGGGAATACTATTGGTTTGAAATTCTTCCGTAACAGGACCTTTTCCGCATCCACAAATGAAATACCTCCATGAAAAAAATCAATGAGCAAATATTGCTGGAGGAAATAGTTATTGTTACTCATAAAAACCGGGAATGAGAACCAGGAACGATCATTCACGAAAGTACAGGATTATCGTCATCATTAAAAAGCTGAACTACGGTTTTGATTATCTTTACCGCTAAGCAATGCATTTATATTTATGAAAGAAACAATAATCACTTGCCGGGAAAGAAGTACTATATTTTCGGGTATTTTCTTTACAAAAGAGCACTAACATAATAGCCTATGCAAACCTTCTGTACTATCATAACAGCCGATTACTTTCCAAAAGCGGTAGCTCTATATAAATCAATCAGAACTTTCAACAAAGAGATAACCCTGCAAATCCTGGTTTCGGACGACAAACCCATAACTACCCCATTCCCCGGGAACGAAGGACTAACTATTATTACGACCACAGCGCTTTCCGAATACTCATTAGTTGACAGCCTTTATAAAAAATACGCTCATATAAATTTTGATGATTTCAGGTGGTCCATGAAGCCCGTATTCGCAAGTTATCTTTTGCGGTCAGGGTATGATAAAATAATATACATGGACTGCGATATGTTTTTTGTAAATGACTATAATTTTTTGCTGGATGAACTTAACGATTACCAGGTATTGCTGACACCTCACTGGAATAATACCAACCCTTTGGTTGGTAAGAACAGTTTTCTCTCCAATTTTACACACGGAATTTTTTCCGCCGGTTTTTTTGCTGCAAATAAAAAAGCATTGACGGCTCTTGACTGGTGGGCCAATGCCTGCCATTTCATGATGGGTGATCATCCGGATATAGGAATACATGATGATCAACGATACCTGGATATTTTCCCTGTATTATTTGAGAATACTAAAATCATCCGGCACCGCGGCTGCAATATTGGTGCATGGAACTATGAAGAATCGGTGAGAACACTGGTAAACGGTGAAGTACTGATCAATGAGAAATACCCGGTAATTTTTATCCATTTTGACGAAATGCTGATTTCCACGATCCTGAAAGGGCATGATCCATATCTTACCCCGTACCTGGAAAAATACCGCGAGGCTTTTGAAACCAGTGGATATCCCCTTTCTGATTTTATACCAAAACTTGGTTTTCATACTAACGCCAATTTATTGATGAAGATGAAATGGACATTGAAACTAAGGACGCGGATAAAAAGATTTCTTTATAAATTAGCAGAATCACTGTAGAAAGATATCATGAAAAAAAAGCTGAAATCATTTTTACAGAAAAACAACCTCTATTACCCGTTACGATATTCATTTTTTTTCCGCATCTATCAATATCTTTTTAAGCCCGGCGATATACAAAATGAAAAGAAGGAGACCGCATTTTATACATCGTTTCTCCCTCCCTCCGATCTTATCTTCGACATCGGCGCCTATGATGGATACAAGACTGAAGCGTTCCTGCTGCTGGCAAAAAGGGTTGTGTCCTGCGAACCGGATCAATTAAGCTTTTCCGTTCTGAAAAACCGTTTCCGTAACAAGAGGAAAAGAGTGTTCCTGGAAAACAAAGCCCTGTCTGACATAGTTAGTGAGCAAACTTTTCTTATTCACCATGCAGGATCGGCATTCAATACACTCAGCAATAAATGGAAGGAGACGCTGGAAAAAGATAACATGGAAAAATGGAATGAGAAGATAAAGTTCAGTAAGCAGGAAATTATTCAGGCAACCACACTTGATTCATTAATTGAAAAATACGGGCGCCCGGGTTTTATAAAAATAGATGTAGAAGGTTATGAAGAACATGTATTAAAAGGATTGTCCCAGCCGGTTCCGTTCCTTTCATTTGAGGGTTTGTTCCCGGATGGATATGCTGAATTGAATAATTGCCTTGACAGGATCGACAGCCTGGATGACTCAGCAACCTATAATATAGCCGCACATGAAAAACTGCTTCTGCCTGGTTTCATAAACAGGGAGCGGCTTATTGATTGGCTGCAGAAAAACCCTGTAATGCACCTGGAAATAATCGCGAAAATGAACGTATACCCTGCATAGAATATGAATATCGCTATAATTGAAAAAGGACATTTTGAAGTAGCCTATACGCTTATATCGCTTTTTGATAACGGCGATAACAGGATCACTGTCTTCGTTGATCAAAGTTCCTACGATCATTTAGCCTGGTTACTGAAAGATAAAGCAGCACGGTATATATGGATCATACAAAAGAGTGAAACGAACAGGGATTTCATACAGGAAATGTTTACTTATATCCGTCAACATCCATTTGACCTGTTGTATTTCGACACAATAGCGGACAACTTTATTCATTATGCCTGGCATATCCGTAAACTAAAGCAGGAAAAAATCATTATGACGCTTCATGATATCAACGGTTTTTTTCATTACAGGCCTTCATGGAGTATACGAAAAATAATCCGTTACATTGGTAAAAGAAGACTGATCAGGCTGATCCCGGCTTTTAATGTTCTTTCGGAAACACTCATCCCGCATCTTAAACAAAAATTATTCCCGGGAAAAAAAATATTCAATATCCCGGGAGGCTTTTTTGAGCCTGGAAATTTTAAAGCTAAACAATACAGCGCAGGAGATACGATTAAGATTACTGTTCCCGGTTCTATTGATATAAGAAGAAGAGACTACGATACAGTATTTGAATTACTATCAAAAGCAAAACAACAGGGAATAAATATTGCTGTTACCCTTTTGGGAGCTTTCCGTGAAAAATGCAGTGAACATATTCATCGCAAATGCCTGCAATATCTTAACGCAAACACTAATCTTCATTTCTATGAAACCGGGGTTGTGATGCAGGCTGAATTTGACAGGGTGATGAGCGAAACACATTTTATATGGATGCCCCTGCAACCTTCGGCTATAGTTACAGACGGCACAAAAGAACAATATGGCATCAGTATCAGCAGTGGTAATATTGGCGATGTAATTCGGTATGCAATACCTTTCTTTGCACCGACGCATTTCAACACCGACAGCGCTTTACAGGCAAGCTGTTATTATTATAATGAGATAACCGGTATAGTAAATACATTAAGGAGCCTGGATAGCACTGAATATGAGCGCCTGCAGCATGAAGCACTTAATGCCTCGATGAATTATACAAAAGATAGTATCATAGAGCGAAATCAATTTTTATTTCAGCAATAACTTCTCCGGGAAAAGAACCAAACCTGCTTCCTATGCAGCGTGTATCTGCAAAAAATCTTTCTTGTTGATATAATAAATAAAAAGAAAATAAATAATGGGGAAGAAGCTGAAGAGTTTTACAATGAAAAAACCTGTTGCAAAACCAAGGAGGTAACAGATAATGATCATCGCAATCCCAACGGCCAGCTGTTGATTATCAATAATACAAACAACCCTGAAATAATAAGTATGAATATGATGGTAAACAATTTCAAGTGGCTTTGTGTAATGGTAACCATCCGTTACGACCACTTTAGGGTTATTCTCATTTAAGGTAATGATCAGTTTATCATCATGCGTCAGCGGATAAATGTTTTTTCCATTTATAATCACCTTTATTTTAAAAAGGCTCAGCAACCAGCTTTTCTTCAGTGTAAAAACAATATGATACTGACCGGGTATAAGCTCTTATTTAAGTGATTGGATTATTTTAATAAAGTCCGAAGCAACAATAGAGGCACCGCCAACCAGGCCGCCGTCCACATCCGGGCAGCCGAATAATTCTTTTGCATTGTTCGCTTTTACACTACCGCCATACAAAATTGAAACTGCATCAGCCGTTTCCTGTGAATATTGTTTTGCAAGAACAGAACGAAGAAATGCATGAATCTCCTGTGCCTGTTCGGTCGTCGCTGTTTTACCGGTGCCAATGGCCCAGA
>Ga0105249_10005225_pt1 | contig 11204 bp, 8 predicted proteins | sample KBSS44metaG_FD_81522 | JGI IMG/M metagenome (GOLD analysis project Ga0105249, IMG submission 81522) | Switchgrass rhizosphere microbial communities from Kellogg Biological Station, Michigan, USA - KBS S4-4 metaG | ecosystem: Host-associated > Plants > Roots > Rhizosphere > Soil | place...
AATTGACTAATTTGATAACCTTTAGGGAGATCTGGATAAAAATAATTTTTTCTTGCAAAACTAATGAAAGGGCGAATTTTAGATTGAGTGGCAATGCCCGCTTTGATGGCATATTCTAAAACTTTTTTATTCAATACTGGTAAAGCTCCAGGTTGGCCCGTACACACAGGACAAATCGATAGATTCATTTGGTTTTCTGAGTGAGATGCTTTTACTGGACAAGCACAAAAAATTTTCGATTGTGTGGATAATTGGCAATGAACTTCTAAACCAATAACTGCTTCAAATTCAGAGTGCATCGTTTAGTCTCCTTTTCTCAAAAGCATGTGCAGCACAAATTAATTTTTCATCTGATAATGCAGGAGCAATCCATTGCATACCAATAGGTAAACCTTGTTGATCTTTGCCACAAGTAATACTCATTGCAGGAAGACCTGCTAAATTTGCTGGGGTAGTGAAAGTATCATCGCTATACTTTTTCAAAGGTTCATCCTTTGCTTCTTCTAAAAAGTGAGCTGTGGTTGGACAAACTGGCCCAATAATAAAATCAACACTCTGAAAAATTTGCTCAAAATCTTGCTTTATCTTTCTTCTCACACGACATGCTCTTTCAAAAAAAGCTTGTGAATACTCATGGGATAAAACAAAGTTTCCTAACATAATTCTTTGTTTGACTTCAGAACCTAATTTTGATCTCGCTTTTTGATAAAATTCTTCTAAAGATTTCATCTCAGAATACTGTCCCCCATATCGAATACCATCAAATCGTGCAAGATTACTAGAAGCTTCACTCATAGCGATCACATAATAAGCAGCAACAACATATGGAGCATGAGGAAGTGATACCTTTTTTAAACAAGCTCCTTGGGATTCTAGCCATTGCATGGATTTTTGAAGCGAGGCTCTCACTTCATTATCCAATGTTTCTGGAAAAAATTCTTGTGGGACTCCAATTTTAATATCTTTCCAATCCCATTTCTTCCTCAAAGCAAGCAAACTTTGAGTAGAGGGTAAGCGAAGACTGGTGATATCTTTTGGGTCCCAACCAGATATGGCATCTAACACAATAGCAGCATCTTCTACACATTGAGTCATCGGGCCAATTTGATCCATTGAAGATGCATAAGCCACTTGTCCATAACGGCTCACTCTTCCATAACTTGGCTTTAACCCAAAAATTCCACAATAACTTGCTGGTAATCGAATAGATCCCCCTGTATCTGTGCCTAAAGAAACCATACATAACCTAGCTTTTACTGCTGCCGCCGAACCTCCACTAGATCCTCCAGCAACTCGATCTTGATGCGTAGGATGTCGTGCAGGATAAAAGGCTGAGTTTTCATTTGAACTTCCCATGCCAAATTCATCCAAATTTAATTTTCCTAAAGTAATGGCTCCTTTACTTTCCAGAAGCTGAACAGCAGTAGCAGTATAAGGAGCGATATAATTCTCCATTAATTTAGAACCACAGGTATTCCGCACTCCTTCTACCAAAATCAAATCTTTTACTCCCATTGGAATTCCAAAAAGAGGCATCTGATCTAGAGGTATTTTGCCTTTTTGACCTTCTAAAAGACGAGTAGCTTGCTTTGCTTGATCAAGTGCTCTATTTTCACAAATCTCTAAATAAGCTCCTAGTTGGGAAGATTTAATTTCTTTTAAGTATTCTTGAGTTAATTCTAGCGGAGAAATCTCTCCTCTCTCATAAGCTTGATGGATTTTAGTAATGGAGGAAAAATGAACACTAATTGACATTATTTTTTATCCTTACAAAATAGGAGGTACTTTGAACCCTGTACCCGAAGGCCCCAGCTTCAAAAGCTTGGATACTAAATTTGGATCACTGAAAGCTTGATCTTCACGTAAATAACTTTCAATGACTTCATGAGGATAATAAAGAGGCTCAACTCCGTTCACATCCACTTCTTGCAGCTTTTCTATATAATTTAGGATTTTCTCAAATTGATTCTCTAAAACTTTTACTTCTTCTGGTGCTAATTGAAAATGAGAAAGTTGAGCAATTTTTCTCACCAAAGATTCACTCATTTTTATCATAGCCATTACTATTATCAGCTTTTTTAATAAAGATAAAAATAAAATTAAAAAAATCTCTCCTAAATGATGAGTACTAAAGTTTTATAAAAAAATAATCTTGAAAAGGTGATCCATTAACCTAACCAATCCACCAGTCTATTAAAGAAAAAGATTTAAAATCATCAAAATCAATCTTGATAAATTTTCCTAAAATTAAGTGTATCATTTAAAATCTATCTTTTTAACCAATAAGATTTTAAAATGATTATTTCATGTATCCTAAAAAATATATTGAGATTAAGTTTTATGAATTATTGGTCCTTTTTAAATTCAAAATTAATTTTGAATTTAAAAAGGACCAACTTATTCTCTTGCGAAAAAAAATAAACTCATTTAAAAAAATGATTATTTATGAAAACTCAAACCACCGATTTTAATTGGAAACAATGGTTAACTCAATTGCATTGGGTAGCAGTCAGTGAATCAGAGTTTCAATCCTTAAGCTCAGACGAAAAATTGATCCGAATCCGCCATTCTTCAGCCCATCTTTTAGCTCAAGCTATTCAAAAACTGTACCCTGACGTTTTACTTGCCACAGGACCTGCCACAAGCAATGGATTTTTTTATGATTTTCAATTTTTTTCATCTTTCACCACTCAAGACATTGATCCAGTTCAAAGTGAAATGAGTCGTGCTATCCAAGAAAAACAAACTTTTTTTTGGACAAGTGTCCCAAAAGAAAAAGCTATTCAATTTTTTCAATTCCTTGGACAAAAATTAAAAGTAGAAATTATCTATAAACTCAATAAAAATGATTTGACACTCTACCGAAATGGTGACTTTGTTGATCTCTGTGCAGGACCTCACGTTCCTAATACCAATTGGTGTCAAGCAACTCAAATTTTGTCTTTTTCCTCCGCTCATTGGAAAAAAGATGAAAAAATTCCTTCATTAACTCGTATTTATGGTACTGCATGGCAGTATCCAAAAGAACTCAAACAATATCTTCAACTAGTGGCAGAAATCAAAAAAAGAGATCACCGTGATTTAGGACCAAAGTTAGATCTTTTTTCATTTCATCCTTGGGCAGCTTCTGCTCTTTGGCATCCCAAAGGACTGGTTTTAAGGGAAGAATTAATGAAACTTTGGAAAAAGCTCATACGCTCTCAGCAGTATGTAGAAATTTTAAACCCTTTGCTCTATCAAAAAGAACTATTTCAGTGCTCAGGTCATTGGGAATATTTTAAAGAGAATATGTTCATTTTTTCAGAAGAAAAAACTCAACCCTCTTTTGTTCTAAAACCCATGAATTGTCCAGATACAATGCTTTTCTATAAAACTAAAACACGCTCTTATCGAGATCTCCCATTCAGAGTTGCAGAAGGACAATTCCTGCATCGCAAAGAAGTAACAGGCGCTTTACATGGAATTATGCGAACTCGTACATTTGTCCAAGATGATGGCCACATTTTCCTCACTTCAGAACAAATTCAAGAAGAAGTAAAATTGATTTTAAGTCAATTTGAAATTTTTAGTTCCATATTTGGTCTTAAATACGAAGCTCATCTCTCTACACGACCAGCAAAACACCTAGGTGCTCCTGAAACATGGGAAATAGCAGAAAAAGCGCTTCAATATGCCCTTCAACAATCTCATCTTTCTTTTCAAGTTGATTCAGGTGAAGGCGCTTTTTACGGCCCAAAAATTGATATCATTATATCGGATAATCTAGGAAGACAGTGGCAATGTAGTACGATTCAACTTGATTTTCAGCTTCCTGAGCGATTTGATCTTCATTATTCTGCAGAAAATGGAAGCCTCCAAAGGCCAATAGTCATTCACCGAGCAATTTTTGGTTCCTTAGAGCGCTTTATTGGAATCCTGATTGAGCATTTCGGTGGTGCATTCCCCACTTGGCTTTCGCCTGTCCAAGTCGTTTTAATTCCCATTCACCAAGGTCATTTAGAATACGCTAAAAAAATTTTTTATACTCTAACTGAGGAAGAAATCAGAGTAGAGATCTGGAGTAAAGAAAGCGTCAGCAACCGAGTAAGAATCACACAAAATCTAAAAATTCCTTATACTCTTGTCCTTGGAGATCAAGAACAAAGTTCAAATATACTGACCGTTCGAAAATATGGGTCTCAAGATCATGGAACTATTTCTGTTTCAGAATTTGTCTCTGAACTCAAAAAAAATATTCAATCAAGAAAATTAGATGTTCCAATAAAAAATTATGTTGATCATTTCAGTTCAAAAAAAAATATCTCTACGGAAAACCTTCCTTATTAATCAACCTAGAAAATTCTACAAAAGCTAGAATTTTTCCTGCTCGTTTCTTCTTTATTCTAGAAAATTTTTATTTTTCTTATAAGAAGAAATGCATGCTTCATTTTAAAAAATTTTTATTTTTCAAGAAATTCCCAAATTTTTTAACTGCTCTGTTCTTAATTGGGCTATGGGAACGCTTCAGTTACTATGGAATGAGAGCATTGCTCATTTTATTTTTAACTTCTTGTTTGAATTTTACGGATAAAAAAGCCTATGCTACTTATTCCTTGTTTGCAGCAATTATTTATATTGGACCATTGTTTGGTGGTTTTTTAGCAGATCGATTAATGGGATTTTACAACATGATTCTCATTGGAAGCATGATTACAGCAATTGGTCATGCTCTCATGGTATTGGGTACCTATCATCCACCATTCATTTATTTAAGCCTTGCACTAATTGCAGTCGGTACAGGCTTTCTGAAAGGAAACATTACCAATCTATTAGGTGCATGTTACAAAAAAGAGGATTCTGAACGAGAAAGAGGGTTTACTATTTTTTATGTAGGCTTAAATAGTGGCTTTTTTATCACTTCTATTTTATGTGCCTACTTAGCAGCATTATTAGGATGGCACTATGGATTTGCTTTAGCTGGTATTGGCATTATCATTAGCTTACTCATTCTAATACGATTTAAATCACTTCTTTGGCAATATGGACAGCCCCCCAAACCAAATTTAATCAAAAAAAAAATATTTGCATTGAACTCTTTTCAATGGATCATACTCATTAGCTTTATCAGTTCTATAGGAATTGCTAAAATGCTCCACGCAAGTGAGCATTTTGCAAGTACTTCAATTCTAAAATATTTCGGAATGATCACTTTATTGATTTTAACTTACATTTTTTTTATCTTCGAAAAAAAACAAAGAAAAAATTTATTAGCTCTTAGTATTTTAACTCTATTTTGTATGTTTTTTCTTGCTTTAGAAATACAACTTGGCTCACTGATTAATCTATTTATTCAAAGAAATGTCATGAAAGAAATTTTTGGAATTTCAATCCCTTCTGCTGTCTTTCAAGCCATTCATCCTTTAGCAATCATCGTGATTGGAAGTTTATTGGGCACCTACTTAAAATTTGATAAAAAATATTTTACATTCAAATTTGGTTTAGGGATCTTAGCAATGGCACTTTGTTTTCTAACTCTTTATATAGGATGCCTTGATGCCAATCAAGAAGGCAAAGTCCATTATGGGTATCTTCTGACTGCCCTATCCTTTATAGGAATTGGCAAGTTATTCATTGGGCCGTCGATTCAAGCTCAAACCACTATTCTGACTCCCTCACACTTAAGAGGTTTGATGATGGGAATGCTTATGCTCTCCTTCGCTTTTTCAAAATTAGTCGGAGGTATGATTTCAAAATGGATGGTTATTCCTCCCTTCCAAGAAAAACTTGGAAGCTTATATTCTTTAAAAATCTATCAACAGGGTTTTTTAAAAATTACTCAATTTAGCTTTGTTTTAATCTTAGTATTTATTTTACTTTCTTTCATACTCCAAAAAATTATTTCCTGTGATCATTCCCTATCCGTTTCAAGCAATACAAAAAATCAGAAAGCTTAATTTTTTAAATTTATGAAATGGCTCAGGAGGAGGGATTCGAACCCCCGACCAGCCGGTTAACAGCCGGCTGCTCTACCACTGAGCTACTCCTGAATGATGTGTAAAAAACTAGCTTAACCCAGACCGTTTGTCTAGTCAGTAAAATAATTTCACTCTTTCTTAACTAAAATTCATTGAGTTGACAAGAGGATAAAGTTGTTTTAAAAATACTCACTCAATTTTTAAGTTGAATATCTATGTTTTCATTTTTTTCTAATCTCTGCAAACACCATTTTCCTATTTTATGCTTCACACAAATGTGGGAACGCTTTAATTATGATGGTATACGAGCTTTGCTGATATTGTTTCTGACTGAAAAATTCGACTTTCGAGATGAAAAAGCTTATGCAATTTATGCATTATTTTCAGCGATTGGATATGCTGTACCTGTCATTGGAGGCTTTTTAGCAGATCGTTTGATGGGCTTTTACCAAATGATCTCTATTGGCACTACAATCATGCTTTTTGGACATATTATGCTCGCCTTTGGGAATCACCATATCCAAATTTTCTATTATGGACTCGCTTTAGTTGCTATCGGTACTGGATTATTCAAAGGAAATATTACTAATATTTTAGGATCTTCTTATCAAAAAAAAGATATTAAAAGAGAAAGAAATTTTACTTTATTTTATTGCAGCATTAATTGCGGTTCCCTTCTTGCCCCTATTGCCTGTGCTTATTTAGCAAAAACATTGGGTTGGCATTATGGATTTGGATTAGCCGGCTTTGGATTACTCATTGGAATCATTGCTTTCACGCGCTCTAAATCACTATTATGGCATTATGGAAAACCTCCTCATGAAGAGCGCTTGAACAAAAAAGTATTCCTTGGTCTGAAACCTTACCCCCTCATTTTTGTAACTAGCTTAGCTGTTTCTGCCTTGATTGTGTTGCTTTTTGATGCCAGTGAAGGAGGAAAAAATACCTCTTCCTCTTTTTTATATTTCGGAGGCTTTGTCTTCATCGCTCTTGCTTATATCCTTTTCAGTGCTGAATCAAAGTATAGGAAAAATTTAGCCATCTTAGGCATCCTTATTCTTTTCCAAATGTTATTCTTTGCAGTTGAAATGCAATTAGGATCCTTAATCAACCTTTTTATTGAGAGAAATGTAGTGAAGGAATGCTTTGGCATTCAAATCCATGCTGCTGCTTTTCAATCCATTAATCCTCTTTTTGTTATTATCTTCGGGGTCTTATTTAGTTTCTTTCTCAAATCCAGTAGTAAATATTCTGTCCTCAAATTTGGTTTAGGATTATTGACAATGCCGCTATGTTTTTTTACTCTTTATCTGGGGTGCTTAAATGCTAACGCAGAAGGTCAAGTCCTTCAATGGTATTTATGGATAGCATTTTGCTTGCTGAGCATTGGTGAACTTTGGATTGCACCTTTTGTTCATGTTCAAGTAACACTTTTAGCCCCTCCTCAGTTTAGAGGTTTCATGATGGGAATTGTTCTTTTATCCTTAAGTTTTGCAAATTTATTGGGAGGCATTGTTTCAAAAATGATGTCCGTCTCTGCCATCCATAGTCAATTGAATGCAATGAATTCTCTTTTAACTTACCAAAGTGGGTTTTTAAGCATCGCAAAATATAATTTGATTCTAGCAGGAATCTTTGGAATCATTGCTCCTTTTCTTTCTCAAGGAATGCGAAATGCTCAAACAAAAAAAACTGCTGTATCCTCCCATTAAATTCATTGAATTCTTTATTTTATTTACTTTTTTTTACTTTTTGATTAAAAGGGGGATTGGAGTTAATTAAACTATGTCTTCATTTCATTCCATTTCTTTAAAAGATCGATTTCCTAAATTTTTATCCGTCCTATGTTTTACAGAAATGTGGGAGCGCTTTAGCTACTATGGCATGAGAGCGTTACTCGTCTTATTTCTCACTGCAAAATTTGGATTTCAAGATGAGAAAGCTTATGCAATTTACGCATTATTTGCAGCAATTGGATATGCAGGACCGGTGATTGGAGGCTTTTTAGCAGATCGTCTGATGGGCTTTTACCATATGGTTTCTATTGGTGCGATCATCATGCTTCTTGGGCATGCAATGTTAGCCCTTGGAACTCATCATATTCAAGTTTTTTATTACGGGCTTGCTCTGATTGCCATCGGCACTGGTTTATTTAAAGGAAACATTACTAATCTCTTAGGAGCTTCTTACCAAAAAAAAGATCCTAATCGAGAAAGAGGTTTTACATTATTTTATGTAGGAGTAAACACAGGAGCTTTTAGTGCCCCTATTGCCTGTGCTTATTTAGCAAAAACATTGGGTTGGCATTATGGATTTGGATTAGCCGGCTTTGGATTACTCATTGGAATCATTGCTTTCACACGCTACAAGTCAACATTATGGAATTACGGAAAACCTGCTCATGAAGAGCGTATGAATCAAAAAGTATTCCTTGGACTGAAACCTTATCCTCTTGTTTTTATTGCTAGCTTAGTTGCTTCTGCCTTGATCGCATTGATCTTTAATGCCAGTGAAGGAGGGAAAAGCACCTCTTCCTCTTTTCTATATTTTGGAGGCTTTGTCTTCATCGCTATTGGTTACATACTTTTTAGTGCTGAGGCGAAGTATAGAAAAAGTTTAGCAATTCTCGGTATTCTGCTGCTTTTCCAAATGTTATTTTTTGCAGTCGAAATGCAATTAGGATCCTTGATCAATCTTTTCATTGAAAGAAATGTAATAAAAGAACTTTTTGGCGTTCAAGTTCCAGCTGCTGCTTTTCAATCCATTAATCCTCTTTTTGTCATTATCTTTGGGATCTTATTTAGTTTCTTCCTAAAATCCAATAATAAATATTCTGTATTTAAATTTTGTTTAGGCTTATTGACAATGGCACTATGCTTTTTTACCCTTTATTTAGGGTGCTTGAGTGCCAATTCAGAAGGTCAAGTTTCTCAATGGTATTTATGGATTGCAATGTTCTTAATGGGAATCGGTGAACTTTGGATTGCACCTCTCATTCAGGCTCTAGTCTCAATTTTAGCTCCTAAACAGTTAAGAGGCTTAGTCATGGGAGTTCTTTTTCTCTCAATGTGCTTTGCGAATTTGTTAGCAGGAGTGGTTGCAAAATGGATGGCTATTCCTTCTGTGAATGGAAAAGTGAATCCTCTAGAATCTCTTTTCATTTATCAATCTGGATTCTTCAGCATTGCCAAGTTTAATTTAGGCTTAACAGGAGTATTTGCAATCATGGCTCCTTTTATCTATAAGGGAATTAAGGAGGCTTATGCTGCTCAAGTAAAATAATTGCATTTTAAACTGCAAAGCGAAAATGAATCACATCTCCATCTTGGACTGTATAATCTTTTCCTTCTAATCTAATTTTTCCTGCTTCTTTTAAAGCTCGCACAGTTTTATATTTTAATAAATCTAGATAATGATAAACTTCAGCTTTGATGAATCCTCGTTCAAAATCAGAATGGATCACTCCAGCTGCCTGTGGAGCTTTATCTCCTTTTTGAATTGTCCAAGCATGGATTTCAATATGACTTGCTGTAAAATAAGTCTGTAAACCTAATAAATGATAGCCTTCACGGATGACACGATTTAAACCAGGTTCTTTAAGCCCAATTTCTTGCAAAAATTCTTTTTTCTCTTCTATTTTCAACTCTGCAATTTCTGATTCAATTTTTCCACAGATTGGAATGACAGAACTATTTTCTGATTGAGCATATTCTAAAACCTTTTTAAAATGAGGATTTTTTTCTAAACAATTCAAATCTTGATCATCGACATTAGCAATATAAAACATCTTTTTGGCTGTAATGAGATGAAGATCAGCAATCAATTTTAATTCCTCTGAACTTAATTTTAAAGCACGAATGGGTTTACCATCTTCCAGTTGAAGTTTTACTTTTTCTAATAGATCAGAAAAAGTAATTAATTTTTTATCTTTACTCGATTGAATCAATTTTCCTAAATGAGCATATCTTTTGTTTACTGTCTCCAAATCTGATAAAATAAGTTGAATCTCAATATTTCCTATATCTCGAATAGGATCCAATGAACCATGAATATGAAGAATATCTGGATCAGAAAAACATCGGACTACATGAGCGATTGCGTGCGTTTCTCGAATATGAGATAAGAATCGATGATTTTCCAAAGCATCTTCCACTAATCCTGCAATATCTACAAAAGTCATTTTTGTCGGGACCAAACGCTGTGTCGGAATACAAGATTCAATTTCTTCTAATCGAGAATCAACCACTTGCACTACGCCTGTATTTGGTTCAATTGTACAAAAAGGATAATTAGCTACCCTTGCTTTTTCTGAAGTCAGTGCATTGTATATAGTTGATTTTCCAACATTTGGCAGTCCAATCATTCCGCATTTAAAACCCATTTAATTTTCACCTTTCCGATGATAATCATTCATCGCTTGATTCATTTTTCCACTCAAAATCAGTTCCACACAACGAAAGACCTTATTTAAAACCAATTTTAATTTTTCTAAATCTCCTTCTTCAAAAGGAGATAAAACATAATCTGCTAAGGAAATTTGAGAAGAACGCCCAATACCAATTCTAATGCGGTAAAATTTTTGATTCAAACTTCCTAAACTATTTTGAACAGATTCTAAACCATGATGCCCTCCTGCGCTACCCCCCATTTTTAAACGAAGATCCATAGCCGGTAAATCAGAATCATCATAAATAACAATTAAATCAGAAGGTTGACATTGGTAATCTTGAAAAAAGCTTTCTACAGCCTCTCCTGATCGATTCATATAGGTTTGAGGCTTCAGTAACAGAACCTCTTCTCCATTAAAGCAAGAAGAATAAATTTGAGTTTTTTTTTTAAATTGGAATTTAAAACTTTCCATTGCGTCGCAATATAATCAATGGCAAGAAAACCCACGTTATGACGAGTCCACTGATATTGAGTTCCAGGATTTCCTAAACCGACGACTAGCTTCATTCTTCCTCTCATCTAAAAAAATACCTCCTCATACTCACATAGATCCTAATCGGATGCAAGAAATCTAATGCAAATCAAGCTTTTGAAATAATAAAATTTAAAATTTTATCAGGTACAAAGATCACTCTATCAATCTGTTTCCCTGCCAAATATTTATTGATTATCTTTATTGTTTTCGCTTGATCTTCGACCTCTTTTTGATTTGTACCGGGCACTATTTCTAATATTCCTCGGGTCTTTCCCATCACTTGAATAGCCATATGTATCATTTGATCTTGAGCTAGTGAAGCATCA
>Ga0105249_10005227_pt1 | contig 11203 bp, 11 predicted proteins | sample KBSS44metaG_FD_81522 | JGI IMG/M metagenome (GOLD analysis project Ga0105249, IMG submission 81522) | Switchgrass rhizosphere microbial communities from Kellogg Biological Station, Michigan, USA - KBS S4-4 metaG | ecosystem: Host-associated > Plants > Roots > Rhizosphere > Soil | place...
TGCACGAAGCACAGAGGCGCGAGTGGCCACGTGCCATCTGCAGTGTTGTCCTCAGTCTGTTACATCCTGCCCATCGCGATGGTGATTCAGATGCGACCGTAACTGTTCCGCGACAGCAGTCTTCAGTGCAGCCTCGGAGACGTTTCGAAATACGCCGAGCGAGAACTGACAAGGCTCCGCGCGGCAGCCCTCTAGATTGACAAGAATCTCGATGTAGTCACTGCCGCCTGCGCCGAGCACCACGCCGGCGACCTTCACTGTCGGCGTCTGCTCACGTGCAGCTTCACGGGCGATGCGGGTGACATCCTCGACGTCGAACTCGGCCATATACGCTCCGTGTGGGAACCGGTTGCATTATGCTGCATGCCTGCCCCTCCCAGCGTTTGAATCCGGACTTCTTGGGCCGCAGGTCCGACCTTTGAATACGTTCTCCCAGCCAGCGCGACCGCTCGGAGGGATCATGGCCGAACCGATTTCCATAACGGAGCCCGTCACCTGGGGAACACCGAGGGCGCGCTGGGTGCTGTTGGCCACCGTGCTCGGATCGGGCATGGCCTTTCTGGACGCCACGGTTGTGAACGTGGCCCTGCCGACAATTGGCGCCGATCTGAACGCGAGCGTCGCCGGATTGCAATGGGTGATCAATGGCTACACTCTCACGCTCGCATCTCTGATCCTTCTTGGTGGCTCCTTGGGTGACCGATTCGGTCGTCGAAGGATCTTCCTGCTCGGTACCGTGTGGTTCGCCGGCGCGTCGCTGCTGTGCGGCGTCGCGCCCACGTCCGAGGCACTCGTGGCCGCCCGCGCGCTTCAAGGCATCGGAGGTGCGTTGCTCACGCCAGGCAGCCTCGCGATCCTTCAGGCTTCCTTCGCAATGAGTGATCGCGGACGGGCTGTCGGGGCATGGTCGGGTCTGTCAGGAGTCGCCGCGGCGACTGCGCCGTTTGTCGGAGGGTGGCTCATCGACGTGGGCTCGTGGCGTCCGATCTTTCTGATCAACGTGCCGCTGGCTGTCGCAGTGGTTGTCGTGTCGCTCCGGCACGTTCCCGAGACGCGCGATGCCGCGGGGGTGCGCGGCATCGACGTCCCCGGTGCGCTGCTGACAGTCATCGGGTTGGCAGCGGTTACGTGGGCGCTCATCGAGGCAGGCGAGCGCGGCGCGACGACTGGCGTGTTGTTGTCCGGCGCCATCGGCCTGGGTTCGCTTGCCGGCTTCGTTGCTGCGGAGAGGAGAGTTCGACATCCAATGTTGCCGCTTGAGATCTTCCGATCGTGGCAGTTCAGCGCGGCCAACCTCGTCACGTTCATCGTTTATGCGAGTCTGTCCATAATGTTCTTCTTGTTCGTCGTCCATCTCCAGCAGGTCCTGGGCTATTCGCCGCTGCAGGCGGGGGCCGCGACCCTGCCGGTCACGGGCCTGATGCTGGCACTGTCCGCGCCAGCCGGCATGCTGGCTGATCGCATTGGGCCTCGCCTGCCCATGACCATTGGCCCTCTGGGCATCGCCGCTGGACTCGCGCTGATGAGTCGTGTGCAGGCGGAAGCAACTTACTTCGGCACCATACTTCCGGGACTGCTGGTGTTCGGTCTTGGACTGTCCCTGACGGTAGCACCGCTGACCGCCACCGTGCTTGCAGCAGCGACCTCAAAGCATGCGGGCATTGCATCCGGCGTGAACAATGCGATCTCCAGGGGTGCAGGACTCCTGGCCGTTGCAGCGATTCCAGGGCTTACGGGTCTGACCGGTGACGCATATCGCGACCCGGCGATCTTCGCGAGCGGATTTCGCGCGGCGATGCGCATTAGTGCCGCTCTGGCCGCTGCGGGAGGGTTGCTCGCGTGGCTCTCGATCCGAAACGAAGTCGCTCGCCCGGCGGACTCACGCCCATCGGCCAGATTGGATCGACACCACCACTGTGCAGTCGACGGTGCGCCCCTGGCGAGCTAGCGCTTACCTTGCGGATGTGTCAGCGGCAGCTGGACGACATGTTCTGCTACAAACCACACTCGCAGGCCGTTGCACCGAACAACGTCTCATGCCCCAGCCGACTACACTGCCTGTGCCAGCGGAACGTCGACGACATGTTCGGCGACGAACCAGACTTGAAGCTCGTTGGACCGAATGACGTCGCTCACGATCAAATCGTTGGTGCCGTCGTCGCCGTGCTCTGCCGCGAGCCGCGCCATCGTCCGCGCCTCTTTCAGCACGATCTCGTGCGCGTGCAAGAGACGGGAGATTTGCACGGGCGCTTCCTCACGGCCCTTGGGCGGCCGTGGAATGAGCGTGGTCTCTGCGACGTCGTGAGCCATGGCCAGGCTCACGCCGCCGAGGAGCTGAATCCGCTCGGCGATCGCATCGACCAGCTCGTTCTGCTGCTCGTAGTGCTTGTCGAATAGGAGATGCAGCTGGTAGAACGTCGGGCCGGCAACCTGCCAGTGGTGTTTCTTGTAGAGATCGCGCAGCGTCATCGTGTCCGCGAGCAGCTGGTTCAGGTTTGCGACACTCTCCTTGCATGCGTCCTCTGACAACGCGATCGGCAGTTTGACGAGGTGGCCATAGGGCTGGATCTCGAGGGCCTGTTGGTGCACCAGCGGCTTGGCCCGGTTCAGGATTGCGTCGGCGTCGATGGTCTTTTTGCTCATGTCTCCTCCTGTTCGCTCCTGCGCTCACATCCGCTGTCGCGTTGGCGGCGCCGCCACGTACGCGCCGCGCGGCGTGTGGTACAACTGGCCACTCGAGACGAGACCGCGCAGTACCTGCTCACACAGCGAACGATCGATCCCCCACAAGCGAGCCGCTTGTGCGGCCGTCAGTGAGAGGCCGGGCGAGGCGTTCAAAGAATTTCCTCGATCACATGAACCGGCCCTTCAGGGCGAATCTCGCCGATTCCGACGGCAAGCAGACGATTGAGGAATGCGTACTTGGGAGCGGCGGTCTCGAAACGCGGCACCGTGCGGAAATAGTGGTTGGCGTCATCGCGGACGCCGGTGAACGTCATGTGTATCAGGGCACCGTCGTTGGTTTCGAGTGTCACCCGCAGGTCGAGGGTGAAGCTTCCGTTGCCGTGGGCCGTTACCCAGTCGCCGCCTCCAGAGAGAACTGTGCCGCGTAGGCGCTCGCCGTCGAACGAGCCGCCGATGACAGGAAAGATCATCAGCGTGCCCTGCGACGTGGGGCCGATTTCCTGGGTGGCGGCCGTGGCGAGACGCAGCACCATCAGCGGACGAGACTCGATGCCGTCGCTCACGTCAGAGCACCTCGTGAATCGTGTAAATCGGGCCTTCCGGACGACGATCGCCGCTCGCCACCGCAATGAGGCGATTCAGGAACCAGTACGCGGGGTGCGCCGTCTCAAAGCGTGGCATGGTCCGGAAGTAGTAGCTCGCCGGATCGACGGTCTCACCGCGCCCGATTGCCGCAATGACCTCGGGCGGCCCGTGACGGAGGCCGAATGCACTCATCGAGATGAGCGCGCCATCGTCGGTTCGGAGCGTGAAGCGAAGGTCCATTTCCAGCACCCCATCCGAACGAAGTAGCTGCCAGTCGGCGCTGCTATCCGGCACAATGGTTCCGCGGAGACGCGGACCCTCGAACGTTCCGCCAGCCAGCGGCGCGGTGCGCCGAATTCCATGTGGAACGGGGCCGATATTCAGCAGCGTCCCGACCTTCACGTGCAACGTCATCAGCAGGCGCGTGTTCATCGAATGGCTGCCTCATGATTCCGCGGCGCGGAGAGAGCAGCGATCGCACCAACGACCTCTTGTGTCGTTACTACGGCACTCGCGTAGTTCGGAATGTTGACGTCGAGCGCGGCGTGCATCTCGTCATCCGAGTAATCCGCGGTGGCGTCTTTCACCATCGTCACGTCGTACCCCATCTCCGCAGCAAAGCGAACGGTGGCTTCTACGCACGTGTGTGCGATCAGCCCGATCACGATGAGCCTCTCGATGCCGTGCCTCTTGAGCTGCAGATCCAAATCGGTATTGGCGAAGCCACTCGAGCCCCAATGTTCGAGGGCGACGACGTCACCGGGTTGTGGCGCGAACTCGGTGCGGATCTCGCCGCCCCAAGTGCCGTACTCGAAGGTCTTATGCACCCACGCCGCCTTCTGAACGGGTGCGATGTACTTCCAGGTCTCGTAGTCGCCGGGACGGTATCGACGATGCAGTGCGTAGAACACCCGAAGCCGAGCGCCCCGCGCCGCTTGCAGGACCTGCAACATGTGCGGGACACAGCGATTGGCTTCCGCAACGGCCCTCAGACGGTTCCATACCTTGCCGCCTTCGGAGATGAAATCGTTGTACGGATCGATCACGAGAAGCGCGGTGATGTCCTGGTCATACGTCACGATACTGAGCCTCCCCGTGCCTTCCTCACATTGTCAGAACGACGCGGAACCGCGCTTTGCCGCTCAGCATGCGGGCGTACGCCTCGGCCGCTCGTTCGAGCGGATACGTTTCCACCATCGGACGCACGCCGTGGAATTCGGCGAAACGCAGTGTGTCCTCGGAATCAGCCGGTGTGCCCGCAGCCCATCCCTGGATCGATCGAACCTTCGTGATGAGTTGCACTGGCGTGACCTCGATCGGTTCGGCTGCCACGCCGATCACTACGAGCTTACCGTTCGGCGCAAGACCGTCGATCGCCGCTGACATCGCTTTTGAGCTTGGGGCGGTGGCAAGGATGACCTGTGCGCCACCCAGCTGTTGCAGGGCGTCTGCGGCGTTCGTGGATCCGCTGTCGATGTAGTCAGTCGCACCGAGTTTCTTGGCGAGCCCGTCGCTATCGGGTCCGCGGCCGATGGCAGCGACCCTATAGCCGAACTTGGTCGCCCACTGAATGGCGAGGTGGCCCAGGCCGCCGACGCCCAGCACGCCAACAAGATCTCCGGGGAACGCACCGCTGTTGCGCAGAGCACCGAAGGTGGTGATTCCAGCGCAGAGCAGCGGCGCGGCTTCGACGTCGTTGAGACTTTCGGGGACCGATACGAGTGCCTCCACCGGAGCCACCATGTATTGCTGATATCCGCCGTCGTAGCTGATACCGGGAACTTGCCGATTCCGGCAATTGCGGAAGTCCCCGCGCCGGCAAGCAGAGCATGTGCCGTCGTGGCCACCGTGCCAGCCGACACCGACGCGCTGTCCCTTCTGCCAGCCGGACACGCCGGCACCCAGTTCATCGAGTGTGCCGACGACTTCGTGACCCGGCACGCGGGGGTACTGGATGCCGGGCCATTGGCCTTCTTTCGTGAACACGTCGCTGTGACAGACGCCACAGGCCTGGATCCTGATTCGCACGTGTCCTGCGCCTGGCTCGGGAATCTCGCGCTCGACGATCTGGAAATCACCTCCTGGCCTCGTGATCTGCGCCAGTTTCATCGTGGTGACTGTGAGCTGGGTCGTTGTCATGACGTCCTCCGTGAATGCGACGCGCTATCCGGCCTCGACGCTGTTCACCTCGAGACGCATGAAACCAGTCGAGCGACGTCCTGTCCATCAGACGAAGGTATCGTCGACACCTTCGTATCGGTGGAGCCGCCAGTCGATCGTCGTCTAATGGATCGTGCTCGGGAGCCGTGCTTCAATCGACATCAGTAGGGCTCTCACGAAGACGCGCTCGCGAACGATTGCGCGCCGAGAAGTGCCGGCAGGGCAGTGGCATTGGTGGCGGGCGTGACGTTGAGCATCGTCCTCGCCATCGCGTGCGACGAGACCCCGACAGCTCCATCGTCCGGCTCAGTAGTCACGTTTGCCGTTGGCAGCGAAACATTTCGCGTCGCGCTCACGGCCGCGGACCAAATCGCGGCCGCCCGGGCGGCCCAGAGTGGCGGGCGCGAAAAAATTTCCACCGGCCGCATCGTAGCGGGCACACAGGTCAACACGGGGTGGACCTGGCACCTCGAGGGCGTCACGTTCGCCGAGGTCACCATCGAGCTACGTGAAGCCGAAGTCGCGAGCCGATACCAAAGTCTGATGGACAACTCGACCCGGGACGGGCATCTTTGACATGCCGAAAATGGTGGACCGGAAGTGACGAGCACGCGCGCCTTGGTATCCGTCGTCGACGACAACGAGTCGGTCCGCGAGTCGCTGCCGGATTTGTTGCAGCACTCCGGCTTCTACGTTGAAGCGTTCTCGTCGGCAGAGGCGTTCCTCCAATCCCAGGCGGTTGGAGCGTCGAACTGCTTGATCCTGGATGTCGGGCTCCCGGGCATGAGCGGCCCGGATCTGCAACAGGAACTGAAACGCCGGGGACAGTACATCCCAATTGTTTTCATCACTGCGCAGGGCGATAAATCGCTTCGTCCGCAACTCATCGCTCGGGGGGCGGTGGCCGTGTTGTTCAAGCCATTCAGCGATACCGCGCTGCTCGACGCGGTCAACAGCGCGCTGGGGACGAGGTAGGCCTGCCCATGATGTTTACAGCGACGGTCGCACACCGGACCTATACTGTACGTTCATCGATCTCAGCCGGTACGATCGGGATTCTCACCATGGCGGACGTCAGGGCCATCGTCTTCGTCGTCGATGACGACATCTCGGTGCGCGAATCGTTGGAGCTGCTCATCAAGAGCGCGGGCTGGATGCCCGAGACATTTGCGTCAGCTCAGGACTTCCTCGCCCGTCGGCGTGCAACCGTTCCCTCCTGCCTCGTCCTGGATGTGTCGCTTCCGGGGCTCAACGGGCTCGAGTTGCAGCAACAACTCGCCGCGCGCTCCGACATGCCGATCATTTTCATCACTGGATATGGCGACATCCCGATGAGCGTTCGCGCGATGAAGGCCGGAGCAGTCGAGTTCCTGACCAAGCCGTTCAACGACGACGTCCTGCTCGAGGCCATTCGCGGCGCCATCGAGCGAAGTCGGGCTGCACTCCAGCAGGAGTCGGAGATGCAAACGCTGCGAAGCTGCTACGCATCACTGACCCCACGCGAGCGCGAGGTGATGGCGCTCGTGATCACCGGTCTCCTGAACAAACAAGTCGGCGGCGAACTGGGCATCAGCGAGATCACGGTCAAGGCGCACCGGGGCCAGATGATGCGCAAGATGAAGGCAGACTCGCTTCCGGATCTCGTCACGATGGCCGCGCGGCTGGGCCTGCGTACCGCTGGAAGCGCCTGACCTCGCTCATCGAAACGGAATCACCACGCTGATCGTCGTGCCGCGTCCTGGCGCGCTCTCGAACTCGAACTTTCCGTTTAGTTGACTCGCACGCTCCCGCATCGTGATCAAGCCCATGCCGCCGGCCGTCGCGAGACTGCTTGAGTCGAATCCCCGGCCGTCATCCGACACCGTGAGGGACACCACGTCGGCGGACCGAGTCAAGCGGACCGTCATCTGCTTGGCTTGTGCGTGTTTGGCTGCGTTCCCGAGCGCTTCCTGAACGATGCGGAACAGCGCGAGCGCCGCGCCACGAGACAGGTCGCGCACGCCGTCGTCCGCCTCGCACGCGACCGGAATGCCGGCACTCTCGCTGAACTGCTCGCAATAGGTGCGCACGGCCTGAGGCAAGCCCGCCTCTTGCAATGCCGGCGGGTGCAGGTCATGAGACAGCTGACGGATGTCCGTGCCTACCCGAATCATCTTGTCCTGGATCTTGTCGATCGTTGCTCTCGCATCTGATTCGTTGGGAATCCGCCGCTTCGCCGTCCCTAACATCATCGTGACCGCCAGCATCTCCTGCATCACACCGTCGTGGAGCTCGCCGGCAATCCGAATCCGCTCCTGCTCCTGCGCCTTCATCAAGCGCTCGTTCAACGCGCTGATTTCACGCTCGTGCTTTTCGACGATGCGGACGCGGACGCGATGGGCAGTCCAGACGAGCGCGAAAATCATGCCGGCGAGGAGCGCAGGAAACCACGCCGTCTGGTAATACGCCGGCACCACGGAGAACGCGATCGACGCACCCGTCTCGTTCCATACACCGCTGTTGTTGGCGGCGATGACCCGAAAGCGATAGCTGCGCGGCGGCAGGTTCGCATAGAACGCCTGACGTCGCGTGCCCACATCCTGCCACTCGCGATCCCAGCCTTCGAGCTTGTAGCGGAACTGCATCTTCTCGGGCGCGACGAGGCTGAGCGCCGCGTAGTCGATCTGCAGGTTGCGGGTCAGCGGCGGGAGGCGCAGCCGCTCGCCGACCGCGGAGTTCACATCGTAAATCTGACCGTCGGCAATCACCTGTTCGATGTGGACCGGCGGCGGGAGGGGGTTGAGTGTGAGGCGAGAGGAGTCGACGACGCTGAGACCATCCTGCGACATGAACCACACCTTCCCGTCGGACGTTGCGGCGGCGGGGGCGGTGTAGTAGCTCGCACCGACGAAGATCCTGACTCCGTCGGCGTAGTCGAATAGCGTGGCTCGCACACGATAGATCACCGCGCTGTTTCCCTTGTCTGGCTCGGTGCCAGCAATCCAGGCGTCAATCTCGGCGCGCTCGATGTGTACCAGACCGCATGCCATGCCGAGCCACAAGGAATGCGCCGCGTCCTCAACGACCCAACCGACCGCATCGCACGGCAATCCATTCCGGCTGTTGATCGTCGCCAGTCGTCCATTCTTCAGTCGACTGAGTCCGCCGTCAGCCGCGATCCAGAGTGCGTCGGCCGAGTCGACCAACAGGTTGCTGACACGGCCGTCAGCGAGACCATCGGAAGCCGCGTACGACACACTGACCTCACCGTTGGCGAAGTGAACGATGCCGCCTCGGAAAAACCCGAACCACAGACCGTCACTTGACGGCTCGGCCGCCATTGCGGTGACAACGTCCTTGCGCTTCAGTGCAGCCCAGGACGTTTCCTGGACGTCGCGCCTGTCTCGGCCCAGACGAAACAACCCGGCGGCGGGGTTCGCGACCCACAAATTTCTCTGGCCGTCTTCAACGATGGCCCGAGTGACTCCGCCGGGAATACCACTCATGAGGACGAATCGATCGTTCTCCAGGTAACCGACGCCGCTCGCTGTCGACAGCCAGACGCGCCGCTGGCTGTCCTCGAAGACTGACTGGACGCCGCGAGGCATTCCAGCGCCGGTGAACTCTCGCACACGCCTCGCGAGGATTGGCGCGCTGCCGGGGGCGCGCTGCCCGTGGCGCTGGCGATAAACCGCCATGGCGCCGGTGCTCCACCGGTTCAGGCCGTCATACGTGCCAACCCACACGCCTCCGTCGCTGGACGCGGAGACAGAGTTGAGGCGAGTGTTCGACAATCCCTGGTGCGCGGTGTACGACACGACGGAGGACGCACGAAAGCGATCGAGGCCACCCTCGGTTGCGATCCAGATGTTGCCTTCACGATCCTCGAAAATCGCCGCGACGTCCTCACCGGAAAGACCGTCGGCCTGCGTGAAGAGGTCGGTGAATCCGTTGTGCGCATGTACGAGACCACGCGTCGACGTCCCTGCCCACACGCCGCCATCACGATCGCGAAGGAGTCTCAGAGACTCAACCCCCGACAGGGAGGGCGGGAAGGGATACTCCATTTCTGCGAGGCCGTCGACAAACCGTTTGATTCCCCCGGCGTGCGAAATCAACAACGAACCATCACTGTCCTCTGACAGACCCTGGATCCCGTTGTTCTGGGGCGAGAATGGATAGAACGTTGGAGGGCCCGGCTTCCATTGCCAGAGCCCCGTTCCCGTCCCTACCCAGAGACGACCCATCCGGTCTTCGTAGAGACCAAGTGCACCCTCGCCGGCACCACCGTCTTCACCGTGGCACGTGACGCGCATCTCGCGGACTTCGCACAGCGTCCATCTGTTGCCAAACACGGCCACCCAGATCGAACCCTCACGATCTTCGATGAGCTTGTTGACGGTGCTTCCCGCGAGCGCGTCGTATCGAGTGAGTCGTCCATCTTTCCAACTGGCGAGGCCTCGATCCATTCCGATCCAGAGTGTGCCGTCGCGGGCGGTGAGCAGGCTGCTGATGGTCGTGGACGGGAGACGCTGGTTCGGTGGAGGTTGCCACGGGACAGTCCTCACGCCATCGAAGCGAAGGAGGCCGAGCTCGGTACCGAGCCACAGATAGCCGTCAGGCGTCTGGGCGATCGCCAGAATCCTTCCCTTGATAAAGCCGTCGCGAATCTTCCACGCCGTGTGAACGTACTGGCGCGCGTCGAGTGCCGGATCCAGCGCAAACGCCGGACGGCACCATGCAAGGAGTGCGCAGATCAATACTGCGCCGAACGCAATGCGGCGTCCTGAACGACTCGTGCCTGTCAGTGCCGTTGCGATCGCGCTCATCGGAACGGAATCGTCACAGTGATCGTCGCGCCGCGTCCCGGCGCACTCTCGAACTCGAACTTCCCGTTCAGTTGACTGGCACGTTCCCGCATCATGATCAAACCCAGGCGACCCGAAGTCGGCACGTCTTCGTCATCACGCGCATCATATGGGCAAGCCGATTGGCGAGCTGCCTAAAACTCGAGCCTGAGCGCGAGCTGAATCGAGCGTGGTCCGCCGATCTGATAGAGCGGGCTGAAGCCGCCATTCGCGCCACCCGATCCCAGGCTGCTCGCGAGCGTTTGCGTCGATCGGCCGAAGAACGGACTACTCAGATCAAAGACGGGACTGCCGAAATTCGTCTGGTTGAAGATGTTGAAAAACTCCGCCCGGAACCGGAGCGCGACCCGCTCGGTGACGCGAAATTGCCGTTGTAACGCGACGTCCGCTTGTGACGCGCCGAAGCCACGCAGCACGTTGCGCCCGAAATTCCCCTGCTGCCCGGGAGGCACTGGAGTAAAGGCCGCCCGGTTGAGGACCTTGCCCCCAGGATATTCATCGCCGTAGATTTCGAGCGGCACACCCGGGTTGAGATTGGGGCGGGAACGAATGGCAGCGCTGGCCGTGAAATTGATTGGACCGGTCACATCTACCGGCGTCGCCGATCTCGCGAGCAGCAACGCATCCAGCGACCAGTCGCGCAAGATGGCTTGGACAACGCCGCGCGAGTCAGGTGAGGGCAAGAACCAGGTCGCGCCCATCGTGAATGCGTGACGGACGTCGAAATCGGAATCGCCACGGTCTGCCTCCGCGCCGCTTGCGCCCGACGTGCTGCGATACGTCGTCGCATCGGTCGAGGCGTTGTCCGTCGAGTGCGACAACGTGTACGACGCCAGAGCCTGTAAGCCTCGCGACAGACGGCGCTGGAACTTGAGCTGCAGCGCGTGGTAGTCCGACGTCGCCGAATTGTCGGTCAGGCCGATGAA
>Ga0105249_10005232_pt1 | contig 11201 bp, 11 predicted proteins | sample KBSS44metaG_FD_81522 | JGI IMG/M metagenome (GOLD analysis project Ga0105249, IMG submission 81522) | Switchgrass rhizosphere microbial communities from Kellogg Biological Station, Michigan, USA - KBS S4-4 metaG | ecosystem: Host-associated > Plants > Roots > Rhizosphere > Soil | place...
CGTCGCAGGCGACGTTAGCCTTTCCTATATCGCAGGTGCCGGGACAGAAGTCAATGTGCTGGCCCTTTCTTCTACAGAATCGCCCAAATGCTGGGCCTGGCTGGTGAAATTCATTAGATCGGCAACATCCAAGTTTGAAAAAACGCTTTCAACTTCGCTCTGAATAATTGGCGAGGCTTTGTAGATCAGGCAGCCGGATTATAGGGCCAGATCGTCCAAGGCTTCGTTCAGTAGGCGAACTTCCTCAACCGATAGATTTACGCCAATTTCCAGTTTGTTTTTCGCTCGTAGTAAAATTCGAGTGAGGTGGCCGAGCTTGGCGAGCGAGCAGGTCTGCGCGGAGTCCAATCTGGCGGGGTGCTCGGTCGGCATGCCTTGGAGGCAAGGCTTGCTAGGGCCATGCTCCATCATAAGTCTGACCATGATAAATCCCTGCAGAATTCATCGATAGCCGGCAATGTGCCAGGATTATCAACCCGCCGTATGACGGTTGCATCCGTTTGGATATCGACCATAGCTTCAGCCCTCGTCCATCTGCCTGACCCGCGCGCCGCCGGCAGCGCGGCGGAGGGCATCGACTGCATTACGACATTTCTTCGCTGTGCTGTACCTGCCGCCCGACGCCCGGATCTGGCCATCGGGCGTGCGGAACCGCCAAAACCATTCAGCCGGCCCCGGCTGATTAGCCAGCAGATGCGCCGGCATGACCTGATAGATCTCAAAATAGGACTCGGCGCGATCATTGGAAACCCAAAGCGGGATTGACCGCCAGGGGATCGCTCCCAGATTGCCTGCTTCCTCCGGCGCGTATGAGAGGGCCGCCGGTTGCAAACGGTCACCCCTATCACTTGCGATCCGCTCGCCATCATCTAGTGACACCGCGTCACAGAGTGAAAAGTCACGGGAGTTGGACATGGTCACCTCCTGCTTGGCAAGCGGGAGCGCACATGTCTCTCTGTCACAGGAAGCTTGCGGCGGACAATCGCGTGATCCTGCTTCATACCACATCTCTTCAGCGACCCGGCACGAATTCGCAATGCGACGGTGGTCGTGTCCCGATTGATGGTGTAGCTCGACGGTAGCGAAGCTGCCCGGACGCGGGCTCATCGATCAAGACGAAGGCGGCCATTGCTTGAACTGAGCGACTGTCGGCATCGCGTCGCATGCCAGTCGATTGAGCGAGCAGCTAGAGCGATTTCCAAGCGATCGGCATCGATCGCTGGTTAAGAAATCGCGGCAAACAAAAGGCTTATAGCGTCGATCTAATCTAATCAGATCGACGCTCTAGCGATCTCATCTTGTCAGGAAGCCGTCCAACCCGACGGGCTTGACGGGCCGAAAAACTCGATCGAAATTCATGCCGCAGTGTCGATGAGAAGTAGTTCCCCGTTCAAAACCAGCGTCCGGACAGCAGTCAGCTTCTGGCCAACACAAGGTCCCACCTCGCAAAGCCCGTCCTCAATGCGGAACAGCGCCCCATGCGCGGCGCAGACGATCCTGGTCCCAGAACCGTCGAGATACTCATTCCTCTTCCACGCCATTTTCGCCCCGTCGATATGGGGACAAGAATTACGATAGCCGTAAATTTCCTGCCCGCGGCGGACAACGAACATGGTATCGTGGCCGACATTCGTCGGATCGAAACCACGGGAGCGTCCATCGGCAATCTCCGCGAGGGGGCATAGCGTCACAGGTGATTTGCCCATCTTGTCCGCCGCTTGCATGTCGGCCATGCGGATCGCCTAGGGAGCGGCCGGCGGACCGCCCGGATACCATTTCTCGGTACTGCGGAAGAGGAACAGCTGCGACGTTTCCGCATTGCCATCGAGGACGCGCGGCTGCCAATCGTCGTCGTGCTTGTCCATGTCCGCATCATATTCGATGTGAGCCGACAGCGGAGAATTGAAGTACCAGAACCAGTTTGAGCCGAACTGGTGCCGACCCGGCCCCCAATGGGATTCCCAGCCTTTATTGACCATACGGGTGCCCGCAAGCATCATTTCAGTCGGGCCTTGCATATGAAACGCCACATGCTCGAGGCCTTGCATATGCGGCGGCGTATCAATGAAAAACAGGCAGTGATGATCGTCGTTCGCCTGTGGCCTGAGGAACGGGCCCGCATTGTTGAAGCGGTCGGTTACCACAAATTTGAGCCGGTCGACGTAGAAGCGTTCCATCTTCGCCATGTCGGGCGTGAAATAAACGACATGAGACAGCGTGCGAGGCCTAGGGTCGGCCGTATAGTCTACACCGATCTCATTGGGCTGGCGACCTGCAGCGGCGCCAGGGCTGTTCACGCGCTCCGGCACAAGATCGATCGGACGCCGTGTCGTCACGCGGAACACGAGCTCGAAGCCGACATCGTCGACAGTTGCGATGCTACCATCCGCGTTCCGGGTGACCTGACGGTCTTTCGATAACTCGCCCGCGATCGCGTCGACCGTCGCCTGGTCCTCGCACCCCCAGACGGTCTGGCGGAGCTTGGTCGCGGTCGGGAGCGGCGCGGGAAGAGCCGCGTCGTCCTGGTGCCGGATCGTGAGCGCCGTCCCGTCGAGCGCCTCGAAGCGGTGGCCAGCGCCGTCGAGCGCGATCTCCGTCAGCCCGTAGTCGCGGAGAAAGGCGCGGCACGCATCGACATTGTCGACGCCAAAAACGAGATCTTCAGGTCCAATGATCCTCATAGCTTGTCTGCCTCATTTGAAACGTAATCAATCAACGCGATCCTTGATATCGCGCTTATCGGGTTTCCCGCCCGTCGATCGGCGTCGGATTCAGGAAGAGCCAAGGCTACCACCTGAGCATATAATCGCCGGGCCATCACTACCGTCCCCACATGCGGCGTATGGAGGCATGGTCCCGGTCGATCAGCAGGTGCTTGAGCACGCCTGCCAGATGGCCTCCGATCAGCACGAACAAGGTAATCTTGAACACGAGCTTATGCAGGATGACACCAGCGGCGAGAAGCGGACGCTGCGTCGGCGGAATCGCCGGATCGAAAGGAACAAGCTGCGGCAGTGTGAACAGACCGAAGATGTCGACCGACTTCCCTGCCGCCTGCGAAAGCAAGATCCCGCTGAGCGGCATGGCGAACAGCATGAAGTAGAGAAAGCGGTGCACGAGCCAGGCGAGCCGCCGTTCCCATGTTTGTAGTCGTGGCGATGCCAGCGGTGCAGGCGAATGGAGGAACCACGTCAGGCGGAAGATCGTGAGGATCAGGATGATGAATCCCAGCGACTTATGGATCAATATCAGATCATCGTGGGTAGCCGATCCTCTCTGATAATATCCTAAGGTCAACCCTAGCCCGACCGTCACGAATATCAGCGCCGCGATCATCCAATGGAGCGTCTGAGAAACGCGGCCGTAGCGCTGGGCTTCATTACGCCAGTCTCGGGAAGGAATCAGGTTAGTTTCCATCGGAAATCGTCGTCCCCCCATCAGCGATCAGGTTATGACCGGTCACAAAGCCGCTGGCGTCGCTCGCGAGATAGAGGATGGAGCCAGCGATTTCTTCCGGTTCGCCTGGCCGACGAAGCGGCGTCAAGCTCATCCGCCGGGCGAGATATTCGGGATTATCGAGGATCGGCTTCGCGAACGGCGTGCGGACGACGCCAGGCGATATCGTGTTGACGCGGATCCCTTGCGGCCCCCATTCAACCGCAAGCGTGCGGCCGAGTTGGGCGAGCGCGGCCTTCGACACCCCGTAGAGCCCGATCGCCTTGTTGCCTCTCACCCCTGCGATGCTCGCGACCAGCACGATATTGCCATGTCCGCGCTTCGCCATCGCTGGCGCAAGCACTGAGGTCAGCGTCATGGCCGCGCGAAGGTTAACGTTGAAAAGACGGTCGATCGCCTCGTCGCTTGCCTCTCCGATCGGGCCGACATGGCCTTCCATTCCCGCGTTTGATACGAGAATGTCGACCTGACCGGCCAAGCGCGTGGCAGACGCGGCGAGATCTCGCGCGCCGTCCGTGCTCGAAAGATCGGCAACGAGCGTGTGGACGACGTGCCCATCTGACCGCAAGGCGTCCCCGAGAGCGTTAAGGCTGGGTTGATCGTCGCTGGTCAGGATGATCTCGGCACCGGCCTGTGCGAAGAGCTTCGCCGTCGCCGTACCGATCCCGCCCGTGGCGCCGGTGATCAGCGCCGTGCGGCCCGCCAAGCTGAATGGTCCGGCCGTCATGCAGGTGATCCGATCGTGATGGCGAGGTCCGGCAAGCCCGCGACCCGACCGACGATTTTGTCGCGGTTGACCACGGGGCCGACACCTGCGGGGGTTCCGGTGAAGATCAGGTCGCCGGGAGCCAGTTCGTACTGGGCAGATAGCTGCGAGACTATCTCCGCGCAGTTCCATATCAGTTGCGACAGGTCGCCCGTCTGTTTGCGGACGCCGTTCACGTCGAGCGTGATTTCGCCGGACATCGGTAGCTCCCCCTGCAGCGGAACGATGCTGCCCATCGGAGCGGAATGGTCGAAGGACTTACCGATCTCCCACGGGCGCCCAGTGTTGCGAGCAACGATTTGAACGTCTCTTCGCGTCAGGTCGATGCCGACTGCGAGTCCGAACACATGCGATCCAGCACGGTCGGGGGAGATGTCACGGCCACCTGAACCGATGGCTAGAACGAGCTCAATCTCATATTGAAAGTCCCCGGTGATCGGGGGATACGGAACGGTCGCGCCATTCTGGACGATCGCGTCGGTCGGTTTCTGGAAAAAGAACGGCGGGTCCCGCTCGTCACCGCCCATTTCGCGAATGTGATCGAGATAGTTGCGGCCGACGCAGTAGATGCGGCGCACTGGAAAGCGCGTTTCAGTTCCGACGATCGGGACCGAGGCTCTCGGCGCGGGTTCGAAGACATACTCAGCCATTGCCGCGCAATTCCCTGTAAAAGTCGAGCTTCTCCTGCGCGACCTGGTCGGAGTAGGTGAAAAAGACGCTTTCAGTCTGGGCCCTGATCACTAAGGAGAACCAGCTCGGGACGACGAAGATGTCCTTGGGCTTGTAAGAAATCTCCAGGTCGCCGATCTGCGCCGTTCCCGACCCCTCGACGACCGAGAAGACCGTTCCGGCGGTCGTGCGGAACGGCTCGGTGGCGAACCCTGCGGGAAGCAGCCGCATCGCGGTCGAGATCGTTGGCATCGCCGATCCGCCGGAGAGGGGATTGACGTAGTTGAGTTTGTGTCCGTGACACGTGTCCGGCTCGCGGAACTTGGCGAGACGAAACAGAGCATCCCGGGTGCGCGCATATGGGTAGTTGAAGATCGGTGTCGTTTGCGACCGATGCTCAAAACCGTCCGGCAGCATGTTCATGCCGACCTCCGCCATCGTGGCGCCTTCCGGCCGCAAGGCGGGATGCATCTTGCCGGGATAATTGCTGCGAAAGCTCGCGCTGAACAGATTGACCATGTGCATGTCCAATCCGTCGATCCATACCATCAGGCGGTCGGATTCGTTGCCATGATCGTGCCACGTCATGCTCGGCGTGATGACGAAGTCACCTTCCTCCATGATCGTCTTTTCGCCCGCGATCGCCGAATAGGCGCCTCCGCCCTCGACGATGAACCGCAACGCCGATGCGACATGCTTGTGTGCCGGTGCGATCTCGCCCGGGCGGATAATCTGGAGACCGCAGAAGAGACTGGGAGTGATCTTCGACTGGCCCTGCATGCCCGGGTTTTCGAGCACCATCACGCGGCGCTCGGCCTCCTCTGTGCCGATGAGGTCGCAGGCCTCGACGAGATAGGGCCGGATCGCCTCATATGCGAAATGCGCGGGCACCGCAGGGGATTTTGGCACTTCCGTCACCAGGCCGTGAAGGACGCGCCACAGGGGAGCTAGGTTCTGCGATCTCGCACGATCGTAGAACCCCATCCGTCCCTCTTCCGCGGCGAGGTCGACCGTTTCCACTATTCCGTCGTCACTCATCTCTCACTCTCTCTCGCTCAGAACTTGAAGGCCACGCGTCCGCCATAAGTGCGCGGCGGCGCGTAGATCGCGGTGACCTGACGCCCCACCGAGCCGGCGTACTGAACGTAGCTGGGCACGTTCCTGTCGGTGATGTTGCGGATGAAAGCGCTCACGGTCCATCGGTCGGCATCGTCGCCGAAGCTCACGCTCGCGTCGAACGTGATGTTGTTGCCGGTGTTCTGCTGCGGCAGGTAATCGAACCCGACGACCGCGTTGGAACGGTATCGTGCGGCGCCACTGAAAACGAGTTTGTAATGGTCGAGCGGGACAGTCTGCTCGATGCCCGCATTGATCGACCACCGCGGTGAATTGAAGCCCGGCTTACCGGAGCAATCTACAACGTACGTCAGTGCCGTGCCGGACACGCCGTTTGAGACTGCACACCCAGTCACCGGCGGAAGTGAGGAGGTGCTCCGCGGCAATATGTAGGCGAAGCGGTTCACCTTCGAGTGGAGATATTGCACTGTGCCGGTAAACAGCGTTGTCTCTGTGACCTTCAGCTGTGCGTCGAGATCGATGCCCTTGATCGACGTCGCACCGATATTCTCTGTGAAGAAGTTCTGGTTGCCGACACCATCAATGCCGAAGTGCGAAATCTGCTGGTTACGGTACTTCCAGTAGAATGCTTCAAGATTGATCTGCAGACGATTGTCGAAGAACCTGTTCTTCGACCCGATGGTGTAGGCATCGACGAACTCGGGCTCGAACCGTTCGCGACCGATCGCTGTCGAGAACCCGCCTGACCTGTAGCCCGTTTCGTAGCTCGCGTAGAGCAGCGAGCGCGGACCGGCGTCAAACTCGGCTGCGAGGCGGTAGGTAAAGCGGCCTGCGCCGAAAGCCTGATCGATCGCCGTGGGGGAGAAGACAAGCAGGTTCCCGGACGTGCCGAACGGGACCGGGACGCCCGGAATGGTTGGGCCGTTAGGTACATCGGAAAGCCGACGCACGAACGGGATAGTCGGGCCGCCGATACATCCGGTCGGCCGGCTGCACACGTTCACCAGCGCCTGTACTGCCGCGACAAACTGCTTGTCGTCGTGAGTGTACCGCCCTCCCCAACGAGCCTGAAGCGGCTACCGAGATTGGCGACGATCCGCCCGAACACCGCCTTCGACTGCGTCTTCGACGTGAAGTTCTGGAATGATGTCAGCTGATACTGGTGCAGCGCATATTCGGCTTGGGCCGTTTCGTTGAAATAATAGGCACCTATCAGCCAGTCGAAGATGCCAACCCGCCTGCCGTCAAAGCGCGCCTCCACGCTGTACTGCTCGTCCGTTTCATCCTGGAGGCCGCCTCGAAACGACGGGCCCGGGTAAAGGGTATCGAGAGTCGAACGGCGGAATGACGGGACGACCGTCAGCGTGCCGAGATCAGTTCGCAGGTTCATCTCGGCCAGAAGGCCCCAGTAGTAATTGTTCAGATGCGGCGCCATCATCGGCGCGGGATTGTTGGCAGCACCCGGGATCACGACGGTGCTGAAATAGGCGGCGGCAGGTCCATCCCGAAAACCGCCACGCGGATCGAGACCGGTAGGCACATAGGTGTAGTTCGCGGGCGACGTGGCCGTCGCGGCGGTGCCAACCGACGGGGCCTCACGACCGAGGTAACTTCCGCTCGGGCCGTTCCCGCTCTGATGGGAGAAATCAGCGGCCAACCGGAGCGAGAACTGATCGTTGGGCTTCAGGAGCAGCTGGGCGCGAACCGCCTGGCCGACATCGTCGAGCGTGCCGTCCTTGTTGTACCCGTCGCGATCGACCACCTTTCCCGAAATACGCAGCGCCGCCAGCGACCCGAGCGGAAGGTTTATCGCGGCCTCGGCTTCCTTTGCGTCATAGTTCCCATAGCCCGCCGCGGCCGACACCGAGGTCTCGCCGATCTGCGGTCGGGTGGGGATGACGTTGATCGCGCCTCCCGTCGCGTTGCGCCCATAGAGCGTACCCTGCGGGCCTTTAAGGACTTCGACCCGTTCCAGATCGTAGAAAACCGTCGTGGTGCTGCTGGGCCGCCCGATGTAAACGCCGTCGAGGTTGAACGCGACTGCCGGATCGCTGTAGCCGTTGGCAGTGAAGTTGCCAACACCGCGGACGAAGAAGGCGCTGTTGGCGCCGCCGCCCTGTTGAACCGTGAGAGCCGGCACTGCGGCATTGAGGGTCGTGGGCGAGACGACACCCGCAGCGCTGAGGTCGGCAGCCGTCACAACGTCGACCGCGATAGCGGCGCGCTGGAGGTTTTCCGACTTGCGCTGGGCGGTCACGACGATGTCGGCCAGACCCGCGTCGCTACTCAGCTGATCCTGCGCATTGTTGGCGACGCCCGGCGTAGCAGCTACCGGTTCTGCCTCCTGGGCCTGAGCGGATGCGCCGTGGATCAAGGCCACCATCGCCGAACAGGTCACCATCAGCATCGAACTACGCATTTCCCAACTCTCCCAAAAAACGGCCGCTCTCACAGCTCTTGCATGCGCTTGCAATAAGCAACGTTGCATGCGCTGTCAATACTATTGCGGTCTGTCGCTGTGGGAGATCTTTCTGCGGAAGAATCCAGTGCGCGGCTGTGGTCGCTTACAGTACGCTCTGCGGCACTCTGGCGCTGGAGCGTATCACTAGGCCACCCGTGACGATCGTGCGTCGCGGTTGAGAACCGTTCCTGACGGCCTGGATCGTCGCAACGGTCTCGTCGACCAACTGCTTTGTGGATAGCCCGTAGGTCGTCAGTGAATAGCTCGGCCACCCGGCTAGCGCGATATCGTCGAAGCCGACGATCGACACGTCACGGCCGACCGACAGCCCGAATTCGGTGCGCGAGACGTCGATCGCGGCAATCGCGGTCAGGTCGTTGGCACAGAAGATAGCGTCGGGGCGCTCCTTTCGCAGCAGTAGCCGGCGGGTGGCCGCAGCAGCGCCCTGATAGGTGAACTCACCCTGCTCAACGACAGGCGGGGCAAGGCCGTTCTCCAACAGATAAGCCGAGAAGGCTGCCTCGCGCTCCTGACTTGCGAGAGACGCCTCGATCCCTGAAATATAGGCGAATCGCTCGTGCTGCCCGGCGGCCAGAAAGGCCGCTACAGATCGACCACCCCCCTCGTTATCGCCGCTTATACTAGAGGCATCTCCATCCTCGGGCGCTTGGCGATTGAACAGCACGACTGGCACGCGCGCACGCGCGCATTGCTCCGCGAGCCGGGGGGAGACGGCGGTCGCCAGCATGAGAAGGGCATCGAGTCGATATTGCAGAACCTCACGACCCGGGAAGTTGGTGACCGACGTGTCGTCGGTCGGAAACAGCAGCACCCGGAGGCCCACCTCGGCGAGTCGCGAAACGAGAAGGTCGAGCGCGGCGCTCAAGAAGGGATTGGCCAGGTTTCCCACACCGACACCGACGATGCTTGAGCGGCCGCGCATAAGCGACCTCGCGATCATGTCCGGCGAGTATCCCAGCTTTTCCGCAGCGGCCATGATCCGCTTGCGAGTCTCAGGAGCAACGCTGGCGCCCGGCGTGAACGCCCGCGACACTGCCGACTGCGAGACATTGGCTAGCTGCGCGACGTCACCGGCGGTCGCGATCGAGGGCAGATCATCATCATTTCGTCGGGTCATCAACAAACTATGAAGATGGCATGCACACGTTGCAACAATTAGTGTTGCATACGCTTGCAAATGGCGCCTGGTTCCGTTATTGCGTCGATCGTAGCAAGCAATTTGGCGAGGGGATGGATGGTGAGGTCAACGACCTGCGCAATCGTGAAAATGATCGGGAGGACTCATCATGTTTGAGCCCTTCGGCAACAACTACGTCTGGAACCTGGGCGTGAACCTCGCGCTCATCGGAGGCGGTAATCACGGCGAGGTGGATGCGGCATGCCGACCCATCCGAGAGGCCGCCTTGCAAGGGGCGGACGCCGGAAGCGCGCAGTTCTTCGATAGCTGGCTGCGCGTCGCCGACCAAATCGTCGCCAACGCGGCAGAAGACGAGAAGGCGGGCCGCCGCTGGTCGGCAGCTCAGAAGCTTTTCCGTGCGAGCGGCTATTATCTCAGCGCTGAACGACTGCAGTCGCGCGACTACGCCCCGCGCTGGGAAGCGTACCGAGCCGGACTGTCTGCGTTTCGGCGTTTCATCGAACTTGACGGCGCGCAGGTCGAGTTCGTCGACATCCCCTACGAGGGTCAGCACTTCCCGGCCTTGTTCGTAAAAGCTCCTGAGACGGCTGACGGACCTGCTCCGTGCGTCGTCAGCTGCAACGGCCTGGACAGCATGAAGGAGCAGATCTTCGGCAACGGCTTTGCTCAGGCCCTTGCGCGGCGTGGCGTCTCGACTCTGCTCGTTGATCAGCCTGGAACGGGCGAAGCACTCCGACTGAGGGGGCTGCACGGAACACACCAATCCGAACGATGGGCGACGCCTGCCTTCGACTACCTTCTTACCAGGAAGGACGTCGATCCTGATCGCATCGGCATGTTCGGGCTTTCGCTCGGGGGATATTATGCGCCGCGCGCCGCCGCGTTCGAACCGCGCTTCGCGCTATGCGCGGTGCAGGGGGCGAATCACGACTGGGGCGAGATGCAGAAGCGTCGTCGGCAACGAGAGGGTGAGAATCCCGTGCCCCACTATTGGGATCACGTCATGTGGGTGTTCGGCTTCGACGATCTCGATGCATTCATGGAATGGGCGCCGTCTATGTGCCTGGACGGGGTGGTGGAGAAAATCCGCGCGCCATTTCTGGTCACACACGGTTCTGGCGACCGCCAAATTCCGGTCGAGTACGCGCACCGGTCGTACGAGCAGGCGACGAATAGTGCGCAGCGCGACCTGCGCATCTTTTCGCCCGACGACTTCGAAGTCGAACATTGCGGCGCGGACAATGGCACAGTGGGCCGCGACTTCATCGCCGATTGGATCGCCGAACGCTTCGGCGGTCGTATTGCTTGATCAAAATGCCGTGAGGTTGAGATATGTCAGAATTTGAGCATCGCCCGTTCCGTCGCGTCGTGACGACCCACAACGATGTGGGCAAGTCCGTCGTCCAGAGCATCGATACGCTAACACCGACGATGATCGACAGCGGGGACGCCGCCTTCCAGCTCGTCTGGACGACCGACAAGGTGCCCGCGGACTTGAACGGTGGCGGGGACGGCCCGTCGGCGGCCGCCGGAAAGACGCTGAAAGGCGGCTCGGTTATCCGTATCGTGGATATGGTCCCGGGTCGCCCCTCGCCCATGCATCGCAGTTTCTC
>Ga0105249_10005233_pt1 | contig 11200 bp, 8 predicted proteins | sample KBSS44metaG_FD_81522 | JGI IMG/M metagenome (GOLD analysis project Ga0105249, IMG submission 81522) | Switchgrass rhizosphere microbial communities from Kellogg Biological Station, Michigan, USA - KBS S4-4 metaG | ecosystem: Host-associated > Plants > Roots > Rhizosphere > Soil | place...
TTATATACAGATCTTTGAAAGAAGGAATAAAGAAAAGCAAGAGAAAGCGGGAGCCCGGAAAGAAGTCAAAAAGAATCAAAGTCAATGAGAGTTTGATCCTGGCTCAGAGCAAACGCTGGCGGCGAGCCTAACACATGCAAGTCGAACGAGAAAGGGAGCAATCCTGAGTAAAGTGGCGAACGGGTGAGTAAAGCGTAGGTAATCTAACTTGGAGACGGGAATAACCTTTCTAAAGGAAGGCTAATACCCGATAAAGCACGAATTAGGAAAGAAGGAGTGTCAAAAGGAGGGAGCGAGAGCTCCTTGCGCTGTGAGAAGAGCCTGCGTCTCATTAGCTAGTTGGGGGGGTAAGAGCCTCCCAAGGCGACGATGAGTAGCTGGTCTGAGAGGATGAACAGCCACACTGGAACTGAAACAAGGTCCAGACTCCTACGGGAGGCAGCAGTGGGGAATATTGCGCAATGGACGAAAGTCTGACGCAGCTACGCCGTGTGAGTGAAGAAGGCCTAAGGGTTGTAAAGCTCTGTCAGAGGGGAAGAAGAGAGCCTGGGCGAAGAGGCCAGGTGATTTGACGTGAACCTCAAAGGAAGCACCGGCAAACTCCGTGCCAGCAGCCGCGGTAAGACGGAGGGTGCAAGCGTTGCTCGGAATTACTGGGCATAAAGAGTGGGTAGGTGGTGAGCACAGTCTGGGGTGAAAGCCTTGAGCTTAACTCAAGAAGGGCCTCAGAAACATGCTGACTAGAGTCCTCAAGAGGGTCGTGGAATTCTCGGTGGAGCGGTGAAATGCGTAGAGATCGAGAGGAAGATCAGAGGCGAAAGCGACGACCTGGGGGGGAACTGACACTGAACTACGAAAGCGTGGGGAGCAAACAGGATTAGATACCCTGGTAGTCCACGCTGTAAACGATGGGTACTAGTTCTCGGGGGTCTTGACCCCCTCAGGAACGAAGCAAATGCAATAAGTACCCCGCCTGAGGAGTACGGTCGCAAGACTAAAACTCAAAGGAATTGACGGGGGCCCGCACAAGCGGTGGATCATGTGGTTTAATTCGAAGCAACGCGCAAAACCTTACCTGGATTTGACATCTCCTGAAAGCTGAAGTAATTCAGGGGTGGAGAGGGTTTCGGCCCAATCCCAGGAAGACAGGTGCTGCATGGCTGTCGTCAGCTCGTGTGGTGACATGTTGGGTTCAGTCCCGTAACGAGCGCAACCCCTGTCCTTAGTTGCCAGCAAGCAAGATGGGGACTCTAAGGAGACTGCCGTGGCTAACACGGAGGAAGGTGGGGATGACGTCAAGTCCTTATGGCCTTTATGTCCAGGGCAACACACGTGATACAATGGGGAGTACAAAGGGAAGCCAAGAGGTGACTCGGAGCTAAACTCACAAAACTCCTCTCAGTTCGGATTGGAGTCTGCAACTCGACTCCATGAAGGTGGAATCGCTAGTAATCGCGGATCAGCATGCCGCGGTGAATGAGTTCCCGGGCCTTGTACACACCGCCCGTCACACCATGGGAGCTTGCTCAACCCTAAACTCGTGGAGCTAACCGGAAACGGAGGCAGCGAGCGCCGGTGGGGTGGGTGACTGGGGTGAAGTCGTAACAAGGTAGCCGTAGGAGAACCTGCGGCTGGATCACCTCCTTTCTAAGGATGACGGTCAAGAGGGCTTCGGCTTTCTCCTGCGATTGTTTATTCCCGAATCGGGCTTGTAGCTCAGTTGGTTAGAGCGCACGCTTGATAAGCGTGAGGTCGGAAGTTCAAGTCTTCTCAGGCCCACCAAAGGGAACGGATCTTTGAAAATTGAAATAATTATAAGGCAAGAACATAGAGAAATCTGCAAAACAAAGCAGAGGAAGCGAAAGCGATAAGCGACTCAAGGCACAAGATGGATGCCTAAGGACAGGCTGGCGAAGAAGGACGGAGAAAGACCCCGAAAGAGCTCGGTGAGCTGTTCATCAAGCGTTAACCCGAGCGTTTCCGAATGGGGAAACCCCTGAGGAAGAAATTTCTCAGATTTTCATCTCAGTTCAGTAGGATGAAAAAGCGAACGGAGGGAAGTGAAACATCTCAGTACCTCTAGGAAAAGAAATCAAAAGCGAGATACCCTGAGTAGTGGCGAGCGAAAGGGGTAGAGCCTAAACCTTCTCATTCAAAAAATGAGGGGGGGTTGCGGGAGTTGCCCATACACTTCGATGAAGTGCTGAAGTTGAAAGGTTTGGAAAAGCCTGCCAGAGAAGGTGAAAGCCCTGTAAGCGTGTGGCCAGAATCGGAGGGGGAATTTCCCAAGTACCACGGGAGCCGGGAAATCTTGTGGGAATCTGGGTGGACCATCATCCAAGGCTAAATACACGCCTGTCACTGATAGTGAACTAGTACCGTGAGGGAAAGGCTGAAAAGAACCCCGGAAGGGGAGTGAAATAGAACGTGAAATCCTGTGCCAACAAGCGGTGGGAGGGCCATGCCTTTGGGCATGCCTGACTGCGTACCTTTTGCATAATGAGCCAGCGAGTTCATCTCACTCGCGAGGTTAACCCGAAGGAGGGGAAGCCGGAGCGAAAGCGAGTCTGAATAGGGCGAATGAGTGGGTGGGGTGAGACCCGAAACGCGATGAGCTAGGCATGGCCAGGTTGAAGCGTCCTTAACCGGACGTGGAGGACCGAACCGGTGACCGTTGCAAAGGTCTCGGATGAGCTGTGCCTAGGGGTGAAAGGCCAATCAAATTGCGTGATAGCTGGTTCTCCCCGAAAACTATTGAGGTAGTGCCTGATGGGCAGCCATTGGAGGTAGAGCACTGATTGGGTCAGGGGCCTGAAAGGGTTACCGATCCCTGTCAAACTTTCGAATGCCAATGAGCTTTTGCCATCGGAGACAGACTCTGGGAGAGAAGTTCCAGGGTCGAAAGGGAAAGAGCCCAGATCGCCAGCTAAGGTCCCTAATTCTTGACTCAGTGGGAAAGGAAGTCAGTTTCCCGAAACAACCAGGAGGTGAGCTTAGAAGCAGCTATCCTTTAAAGAAAGCGTAATAGCTCACTGGTCCAGGAGACTGGCGCCGAAAATGTAACGGGGCTTAAGTCAAGAACCGAAGCTGCGATTATTCAATTTAAACTGAATAAGGTAGGGGAGCATTGTCTTTATCGTTGAAGCCTGAGCGAGAGCACAGGTGGAGATTTGACAAGCGCTGCTGCTGGCATGAGTAGCGATAAACCAGGTGAGAATCCTGGTCGCCGAAAGCCCAAGGGTTCCTGCAAACGGTTCGTCCGGGCAGGGTTAGTCGAGTCCTAAGCTGAGGCCGAAAGGCGTAGGCGATGGATATGGGGTTGATATTCCTCAACTCAGTGTTTCATGTTATTTCTTCAGTCAGGACGGCGTCAGTCGCGGTCAGCCGTATGGTGGTAGTCACGGTGCAACCTGAAAAGGGGTCTTGTTGGCAAATCCGCAAGACATTTTCCCTGAGCAGGGAGTCCGAGGGGGGTCATTCCCTTGAAGTGATCGTTTGCTGGGCGCCCAAGAAAATTGGCGGAAGAAGTGAAGCATTGACTCGTACCGCAAACCGACACAGGTGGGCTGGGAGAGCATCCTCAGGCGCGTGAGAGAACTCCAGTTAAGGAACTCTGCAAATTGCTACCGTAACTTAGGAAGTAGGTAGCCCTGCTTCGGTGATTGGGCCGTGCGCTCTTGAGCTGAGGTGGGGGGCACATAGCAGGGGGAATCGACTGTTTAACAAAAACACAGGACTCTGCCAACTCTTACGAGGATGTATAGGGTCTGACGCCTGCCCGGTGCCGGAAGGTCATCCCAGAAGGTCATGGTTTTTTCCAGAAGCTTTCTGATTAAGCCCCGGTAAACGGCGGCCGTAACTATAACGGTCCTAAGGTAGCGAAATTCCTTGTCGGGTAAGTTCCGACCTGCACGAATGGCGTAACGAATTCCCCACTGTCTCGACTGGAGACTCAGCGAAATTGGAGTCGCGGTGCAGATACCGTGTTCCTGCGGCAAGACGGATAGACCCCGTGAACCTTTACTGTAGCCTGGCAATGAATGCTCTGAATGGGTGTGTAGAATAGGTGGGAGCCGATGAACGGGTCGCGCTAGCGCCCCCGGAGGCATCTGTGAAATACCACCCTCCCTTTTGGATCCTTCTCACTGATGATCGTTTCATCCGGTTTCAGGACACTGTCAGGTGGGCAGTTTGACTGGGGCGGTCGCCTCCTAAATTGTAACGGAGGCGTGCAATGGTACCCTCAGGCTGAGTGGAAACCAGCCTTTGAGTGCAAGGGCATAAGGGTGCTTGACTGCAAGATAGACTTATCGAGCAGGTGCGAAAGCAGGTCCTAGTGATCCGGTGGTCCTGTATGGAAAGGCCATCGCTCAACGGATAAAAGGTACTCCGGGGATAACAGGCTTATCTCCCCCAAGAGTCCACATCGACGGGGAGGTTTGGCACCTCGATGTCGGCTCATCGCATCCTGGGGCTGAAGCAGGTCCCAAGGGTTTGGCTGTTCGCCAATTAAAGCGGTACGCGAGCTGGGTTCAGAACGTCGTGAGACAGTTTGGTCCCTATCTGCCGTAGGTGTTGGAGAAGTGCAAAGACCTGTCCCTAGTACGAGAGGACCGGGATGGGTTGACCTCTAGTGTGCCAGTTGTCACGCCAGTGGCACAAGCTGGGTAGCTATGTCAATTTGAGATAACCGCTGAAAGCATCTAAGCGGGAAACTTTCTTTTAAACCTCTTCTCCCGGAACTTGAAGTTCCCTTGAAGTCCCCTTGTAGACTACAAGGTTGATAGGGTGGGGGTGTACGAAGAGTAATCTTTTTAGCTGACCACTACTAATCGGACCAGAGGCTTATCTTTCTTCCTTTGCTCTGTTTTGCTCTTTTCTTGACCTTGGGGGTGTCTTTAGCGGCGGGGTTCCACCTGATCCCTTTCCGAACTCAGACTTTCAGCCCGTCTGCGGCTTTCTGCGTGCCGTTTCTTTTCGGTGATCTTTCAGCTCGATGCCCCCTTCCTTATTATTTAATCTAGCTTTCTTTGCTAAATTCTTTTTATCTGATTAAAGAATATTAAAATTTCCTTTAAAAGAAATTCTTTTTCTGAAAAAAAGATAATTATAGAATGAAGTGAAGAGAAAAAAGGTTGAAGAAAGTAAGCATTTTAAAAATAAGCAATTTTTACAAGCTTTAGGTGAACATTGTAGAAGACTGCGATTTAAAAAAGGCTATTCCATGAATCGCTTTTGTAGAGAGAGCGATGATAATCTGAGCTCGAGTCTTATTCATCGGTTGGAAAATGGTGAAGGAGCAGTGACTATTCTATCTTTATATCGGTACGCTCAAATTTTGCAATTGGAACCTAAGGAATTATTGGATTTTCCTTTTCAAGCTTCTGAGAATAAAGTAAAATTCCTCCCCTTAAATGATTCACAACTAGCAGACCAAGCTTTTTTAAAGTACTTACCTGTTTATTCTTTAGGACAAGCAGTAGAAAAATTTGGGTTTCAACAAATTTTTCATGATCCTCAATCTTGGATTGAACTTAGTCCGGCTCAAGTACGTGAATATACTGAGGAGGTATTTGTATGTCAAATAGTGGGACATGCGATGTCACCTAAAATTCAACCTGGACAATATGTAGTATTTCGTCGGCCTAATGATAAAGAACGACCGATTGCACAAGATAAAATTGTTTTAGCTTCTTATCGAGGCTTAATTGATCAAGAAACTCAGGGAAATTTTACAGTTCGAATGTTTCGTTCTTCAAGAATTGCTTCCACTGATATTCATGAAAGGAAAAAGCAAGTTACACTTTTACCGATTAATCCTCATTATGAATCTCTTTTACTTTACCCTCAATCTCCTCAAGATTTTCAGGTAATTGGGGAATTTTTGTTTGTAGTAGGTTAAAATTTTTCCATTGAGACTGTCCTGATAAAAGAGCTTTTTTTAACTTCAAATTTTAGAGTAAAGATTGAAGTTTTTGTAAAATTGAGTTAAAAGTAGGGCTTATGGAACTTTTACATCAAGCAATTAAATCAAAAAAATGGGATATTCGTCTCATTGAAAAAAATTTATCTCAAGGGATTATTAGTCAAAATGAATTAGAAAATCAGCTTCAGAGCTTACCTGATGCTAGTGCCTATGCAGAGCAATTGAATATAGATGAGTTAGTTGAAAAAATAAAATAGTCTTTTCATCACTATTTCAAGAAAAAAATGACTTTAGAAAAAGAGAACCTTGTCATTCTAGGGACAGGACCAGCTGGTTTAACAGCAGCTATTTATAGTGCTCGAGCCAATCTTAGTCCTTTATGCATTGAAGGTGAGCAACCGGGAGGTCAGCTCACCTTGACTACTGAAGTAGAGAACTATCCTGGCTTTGCAGAACCAATTTTAGGACCTGAATTAATGAATGCCTTTCGGGAGCAAGCAAAGCGTTTTCAAGCTCGATTTATGAAAGGTAATGTCCTTAAAGTAGATCTTCTTCAAACTCCCTTTCTCATTCAAACTCAAGACCACGTCATGATTCAAACTAAAGCTTTAATTATTGCTACTGGTGCTCATGCGAAATGGCTAGGCATTCCTGGGGAAAAGAAATTTTTGGGAAGAGGTGTCTCAGCATGTGCAACTTGCGATGGCTATTTTTTTAAAAATTTGAATGTAGTAGTCATCGGAGGAGGGGATACAGCAATGGAGGAAGCACTTTTTTTGACTCGTTTTGCAAAATCTGTCAGTGTGATTCATCGTCGCGATAAACTGAGAGCCAGTAAAATTATGCAGGATAAGGCACTAAAACATCCAAAAATTCAGTTTATTTGGAATTCGATAGTAGAAGAAATTTCTGGAGATCAAGTGGTTGATAAGGTCATCATTAAAAATTTAAAAACTCAAACCGTTCAGGAAATGGAAATTCAGGGTGTTTTTATTGCGATAGGACATCAACCCAATACAGCAATTTTTAACGATCAATTAAAGTGTGATGCAAAAGGGTATATTCATACTCAATTTAAATCGACGCTAACTAGCATTCCAGGAGTCTTTGCCGCAGGTGATGTAGCGGATTCTGTGTATCGACAAGCTATTACTGCAGCTGGTACTGGATGTATAGCTGCCATTGATGCAGAACGCTTTTTAGAGGAAAGGAAGTAAAGGAACCCAGGATGAAAATCAACAGATTAAAAAATAATGAACAGCATCAGGTTCGGATCGAAAAATTGAAATTACTTCAGGAAAAAAAATTACTTTCTGATTTTAATCAAGGTGTACCTTCCCATTTAGCAAAAGATTTACATGAAAATTATAGCCACTTCTCTAAAGATGAACTTGAAAATTTTAATCAAGAAGTATCTATAAGCGGGCGAATATTGATGATTCGTAATTTTGGGCAGGCAGGATTTTTAAGTGTTCAAGATCGATCTAGTATTATCCAGCTTTACCTAAGTAAAAATATTATTGGGGTGGAAAAATTTAGTTTGTATCAATACCTAGATATTGGAGATTTCATTTTTGCTCAAGGAAAGTTATTTAAAACTAAAACTAATGAACTGACTATCGAAATTTATGAATTTGAGCTATTAACCAAATGCTTACGTCCGCTTCCAGAAAAATTTCATAAAATTAGTGATATAGAAATTAAATATCGTCAGCGATATTTAGATTTAATTTTAAATGAGGAAGCTAGAGAGGTATTTTTTAAACGCTCTCAAATTATTCGAGAACTGAGACAATTCTTTATTGAAAGAGATTTTATTGAAGTTGAAACTCCAATGATGCATCCTATTGCAGGAGGAGCATCAGCACGCCCATTTCTCACCGATCATCATGCGTTAAAAATGAATTTGTTTTTGAGAATTGCCCCTGAATTATATTTAAAAAGACTGATTGTGGGAGGATTAGAGAGGGTTTTTGAAATTAATAGAAATTTTAGAAACGAAGGACTTTCAATTCAACATAATCCAGAATTCACAATGCTAGAATTTTATCAAGCTTATGCAAATTTTGAAGATTTAATGAAAATAATAGAAAGTCTATTTCAAAGAATTAGCCAAGCTATTTTTAAAAAAAATCAGTTTATTTATCAGGATATTGAACTCAATTTATGTTCACCTTGGAAGAGAATTCGATTAGAAGACGCTATTTTAACATATAGTGATTTTAAAGATCCGCTTAAACTGAGAAATCAAGATGCTCTTTTACAGTATTGTCAAATGAAAAAAATTCCTTTAACAGGAGAGACTTCTACTGGAGAACTTTTGATTCATATTTTTGAACAAGAAGTAGAATCAAAATTGATTCAACCGACTTTTGTGACGCATTATCCAATTGAAGTTTCTCCGCTTTCTAAGAAAAATCAAGAGGACCCTTTTTTAGCTGATCGATTTGAAGTTTATGTTTATGGACGTGAAATTGCAAATGCTTTTTCCGAACTCAATGATCCTTTTGAACAAAGAGAAAGATTTAAAGCACAAATTTTAAACCAATCTCATGAAATTGAAAAGAATTATAAAAATGAACTGGATGAAGACTATTTACTTGCTTTAGAATATGGCATGCCACCTACTGCTGGTGCAGGAATTGGAGTGGATCGTTTAGTCATGCTTTTTACAAATGCTTCCAGCATTCGAGATGTAATTTTATTTCCATTGATGAGGCCTATCCAGTCATGAAGTATGTATTTATGGGATCCTTAATACGAAGTTTTTTATTTTCAAAATCTTCGGACAATTTTTTATCATTGATTTCCCGGGTTTGCATATTTGGAATTGGATTAGGAGTAGCGGCATTAGTTATCGTGAGTAGTGTCATTAATGGATTTGAAGGAGAATTTACACGGATTATTAAAGAGGTGAATGGAGAGTTAATTCTTTATTCACAATCCAGCCTGATTCAAAATCCAGATCAAGTAAAAAAAAAATCCATTCTATTCTTCCTGAAGCCGAACTAGTGACCTATACTTGGACAACACAAGCAATAGCAAGTAGTTCCTGTAAAGTTGCAGGTTTATTACTGCAGGGAATTTTGTTTAATGCAAAAGAACAATTTCCTATTTTATCACGGCCTCTATTGAAAGGTCGTTTTCCAGAAAAGGAAGCAGAGATTATTTTAGGAAATTTATTGGCTGAACAATTGAATATTCAAGTAGGAGAGCATATTCAAATGATCATTCCTTTTGGCAGTGAAGATGAGCAGCTATTTTGTTTGACAGCCCAAGTTGTAGGGCTAATTAAAATGGGAATGTATCAGTATGATTCTAAATTAGCGCTAGTACCTCTTCAATTGATTCAAAATATTTTAAATCAACCAGAAAAGGTCAGCAGTTTTTTTATTCAATTACAGAAAGGAAGTTCGTTACAAAAGGCATCAAAAAAATTGCATGAAAATTTTTCTTTTCCTTTTCGAATTAAGGATTGGAGTCAATTAAATAAAAATCTTTTTTATTCTCTCCAGCTTGAAAAAGCAATGATTGGAATTGTTATTTTTGCTATTGTTATTATTGCTTCTTTAAATATCATTAGTGTTCTCACAATGATGATTCACGATAAAATTAAAGAAATTGCAATATTACGCGTCATGGGGTTTTCATTTTTTCAAATTTTTTGGCTTTTTTGTGGAATAGGATTAAGCATGGGAAGCCTGGGAAGTTTATTGGGAGTGTTATGTAGTTTAGGAATCATGAGCTTTTTCAAGCACGTTGGATTAATTCACTTGCCTTCAGATATTTATCATCTCTCATTTCTGCCTGTCAGAATGAATTGGCAAGAATTGAGCTGGATTATATTGCTGAGTGAAGGCATTGCATTTTTTACAAGCCTTTATCCAGCTTGGAGAATCGCTCGATGTTCTCCTTTAGATGGAATACGTGACCATTCATGAGGAAGAAAAATTAATAAAAATGGAACCTCTTGTTTTAAAAGCGCATCAGCTTCACAAATCTTTTGTGAGAGACAAAAAAAAAATAAGTATCATTCGAGGAATCAATCTTGAAGTTTACCAAAATGAAAAAATTGCTATTACTGGGCACTCCGGTGTTGGAAAAAGTACTTTACTTCATATATTAGGAACTTTAGAAGCTCCTACTGCTGGGAAAGTTTTGTTTGGTCCTCAACAGGAAAACGTATTTGAATATCCTGAAAAAAAATTAGCTCAGTTTCGAAATCGGAACTTAGGATTTATTTTCCAGTTTCATTATCTTTTAGCAGAATTTAGTGCATTAGAAAATGTTATGATGCCTGCTTTAATTGCAGGATATAAAAGGGAGTGGGCAAAAACACAAGCAAGAAAGCTTTTAGGAGAAGTTGGATTAGAACATCGATTGCATCATTATCCCAATGAACTTTCTGGAGGAGAGCAACAAAGAGTAGCTATTGCTAGAGCAGTAATTTTGAAGCCTTTATTAATTTTAGCAGATGAACCTACAGGCAATTTGGATTCTACAAGTCGGTTTTTAGTCATCCAACTTTTATTAGAACTTCAACGCACTACAGGATTAGCCATGATTTTAGTGACTCATGAACAAGAACTTTCAAAACAAATGGATCGGATATTAGTTCTTGAAGATGGAGTTTTTATTGAAGGCAAGAGTTGACAGAAGTAGTTTCTCACTTTAGAAATTAGGAAATCGTGATTTCATTTATAAACTTTCTTCAGTATTGCTTAAGAATAGGATCCTTTTTTTTAGCATTTAATTTTATACTGCCATTAAAAGGGTTAATATTATCTTGTTTTGTCATGGAAAAGCAGGTTTTTGCTTTGAATGCCAATCTACATCCAGCTCTCAAGGATGAGGGAAAGCTGATAGGAGCATTAGAGATCCAAGGAACAGAGCGGATTAAAAAAGAGGTCATTTTAGCAAAAATATTACAAAAAAAAGGCTCTCTTTTATCATTAAAGCTTGTGAAGTCTGATCTGAAAACTATTTTTAAAATGGGTTATTTTGAAACAATGAATGCTCAATATGAGCTTCTCCCATCCGGTAAAGTCAGATTAGTCTATTCTCTAAAAGAAAAGCCCATTATATCAAAAATTGAATTTCAAGGGTGTAAAAGGATATCTGAGAAAGATTTAAAAGAAGCACTTTCATTGAAACCAGGGTCGATTGCAGATGCCTGTCAAATTCAACAAGGACGAATTCAATTGCAGGAATATTGTCAATTAAAACAATTTTATTTAGCTCAAATTGATTATGAAATTTGTTCTACAGAAAGAA
>Ga0105249_10005236_pt1 | contig 11195 bp, 9 predicted proteins | sample KBSS44metaG_FD_81522 | JGI IMG/M metagenome (GOLD analysis project Ga0105249, IMG submission 81522) | Switchgrass rhizosphere microbial communities from Kellogg Biological Station, Michigan, USA - KBS S4-4 metaG | ecosystem: Host-associated > Plants > Roots > Rhizosphere > Soil | place...
CGAGGACTCGACGGCCTGCTCATCTTCCGGCAGGAGAGCATGTACTACCTCACCGGCTACGACACGAGCGGCTACAGCATGTTCCAGGGCATGTACCTGGGCGCCGACGGCACGCTCGCGCTCTGCACCCGCTCGGCCGACCTGCGCCAAGCCCGCATCACGTCCGTCATCAGGGACATCCGCATCTGGCGCGACCGCCAGGGCGCGAACCCGGGCGAGGACCTGCGCGACATGCTGGAGAGCCACCGCTGCCGAGGTCGGCGCCTGGGTGTCGAGTACCACGCCTACGGGCTCACCGCCCAGCGCGGGCGGATGGTGGACGCGGCGCTCCAGGGCTTCTGCCGCACCGAGGACGCCAGCGACCTGGTGCGCCTGCTCCGGCTCGTGAAGAGTCCCGCCGAGCTGCGCTATATCCGGCAGGCGGGCCGGCTGGCCGACGAGGCATTGGCGGTCGCGAATCGGCTGACCGTGCCCGGCCAGCCCGTGAGCCGGATCTACGCCGAGATGATCCGGGGGATCGTGGCCGGCGACGGCGACCCATCGGCCAGCCGCTGGCCCATGGGCAGCGGAAAGGAAGCGCTGCTCGTCCGCTATCACACCGGCCACGGGAAGGTGAGGGCGCGCGATCAGGTCACCTTCGAGTTCGCCGCATCCTACCGGCACTATCACGCGGCGCTCATGCACGTGGTGGTGACGGGCCGGCCGGACCGGCGTCACGAGGCCATGTTCAAGGCCTGCCGCGAAGCGCTCAGGGAGTGCGAGGCCGTCCTGCGTCCCGGCCGGACCGTGGGGGATGTCTTCGCGGCCCACTCACGGGTGCTCACACGCGCGGGCTACAAGGGGCACTTTCTGAACGCCTGCGGCTACACGCTGGGCGCGACCTACCCGCCGACGTGGATGGACGAGCCGATGATCTACGCGGGCAACGATCAGGAGCTCGCGCCGGGCATGGTGTTCTTCATCCACATGATCCTGCTGAACAGCCGCACCGGGCTCAGCATGTGCCTGGGCGAGACGTCGATCGTCACGACGCGGGGCGCGGAGCCGGTGACGCATGCGCCGCGCGCGCTGGTGGTGAACTGACCGGCGGAGCGAGCGCCGACGGCGGCCTCACGCGGCGTCGGTCGACGTGAAGGCCGGCATCACCTCCTTGGCGAAGCGGGTGAGCTGCTCGAGCATGAGGTCGCGCGGCGTGCCGAGCGCCCACGCGATCATGATGTGCTGAAGGCCGGGGTACTTCGCCTCCAGCGACTTGAGATAGGCGACGACGTCGCCGGGCGGCCCGCACAGCCAGCTCCGGTTGCGCACGCCGTTGTCCAGCGTGGCCCCGGTGGGCGACTGCGCCTGCCGGGCGGCGACGGCCGACACGTGCTCCTCGCTGTAGCGGAGCATGCCGAGCGGCGCCATGAACTTGGCGTGCTCCTCGAAGTACGGACGGGCGCGCTCGATGGCGCGGGCCGCGGTCTCGTCCAGGCACATCCGGAAGCCGAGGATCACGTCCTCGCCGAGCCCGAGCGTGCGCCCGTGCCGTCCGGCCGCCTCCTGGTAGTCGCGCAGCCAGCGCTCCACGACGGTCTCGGCGGTGGCGGAGATCACGCCCTTGATGCCGTGGCGGGCCATGAAGTCCAGGCTCCGCGCGCTGCCGCTCACGATGGGCTGCCACACCTCGACCGGCTGGTGCGTGGGCCGCGGCACCAGCGTGATCTCCCTCAACGGATAGCCGCGGTAGGGGACCTCGGGCGGCAGCGTGTAGTGCTTCCCGCGGTGCGCGAACGACTCCTCGCGGAACGCCTTGAGGATGATCTCCACCTGCTCCTCGAACAGCGCGCGATTGGCCTCGCCGTCCAGCATCGGGTTGCCGAACGTCTCGACCTCGCGCGAGTTGTAGCCGCGCCCCACCCCGAAGACCACGCGGCCCCCGGTCAGGATGTCGGCGGTGGCGTAGTCCTCGGCCAGTCGTAGCGGGTGCCAGGTGGGGACGATGTTGAAGGCGCAGCCGATCTTCACGCGCTGGGTGCGGTGGGCGAGGTCGACAGCCAGCAGCGGGATGTTGGGGATGCACTCGTAGCCCTCGTGCTGGAAGTGGTGCTCGGCCAGCCACAGGATCTCGTAGCCGAGCGCGTCGGTCGCCTGGGCCAGCGCGATCGCCGTGTCGAACGTCTCCATCAGCCGCCGGTTGGAATAGCGCCGGCTGTCGGCCGGCGTGCCGGCCAGCCCGCAGTTCTCCAGCTCGATGTGGCCCACGTAGAGTGTCGAGAAGCGCGTGATCACCGTCCGCTCCCCGCGCTCGACCAGAGGCCGCCGGCCAGGTAGCCGCCGTCGACGGCGAGGGTGTGGCCGGTGATGTAAGCGGCGTCGTCGGACGCGAGGAAGAGCGCGGCCTTCGCCACCTCGTCGGCCTCGCCGAAGCGGCCCATCGGAATGCGGGCCACGCGCCGGGCCCTGCCGTCGTCGGAAAGGCCGCGGGTGAGGCGGGTGTCGATCTGGGCCGGCGCGATCGCGTTCACGGTGATCCCGTGCCGGGCGAGCTCCACCGCCATGGTCTTGGTCAGCTCGATCACGCCGGCCTTGGCCGTGTTGTAGCCGACCAGGTTCTCGACGCCGCGGAAGCCGTTGATGGACGCGGTCGTGATGATGCGCCCGCCGCCCTGCGCGACCATCTGGCGGGCGGCGATCTGGCAGCACAGGAACACGCCGGTGAGGTTGACCCGCAGTACCCGGTGCCACTGGGCCTCGGTGTGCTCCAGGAACGGCGCCGAGTGGGCGATGCCCGCGTTGGCGAACATCACGTCGAGCCGCCCGAGCTCGGCGACCGCGCGATCGACGAACGCCTGCACCTGCCCGGCGTCGCCGACGTCCACACCGACGGCAACGGCGCGGCCCCCGGCCTGGGCGATCTCCTTCGCGACCGCCTCGGCCGCCTCCACCTGCACGTCGCCCAGCACCACCGTCGCTCCCTCCGCCGCGAACAGCCGCGCCGTCGCGCGCCCGATGCCGAGCGCGCCCCCGGTGATCGCCGCAACCCGTCCTTGCAAGCGCATCCTGCCGTCCCTACGCGGGCAGGCGGTCGCCGTCCGCGGGCGCCGGCCCCTCGAACGCGTCGGCCAGCATGGGGCTGTGCCGCAGCACGCTGAAGGGCACGTCGGACTTCCCGGTGACGGGGGCAACTCTCGGCATGGATGCTCCTCCTTGGAGCGGGATGACGGCGAGCGCAGTATGCCGCATGCCGGCATGTGCTGTCCAAGGAGTCGGTGGTTCGGCTACCGCGTCCGTGCGACCGTTGCCGGCCCCCCGGGCCTGACCCTCGCGACAACGTCCATCTCGCCCATCGGAAATCGCAGCTTCACGCGTTTCAACGCCGGAGCCCGCGAGAGGCGAGACATCGCGCCGCGCCAAGGGCCGGGGTACTGCGCCAGTCGTGCGAGCACGTTGGCCAGGGAGAAGTGCACCCGCTTCGGTCGCGGACGGACCGGATCAAAACCCGCTTGCCGGAGCAACGTGGCCAGCGTGACGGGAGAGAAGTACCACAGGTGTTCGCGCAACAGGAGAACCCAGCGTCTTCCCATCAGTCGCGCCATCACGCTGTCGGCGTTGGGCACGCTGAGAAACAGGCAGCCATCGGGCGTGAGCCAGTTGCGAACCCGGTCGAGTGTCTGCCGTGGCGACGACACGTGCTCGAGCACATCCCACAGCGTGATCACCTCGAACGAATCTGCCGGAAACTGGATCTCGTCCAGCGTGCCGACACGGAACGCTGCCGTCGGACACCGGATACGCGCTCGGGAGACCATCCATTCCGACGCGTCGACCCCCGTCGCCTGCCACCCGGCTTGCTGCGCCACGCCTACGAAGATCCCGGTAGCGCACCCTACATCGAGGATGCGAGCAGGATTCGGCCGATACGCCGTGACCAGCGCCAGATGATCCAGCGCCGCGTGCCGGCGGTTGTCGTGTTCGAGCTCGTAGACATCGTCCTCGTGGGCCCCGTACACGCGCGCCAGCGTCCCGTGATCGTCCTGCGGGTTCGTCATGACGAGGCCGCACCGTGAGCACCGAACGATCGGCAGATACCCGGCCCTCGCGCGCGAAGAGCCAAAGTACGCCGATGGCTCGCCGCCGTGGTCATCGATGGTCGCGGCGTAGACGAGGCTGAAGCGGGTACCGCTGCACACGGCGCAGGGAACCGTCGCCAGCATCATCCGCCCCGCGAGTCGGACATGATCATCGCGGCAACGGTTCGTCCTTGCTCGATCGCGGCGCTGATCGTTCGGTCTTCCGGGTAGAACTGTGTCGAGTCAGTCACGTACAGCCCGTGCACGGAACTGCGGTGCGCCGGAATCAGGTCGACGAAGTTGGTCGTGAACACCGCCTGCGCATACGGTGCGCGGAACACGTGGAATTCCTTCACCCACTCACGAGAGAAGCTCGGGTTCATCAGCGCGAGCATGTCCGTGTACTCCTGGAACAGGGCGTCGTCCGCAAACGAATACCGGGGGTCCGTCGTTGGCAGGTAGAACGGAACGTACAGGACGTTCAGCCCGGCGAGACGCAGATCCTGATTCAGGTTCGTTTGCTCGATGAAGCCGTTGAAGCTTATCCTCGGGTCGTTGATGTTGGTCCAGAAGTTCTTGCTGAACCGGCGCTTGAGGCTCAGCAGCATGCAGACGACCCCGATGTACTTGACCGCCCGCACCCGGGTGAAATAGGCATCGCTCTGCCCTGGGATGAGGCGATCAAGAGTGGGAAGTGCGACCGTCGAGATCACCGCGTCGCACGGAATGGCCGTCCCCCCGACGCGAACCTCGCTGACACGGCCGTCCCGCACGGCCAGAGGCTCGACCTTGACGCCGGTGCGCAACACCGCGTTCGGCTGGACGTGCAGCCAATCGACCAGCGGGTCCACCACCGTCGCGGTGCCGTGCTCCAGATAGCCGAAGCTCTCGCGCTCGAACAGGCTCCGGCGCGATCGCGCGACGCGCCAGATGCGGTGCCAGATCCAGGCGGCGGAGATGCGGTCGTGGTAGTCGCCGAACTTCACCTTGAGCAGGGGGTGCCAGATGGCATGGTAGGCTTCCTCCCCGACGCTCTCGATGAGCCAGGCCTTCGCCGGGATCTGGTCGAGCCACCGCCATTGAGCTCGATAGCGGGAGCGCATGATGTGCAGACCGAACCGGACGCGCTGTACCCACGGAACCGGCGAGAACCTGAGGAGGTCGAACGGGGTGCCGAAGGCATAGAAGCGCTGGTTGTGGTAGAACGCGGTCCGGGTCCGGCGCCAGTGAAGCTTCGCGCTCAGGCCGAGCGCCTCCACGAGCTCCAGGAGATGGCGATCCGAGCGGCAGATGAAGTGATAGAAGCGTTCGACCGGGCGACCTTCCAGACGAAACGAGCCGGCGAGCCCGCCGAAGTCGGGTGCTGCTTCCAGAATCGTCACGTGGTGTCCGGCCCGCACGAGATCGTAGCTGGCAGCAAGGCCGGAGAGGCCCCCGCCGACCACGACGACCCGCTTGGGTTCCGCCGTCACCGCTCGGTGCCCGCGCGCACCTGGACATGACGGTGGCGTCGAACTTCAGCCGGTGGGGCAGGGCAGGCGCGCCCTGCTTGGCGCGAGGCTCCCGGCTTCACCGCAGAGCCAGGCGCGGTGGGGGCTGCGTCAGCGCGACCTGCGCCATCAGGATGGAGACGTAGCCGAGGCGCGGCGCGAAGTGGGCGTCGTTCAGGGCCAAATCGATGGTTGCGGCGCGAAGGTGGTAGTAGGGAAGTGCGGGTTGCCAGTGATGGGTCGCATGCTCCGCGAACCCATAGCAGCCGAAGATCAACCGGGCCAACGCACCACACTTCAGGTTGCGCAGGGCGGCGCGACCGGCCACGATGGGATCGTCCGGCCCGGCTTGATGCTCGGCGATCGAGCGCAGCGTGGCGACGAACAGCGCGAGCGACATCAGGCCGTAGGCGTAGACACACGCGTAGGCCGTCGCCCCGTGCACGAGCGCCGTGCGGAGGTCTTCCCCGGCCCACCAATATGCGGTCCCTACCAGTGAGACGACGAACACGCTCTGGAACACCAGCACGCGAAGGATCCAGAGCGGGGAGGACGACTTCTTCACGCTCCGTTGCTGATAGAAGAACTTCCTTACCGCCTCGGCGCCGATCAGGCACGTGAGGAGGAATCTCGCAAGGCGATAGCCTCGGATATCCACGCTGTAGCTGTACTTGGGGTCGTCATGACCTCCGAGGTCCCGGTGATGGGCCCAGTGGAGCAGCCGGTACTGGTCGAAGTCCGCGAACATGAGCGGCGCCAGCACCCATCGCCCCAGGAGATCGGATCCCCGGCGGCCCCTGAAGGCATGATAGTGAGCGCACTCATGCATCATGTTCAGCAAGCCATGCATGGAAAGGCCGAACCAGAGCCAGAAGAGGACCAGGATCGGTGTCGGGCGGAAGGAGGCGGCCAGATAGATCGGGGCCAGAACGAAGATGACGTGGCCAGTCACAATCGCGAGAGAAACGATATTCCGTCGCGTGGGATACGTCTCGCGAGCCGCCGCGTCGGGCATCGATCAGTCCTTCGGCTGCTTTCGCGCCTTGAAGTTGACGATTCCCGGTGCCCCCGAGAGGACGTCGAGCGGAAGCACGGCGGTGGCGGACATCACGTAGAGGAGCCATCTCAGGCCGTGTCGCGGGATGTTCCCCCGACCATGACCATGAGGAAGGCTGGCCAGGCTGACCGCGTACCCCGCGGGATTGAACGCCCCGGCAATTCGGATCGCCGCGACTCCGGAGCGCTCGAACAGGCGGTGAAGGCCCGCGATGGAGAAGACGACGGTGTGTCGCGGCGCGTGAAAGCCGCTCCAAGACCGCCCGAAGATCTTGTGCTCGAAGGACGCCGCATTGGGGGTTTGCCCGTCGAAGTACCCGCCCGGCTCCAGTTTCGAAGCGAGCGTCGACACGACGGAGAAGGGATCGGGCAGGTGCTCGATCACGTGGTTCATGATGATCACCCGGCAGGGTGGCAGGAGGGGCAGCAGATCCTCGAGCGACGCCCTGACGATCGTGACGCGATCCGTGCGCTGAACGATCTCCTTCTCGTCACCGATCTCGTAGCCGATGAACTCGACGTCCGGCAGGGCCTCGGCGGCCCGGCGAATGAACGAACCGTTCCCGCAGCCGTAGTCGAGCACTGTCCCGCCGCCACCACCGAGAAGCCCTTGCAGCCGGCGGATTCGCATCTTGTGGCGGAGGAGCATGAGAAAGCCGCCATCGCTCATGCTGTGATAGCTCGGTCCATAGAAGGCCGCGAGCTGCTCAGCCGTCGGCATCGGCCTCTGGAAGAGCGTTCGGCAGTCCGCGCAACAATCATATGTCGCGACGTAGTCGAGACCGTACTCGTGGTCGGGGATCTCCACCCGTCCGAGCATCTGCTGGCCCTCGCACGCCGGGCAGATGCCCCGACTCTGCTCCGCCCATCCCCTGTCGTCCCGCGCTGGTTCGCGCATGTCACTCCGAGGCGAGCGACCCCGGCACGATGGAGCCGCCGCGCACCATGATCTCATAGTGGCCGATGCGGGCGACCGGCACAAACTGGGTTCGGACGTACTGCGCGAGCGGCACGTCTTCCAGATCGGTTCGACGGGCGATGCGTGACACGAGCGCGATCATCGTCGCGTTCCGCACGGCGCACACGGTACCGCGTGCGCCGGCGAGTCGGCGGACTATGGTGTTCTGCTGAGCCTGAGTCAGCATGGTGAACCATGCCGTCGTATTCAGTCGCGTCGGCGGCTCGATGCCGGTGAAGAGGTGGAGGCTGTTGAAGCCCGGCAGGGTGATGAGCGCATCGCACCGCGACGACACGTCATGGACCAGTCGTTGGTAGACGCTTGCCTCTCTCGAATTCACATGGACGCGCGTCGCGCCCGGCAAGTCGAGCGGAACAGCGGCCTCATACGCCTGGCGCACGGGACCGAAGTTGGTACGGAATGAGGACAATCCGAACGACAGCAAGACGCCGGCGACGAGCACGCTGGGGAAGGCAGGGCTGGCGCCAATGCGAGCGATCCAGTGAGGCCGGGACTCCTGGATCCACGTGACACCGTCGGCGAGCGCCGTCGCTCCTACCGGGATCAACAGGAACGTCGCCCAGGACATCTGGCTGCCGGCGATGGGATACGCGTGGAGGCTCTGGAACACCGCCATCAACACGAGCAGGCGCCGGCCGATGGTACGTCCCGGCGTGGCCGTGGCGACGGCCGTCCACACCAGCGGCAGCGCCACACTCAGGGTCGTCGACTTCAAGCCGCCGGAGTAGCTGGTCCACAACACGAGGGCTCCCGCGGCGACCCTCCCGGGGCCCACGACCACATCGTGTACTGCGGGCGCCCGGCGGCCGGTCCACGCGAAGACGACGGCGATGCCGAGGCCGAAGACGCTCCACCACAGCGTTTGGAGACTGAGCCCGAGGGGAATTGCGAAGCGCGCCGGGTGCTGGACGGGGCCGGTCAGGACACCTTCCAGAAGGCCCGAGATCGTCGTGCCGCGGAGCAGTGTGAAGCCCAGCGACAGCACCGCTACCGTGCCGAAGCCGGCAATGGTGGCGGCGACGTGCCGGGGCGCAAGGGCCCCCGATGCCCCCCGCAACAAGGTGAGGAGCACGGCGGCGGCGGCGCATGAGACGAGGATGGCATAGGTGCGGGCCCACTGTTGATTCAGGCGGCTGAACATCAGAGCGGCCGGAAGGAGAATCAGAACGCCGGCGATGATCCGAGCGAGCAGGGTCTGCGTCCGGGACCTCGGTCCAAGCTCGCTGATGAGCGTGAATGCGAGGGCGGCGACGGCGAAAGCCCCGACGTTGATCTTGATCAGGACGGCGAGCGCGGTCATTCCGCCGATGAGCAGAAAGGCCAACGAGCGCCGCGAGCCATCGAGGAACGTTGCGAGAAGCGCGAGGAGGCTCAGGATGAGGACGAGAACAACTCCCGGATGCAGCGGTTCGTTGCGCAAGGGGATGAGGTTGACGGTGACGAGCAGATGGCACGCGACCGCGGCAGGCACATTCGAGGTGAATCGGTAGACCGCGATCGCGCACGCCAGGCTCGCGATGGCCCACAGGGCGATGACGATCAGGCGCGCATTGTCGTGACTGAACGCCAATCCGAGCGAGGCGAAGATGGGATTGACGATCTGAAAGTACGACGGACCGTATTGCGAGTAGACGTCGTCATAGAGCACCCCGCCGCGGGCATACTCGCGGAGCATGACGAGGATGTAGCCTTCATCGTCATACGGTCGGAATCCCGTGAAGACGACGTAGTACGAGGCGAATACGGATGCACCGGTCACGCCGAGAGCGGCGACGCCGAACGCCCAGGGCGCGGCGACCAGCCTGTGCGTGAACGCGACGAGGCCAGCAGGCAGGCGGTTTCTCACGCTAGCCGTGCCATCGATTCATCGTGTCGAAGCTATCACGCTCGCGGGCAAAACCCGAAACTCCGCCCGCACGCGCCGGAGGGGGAGCTCGGGGCGTCGGCAGCGCGGGTATGCTGGGGTGCGGACATCACTCGAGTGATCGTCGGTCGGGCCGGCGAGAGAGGACACGGACGATGGATTTCGGAATCGGGATCGCCTCGGGCGTGGACGGCTGGAAGGTTGCGCGGCGCGCCGAGGAGCTGGGGTTCACGCACGCCTGGTTCTACGACACGCAGATGCTCTGCGCCGACGTCTTCGTCTCGATGGCCCTCGCCGCGACCAAGACGAGCCGCATCCGGCTCGGCACGGGGGTGCTCGTGCCCACCAACCGAATCGCGCCGGCGGCGGCCAACGGCCTCGCCACGCTCGGAAAGCTCGCGCCGGGCCGCATCGACTTCGGCGTGGGGACCGGGTTCACCGCCCGCAATACGATGGGCTTGCCCGCGATGCGCCTCGGCGATCTGCGCGAGTACGTGCGCGTGGTGCAGGGGCTCCTGGCCGGCGAGACGGTGCAGTGGGAGGCCGAAGGCGCCCCGCGCACGGTGCGCTTTCTCGACCCCGCCGGCGGCTTCCTCGCCGTCGGCGAGCGGATCCCTCTCCACGTGTCGGCGTTCGGCCCGCGGGCGCGCGCCCTCACCGCCGACATCGCCGACGGCTGGCTGGCCTTCGTGGGCCGCCTCGCGCGCGCGCAGCGCGACATCCGCGAGATGGAGGACAGCTGCCGCGCGGCAGGGCGTGACCCGGCCACGCTGTACAAGACCGCCTTCACGATGGGCTGCGTCCTGGTCGATGGCGAGCCCGCCGACGGCCCGCGCGCCCGGGCCCAGGCCGGCCCGCTTGCCCTGTCGTTCTTCCACGGCGTGATGGACGGCTCGCTCAAGGTGCGCGTGCCCGAGGCGCTCGCGTCCACCGTCGCCGAGTATCGGCGGCTCTACGATGGTTACGAGCCCGCGAACGCGCGCTATCTCACGCTCCACAAGGGACACTTCATCCGGCCCCGTCCCGAGGAAGAGCGCTTTCTCACCGCCACGCTCGTGCGCGATTTGACCACGACGGGCACGGCCGAAGAGCTGGTGGAGCGTGTGCGCGGTCTCGCCGCCGCCGGCTATCAGCAGCTCACAATCTGCCTCGCCCCCGGGCACGAACACGCAGTGGAGGAGTGGGCGCGCGTCCTGAAACGCGTCTGAGCTCGAGCGAGCGCAAGCCTTCGGCGGTTTGCCTCTACTCTGGAATAGAAGTAACGAAGGATTGCCCATCACATTCCGCGCCGGGAGCCGACGCGGGCCCGGAGGGCGCGCGGCGGCGGGTGGGGCCGGGCACCCCCTCTCCCCGGGACCGTATCTTCTGCGGATAGTCGAAGGCGCGAACGTCGGTGCCGTGGCCCGATGGAGTCGCCAGCAGGCTCCATCGAAGGAGCGTGTCCCGGGGAGAGGGGGTGCCCGGCCCCGCCCGTCGCTCTGTCGACACGCGGGGCTCGAGACGGGCCGCGGCGCAGCGCCCCCTTGCGAAGTTGCTACCCCCGCTTGCGGCGGGCCACTCCGGTGCGCACGGCGGCGTCGGCCACCGCGGAGGCGACGGCCGGCACGACGCGCGAGTCGAACATCGACGGCGTGATGTACTCCTCGCTCAGCTCGCTGTCGGCGACGATGTTGGCGAGGGCGTGCGCGGCGGCGAGCTTCATCTCGTCGTTCACCCGGCGCGCGCGCACGTCGAACAGGCCGCGGAAGATGCCC
>Ga0105249_10005237_pt1 | contig 11195 bp, 10 predicted proteins | sample KBSS44metaG_FD_81522 | JGI IMG/M metagenome (GOLD analysis project Ga0105249, IMG submission 81522) | Switchgrass rhizosphere microbial communities from Kellogg Biological Station, Michigan, USA - KBS S4-4 metaG | ecosystem: Host-associated > Plants > Roots > Rhizosphere > Soil | place...
GCAGCGCGAGCGCCAGTCCTTCGCGCCCCGCGGGCAGCCGCAATGTCGCCGCGAGGTCGTTCGAACCCGCCAGCAGCCCGACTACCGACCGCACGCCAGCAATCTCGCGTGCGGCATACACCCCAGCCGGTGTCTCGATCATCGCCAGCAAGGGTTTGGCGAGGCTATCGGCCAAGCCTTCAGCATATTCGGGCGTCTCGACCTTTGGGACGACTACTAGGTCCACGCCTCGTGCACCCGCCAATGCGGCCAGATCGGCGTCGTGCCACGCGCCAGGTCCGTTGAGGCGCACCGCCAGCGGGCGCCCGCCCCAATCGCCGTCGGCGGCCGCGAGCGCCGCCGCCCGCGCGCCATCCTTATCGGTGTCAGCGACCGCGTCCTCCAGATCGAGAATGACAAGGTCACACGCCAGGCCCCGCGCCTTCGCAATCGCGCGCGGGTTGGATGCGGGCAGGAACAAGGCGGAGCGGACGTGATCGAGCATGTTTCCCTCCTCGGTGTGGTCCGATGCCCGTCATTGCGAGGAGCGCAGCGACGACCGGCGAAACTGAATCCCGCTCTACGGCACCCAGTCGCGGACGCAAATCACGCCACGGCTCGCTTGCGCGAGCCGACTTCGCGGCTGCGACATGCCCACGGCTCGCTTGCGCGAGCCGACTTCGCGGCTGCGACATGCCCCCGGCATGTCGCTGATCGCCGCTACGTCCTAACGGACTATTAACCTCGCTGGGTCAGAAAGCGGTCATGTCCGACGCGCCTGACCGGGATCAGAAAACCGAAGCCCCAACGGGCAAGCGTCTCCGCGAGGCCGCGGAGCGGGGCGACGTCCTTCAATCCAAGGAACTGAACACCGCTTTTTCCATCTTCGCGGGCGCGGCCTGGATCGTGCTGGCAGGCCCGTGGATGGTGGGCGCATGCGGAAAAATGCTCGAGCAAGGCCTGACCTTCGGCGCGGGCGACATAAATGATTTCAATCCGTCGCGCGCGATCCTGAGCCTGCTTGCCGTCGTCGCCGTGCCGCTTATGCTATTATTCGTCTGCAGCGCTGCCGCCGCGATCGGTGCGCCGGCCCTTACCGGCTCGTTGGGATTCCGCGCGGGCGCGATGTCATTCAAGCCCAACAAGCTGAATCCGCTCAACGGCATCCAGCGCATCTTCGGCCCGCAAGGGCTGGTCGAATTCGGCAAGGCATTCCTGAAGGTCTTGCTTCTAGGCAGTATCGCGTTTGTCGCGCTGCGCAGCCGCTGGGCCGAGATCATGGGCCTTGGCCGCCAGGACGTGGTCGCGGCTCTCGGAGAGGTGGGGCACATCTTCCGCTTCACTGTCCTGGTGATGGCAGTCGCGTTGGGCGCGCTCGCGGGTATCGACCTGCCGATCCAGATCATTCGCCGCAACGCCCGCCTGCGTATGACCAAGCAGGAGATCAAAGACGAGCATAAGGAAAATGAAGGCTCGCCCGAAATGAAGGGCCATATTAAAGGCAAGCAACGCCAGCTGCTCAACGCGTCCGCGCGCAAGGCGGTCAAGGAAGCGACCGTCATCCTCACCAACCCGACCCACTTCGCGGTGGCTTTGCGTTATCGTCCGGGCTTCGATGCGGCCCCGATCGTGCTCGCGAAGGGTGCGGACGAAACCGCCGCGGCGATCCGCGAGCTTGCCAGCGACGTGGCCGTGCCGATCCTGTCCTATCCGCAGCTCACCCGCGCCATCTATTTCACGTCGCGTCCGGGCGAGATCATCCGCGAAGACCTTTATATCGCGGTCGCGACGATACTCGCCTTCGTCTTCAACCTCGATCGCGCCATGGCCGAAGGCGTCAGCCAGCCGGTGGTGGATGTGCCGCCCGAGGCCCGCTTCGACGAAAATGGCAAGGCAACGATCCATTAACCATGAGCGCCGGGTCCGGAGCGCTTAATCCGCCCCCTTTCCAGCCGTTACTCCTGACGGAGCCGATGCGATGACCACCACCTCTTCCACCACCTCGACGACGCCGGCTACGACCACGTCGACGAACCAGAGCGCCGGCAGCTCGATCCTGACCGCGCTCGGCGCGGGATCGGGGATCGATACCGCGTCGCTTGTGACCAACCTGGTGTCTGCGTCCTTCGCCACCAAAGAGAGCGCGCTGCAGACCAAGACCAGTGCGAACACCGCCAAGATCAGCTCGCTCGGTACGCTCACCAGCGGCATCGACTCGTTCGCGAGCGCGCTTCAGAACCTCGTCGCCGGCGGCAGTCTGAAATCGCAGCCCTCGACCTCGGACAGCGCGATCGTGACCGCGACCGCGCAGAGCGGGACCAATATCGCCGGCCTGTCCTCGCAGATCGAAGTGCGGCAGCTCGCGACCGCGCAATCGATCGTTTCGGGCTACATAACCGACCCGAGCGTCGGCGGCACGGGCAGCCTGACACTCTCCGTCGGTACCGGCGCCGGTGCACACAGCTTCAATATCGCAATCGGTTCCGACCATTCTCTCGCCGGCGTCGCTGCGGCAATCAACGCGGCCAATACGGGTGCGACGCCGAGCGGCGTCACGGCAAGCGTCATCACCGATTCGAACGGTTCGCGCCTGGTGGTGAAGGGTGCGACCGGCGCCGCCAATGCATTCTCGCTCACCACGAACGGCGATGCGGACGCGGATCTGACGCGCTTCGCCTCGACCGGCACGGGCGCGACGATGACGCTGGCGCAGCCCGCGCAAGACGCGATCATCCGCATGGACGGGGTCGACACGACCCACAGCACCAACACGGTCAGCGATCTCATCCCCGGCGTGACGCTCAACCTGGTTTCGGCCAAGGTGGGCACGATCGTCTCGTTGGGCGTGACCCGCCCGACCGACGCGATCACGCAGGCGGTCAATGATTATGTGGCGGCTTACAACACGCTGAGGGGCGAGATCGACAGCGCGATGGCGCCGGCCAGCTCCGACGGCACCACGCAGGCGGGTGCGCTCCATGGCAACAGCGCGATCGGTCAGATGAAGACGATGCTGCAACGCGTCACGTCGACCGCGCTCAGCTCTTACGCCACCGGCCCGAAGACCCTGGCGGAGATCGGCGTCTCGACGGCCCAGGATGGCACGCTTTCGGTCAATGCCACCAAGCTCGCGACGTCGCTTTCGACCTATCCCGATGCGGTCGAGGCGATGTTCAACCCGAGCCAGCGAAGCGACAACCCGCTGATCAAGATCACCAGTGCGATGGGTGCGACCAAGCCGGGCACCTATACACTGACCAACATCGTTGCCGGCAGCCCGCCGTCGGGCAAGGTCGACGGCGTTGCCTTTCTGCCGAGCGGGGACGATCCGAACGGGCTGGTTGCCTCGGTCACATCGGATGCGCAGGGCCTCAAAATCCAGCCGCAGGCCAATGTCGCAAGTGCGACCATCACGGTCGATCCCGGCCTGTCGGGCATTTTGCAGGGCATCCGCGATTCGCTGCGCGCGAACGGCGGCATCCTCGACGCGCTCAGCACGTCATTCGCCACGGAGAAAACTGGCATCGCCACCGCCAGGACGAAAATGACCAGCGATGAATCCAACTACTCGGATCAGCTGACCAAGCAGTTCTCGGCGATGCAAACCGCGGTCGCGAACTACAAATCGATTCAAGCCTATATGACCCAGCAAATCGCAGCGTGGAGTAAGACGAACTAATGTTTGGAGCACCCTCCCGTTATTCCGCGCCGGGCGCGCGTTATCGTGACATCGAGGTAGCCGCCCGCGTCGAGGGCGCGACGCCGCACGGCCTGATCCTGATCATGTTCGACGAACTGCTGAAGGGAATCGACACGCTGCAGGTGCTCGAGACCGCGCGCGAGACCGCGCGCCGCAACGCTACGCATGCGCGCGTCATCTCGCTTTTGCACGGGCTCGAAACCTCGCTGGATTACAAGCGCGGCGGGGAAATTGCCGACAATCTCGGCCGCATCTACCGCGAGGCGCGCCGCCTGCTAGGTCCGACGCCCGGAATGGAGCGCCGCACCGCGCTGGTCCAGGCGCGCGAGATGCTCACCACCGTATCCAGCGCGTGGGAAGCGATCGGGTCCGAGGTTAACGCGAATCTAACCTAGCCCCGTAACGATTTGGAAAGGCTGTGGGGCGCAATCTTCGCCTCTGTTAATGCGCAAAGGGTCCAGTGATGCCGCTCGCGAAACTCCGTCAGGATTATGTGCCGACGCCGTCCGCCGCGCCGGCCCCGCAACTCAGTGCCGAACTGGAGGGTCTCGCGGCAACGCCATCGCCCGCGCTCGCACTTCAGCAACACCTCGCCCAGCGCGCGATTGTGGCACCCGCTGCCGACGTCGCAAAATGGTCGCCGCGCCGCAGTCTGGCGCTGATCGTCTCGGCCTCCGCCGCCTTGTGGCTGGCGATCCTGATGGCGGGTGCGGAGGCGGCCAAGCTCGTCGCCTGATCCGACCAATTTTCGGTTCCCTGGCGCGCCGGCTTGCTTAAGGCAGGCCGGCGCTGCCGATTCTACTGCAGGTCGGCTTTGTCGAGATTGAGCTTGGCCGCTGGAATCACCTGCGGCTTCTCCCCTTTGCCCTGAAGCTTGGGCAGGAACTGCGCCGCGTCGCCCACCACGATCACGCTCGCCGGTGCGGGGTCGATCAGATCCCTGGATACGCTGCGCACCTGTTCCGCTGTCACCGCGTTGACCGAACTCGCATAACGCCCAATTTCGGCCGGGGGGACATTCTCCAATACCAGACCGGCCACATAGCCGGCCAGTCCGTCGGTGGTTTCGATTTGACGCCCGAAGCCGCCGACCAGCCCCGCTTTATGCGCGTCGAGTTCGGCGGGCGTGACCAGATCGGTACCCATCCGTGTCATCTCGCCGCGGATCAGGTCGATCACGTCGGGCACGGTTGGGTTCTTGGTGCTGGTCGACGCGGCCAACGGCCCGGGCGACCGCCGTGCCTGGAACGAGGCTCCGGCACCGTAAGCGAGACCGCGCTTGATACGGATTTCCTGGTTGAGCCGCGCGCTATAGCCGCCGCCCAGCGCATCCTGCGCAACCAGCATCGGATAATAACGCGCGTCGTTGCGCGCGATGGTGACGCGCCCGACGACCACCGACGCCTGGGGCGTCTGCGGCAGATCGACCACGACCATGCGCGGCGCCGAGACCGCGCCCGCGGACGGCAGCGGCGAAGGCGGGGTTGCGGGCCTGGTCCAGCCGGCGAACAGGGTTCCCACCATCTTTTCCGCCTGATCGGGCGTGATATCGCCCGCCAGAACCAGCGTGGTCGCATCCGGCGCCAGAAGGCATGATAGCCGGCGACGACGTCGCTTTGCCGGATCGCCCGAAGCGAGGTCGGCGTCCCGTCGGAGGGTCGGCCATAAGGACCATCGCCATAGATCGCACGCGAGGCGACCATCGAGGCGAGTTGCTGCGGTTCGCTGTAGGAAACCTTGAGGCTGTCGAGCGCCTGGCGCCGCTCGCGCTCCAGCTCTTCCGGGGCGAAGGCGGGATGCATCGCAACGTCGGCATAGACCTTCATCGCGGGCGCAAGTTCGTCAGACTTCACGGTCAACGTCAGGAACATGCCGTCGCGCACCGCATCGCCGCCGATCGCTCCGCCCAAAGTTTCAACCTGGTTCACGATCTGGGTTGCCGAAAGCGTCGTGGTCCCCTTGGTGAGCAGATCGGCGGTAAGCTCGGCCAACCCAGCCCGGCCCGCCGGATCGGTCGAAGAGCCGCCGTTCGCGACCATGTAAGCCGTCACGATCGGCAGTTCGTGGCGCTCGATCACCATCAGGCCCATGCCGTTGGCAAGACGGCGCTCGACCGGCACGGGCAGCACAGGCGTGATCGGCGCTCCCGGGGCGGGCGGCTGGACGCGTTCCGCTTCCGACGCGGCGACCACCACCGGCACGCTGGCCGGCGCGACCAACTGCGTGGTGGCAACCGTCGCGGCGACCGGAACCGACTCCATCGGCGCGCCGTCGGCGGCGGGCAGATAGGCGATCGTCACGGCGCGATCGTCCGCCAGCAGCCGGCGCGCGACGCGCTGGACATCGGCGGCAGTGACCGTCTCGATCGTCGCGAGGCGCTTGTCGGTCGCATGCGGATCGCGCTCGATAATCACGTCGGAAGCGAGCGTGGTCGCGCGGCCTTCGGCCGTCTCGCGCTGCTTGAGCGAGGCGGTGAGTATCTGATTCTTCGCGCGAACCAGTTCCTCGGGTTTCACGCCTTGATCGCGAACCAGGCCGATCTGCTGGCGAAGCGCGGTCTCGACCGCCTTGGGATCCTTGCCGCCGGCGACGATGCCATAGACCGAGAACATGCCCGCGCCCTTGCGCATGTCGGCGGACACTCCGGTCTCAGCCGCGATCTGGTCACGATAGACGAGCGATTGATACAGGCGCGCGCTCTCTCCGCCCGACAAGATATTCTCGAGCACGTTGATCACGGCATGATCCGGATCGGTCGCCGGCGGCAGCTGCCAGCTCAGCACAACCGCCGGCAGAGGGGTGTTGGGCGCGTGCAGCACGTAGCGGCGGCCCACGCCGCGCGCTGGCTCGGCGGCAAAATTACGGGGAATGGACCAGGACGGACGCTCCACCCGCCCGAAATATTTGTCCACCCACTGATCCAGCTGCGCGGGATCGAAATTGCCCGCTACGACCAGCACGGCATTGTCGGGCCGATAATATAAAGCGTGGAACGCGCGGACATCGTCCACGGTGGCGGCATCGAGATCGGCAATGCTGCCGATCGGCGAGCGAGCGTAGGAGCTGGTCGTGTAGCTCGCCGCAGGCACGTCGAGCCGGAACAGGCTGTCATAGGGCCGCGCCGCGTCGCCGCGCAGTTCCTCCTTCACGACGTCGCGTTCGGCGAGAAAGGTCGGCTGATCGATCACAAGCGCGCCCATCCGCTCGGCTTCGGCCCAGATCAGCCGTTCGAGATGGTTGGCGGGCGCGACCTCGTGATATTCGGTGAAGTCGTCGTCGGTCGACGCATTGTTGTTGCCGCCGACATCCTCGGTCAGCCGGTCGATCGTCTCCGCCGGCATGTTGCGCGTGGCCTTGAACATGAGGTGTTCGAACAGATGCGCGAAGCCTGATCGCCCCCTTGGGTCGTCGCGGCCGCCGACATCGTACCAGACCTGAACCGAGACGCTGGTCGCGCCCTTGTCGGGAAGCGCGAAGACGCGCAGCCCGTTAGGGAGCGTGCGCTCGGTGAAACTGATCGGCGCGATCGTGGCGGGCGCGGCAAGGACAGGAGTGGCGACGGCGAGCGCTGCGGCAAGGGCAACGAGGGATACGAGACGCATGAAGGCTCCGCGAAAGTGGCGGAACTTGGTGCGCCCAAGCCGCCGCTAAGGAAAGCCCCTTCGCCGTCAGCGACACTGAGACTCTATCGAAACGCGCGGAAGAGCGCGTTTCGGAAGCGGCTCCGGCCCACACCCCCACCTGGCCTCCCATACTATAGCTTGACCGGGAGGCTGGGTGGGGGTGCGGGCCGGAGCCGCCAGGCGCCGAAGGCGCATCGACAAAACAACCACCTAGCGGGGATAATCGTCCGCGAGATCGCTGAATTTGGTGATCCGGCTTTCGAATTTGAGCCTGACCTTGCCGGTCGCGCCATGGCGCTGCTTGGCGATGATGAGCTCGGAAATGCCGTAAGCCCGCTCCATCTCGCGCATCCATTCGTCATGCGCCTCGAAAACCTTCACGTCATCGCCATCGGCCGGCTTCTTGGGTTCGCGCGACTGGACGTAATATTCGTCGCGATAGATGAAGAGCACCATATCGGCGTCCTGCTCGATCGAGCCCGACTCACGGAGGTCCGAAAGCTGCGGGCGTTTGTCCTCGCGCTGCTCGACCGCACGGCTAAGCTGCGAGAGCGCGATCACCGGTAGATTGAGTTCCTTGGCGAGTTGCTTGAGGCCGCGGCTGATTTCCGAGATTTCCTGCACGCGATTCTGCTCGCCGCCACCGCTTTTGCCGCCTCCGGAGAGCAGCTGCAAATAGTCGACAATGATCATGCCGAGGCCACGCTGGCGCTTGAGACGGCGTGCGCGGGTGCGCAGCGCCGCAATCGTGAGCGCAGGCGTATCGTCGATATAGAGCGGCAGATTCTGCAGATCGGCCGATGCGCGGGCAAGATTGCGGAACTCCTGCTGGCTGATCTTGCCCATACGCAGATCCTGGGAGCTGATGCCCGATTGCTCGGCCAGGATACGCGTCGCCAGCTGATCGGCCGACATTTCGAGGTTGAAGATCGCCACCGGCGCGCCGACCGACTTGGCCGGATCGATCCCGTCCTCCATGTCGCGCACGTAACGGGACGCGGCATTGAAGGCGATATTGGTGGCGAGCGAACTCTTGCCCATGCCCGGACGCCCCGCGAGGATGACGAGATCGGAAGGATGCATGCCGCCGAGCTTGGCGTTGATGCTCTCAAGCCCTGTGGTGATGCCCGAGACGTGGCCACCCGAATTGAGCGCGCGCTCGGCCATTTCGACCGCAAGCTTCGTCGCCTGGGCGAAGGTCTTTACGCCGCCCTGCTCGCCGCCCTCTTCCGCGACACGGTATAAGGCGACTTCGGCCTGCTCGATCTGCCCCTTGGGATCGACCGACTCGGACGTATCGATCGCCTTCTCGACCATCTCGCGCCCGACACCGATCAGGGCGCGCAGCAACGCCAGATCATAGACCTGCGTCGCAAAGTCGCGCGCGCCGATCAGCGCGGCGCCCGAACCGGTCAGCTGCGCGAGATAGGCAGCGCCCCCCAATTCCTTGAGCTCGGCATCGCCCTCGAACATCGGCCGCAACGTGACAGGATTGGCGATCATGTTGCGATCGACCAATTTGAGGATGGCCTCGTAGATGCGGCCATGCGCAGGTTCGAAGAAATGGTCGGACCGCAGCTTGAGCTGGACGTCCTCCGCCAGCCGATTGTCGATCATCAGCGCGCCGAGCAAGGCCGCCTCCGCCTCGACGTTATGAGGCAAGGCCGGCGGGCCGCCTTCGGGCGGTTGCATCGGGACAAGTCTGATCGGTTCGGCCATGCGGGCAGCAATGATGCAAAACGCACCAGCCCGCCATGATTCTTAGGCCTGTGGATTACGGGGAAGACGCGCATCACTTTTTGCCAAGGCTGGATCGCTTCGATAAGCCGGAGCCGATGGCCGACCTGCGCATCATTGCGATCGAACTGGATGACGAGACCTTCCCGACGCACGCAATCGCGGCGGACCGGGAACGCCAGGTTGCGATCCATGATCTGCTCGTGGACAACAGCTTCGAGCCCCGCCGGCCGATGGAACGGGGCTTTGACGGCCCCTACCGCGTCAAGCTGCGCGTCGAGGAAGGACGGCTTGCAATCGACATCGCCGACGCTGCAGGAACGCTGCTCGAAACGATCAAGCTGGGGCTCACGCGCTTCCGGCGGCCGATCAAGGACTATTTCGCGATCTGCGAAAGCTATTTCCGCGCGCTGGGCGAGCAGCAGAATCCCGCCCAGATCGAGACGATCGACATGGCCAGGCGCGGCATCCACAATGGTGGGGCAGAGCTTTTGATCGAATGTCTGGAAAATAAGGTGGCAGTGGATTTCGAGACTGCGCGGCGGCTCTTTACCTTGATAGCGGCACTCCATCTCCGTGGCTGAGGTCGCGATGGAGGACGTCGCCGGCCGCGTGCTGATCGACCATGCGCTGGAGGCGGCGAAGAATGCGCACGCGCCTTATTCCAAGTTCGGGGTAGGCGCGGCGTTGCTGCTGGAGGACGGCACGATCATCCCCGGCACCAATTTCGAGAATGCCAGCTACGGCCTGTCGCTCTGTGCCGAGACGGTCGCGCTGGCGGCGGCCAATGTCGCGGGGCGGCTGAAGGACGTTGTCGCGATCGGAATCGTGGGCGGCACGATCGCCAATGGCGCGATCGAGGGCGACACGCCGATCTACCCCTGCGGTCGCTGCCGCCAGGTACTGAACGAAGCGGCCGACATGGGGAGACGCGACATCGTCATCTATTGCGCCTCGGCCGATGGCGCCGTGATGCGGCGCCACCTGCTGTCCGAATTGCTACCGCACGCATTCGGGCCAGGCGACCTCGGCATAGGCTGAGGACGGATTGCGGCGCGTACATGTTTGACGGAGTTGGAATGTCGAACGTCTATTTCATAACGGGCGCCTCAAGCGGATTCGGGGCGGCGCTGGCACATGCGGTGTTGCGGCGCGGGGACTGCGCGGTCCTGACCGCGCGGCGCGCTGGCGCGCTACAGGCGATCGCCGCTGAATATGGCGAACGTGCACTGGCAGTGCCGCTCGATGTGACCGACGCACGCCAGCGCGCTCAGGCGATCGAACAGGCGCTGGAGCATTTCGGTCGGATTGACGTGCTCGCCAATATTGCAGGACGCGGCTCGCTCGGCGCGGCGGAGGAATTCTCGCCCGAACAATTGCGTGCGCAGATGGAGGTCAATTTCTTCGCTGCCGCCGAACTCACGCGTGACCTGCTGCCGACCTTCCGAGCGCAGCGCAGCGGCACGATCGTCCAGTTGACCAGCATCGGCGGATCCTATTCAGCCGGAGGCTTCAGTGCCTATTGCGCCTCCAAATTCGCGCTCGAAGGCTGGAGCGAGGCGCTGCGCGACGAGGTCGCACCGCTAGGCATGAAGGTGATCCTGGTCGAACCCGGCGCCTTCCGCACCGAATTTGCCGGCGACACGAATATGCGCCCCGACCAGCGGATCGAGGCCTATCGCCCCGTGATCGCGCCGGTGGAAGCCTATCTCTATGATGGCAGCGGCAGCCAGCCCGGCGATCCCGCCAGGGCCGCCGACGTGATGATCGCCGCGATCGAAAGCGCGAGCCCGCCGCTGCGGCTGGTGCTCGGAGCGGACGCTTTTGCCGCCTGGGACGGCAAGATTGCAGCGGTGAGCGCCGAGCTGGCGGCATGGCGCGATCGGGGATCGGCCACTGCATTCCCGGATAGCGAGACCAAACCCATCGCCGGACTCTGAAGCCGGCTTCGACACCGCATCTTAACGGCTGGCGGTGCATGCGCGCACCGATGCGTAAGGCTGAACGCCCCTCCTTTGTCTCGACGCGCATGGCGAACCTCTCACCCGGCGCGGCCCTGGCCGTGCTGCTGGCGCTGCTGCTGTTGATCGGCATCGGCCTGGCGCTGCCGCCGACCGCCAGCCCGGCCGGATCGCCCAATGGAGGCGATGCGTCGC
>Ga0105249_10005238_pt1 | contig 11194 bp, 10 predicted proteins | sample KBSS44metaG_FD_81522 | JGI IMG/M metagenome (GOLD analysis project Ga0105249, IMG submission 81522) | Switchgrass rhizosphere microbial communities from Kellogg Biological Station, Michigan, USA - KBS S4-4 metaG | ecosystem: Host-associated > Plants > Roots > Rhizosphere > Soil | place...
CCGAGGTGCTGCGCGCCGCGTACTGGCGGGCGGCCAGAGACGGCTGGACTGGCTGCGGTATAGATGCGGTCTCGGGCGAGGTGCTCCCGACATCGGTGCAAATCGCGCGGCTCGTCGATCACCTCGAGCCGGCACTGCGTCGCCACGGCGACAGCGCGACCGTCCACGGATTCGTGGAGCGGCTTGCCAACCGCGGCTCCGGCGCCGACCTGCAACGCGCCGGTTTCGCCCGGCACGGCTCACTTGCCGGAGTTGTCGATGATCTCGTCAGCCAGACGGTGCGAACGTAACCACAAGGACGTCGCGTCGCGCCGGGCGTGACGGATCGCGCGGGCGGACCGGCGACACTCCGTGCAACGTTCTGCGGTCGTCGCCGAACAGTAGAGTGCCGGGCTCCTTTAGTACGGTCGCGAGCAGCGGCCGGCCAGCCATGTCCGTGACCGTGCTTTCGCCGCCGAGGGCGTTACGCCTGCCGATCAGCAGCGAGGTGACGAGCGTGACCCCGTCGCGGTGCATCCCCTCCGGGGTTGGCTGACCCGCATCGTCGGCGGTTGCCAGCACTCGAAACGGTGTTACCTTCACATCCCATTCAGGCGCCTCCGCCAATGCCGTGGCCAATCCACCGAGCATCGTCAGGATCCGTTGCAGCAGTGGATCTTTCGCGAACGCATCGGTCAGCGGCTCGAAGTGACGGTCGGTGCCGACGTACAGCGGGTTGGAGTCTTCAGGCTGAATGAACGCGTCATGGGTCGTTGGTTCGAAGGCGCCGTCTGCCGGGCTGAAGACGAAGTGTCCGTAGCGGCGCAGCCGTCGGGTGCCCAGTTCCGCGGCATACAGGTCGGGTGCCAGGTCCTCCCAATGCGCCGCGAACTCTTGCCACGCGGAATCGTCGATTCCGAGGCAGGCATTGAGTTCGGCAGGCCGCATCAGGCCCGCGCCCACCCGGGTGAGCTGCTGCGCAACGTGTTCTGGCGTCATAGCGCCAACTGCATACCCAAGAAGTCTCAGAACCACTGCGGTTGGTGGCTCCTATCCACGAACGGGGCTCAACCCGGGCCGCGACCATCCAACAGGAGCACACCATGAAGATCTGGAAGAAGCTGACAACGGCGGCGCTTGTTGCCGGCGCCGCACCGGCAATGCTTTTCGCCGGCGCGGGAAATGCGAACGCGCTGACCGCCTGGGCGTGGCCCCACGTCGAGCCCTTCGGCGTGACCATGCACATTCAATCGACCGGGGCGTCAGGCTGGTGCGAGTACACCGCCGTACCCATGCGGCGGTCTCAAGCCGTTGCCCGCGTATAAGGTGCCGTTCTACTTGAAAAAGGACCAAGAGAGCACCCTGTGGTTCCCCGGCGTGCCGACAAGTACGGCATGGAATGTGACGATCGCCTGCGAGCAGGGTGGCCTGAACAACGTGGAGGTTTTCTACTGAGCCGCGTCAGGTGTTCAGCGCACGCCGCAATATGTGCATTGCGACGGTCGTCGACCGTTCGCGGATGTCGGACCGGTTGCCGGGCAACCGGAGGGTGCGGGTGGACGTCGTACCGTCGGCCAGTTTCACGGTGAAGCAGACCGTGCCGACCGGCTTGTCCTCCGTGCCTCCGGCTGGCCCGGCGATTCCGGTGATCGCGACCGCGGTGTCGGCGCCGAAGCGGCGCAGCGCGCCGTCGGCCATCGCCTCGGCGACTGGTTCGGACACCGCACCGTGTTCCGCGATCAGCTCGGGCGCGACGCTGAGCAGCTCCGTCTTCGCCTCGTTCGCATAGGCGACGACAGCTCCGGCGACGTAGGCCGACGAACCCGGTAGGTCGGTCAGCCGAGCGGAAAGCATTCCGCCGGTGCAGGATTCGGCGGTCGCGATCCTTCGGCCCGTCAGCAGTTGGGCGATCTGGTCGTCGACGAGCGAGCCGTCCTCGGAGAAGATCTCCCGCCCGTGCCGCTCGCGGAGCAACTCCATGAGCTTCGCGTAGACAGACGCGGCGTCGGGTTCAAAGCGGGTGACGATCTCGAGTTCGCCGCGCCGCAGACAGGTGGTGATCTCCAACCGGTCGAAGCCGTCGATGTTGTGCTCGCCCTCGCGCAGCGTCTCGGCCAGGCCGGATTCTGGTAGTCCGAACATCCGCACCATCTCTTGGCGGTACGTGGTGCGGCCGGCGATCGCCCGTTGCACGGCATCGGTTTCCACGGCGATCGGCCACATTGGCTGCAACTCGCGCGGCGGGCCGGGCAAGACCACGATCGTCGGCTTTCCCGGCACGACGACGCCGGGCGCGGTGCCCACCGGGTTGATGACGTGGGCGCCGACGGGAATCAGTGCCTGCTTGCGGTTGGCGGCGCGGACCGCATCGATGTCGACGTTGTCGAAGCGCGCCATCAATCTCTTGAGAATGTCGGTGATGCGATCTTCGAGGGCTTGGTCGAGCCTCAGCTCGAGGCCGGCGAATTTGGCTACGGTCGCCACGGTCATGTCGTCGGCCGTAGGTCCGAGGCCACCGCTGGTGACGATCAGGTCGACGCCTTCGTCGGCGAGGAAGCGCAACTGTGCCTCGATGTCGTGCTCGCGGTCGCCGCAGATGGTGATGTGGGCCAATTCGACGCCCAATTCCAGCAACCGGTCGGCGATCCAGGGACCGTTGCGGTCCTGCACCCGTCCCGTCAGCACTTCGGTGCCCGTGACGACGATTCCTGCGCGTGCGCTCACGTCCAACGACATTACGGCAGCCCGGTAATGTCGTTCTCCATGACGGCGCCGAAGTCCCTCCGCGAGCTGTTCGATCAGCTCGGCCTTCAGGAGGTTCCGTCGGACGACGGCACCGTGACCATGGAGATGCCCGTCGACGAACGAACGGTCAACACCGCAGGAGGCCTTCAGGGCGGGCTGGTCGCGACCATGGCCGACGTGACGGCCGGCCAACTGGCCGCGCGAGCTACGCCGTTCGGAATGCGTATCGCCACCACCGACCTGTTCATCCGCTATCTGCGGCCCATCAAGGTCGGGCCTGCGCGTGCGGTCGCGCGGATCCTGCGCACCGGCAAGCGGTCGGTGGTGGTGCAGGTCGACATCTACCGGGCCAACGACGACGAGATCGGTGCGACGGCGACGGTCAACTTCGCCGCGGTGGACTAACTCCGCGCGAACGTTCCTTACCGCTCGAAAAAACGCCGGAAATTCGAGCGGTAAGGAACGTTCGGTGGACTAGTTGATGGCGACCAGCTGCGCCGGGGTGTTGTAGCCCGTCACTCTCACCCAGTTGGGGGTGGCGCCGGTCCACGCCTGTCCTGACAGTTCGACGGTTTCGCCGGGGAACACAGTGACGTAGTTGTCGCTGTACTCGACGGGCAGGATTTCGTCGCCTTCGCGTGTCGGTACTAGCTCGGCACGCTCGAAGAACGCGACCCGCTGCGATGGATTGTGCAGCCGGATGGTCACTCGATTGTCGCCAGGGTCAGCCGATTTCGTCGCTGTGATGTCCAGCGGCACCTGGGGCATGGAGTTGAGCCCCGTCATGTTGGCCCAGCTCGTCTGGGTCAGCTCGAACGCTGAATCGTTGCGCGGATCGCCGACGTCGTCGAGCTGTTGCGACTGCCAGTAGGTGTTCTCGGAAATGACTTTTCCGGTCCAGTCGAGCAACTGCGCACGGACGAAGTACACGCTCGAATCGCGCGCGACCCGGGGCAGTGTCAGCGCCAGTTGGGCTCCCCCTGGCGCCACGTTGATATCGGCCGCGCTGCGATCATCGCGCACCTTGCCCTGCAGATCGTAGGTTCGTACGCGCACCGTCAAACCCGTTTGCTGCGTTGGGGTTTGGTTGACGACGGTCAGGTTTGCGTGGTCGTGGTTGCCCGTCGCGTACGAATCGAAGACCACGGACAGCGGCCGCAGCCCCTTCTTCGCGCCGTAGTACGCGCCCCCTGGCCGAAGGTAGTAGTCGAAGATGTGTCCGAAGAATGACGGCCAGTGGTTGTTGAGCATCCAGTAGATCGTCATCTTGTGGTTGTCCCAGCCGCCGGCAGCGAATGCCTCGAATTGGGCGCGGGTCGACTCGTAGTGCGCCAGTTGCGCCTTGCGCGTGAACTCCTCCGCGTCGTCGGACACCCCATACCTACGGTCGACGGCGCGCCGAATACTCGTCAGCTCTGCGTTTCTCGGATCGGAGCCGGCATGGAAGAACCAGGCATCGCTGATCGGCCAGAGCTTGTCGGGCGGGATGAACTTCTTCAGGCTGGCGAAGGGCGGGATGCTCTCGTTGTCGCCCTGTTCGGCCGTCGACCCGCGGGTGGCCGGGTAGCGGCCAGAGAACCAGTAGCTCGGTGGTCGCCAGCTGTACGGGCCCGCCATCTGGATGCCGTCCCAGCCGCGCTCCCCCAAATCGTTGACAGCCAAGGAGGAAACGGTGTCGACGGTCGCGTTCTGCCAGTGCAGGTCTGACAGGGTCGAGTGGTACTCGGCCAGCACCTCATCAGGGGCCCTGCCGTCACTGCCGTTGGCCCACACGAACACTGATGGATGGCTGCGAAGACCCTCGATCTGCGATCGAAGGCTGTCCTGCGCGACGCGGGTGTCCTCGTCACCCCACTGATTCCATTTCTCCCATTGGTTGCAGCACATCCACCCGTACATCAGCGGAATGCCCATCTCGTCGGCCATCTCGGCGATGTGATCGCCGGGAAACTTCCCTTCTAGGCGAATCATGTTGAGCCCGAGGTCTTTTACATAGCCCAGGATCGCGGCGTCGCGGCTCGGATCGTTGGCGTACAACAGGTCGGGAGTGTACGCCGCGCCCCGGACCAGGAAATCCTTCCCGTTGATCTTCAGATAGAAGTTGCCGCCCTTGCCGAGTTCGGGGAACTGCGTGTCCTGGTCGCGGAATTGTTGAACGGAGCGGACGCCGAACCGCTGATGCTCGGTATCGACTGGCCGGTTGAATTGCCGGAACTCCAGGTGCAGGTCGTAGAGGTCGGGCCTGCCCATGGTGTACGGCCACCACAGATCCGGCTTGTCGACAGTGAGCTGCGCGAACTTGTCAGGGGTGAAGCTGATCTCGCGCTGCTCGTCCGCGGCCAGGGTGACCGGCTGCTCGAGCCGTAGATCGGGCTTGCCGGGGCGGGTGATCGTGGCCGCCAGCACACCGCGCACCTGTTGGGAGGAGGCGTTGCGGAGGCTGCTGTAGATCGTCAGCTTTGCGGAATCCGTTCGCGGCAGCGGTAATTCGGAGTTGACCGTAGCGGGGCCGAGCGCCACCGCGCCGGATGTCTTGAGGTAGACCGGCTTCCAGATCCCCGCATTGCGGTCGGGGACAAAAGAATTGCCGTTGGACGGATTCTTTCCGGGCCCTTGGTAGCCGAGGTAGTTCCAGTTGATCCAGTCGTACCAACTGTCGGCCAGTTCGACGCCGTTGACATCCTGCAGTGCCCGCTCCGGGGTGACCTTCACCGCCAGCGCGTTCGGGCCGCCCTTGGTCACCCAGGGGGACACGTCGAGTTCGTGGGCGGTGTGCATGCCGACGATCTGCTTGTTGCCCGCGATCAGGTGCCCGTTCAGCCAGATCTCGGCGCGGTAGTTGATGCCGGGGAACTCCAACTGGTAGGTGGTGTGGCCGGCCGGCGCGATAAATGTGGTGCGGTACCACCAGTCCTGCTTGTACAGGTCCTGCGGGATGGCGCCCATATTGGTGCCGTAGTAGAGGTCGGGGTAGGTGCCGTCCTCTTGCAGCGTCTGCAGCACAGTCGCGGGCATCCGCGGAATGGAGTGCCAGCCGGAGGCCTTGTAGTCCGGCCTGGACAGCGCGGCTCCGTCGGCAGGCACATTGCGGGCGGAAACCAGACTCCAGCCCTGCGCCAACTCGAGCTGTCCCGGCGGCGGCCCCGGCTTGGCGAAATCCGGGAAGTCCGCTGCGCACAGCAGCAGCAACAGGGCCACCGACAGCAGAATTCGTAAGACGATGTGCCGACGTCGTTCAACCGACATCTGCTCCTCGTCCACCGCATCACCGTACCTGCAGCCTCACCCGCAGGCTCAGTCAAGCAGCGCAACGGAATTCGTGTCCGTCACTCTGTTCGCGCCAACACCTCCCGCACCAGCTCGAGCGTGGTATCGGGGTGCAGGAACGCGAATCGGCCCACAGTTTCACCCTCCCATTTGGTGGGCGGAATGAACGCGACCTGGTCGTGGTGCAGCCGCTGTGCCCAGGCGTCGTAGTCCTCGGGTTTCCAGCCCAGCCGTCGGAACAACACCACCCCGAGGTCCGGCTCGCGGATCAGCTCCAGTTGCGGGGCCGCCTTGATCAGCTCGGCGGTCTGGCTCGCGAGCGTCGCCGCGACCTCGATGGCCCTCCGGTAGGCGTCCAGCCCGTACACCGCCAGCGAGAACCACAGCGGCAGACCGCGGGCGCGTCGGGTCAGGTGATAGGCGTAGTCGGACGGGTTCCACTCCCCGTCGGAGGCATGGATGACGTCAAGGTACGACGCGTCCTGGGTGTGGGTCGCGCGGGCCAGCTCGGGTTCGCGATACAGCAGTGCGCAGCAGTCGAACGGGGTGAACAACCACTTGTGCGGGTCGAGGATGAACGAGTCCGCTAGCTCGAGGCCCCGGTACTTCGGTTTCAGTGAGGACGCGAAGATGCCCGACCCCCCGTAGGCGCCGTCGACGTGAAACCACCAGCCGCGTTCGCGGGCCAGCGCGCCGACACCGCCCAGGTCGTCGATGATGCCGGCGTTCGTCGTGCCCGACGTGCACACCACTGCGGCGATGTTCGTCGCATCGGCGGGCACCGCGTCGCGGACCGTGTCGGCGGTCAGCCGATGGTCGGGGGTGTCGACCACCAACGCGTCCATCTCCAGCAGCCGCAGCGTGTTGACGATCGAGGAGTGCGCATCCGAGCCGACGACCACGCGCAGCCTGCCCGTCGCGCCCCGTTTCTTGGCCGTCTCGCGCGCTACCGCGAGTGCCGACAGGTTGCCCGCCGAGCCGCCCGAGACGAAGCATCCGCCGGAGGTGGTCGGCAGGCCTGCCTCATGTGCGATCACCCGCAGCACGCTGTTCTCCGCTGCGATGGCCCCCGACGCCTCGAGCCACGAGATGCCTTGTATCGAGGCGCAGGACACCAGCATGTCGAACAGCAGCGCGGCCTTGGTCGGGGCGGCCGGGATGAAGCCGAGGAACCGCGGGCTGTCGGCCGAGATCACGCTCGGCGCGATCACCGAGGTGTAGACGCCGAGCACCTCATCGGGTGGCCGCGGCTGATCGCGGATCACGCCGTCGAGCCGGTCGTAGAGTTCGTCGGCGGCCAGCATGCCCTTGTCGAGCGGCACAGGGTTCATTCGCAGCCGGTTCTCGGCGTACGCGAGCACACTGCGGACCATCTGCTCGGTGGTTTGGTCGACTTCGTGCATGGGCGAAGTCTTCCACCGGGACCGCTACTTGTGGGGCACGTCGTTCGTCAGACCGCCGTCCATGACGTATTCGGCTCCGGTCGAGTACCGCGACTCATCGCTGGCCAAGAACACCACGAACGTCGCTACCTCTTCGGGCTGGCCGGGCCTGCCCAACGGAATGCGCAGCATGTTGTCGGGGAAATGCTTGGTCATCGGGGTGCGGATGAAGCCGGGGTGCACCGAGTTCACCCGGATGTTGTGGGCGCCGAGCTCGAGCGCCGCCGACTTGGTCAGCCCGCGCACCGCCCACTTCGACGCCACATATGGGTGCACCATGACGGCGCCGCGCAGCCCCTCGATCGAGGAGATGTTGATGATGGAGCCGCCGCCGTCGGCCTTCATCGCCTCGACCGACGCCTGCATGCCGAGGAACGTTCCGGTGAGGTTGACGTCAATGACCTTCTGCCACTTGGCCATGTCGAACTGACCGATCTGGCCGAGCGCCACGGTCCCTGCGTTGTTGACAAGAACGTTGAGCTTGCCGAACTCGTCGATTGCGGTGGCGACGGCGGCGTCCCACTCATCGGCCTGCGTGACGTCGAGGTGCACGTAGCGGACGGAGTCGGGTGTCTTCGCGTTGATTTCGTCGGCAAGGGCCTTGCCCTTGTCATCGAGGATGTCGCCGATCACCACCTTGGCGCCCTCGGCGACGAGTGCCCAGGCATCCGCGGCCCCCATGCCCTGGGCTCCGCCGCTGATAAGTGCAACTTTTCCGTCCACGCGTCCCATGAGGGGTCAGGCTACCGTGCGCGCGTGCTACAAGTAGAACCTGTTCCAGTTGTTCGGCGAGAGGAACCAGGATGGCAATCCGCGTTGCGCTCATCGGCACCGGCAACTGCGGCAGCCTCGCGCTCAAGCAACTCGTCGAGGACGCGCGCTTCGATCTGACGGGCGTCTCGGTGTCGACCGACGCCAAGGTGGGCCGCGACGCCGGCGAGCTCGCCGGGCTCGACGCGACGACGGGCGTCGCCGCGACCAATGACCTCGATGCGATCATCGCGGCCAAGCCCGACTGCGTCGTGTACTGCGCCATGGGCGACACCCGGCTGCCCGACGCGATGGCCGACGTACGCAAGATCCTTGCGGCGGGTATCGACGTCGTCGGATCCGGACTGGGCGTGTTGCAGTACCCGTGGCAGGTGATCCCGGACAAGTACATTCAACGTATCGAAGACGCTGCGCGAGAAGGCAATTCGACTGTGTTCATGACGGGCGTCGATCCGGGATTCGCGACGGATCTGCTGCCCTTCGCGCTCGCGGGGACGTGCCAGAGGATCGAGCAGATCCGCACCATGGAGATCGCCGACTACGCCACCTACGACGGGGCGACGGTGATGTTCGACGTGATGGGCTTCGGCAACGAGATCGGCGACCTGCCGCTGCTCTACCAGCCAGGCATCCTGAGCATCGCCTGGGGCACCGCGATCCGGCAGCTGGCGTCGGGTCTCGGCATCGAGGTCGACGCGATCAAGGATTCAGTCGAGCAGGAACCCGCACCCGAGGACTTCGACGTGGCGGTCGGCACGATCAAGAAGGGAACGGTCGCGGCGGTGCGGTTCCAGATCGAGGGCATGGTCGAGGGCAAGCCCGTGATCGTCGTCGAGCACGTGACCCGGCTGCGCCCGGACCTGAGACCGGACTGGGCCCAGCCCGCTCAGCCGGGCGGCTCGTATCGGGTCGAGATCACCGGTGAGCCGTCGTACGTCATGGACATTTGCCCGACGAGCCGCAACGGCGACCACAACTACGCGGCCATCCTTGCCGCGGCGGGCCGCATCGTTAACGCGATCCCGGATGTGGTGGCGGCGGCGCCGGGCATCAGGACCACGCTGGATATGCCGCTGGTGACTGGGAAGGGCTTGTACCGCAGCTAAGTACGCTTATCTGATGACCGCGCAGCCCATCCAAGCGGACGCGATCGCCGAAATCGCGGCGAGTCCCGCAGGCCCGCAGATCGGGGCGTTTTTCGATCTCGACGGCACCCTCGTCGACGGGTTCACCGCGACGGCACACGCCAGCGACCGCATCCGCCGCAGGCAAGCGCGAATCGGTGAGGTGCTCGGCGTGATCGAGGCGTCGGCGCGGTACCGGCTCGGACGGATGCGCTTCGAGCATCTGCTGACCAGGGCGGCGGGCTATCTGCGCGGTGAGTCGCTCGCCGAACTCGACGAGCTTGGCGAGCGACTGTTCGTCGAACGGGTTGCGTCGCGGGTGTTCCCCGCGATGCATGAGATCGTGCAGGCGCACCAGGCGCGTGGCCATACCGTCGTCCTCAGTTCGTCGGCAATGACCATCCACGCCGAGCCGGTGGCCCGCTTCCTTGAGATCGCCCACGTGTTGTGCAATCACTTCGAGCTCGACGACGACGGCCGTCTCACCGGCCGGATCGCCAAGCCCGTCGTCTGGGGCCGCAACAAGGCCTCGGCGGTGCAGCAGTTCAGCGCGGCCAATAGTGTTGATTTGCAAGGTAGTTACTTCTACGCTGACGGCGACGAGGACGCCGCGCTGATGAAACTGGTCGGCCGGCCGCGTCCCGTGAACCCGCGGCCGGGTCTTGCCGCGCTGGCCGCCGAGAACGGATGGCCGGTGCTACGCGTGATCGGATCCGGGAACCGCCGACGTCGTTCGTTGCGCCGGTTGGTCGGCTACGACTGAGGCGTTGGACTCCCTAATCCCCTATCCGCCCGTCGTGGCCAATCCCCAAGACCGGACGGGCGGATGGCGGCGCGTGCCCCGTTTCCGCACGATGCCCCCGATTCTGAGAATGGCTTTCACCAGGCGGCCCGCCGGGTCGCCACCGCCTCAAGGAACGACATCATGCAACTTTCTCGTGTCGGCGCATTGAGCGCCGCAACTGCCATCGCACTGGGTGCGCTGCTCTCAGCGACGGCACCTATCGCCAACGCCGAGAAGATCTCGGAGAAGACCATCAAGAGCGAATGCTCATCTGCCGGTGGCAGTTACACCTCGGTGGTCAAGGGTGGTACCCGCTTTTCGACGTGCGACTACAAGGACAACGAGGGCAACGGCTTCCGCGATTACTACGCCAACGGTTCGTATTACTCGACCCGCCCCCTGTAGCCACGGGACGAATGTCCGAAGCCGCAGCAGCCGGGGTGCTTCCTGGATCAGGGGCGGGCGTCTAAGCTAAACTAGAACACGTTTCAGTTCGGCGATCGCCCACCCGAGGAGCAGGAATGCACACCCCCATCTGCGACGAGCTCAACATCGAGTTCCCGATCTTCGCGTTCACACACTGCCGTGACGTCGTCGTGGCGGTGAGTAAGGCCGGCGGCTTCGGGGTGCTCGGGGCGGTCGGCTTCACCCCGGAGCAGCTCGAGATCGAGCTGAAGTGGATCGACGAGAACATCGGCGACCACCCGTACGGTGTCGACATCGTGATCCCTAACAAGTACGAGGGCATGGACTCCACCGACTTGTCACCGGAGGTGCTCAAGAAGACTCTGAATGATCTTGTCCCACAGGAACATATCGACTTCGCCAAGAAGATCCTCGCCGACCACGGCGTGCCCGTCGAGCACAGCGATGACGACGCGCTGCAGTTGTTGGGTTGGACCGAGGCGACCGCGACGCCACAGGTCGAGGTGGCGTTGCAGCATCCGAAGTGCACGCTGATCGCCAACGCGCTCGGCACTCCGCCCGCCGACATGATCAAGCACATCCATGACACCGGCCGCAAGGTCGCGGCGCTGTGCGGCTCACCCTCGCAGGCCCGCAAGCACGCGGACGCCGGCGTC